>Ga0182030_10013880_pt1 | contig 15983 bp, 10 predicted proteins | sample 812S3MmetaG_FD_121299 | JGI IMG/M metagenome (GOLD analysis project Ga0182030, IMG submission 121299) | Permafrost microbial communities from Stordalen Mire, Sweden - 812S3M metaG (Illumina Assembly) | ecosystem: Environmental > Terrestrial > Soil > Wetlands > Permafrost | place: Sweden...
AAACGCGTCCATCAGCGGCTTGATAAGATCCAGCGGCAGCGGAAACACGATGATTGAGGATTTGCCGTTGCTGGACATGTCGGCCATCGTCTGCAGGTAGCGCAACTGCAGCGCCTGTGGCTGCTGCGACAGCATCGCGGCTGCATCGCGCAGCTTCTCGGCGGCCTGCATCTCGCCTTCTGCATGGATCACCTTGGCGCGGCGTTCACGCTCGGCCTCGGCCTGCCGTGCGATCGCGCGCACCATAGTTTCATTGAGGTCGACATCCTTGATCTCGACGTTGGCGACCTTGATGCCCCACGGATCGGTCGCCTCGTCCAGGATGGTCTGTAGCGTGCGGTTGATCGATTCGCGCTGCGACAGGATCTCGTCTAGCTCATGCTGCCCGAGCACCGAGCGCAGCCGTGTCTGCGCGAGCTGGCTGGTCGCCTGTAAGAAATTCACCACCTGCAGCACCGATTTGTCCGGTTGCACGACGCGGAAATACACTACCGCGTTGACCCGCACCGACACGTTGTCGCGCGAGATCACGTCCTGCGGCGGCACGTCCATCACGGTGATCCGCAGATCCACTCGGATCATCCGCTGCACCACCGGAATCAGCAGCACCAGCCCCGGACCCTTAGTGCCGGTGTAGCGGCCTACCGTCAGCACGACACCGCGTTGATATTCCGGTAAGACCTTAACCGAGGCAAACAGCAGCATTGCACCGAGTACTACCAACACACCGACAAATGTGAACATTACAATCTCTCCTGTGTATCGCGTCATGAAGCTGTCGAGGTCGCCTTGCTTGGTGTCTGTGGGAGCGGGTTCGCTTGCCGGGGCTTCACACCGGCGCAACCCAAAGTAGCAGGCCCTGCCGACGCACAATACGTGCACGCGCGCCGACCGGCAGCGCGCTCTCGCAGCGTATCCGCCAACGTTCGCCATGCACACTCGCCCAGGCTTCGCCACCGGCGGCGATCGGCTCCAGCAACTCCGCCACTTCATTCAGCAGCGCGTCGTCACCGATGAACTGGCGCGCACGGCGCGCGCGCAACACCAGCCGCACGATCAACGCCAGCAACCCGGCAGCGCAGACCGCGATGCCGGCGATGACGCCTAGATTGACGCCGTAGCCGGGCACCCCCGTATTCATCAGCATCACCGAGCCTACTACGAACGCGATCACTCCGCCGATGCCGAGCGCACCAACCGACGATGTGACTGCCTCGGCCGCCAGCAGGCCGATGCCCAGCGCCATCAGCGCCAGCCCGGCGTAATTCACCGGCAGCAGCTGCAGCGCATACAGGCCGACCAGCAGACAGATGCCACCGGCGATGCCCGGCAACAGCACTCCGGGATGTGTCGCCTCCAGGAACAGTCCGACGATGCCGGCCAACAACAGCAGATAGGCGATGGTCGGGTTGGTGATGATCGCCAGGAAACGCGAACGTGCATTCGGCGCGTAATCGCGCACTGACACTCCCTTGAGCTGCAAGCTCACCTTGCGATCGCCCAGTTGTACCTTACGGCCATCCGCGCTGGCCAGCAGGTCGGACACGTCGGTCGCCACGAAATCGATCACGTGCTGCTCCGCCGCTTCGCTGGCGGTTAGCGTGGCCGCTCCGCGCACTGCCTGTTCGGCCCACTCGACATTGCGCCCGCGTAGTTGCGCCAGCGAACGGATGTAGGCGATCGAATCGTTCAATACCTTGTGCGACTCGGTATCGCCGTTGTCGGCCGATGGTGCCTGCGCTGGAGACTTTTCTGCGATCGCCGGCTGGTCGCCGATTTTCGGAAAAGGCATCGGCGTGCTGCCGCCGAGGCTCACCGGCGTGGCCGCACCCACATGCGTGGCTGGCGCCATCGCGGCAATCTGCCCGGCGTACAGGATGTACGTGCCGGCGGAAGCCGCCCGCGCACCGCCGGGCGCCACATAGACCAGCACCGGAACCTTGCAGGCCAGCATACCGGCGATGATTTGCCGCATCGAATCGGACAGCCCACCCGGGGTATCCAGGCGCAGCACGATCGCCACCGCGCCGTCGGCCACGGCATGTTTCGAGGCGTCGTCGAAATATTCAGCCGCCGCCGGGCCGATCGGACCATCCAGCGCCAGCTGCGCCACCATTCCGGCGGATGCCAAGTGACCGGCGATCGGTGGCGTCTCAGCAGCGCACGCCACCCGTGCCGACATCATGCAAAGGGCCACGGCCCACGATATCCACAGCCAACGTGACATCACGGCGACCTCCGGATTACCTCAGCGTCGAGGAGGATAGAGTACGCTTTCCACTCCGCCTTCGGCCACTGCTCTAGCCACTGTGAATTTCACCGATGTTACCGTCACCGGAGGTATTGGCGGAGGCAGCAAAGCGGGCGCCGGAGGCGGCGGGCTCGGTGCGATGAGCTTGCTGCCGCTTTGCCTGTTGGTGTTGCGCCGGATTTCGCGACTGGAGAGAAGCCTGCGGCTGCCTCGTAGTTTTTTCAGATAAACGCAAGTTGTGCGCCTAAGATTGAGGCCCAGGTCAACCGCTATGCGACTTCCGTGTCCTCGATGTGAATCCTCCTGACCTTCACGCGATGGGCTTTCTTTGCCCGACTCAGGTGGTAGGCAGACTGCATTGCCAACCACGACTCTGGCGAAGTTCACAGAGCCTCTTTCAGACGCAATGACAGTTCCGGACTAATACCCGCCTTTCCGTTTACAACTCGTGGGCCGGCTGAATCCCGGCTTTTGAGCCGGTCTTGAAGAACTGCTCGATCCCTGAATGCCGAAATGTCCTTATCATCACGTATGGTGTAACGGTACGCTATACACCTGGCAACGCGATTTGGAGCGGCTTCGGATATTTGATCGGATTGCTACAATCGATCGTGGCGGGATTCGGTTGCCTGAAACGGCTTTGATGCCCGTTGAATTTAATTTAACATGTTTTTAAACTTCAATGACTTACGTGTGAATTGTAGCGTGGACATGATTCGGAATTCTCAACGGCCGGCTTTTCATGAGATTTTCTTCGACCGGCGATGAGATCTGCGACGTCGGCGGCGCACGTAAGGTGGCGTCTACGAAAGACCGGCCAGAACGAGAAGTAATCGAGCGAGGCCCTCCGCCATATGATTTGCGTGAACGTTAAGAGTTATTCTGATTTGATTGGCAATCATCATGATCAACCGCGCGAATTCGAAACTGATCGGGCTTCTGGCTGCTGGGACGATTTTGGTCGGCGCCCCAGCCCTCTATTGGATTCTAAACCGAGCGGCGCCGCCGAGTTACGTCACCACCGCGGCGACACAGGGAAACGTCGTCACCACCATCACCGCCAGTGGATCGGTTAATCCGGTCGTTGTCGTCTCGGTCGGGACCTATGTGTCCGGGACCATCGAGACCCTCAGCTGCGACTACAACACCCGGGTGCACAAAGGCCAGCTCTGCGCAAAAATAGACCCCAAGCCCTATCAGGTTGTCGTGGATCAGGATCAAGCCGATTTGGACGTTGCCAAGGCGCAACTCGTCAAGGACCGGGCCAATGTTGTCTACACGAAGATCAATCACGAACGCAACGACCTTCTGTTCAGCGAAGACTCAACCTCCCACGATGCCGCCGACCTTGCGCTCAACGCCTATAATCAATCGCTTGCACTTGTCGACCTTGATATCGCTTCAATCGCCCAGAAGGCCGCGGCGCTGAAGGCAGCTCAGATCAATTTGAACTACACCAACATCGTCTCGCCGGTGGACGGTACAGTGGTGTCGCGCAATGTCACTGCCGGGCAAACCGTCGCTGCGAGCTTCCAAACACCGACTTTGTTTCTTATTGCCACCGATCTGACCAAAATGCAGGTCGATACCAACGTCAGCGAGTCCGATATCGCCGGCGCCGTTGAAGGCGCCGACGCGAGTTTCACCGTCGACGCCTTCCCTATTCGTACGTTCCAGGGACGCGTGGTCCAGGTCCGCCAGGCGCCAGTCAGCATTCAAAACGTGATTACTTACGACGCCGTGATCACGGTCGATAATCTTGACCTGGCACTCAAGCCCGGGATGACGGCGACCGCGAGGATCGTCACGGCCCAATCGCTGAATGTGCTCAGAGTCCCATCGCAAGCGCTGCGCTTTACGCCGGCCGCTGCGGCCAGGATTGGGCTCGCCAAAACCATAAAATCCGGCCAGGCGGTAATCTGGGTGGAACGGGATGGCAAGCTGGTCGCGATCCCCGTCACAGTTGGACTCGTCGACGATACCTTCGCCGAGATCAGGGCCGGGAATCTCAAGCTCGGAGATCAGGTCGTCACATCCGAGGCTGCGGCGGGTGCGTCCAAGGCGTCATCCAACCCTTCGCTGAAATTGTAGAAGCACGACCGGCATGACCGACGCCGTCGTCCGCCTCATCGACTTGACTCGATCCTTCCAACTTGGGGACACGGAAGTTCACGCACTGCAGGGGGTCACCGTTTCAATCGCTCGCGGCGAATTCGTCGCCATCATGGGATCGTCCGGATCGGGTAAATCGACCATGATGAACATTATCGGCTGCCTCGATCGGCCGACCAGCGGCCAATTCGTCTTTCAGGGGCGCGACGTGGCGCAGCTGTCCGAGCCGGAGCTGGCCAACATCCGCAGCAATGAGATCGGATTCGTGTTTCAGAGCTTCAATTTGCTGCCCCGCACGAGCGCGCTCGAAAACGTCGTTTTGCCTCTGCTTTACGGCGCAGCGGCGGCGTTGACATCAAGCGAGCGGAACGATCGAGGCCGCGAGCTCCTTGCGAGCGTCGGTCTGGCCGACCGAGCGCGCAACATGCCCAATCAGCTCTCCGGGGGACAACAGCAACGCGTCGCGCTGGCCCGAGCGCTCATCAACCATCCCGCCGTCCTGCTTGCCGACGAACCGACCGGCAACCTCGATACGCACACCTCCCATGAGATCATGGAAATCATTCGTCGACTCAATCGCGAGCAAGGCGTTACGGTCATCGTGGTAACCCACGAACCGGATATCGCCGCCTATGCGGATCGGGTGATCACGATGCGCGATGGACGAATCCTGTCCGATGAGCATCAGGCCACTGTCGCGACGCCGGCCGGTGCAGAGGCACGTGCCGCGGCCACAGCCGCGCCCGGCGCCACCCCGGTTTCTGCCAAGGCTTCCGGCCTTGGTTTAGCCTTCCTGTCAATGATTCTTGCAGCCTCATTGCAGGCCTTGGCGCGCAATAAGCTTCGGTCGACCCTGACCATGTTGGGTGTATTTATCGGGGTGGCCGCGCTCATTGCCATGGTGGCCGTAGGAGACGGCGCCAGCGCAGCGGTGAAGAAACAGTTGGAAAGCCTGGGTACGAACATGATCGTCGTCCAGCCCGGCGCCACGACCGCCGGAGGCGTTCGCGCTGGAGCGGGCAGCGCCTCGACACTAACCGTGGTGGACGCAGAGAATATCCTGCGCGCCGACCCCGCCGTCCAGGGCGTCAGCTACCTGACCCGCCAAACCGGCCAAGTCCAATATGCCGACCAGAACTGGAGCACTGCGATCCAGGGCGTGACGCCTAGCTATTTGGACATTGTCAGCTGGCATATCGCCAGCGGCAGCTCCATGACAGAACAGCAGAATGACACCGCGGAGACAGTTTGTTTGATCGGGCAAACGGTGTATCAGAACCTGTTCCCTGCGGGGCAGGATCCCGTCGGGGCGGTCATTCTGATCAAGGGCGTTCCCATGCGGGTGATTGGACTCCTCGCAGGCAAGGGACAAACGGGCTTTGGGCAGGATCAGGACGACGTGGTGATGATCCCGTTCAATACGGCCGAGCGCAAAGTCTTAGGGGTCGCGGCACCGCAAACGGCCCAGAACCTCATTAGCTCCAATTATCCACCGATGCCAAACGCCTTCGGCATCAGCCCCCGCATGACCGGCTATGTCAACAGCATCTACGTTCAGGCCGGAGGAGCGGAGCTGGTGAACACTGCGATAAGCCAGGTAACCGCGACTCTCGCGCGACGTCATCACATCCAGACCGGGCAGCTTGACGATTTCAGCGTCCGCAATCTCAGTCAAATCGCAGCAGCGCAAGAGAGCAGCAGCCAGGTGATGGCCGCGCTTCTGGCCATGGTTGCATCCATCTCGCTGCTGGTCGGCGGCATCGGAATCATGAACATCCTTTTAGTGTCCGTCACCGAACGGACCCGGGAAATCGGCATCCGCATGGCAATTGGAGCACGTCGGCTGCAGGTGCTGCTCCAGTTCCTGGCCGAATCCGTGCTGCTCAGTGTCACCGGCGGCGTGGCCGGAATTGGGTTCGGGCTGCTGGTGTCGCTAATTATCTCCAGGCTTGCACATTGGCCGACGCAATTCTCCCTCACCGCCGTCCTCGGAGGTTTTGCATTCTCGGCCGCGGTCGGCGTGTTCTTCGGATTCTATCCGGCTCGCAAGGCTGCCAATCTCAATCCGATCGAAGCGCTTCACTACGAGTAGACAGTCACTGAGGTGTTTTGCGATTGCGGGCGGGTATAACGATAGAATCAGTTTTGGGACCGCGTAGCGCACCGGCGCCGAAACGTGAACGTAAATACCTGAGGCGTGGAGTCACACGGCCGGCACCGGATCCTGGATTAGACATTCGAGGAAACGCCATGAGCGTCGATGTTGCATTCGGCGATCCAATAATTGGGGAGCCCGAAACTGTCGCCACCGATGATGTACTAGCGTTCGCCGGCATTACACCGCTCGCTACCACGGGACCGCTGGACGCAACGCAGGGTCCATACCTTGGGAATATCAGCGTGAAATGGATCTGCGCCGGGTCATCCGAGAAGAGGTCGAGCGGTGACTGGCTATCTACCTTCGGCCTCGCGGATCACTCGAGCTTTCTGAGCGGGTGCGACGTTGCAGCTTGCACGGACCTCCAAGCCAGGTGAACGCATGAGATTGAATTCTCATTCTATCGCAGCATCGTCGGGGGAAACGCACCTACCGCACATTGGTGGCTGCCCGTGTTTGACGAACCTATCGCCGTATGATGTATTGCCATCGAATGGACTTCAAGGAGCACATGGATACGTTGGACCATATTCGTCGCGCTCATCGGGCGCCATTTCGGCGTCTAATGGCGAGTTAGACGGATGAGCTACGCTTCTCGCTTCCTGGTTGGACTCGCTTTACTTGGCTACGCCGTCTACCAGATCCGCACAGGTCAGTCCCGCGGCAAATGGCGCACCTATTATCGCCACAACGAGCCGGTGTCTTTTTGGACGAGCATCTTGTTCCAACTCTGCATTTCCTTTGCATTCCTCATCGGAGTTCATTGATGGTGCGGACCGTCATTTGGTTGGTAGAGGCCGGTCCGCTTCCCCGCTTAGTTCCCAAAGCCGCCAATTCACAGGGATAACTTGTACAACATTGCCTAAAGCTTAGAAGCCATACAACTTCTTGCTCTCTGCCAATAACTGCGCGTCCAAATATCGCTGGACCTTCCGATCGCACCACAAATGCACCTGCCTGCCCACCGGGCGATCTGGCAAATTTGATCGATGCGAAAGAGGCGATAGGCAACCGACAAAAGCGGGCACGTGAGGGAATTGATTGAACGCGGTCTGACGACCTCGACCATCAACACCTCTGTGCAATTTCCGCGAAACCCGAGCCACCGCCTGATTCGACGAGTGCCCAATAGTCGGCGGGAGCAGGAATGCTGTTTCGCCAGACAATGTTAGCCGCGGCTTGCGGCAGAGTCAGCCGCGTATGGGAGCCAGCTTCCCGGGGGACCGCTAAAAATTCGCACGCGCGCCCACGGTGACTCCCTCCTCCTGGGACTTGCCGCCTCGCGCCTCATCAGAAAGGCCCACGTAAACGTAGCCGCGTTTGGCAATCCGAGCCGTTCCTGTTAGGTTCAGCTGAGCAAATGTTCGACTCACGTCCGGCGCTTCGACTGTGAAGCTATCGCCCGCCAATGTCTGAGACACCGCGGGATGCACGAGATCCCCGCCATCGTGCCCGATACCAAGGTTGACTCGATACGTGTAGTTCGCAGCCAACGGTGAACCGTTTGCCGAACCTGCAGAAATCCCCGCCAGGGATCGCAACCCTGTGGCCGCATAACCTGGCGCCGACAGTGCATCGGGTGACGTTCCCTCATCAAAACTACCGCGCGCGGATCGTTGCCAGAGGACGCGCGCATAGGGCTGCAGAACCATGTCCCCCACAGGCAAGGGCCAACGCACGCCGGCGCCTGCGAGAGAACTCGTGCCGTGACCGCTGGCTCTCAGGTCCCGCGCATTTACGGTGAGCGGATCGACGCGGGTGCTCTCCCAACTGTCGCCGCCGGCTCCGAGCATGCCGTCAAGTACGGCGGGCCCCAGCGAGTACTGGCCATACACGAATCCAGTGTTTGTTTCCTCGGAGCCGCTGGCCTCAAAGGTTGTTACGTCGGCGAGCGTGTGCGAGAAACCTATCCCCAAGCGATTCGGCTGGTCCGCAAGCAATTCAATTCCCAACGCGACTTGTGTGTGATCGTCCGAGAATCCAGCGGCTCGATCGTCGCCGCTCCACTTACCGTAGTTAGCCGACGTATCGAGCCACAGCGCATGTCCCGGTAATGGCGCGCCGGTGCTATCGATGGCGCTACCTGATTCGAGCTGCCGCTCAATTGAGCCCTGCAACCATTGATCGGCCTGCGGGGCGATCGCCGCCAGATCAGCGTGTATTTCACCCGCCAGTGCCGTCATGGCCCCCTGAAATTGTGCCATCGTCAAACCGCTGATCTCGTAGGACAATGCATTCTGCGCAGCCGTCGCGGCACCTGCTTGATCCGTCGCCATGACCCGGTCCAAGGCGCCAGCGACCGAACGCGCATTCGAATTGATGCCGCTCCCCTCAAGGGCAGTCGCGTAGGAAGTCGGCACGAGCCGCAGATCGATGCTGTCATTCCCAAGATAATCGTAAAAAATGTCCAGCCGCGTACCGCTCGCCAAGCCAGCCGGCTGATCGAATGTCGCGAATTTTCCGACGATGCCCCCGTCCGCCGTGATGATCGTAAATGTGTCGCCAAATTTCGGTACATAAGGCGTGTATGCCGCGGTCCCGGTAATATTCAGCAAATTGACATTCAGGGTGGCACCGCTTGCGATGAATTGACTGGTCGCCCGCGCCACCAAAAGTCGTGAGTAGTTGCCGGGACCGGTACCCATGCCGGCCCCATTGATGTCTTCTTGGTAAGTGCTGCCGCCTCCCATGGTCACTGTGCCGCCGACAGTCAGGGTACCAGGAGAATTACCTGCGGCCAAAGTGCCGTGAACCACAACAGGCCCGTTTATCAGTCCCGTGCCGCGTAGCATACCGTCTGACGCGACCGTGACTGTGCTGTTGAGAGTGCCATTTACGCTGAGTTTCCCTTCCTCGACACAGGTGCCATTACCCAAGGTTGCGGTCCCGCTGATGACGAGCGTACCGGCACCTGTCTTGTCGAAACACGAGCCGTAGCCGCCCGTGAACACGGACCCGGTGAGCGTCGTCGTCGTGCCTGCATCCGTGTTCAAGACCGTGTCGCCATTAATTCGGATGGTCTGGGCGGTCAGAATATCAACCGTGGTGGCGAGCACTCCGCCGTTGACGACAACCGGGCCGTATCCCAAGCCGTAAGCGTTTGTGATTTCAACAAGACCCGCGTTTACTGTGAGGCCGCCTACGAAATTGTCTCCCGGCAGGCCCCAATTTCGATTGTCGCCCCCCAGCACCAGTGTGCCATCGCCGTTCTTCGTGACCGCGGCGGCGCCGGAAATCCGCCCGTTCATTTCAAAGGAAGTACCGGGATCGTTGAGCAAACCGACCGCACCGACTAAATTCAAATTGCGTGCGGAGGTAATTGACCCGGTGTTCTCGAGGGTGCTGTTGTTCAACGTAAGAGTGCCGGAATCGCTACCCAAGGCAGCATCGCTGGCGATTACGAGCTTGCTTGCGCCCGTCACCATAGTTCCGCCGGTATAAGAACTTACGCCGGTCAGCGCCTCCACGCCGCCGCTGAGATTTACGCCACCGCTGCCATTGATTGAACCCGCGAACGTGCCGCTCGCATTCGTGAGCGTCAATGATTGCGCACCCAATGCCACCGCACCGTTGCCGGACAAAGTCTTCATGGACGCGCCGGCCGTCGTCACTCCCGCAATGTCGAAAGAACCGTTATCGATCACTCCGGACGATGCTGCAATGCTGCTGACGCCGGTCAGTGCCAACGTGCCGCCGGCCCTGATCGAAGTGACGCCGGTGTAGCCGAGGGCGCCACTCAGCGTCTCCGTACCGCTGCCCACGGTCAAGCTGCCGCTGCCGCCGATCGCCCCCGAAAATGTGTCATGTGCATTGGTGAGTTCGAGCGTCTGGTTGCCCAAGGCGACTGTGCCCGCACCCGAGAGTGTTTGCACCGACGCGCCCGCAGTGGTGCCCGAGATATTTAGAGTGCCGTTGTCAGCCACACCGCTCGAAGCTGAAATGCCGCCCGCGCCCGTCAGTGCCAGTGAGGCGCCGGGAGCAACAACCGTACAGCCGGTATACGTATTTGCACCCGACAGGGATTCACTGCCGCCGGTGACTATCACGCAGCCGCTGCCGCCGATCGAGCCGGCAAACGTGTCATTCGCATTCGTCAGCGTGAGATTTTGAGCACCCAAAGCCACCAGGCCGTTGCCCGACAGCGATACCAGTGATGCACCTGCGCTTGCCTCAGCGATGCTAAAGTGCCCGTTATCGGCGAGCACAGTGGAAGTTTCGATACTGCCCGCGCCGCTCAATGCCAGCGCACCGCCCGTGCCAACGGACGTAGCGCCGGTGTAAGCGTTGGTGCCGGACAGTGTTTCGCTGCCGCCGCTGACCGTCACCCCACCGCTGCCGCCGATAGATCCGCCGAATGTGTCATTCGCGCTCGTGAGCGCCAGCGTCTGGCCGCCCAAGGTGACGGTGCCGGCACCCGAGAGTGATTGCACCGACGCGCCCGCAGCGGTGCCGGAAATATCGAAGTTGCCGTGATCGGCAATGCCACTGGAGGCCGCAATGCTGCCTGCGCCTGAAAGAGCCAGTGTCGCGCCGCTGCCAATCGTCGTAGCACCGCTGTAGCCGCTCGCGCCGGTTAAAGTCGCCGTGCCCCCGCTGACCGTCAAGCCACCGCTTCCGGCGATCGATCCCGCGAATGTGCCATTCGCATTCGTGATCGCCAGTGTGTTGTTGCCGAGCACGACCAATCCGCCGGCGCCCCCGGTGAGCGACTGCACTGCGGCCGCGGATGCTGCCGCGGAGATATCGAAAGTGCCGTTATCGGCAATACCGTTCGAAGCCGCAATGCTGCCTGCGCCGATCAGTGCCAGCGAGGCGCCGGGACCAACGGCCGTACAGCCGGTATACGTATTCGCACCGGACAACAACTCACTGCCGCCGCCGACCGTCACGCAACCGCTGCCGCCGATCGAACCGGCAAACGTATCATTCGCATTCGTCAGTGTGAGATTTTTGGTACCCAATGCCACGAGGCCACTGCCCAACAACGACATGAGTGATGCACCAGAGGTTACCCCGGCGATGCTGAACTGCCCGTTATCGGCAAGCACACTCGAAGCCTCGATGCTGCCCGCGCCCGATAGAGCTAAGGTCGCACCGCCGCCAATCGTCGTCATACCGGTATAGCTGTTCGCGCCACCCAGTGACTCGGCGCCGCCGCTTATAGTAAGGCCACCCGCGCCTACGATGTTGCCCGAGAACATATCTGATGCGTTGGTGAGATTGAGGGTCTGGCTGCCCAGTACCACCAATCCGCCGGCGCTGCCCGACAGCGACTGCACGGAAGCTCCGGAGGTAGTCGCGGAAATATCGAAAATGCCGTTATCGGACACGCCGCTCGACGCCGCAATACTTCCCGCCCCCGACAAGGCAAGCGTCGCACCACCGGCAATCGTGGTGACCCCCGTGTAGCTGTTCGTGCCCCCCAGTGTCTCCGTACCGCCGCCGATGGTCAGGCCGCCGCCGCCGGCAATACTGCCCGAAAAAATGTCCACAGCATTGGTAAGAGTGAGTGTTTGACCGCCCAGCACCACCAATCCGCCGGCACCCCCGGAGAGCGACTGCACCGAAGTCCCGGAATTCGTACCGGAGATGTCGAACGTGCCGTTAACGGCAACGCCACTCGACGCGGCGATGCTACCGACGCCGGTTAATGCCAGCGTTGCGCCGCTATCGATCACGGTCGCGCCCGCATATGAATTGACGGCCGACAGCGCGAGAGTTCCGCTACCCATAACCGTCAGCCCGCCCACCCCAGAAAGCGCGCCAGAGTAGTTCACGGAATAAGTCTGTGTATCAATCGTTCCGCCATTGCTGGTCAGCACGCCGTCTAAAGTTGTCGATGTGTTCGCGCCATATTGAAGAGTGCCGCCATCGAACGTAAGCGCGGGCTGATTGTAGGCCGCGCTCGCAGTATCGAAGACAGAGGCGGATACGTCTCCGCCGGTCGTGCCTATCACCAGCGTGGGTCCGCCGCCGGTGGTTGGCGGCGGCGCGCCCGTACTTCCGCCCGTCGCGCCGCTCACATAGAAAATTGGATCGAGAACCGTGTCGTTCCAGTTGTAATCCGCAAAACCAACCTGATAACTGCCTGCCGAGGAAACCGTAAAGGTGGCTGTCTGCCACGGCACCGTGCCGTAGCTGCCGAGGACTAAAGTTCCAGGCGATGGTCCGGAAGTGTCGCCCCCGCCGCTGCCGTTGCGCGCAAGACTCACCAGGGTTTGGCTTCCGTCGCCGACCACAGAGAACAGCACACCGTCATTGAATGGAACATAGTCTGTGGCCGCATAGGCCCACGAAAACGTATACGTCCCCGGACTGAAAGAGAGGGACTTCGTCATTAATCCGAAATTTGTCACGTTGCCATTGGCGTTATTGACCAAGCTCTCAATGGAGTTAGGGCTGAGGCCCAACAACGAATCCACTGAACCTTCCGCGGCGCCGGCTGGAGAAATCTTAGCCATGCTATCGCCCGCGGCGGGCGTGAGCGAATAGGGGCTGCCATTGATGTCGAAGGCATCGGTCGTGCTCAGCACGGACACGGTGCCTGCAGTCGTCCAGCCGGTGAGGCCTCCGGAAAGGTCGAGAAACGTGACCGCTTGCGCGTGAACCATTGAGAATAGAGCCATCGGCAACACCGCGACGGCTGCGAGAGCAATCGGGCTGCGACTGCCGCCATGGAGCGTTCGACTCAATCCGCGTCTGGAGCCCTTGAGTCCGCACGGCTCGACATCGCGACCCGGCACAAGTTCATCGAGCACCCGATTCCGGCCGGGCCGATAGACGCAGTTCATTGCGGTTGATCTCGAAATGTAGGGCTCTCAAGTTGCGCCATTACTGGGACACAAAGGGTGATGCAATCGCTGAACGCAGACATGAGATTCGATTCACCAAAGAAGGTGAAGATCGTTTGCTGCACTGCTAATTTGATGTTTCGCGCGCGAATCGGGTTTTCGTCAACGTCATAACGCTCGCCGAGCCATGACACGGCGTCGAACGCCTCGCCATAGGAAGGCGGCGCAAACGCCTGAATGAATGGATAGAGAGCGAACTGCCATTCAGATTTGACCACCGGATACCCCCATTGACTTTGCTACCGCAGACCCGTGCCGGAGGATCGCTCACCGCGAAGCGCTGGCACCGCCGATCGGGACAAAGGATGCAGAGCGATCTTGAGTCATCGGCAGATTCAGTCGTCAATCCGTGCCAGAGACGTGCGAGTCTCGTAAGGCGTAGAACGATATTGCGTAGTGATGAGAGACGAAGAGGTAGTGCATCTGGCGAGCGTTGTTCATGGCCAGTGTCGCCAGCTCGCACACGCAGTATTGGATACACATCGCCCTTTGGATGGAACTCGATGTCATGGGTTACGCGGACGAAGCCCGCGGCACGCAGACGCAGATCGGCGATGGGGTGTACTGGGTGAGCGGGATTATCGTGCAGCCCAAAATCACCTATGGGCCGAAGAGAACGGCGGCGCCGGCGCGGGAATTCGGTTGAGCTGACATGGAGCGCGCCCAACGCCACCCAGTGCAGCACCAGTGGCGGCAAGCTGGTGATGGTTGGACCGGCCAGATGCCGGCCTCGGGTATTCAATCAGTGATCGAGACGTCGTCGACTTTTGTGACGTATGTTCTGAACTGCACTTACCCCGACTCGGACATCCAATGTCACGCCCTGCTCCATCACCGGCGGAGGATTATCACTGAGTAATCTTTCTGCATCGGACGTGCTGGTCGATTTTCGGTCCAGTTGATACTTTGGGACATTGGCCACGTGTCGCGAGCCGCAGTGCTGCCCGGTTTTGGCCTGATCGGGCGCTCATGAAATGTCAGCCATTCCACTCGGCGAATGCCAGCAACGCTGCATCGGGCAATTCGCCTGCATACAACCTTTTAGCGAACGCAAGGCGGCGCTCTCGGCGTGTCATGTCGAGAGGCAGCGAGGATTCGATGATGGCTCGCGCCGTCTCGAACATCGACGAGGCGATTCTCATGCGCTCGTCCGGCGTCATGAGCTTGTAGCGCTCGGTAACCATTTTGTCCATTTCGGGAGAGGTATCGTTCACTTGGACAGCTCATCCAGCTTCGTGGCGATGCCCAACTTCGCGGCCCAATCTCTCAGATAGAGCCAATCAACGGATTCGTCGATCAGCGTGCGGACGTCGCGCAGTTGCATCTCCGAGCCCGTGTCGCGTGCCCAAATAAGCTTTGAAAGGATCAGGTCTTCGCGGCTCGTAATCCACGTCGATATTCCGGCAAAAGCCACCGACTTGCGGCGCTCAAACTCTGCGTGCCGATACTCCGAATCCTTCCGTATGATCAAATCAACTTTGATCCCGCTATCCAGATGCATGAGATTGAACATTCGCTGCGACTTGATCGCAGAACGCGCGGCATCCTCATCGATGTAGAAGTCCGTAGAGAATGAGCTCACAAGAGCGTCGACGTGCCGTTCCATCAGTGCCACGACAAAGTCGAGATCGCGGGTCATGCGCGGCTTGCCGTAGTACCCAAGCGCAAATGAGCCCGTCAACATGAAGGGAACATCGGCTGCGCGCAGCCGCTCGCTGATTATTCTGAGAACATCGAGTTCCTCGGTCATGACGGGGAGTTTAAAAGACTTAATACTGTGCCGCAGCTAAGTAGCAGGACGTCGGCATCAACGCTCTTTCGACGATGCGATACCAACAATGTTACGGATAGCGCCAATGGCACCTGATTTGGACCTGCGCCTGTAAGTATCTAATTTATCGACAAAAATTGGGATAATTGGTAGCGGGGGCGTGATTCGGAATTATAACCACCGGAATTTCCATGAGATTTTCTTTCACCACCGCTGCAGGCCGTTCCCGCCTAGGGCCCGGATGACAGGATGACAGGCTATAGCCTTTAATCTTTAGTTTATTGACAAGGTATAACTACTCATTTATAGCGCTATTGAATAGCCATAGCTACTCGGAAGACGCCATGCTACGTTCCTTGCCCCTACAGCAGCTAGATAAGACGCTCAGCCCTTGGCGCTCTCTGCCACGCTCCCGGCCGAGCGGCGGCTGGCTTCGCGCGGTACGACAGGCATTGGGCATGACCACGCGTCAGCTGGCCAAGGCCGTGGGGGTCACCCAAGCCGCAGTCGTGGACGCCGAGCGGAGCGAAGCCAAAGGCGATATCACCCTCACGACACTGCAACGATACGCCACGGCGCTCGGTTGCGAGTTGACCTATGCGCTGGTACCCAAACGCCCGCTTCAGGAAGTAGTGGAGGAGCGGGCTGTGCGAATCGCGCGCGACGAGGTCTCGCGCGTGAAACATTCCATGGCACTAGAAGATCAGTCAACCGGTCGGGAGCACTTAGAGCGCGAAATTGCGGAGCTGCGTCGGAAGCTCATGGAAGGCAAACGTTCACGGCTGTGGCAATGAGACAATGAGATTTGAGTATGCGCCCGGCGCCACGCCCATCGATCCG
>Ga0182030_10013881_pt1 | contig 15983 bp, 9 predicted proteins | sample 812S3MmetaG_FD_121299 | JGI IMG/M metagenome (GOLD analysis project Ga0182030, IMG submission 121299) | Permafrost microbial communities from Stordalen Mire, Sweden - 812S3M metaG (Illumina Assembly) | ecosystem: Environmental > Terrestrial > Soil > Wetlands > Permafrost | place: Sweden...
GCCACTGGATCGGCGGCCCATCGAGAGGCAGCACGGCGATATTGCTCTTGAAGAGGCGGATCTCAGCGGGCATCGCGGGTCCGTTGAGCCCGGCCGTCGCAGTGTAGCGCGCCACCTCCTCCAAATCCTCGAGCAGAAGGCAGCGGACCGTACGATCGCGCCAAGCCGCCAGCAACTCCTCGCTCATGGTACTGAAGGCCGCGCCGAACTGCTGCAATCGAATGCGCCGGCCGGTGAAAAGCGTCAGCTCGAAATCCCAATCGTGCTTGACCGCGCGGTCGACGTCGCCCAGATCGAATGCGACCGGCGTGCCCGAGCCCGGCGTCAAAACAGCCGTCTCTTTATCGAAGCGGAATTGGCAAGGGCCCTGGCTTGAGGCGGCGCCGGACGCGTCGAGATACTGGAATTTCCCCGAGTAGGAGGGCATCCCCTACACCATTTTATTGCCGCACTCCGGACAGAACTTGGTGCCGGCCTCCACGTGGGTGCCGCAACGCGAGCATTCGCCTTTGGCGCGGAGCGGCTTGCCGCATTCCGGGCAGAATTTGGAGCCCTGCGTGCGCGCACCACAACTGGGGCACATCGCGACCGCTTCCGAGGTGAGGTCCATGCCCGCCGTGAGGTCCTGCTGCCGCACCTTCTGCTTCATCTGCTCCACTTGTGCCTGCACCTGCTCGGATGCGAGTTCCGTCTCCACGTCGGGTGCGCAGTTGAAGCACAGCATGCGTTTGGCGTTCCAGCAGGTCGATTGACACACCCAGTTCGTGCACTTGGGGCACTGCTTGAAATTTGGTTTGGCCTCTTCGATGGCCTCGCGGAACGCCTTGTCGTGCCCCGGCCCCTGGACCGCGCGTTCAATCTCGTAGGTGGATGACCCGACGCTGCCCAGCACGCCGCCGAAGATGCTGCCGAGCGTGCGCGCCGCGCTCGATGCCATGCCCATCGCCGATGGCGCAAAGGCGGACATGAATCCGTTATGGCAGCGGTCGCAGAAGAATTCGAATTGATACCCCTTATCGGTGGAGTGGTCGGTATGGTTTCGTGTGAACTGAATCAGGCTCATGGTTCTCCGAGTCTCTCGCAGAAAAATGATACCACTGCCGCCACCCCCGCTGTCGATGAGAAAATGTCAGTCCTTTGTCAGTTCTCCCGCAGGGCCTGCATAGGTTCTACGCGAGCCGCCCGGACCGCCGGGATGAGCGACGCCGCGGCTGAAACACCCAGAATAATGGTCAGGACGCCCGCCAGCGTGGCCGGGTCGGTAGCGGACACGCCGAACAGCATGCCGGACAGGAGTCGCGCGAAACCTGCCGCGAGTACCAACCCCGCCGCGCACCCTATGGCCGTCGTGCGCAGTCCGACGCCCAGGAACTGGCGCACCACCTGTGCCCGCACCGCGCCCAGCGCGAGCCGGAGCGCCACCTCGCGGCGCCGCAGACTCACCAGGTAGCTGAGCGTCCCATAGATCCCCACGCACGCCAGCGACACCGCAGTGATCGCGAAGCATGCCAGCAAAATCGTGCGCAGGCGATTCTCCGAGTAGGCGTCGGAGATGTGGTCGGTGAGCGGAGTCAGGTCGTATACCGACCGCATGGGCTCCAGTTCGTGAAGCTTGCGGCGGACCGTCTCTGCCATGGCGGCGGGATCGCCGTGCGTCCGCACCAGGAAGAACGTGCCCGGTTGGAGTTCGGTGCCGCACCAATAGACGGTGGGCTGCGGTTCGTGGTCGAGGCCCGACTCCCGTGCGTCACCCACGATGCCGCGAATCTCGCCGGGCGGTAGATAGCTATTGCCGGGAACGGTGATGCGATGCCCGACGGCGGCGGCTCCGCCGAGATACAAATTGGCAAAGGTGCGATTGACCATGAGGCTGGCCTGGGCCGCCCCGTCTCGGCACATCTCCCCGTTCAGCAGCGGGATCGCCATGGTTGCGAAATATCCGGGCGTCACGAATCGGGCATGGGCTCGAATCTTCGGCTCGCTTTCGGCGCGGCCTTCCGCAGTGTGCATGTCCAATCGATACTCATTCGGCACTCCGGGCAGGAATGTCGAAGTGGCTACCGATTCCACCCCTGGAAGGGACGCAAGCCCTTCCAGCAGGCGATCCATGCGTTGTTTGGCGGATTTCGGATCGCCGGTCTCAGCCCAACTGGTGCTGATGTGCAGCGTGAGCACGTGTTGCGGGTCGAACCCGGGATTGACTCGCCCCAACTCCTGGAAGCTGCGCAGCAACAGCCCCGCGCCGGCGAGCAAGGTCACAGCGAAAGCCACCTGCGCACCTACCAGAGCGAGTTGCAGCGGGTGGCGTCCCGACACCTGCGAGCGGCCGGCTTGCGCCAGCGATTGCGACAAGCTGCGGCGCGTACTGCGAATGGCGGGAATCAATCCTGAAAGCAGCGTGGTGGCCAGCGCGCATGCCAGACAATAGAGCACGATTCGCCAGTTGAGCCCGATCTCCTCGATGCGCGGCAGATCGCTTGCCAGGCGGCGAAAAACCGTAGACGCCCCCATGGCAACCAGGAGTCCGAGTCCCGCGCCGGCCAGAGCCAGCACGAGCACTTCCGCCAACTCTTGCCCTGCCACGGAAGCCCGTGTGGCGCCGAGCGAGAATCGTACCGCGATCTCCTGCTGCCGGCCGGCAGTGCGCGACATCAGCAATGCCGCGATATTGGTGCAGGCGATCAGCAGCAACAATGAGACCGACCCGAACAGGATCCACAGCGACCGCCGCACTCCCCCGACCGTCGATTCTTTGAGAAGCTCGACGCGAGGACTAATCTCGCCATCGGGCTTGGGAAACTGCCGTGCCAGATTCGCCTGCACGGTCACCAGATTATCGCGCGCCTGTGCCACGGTCACGCCCGGCTTGAGGCGAGCTATGGCGGTGAACCATGTCAGCTCGCGGTTTTGTGCATAGGGTGCGTCGGCCGGACTGGTCAACCAGGCATCCGTGTCGCGGCCGGGAAACTGGAACGAAGGCGGCATCACGCCGACGATGGCGTAGGAATATGTTCCAAAGCGCAACGTTTTGTGGAGCACGCCGGGACTTCCGTTAAAGCGGCGGCGCCACAGGCGGTCGCTGATAAGCACACCGTTGGGCCCGCCGAAATGTTCTTCCTGTGCCGTAAAATCGCGGCCGAGTGCCGGCGCTACGCCGAGAACTTGCAGAAAGCGCGGCGCCACATACTCACACCTCAACTTCTCCGGCATTTCGCCGGAAACTTCCGAGCTGTCCTGCGCATAATAGCCGGTGATTCCCAGTAGCGTGCTGTTCAGCCGGTTCCAATCCTCCAGCCGCACGGGCGCCACATTCGACTCCGAGATCTTGAGCTGCGCCTGCGTGATCAGCAACAGGGCGTCGCCATTGGGAAATGGCAAGGGCCGCAGCAGCACGGCATCGATCGCCGAGAACACCGCGCTATTGGCGCCGATGCCGAGCGCGAGAGTCAATATGACAGTCGCCGAGAAGGCCGGCGCTTTCGCCAAGCTGCGCAACGCCAGGCGGAAATTGCGCAGCGAAGCTTCCAGATATTCGGGGATGTCCATGTCTCGGGTCCTTTCTACTTGGGTCGTTAGATTGCCAAATTGGCGCAGGGCCTCGCGTTCGGCGGCCGCCTCGCTCATGCCGGCCTGCTGGAGTTCTTCCGCGCGCTCCGCGATGTGGAACTCGAGTTCCTTTTGCAGGTCACGCTGCAGACGGGCGGGTCGGAAGATGTTTCGAATTTGTCGGTACCATGCCATGTCGGGCTCCGTCAGGCGTAGCGAATCACGCGCGCCACTCCTTCGGTGAGCCGCCGCCAGCTTTCTTCTTCCTGCTGAAGGCGCTTGCGTCCCAGGGCGGTCAACGAATAGAAGCGGGCCTCGCGATTCTTTTCGGTCTTGCCCCATTCGGCTTTAATCCAGCCTTCTTGTTCCATGCGGTGCAGCGCGGGGTAGAGCGAGCCTTCCTCCACGCGCAGCAGCTCTTCTGAAACCTGATGGATGCGAGCCGTGATAGCGTACCCGTGCATACGCTTGCTCGAAGCGAGGGTGCGGAGAATGAGGAGGACCAGCGTCCCCTGGAGGATGTCGTTTTTCTTTTCGCCCATACCGATGTAGCTATGCCTATCTAGCTAGGTTAGACGGCGGGGCGGCGGAACGGTTAGGGGGAAGTCGCTTTCAGCTTTCAGCTCTCAGCCACGTGTGGCAGTTAATCCTGGCTGCAGGCGGCCTTTTAGGCCGCCCAGCGGCGTGAGACACCCGCACGCTTTGGCCATCGCCAGCTGAGAGCTGACAGCTGACAGCCGAAAGCTTCTTCAACTCACCGCCTTCTGATGAAACTTCTTCAGCCCCAACACCACCAGCAGCACATTGATTGCCACCAGGGCGCCCATCACGACGAACGTATCGATGTGGGGCGCCTTGGTCAGAGTCCCGCGCAAGCCCTCGCTGGCGTAGACCAGCGGATTGACCAGCACCGCATATTGCAGAATCGGGAACGCGCTCAGCGAACTCCACGGGTAGTACGCGCAGCCGAACATCATCATAGGCGCGATCACCAGGCTGAACATCAGGCCGATCTGCGTCTGCCCGATGGTGCAGCCCAGCATCAGTCCGCCGGCCGACGAGAACATCGCCACCAACAGGCAGACCACGGCGAATTCCACCGGGCGGAAACTGAGCTGGACTCCCGAGCCCATGGTGAGCCATGCCGCGGGAATCACCACCAGCCCGGCCACCAGAGCCTGCACCATCCCGGCGGCGATCTTCTCCACCGCCAGCCAGCCGATCTCGATTGGCGCCAACAGCCGGTCCTCGATCTCGCGGGTGAATTGAAATTCCGTGATTAGCGGCATGGCGACCGCCTGTACGCCAGACAACACCATGCTGATCGCCATCACGCCCGGCAGCAGGATGCTCTTATATTCGGTGTGCATCATCCCGCTGCTGGTCAGCACGCGTCCGAATACGAAGGTCAACAGCAGCGGCTGCAGCAGATTCTGCAGGAGCATGGGCAAGAGATTGCGGCGTGCCACGTGACCGTCGCGCGCCAGCAGCGCGTAAAAAGTTTTCCAGTTCAATCGCGTAGGCTCCTTCCGGTGTGGTGCAGAAACAGGGTTTCGAGACTCGGTTCGGCGATGTGCACGTCGTGCAGTTCGGCGTCGAGCGCTTGCGCCGCGTTGACGATGCCCGCCATCAACGGTCCGCCGCGATCGGCGTAGACGTCCACGTTGGTCTTATCGATGGCGCGCACCTCAGAGACACCCGGCAGCTTCTGGAACTCCGCCGCCAGTGCGTCCGGCACGTGGTTGAAACGCAGGCGCAAGATATATCCGCCGGGGATCGACGCTTTCAACTCCCGAGGCGTCCCTTGGGAGATGATGCTGCCATGGTCGATGATTGCCAGGCGGTCGCACAGCGCGTCGGCCTCATCCATATAGTGCGTGGTGAGCACGATGGTCTTGCCGAGCTTGTTATAATTGCGCACGATCTCCCACAGCATCAGGCGCGTCTGCGGATCCAGCCCGGCGCTGGGCTCGTCGAGGAACAACACTTCCGGGTCGTGCATCATGGCGCGCGCGATGGAGATGCGCTGCATCATGCCGCCGGAAAAGGCGCGCACCATATGGTCGGCGCGGTCGGTGAGTTGGAACTGCTCGAGCAGTTCGGAACTGCGCCGTTCCCGCTCACGCGCGCTCTGGCCGAAATACGCGCCGTGAAACAACAGAATCTCGCGCGCCGTCAAGGCGAAATCCAGATTGGGGCGCTGCGGCACCACGCCGATCAGGCGCTTGGCTTTCACCTGCTCCTGCCACACATCGTAGTCGCCGATGAAGGCGCGTCCGCCGGTCGGCCGGGTGCGCGTAGTGAGCACACCGATGGTGGTCGACTTCCCCGCCCCGTTCGGTCCCAACAGTCCGAACACCTCGCCGGCGCGCATTTCGAGCGTAATTCCGTCGATCGCCACCACGTCGAACTTCTTCTTTTTCTCCTTGGGCCCGGCTGACCGTTGGGCCGTGAAGGAGAATCCAGCGCCGCGCGCGGCCGAGGGCGGCGGCGTGTCGTATACTTTGCGCAGATTTTCGATGCGGATGCCAATTCCCATTTTCAACCCTCCTTACATAGCTTCCAGATCTTTGCGGGCGCGGGCTAGAATCTCGCGCACCCGTTCCACGCCGCCCCGTCCCGCGGCTCGCAGGCTGGCCTTCACCAGCGGCGAGAGCAGCGGCAGGACCATCATACTTTCCGGCCCGAACGACTGTCCCCAGTCTTCGCACTCCTCGGCCCGCTCCCAGATGCGGCGGACGCCTTCCGGGTTGCGTTCGAGTTCCTTGCGCCCGGCGGCGGTAAGCGAGTGGATCTTCCGGCCGCCCTCCTGCTTCACGCGGATGAGCTTCTCGTCCTCCAGTTGCTGCAGGGTCGGGTAGACGCTGCCGGCGCTCGCATGATACACGCCGCCGGAACGTTTCCCAAGCTCCTTCATCAATTGATAACCGTGTTTGGGGCCTTCGCTGAGCAGCGACAAGATGGCGAGACGAATTTCGCCGGCGCCGAAGAATCGGCCCTTGGAGCCGAGCGCGAATGCCATGGGAAAGGCCCGTGCGCGCCGCTCCCCGAGCGCCATCGACCACGGCCATCCGCTCTCCCAGAAGTCCTTACTCATGATATATCACACGATATATCAGAAGTTAGATCGACGCAAGTGGGGCCATTCCTAACTCCCTCTCCGCCGCCGCTCGAAAGCGCAAGATGCCGAACTGTGACCGAAAGGAGTGCCCAGGGCGCGGTGCGCCACCGACGTGATGAAGACGCGGCGGGCGGTATCGTGTGTTTCGCCTTCCTTCGCCGCGTCTTAAACCGAGTGCCACATGGCGCGCCACCGAAGGGAATGAAAAACCGGCTGGCGGCGAAGATGCGGCGAACGAATTGGAGCGTCGAGCCCGGTTTTTCAAGGGAGCGGTTTCTGGACGGAGTTCCGATTTCACCTGGCATTTGACCGAGAACTTCGCGGCGAATCATAATGAAGACCTCGCATGCTTCATAAACGGGCCGCATTGGCAGCGCTATTCTCATTCCTCACAGCTGGAGCATTATTCGGGCAACCTGGCCCGCTGGCGGTGAACCGAACGCAATTCACGGTGGCCGCCGGGGGGGCCATCGCCATTGACGCGCCCGCCGAAACGCTGACGTTCATGAAGTCCGCGAAAACGCGCAGTGCCGTCGCGTCTAACCGGAGCTTCGCCGTCGCACCCGAACTCAAGGGCAGCCGCATGATGCTCGGAGTCCCGCTCACCACCGAGCCTGGAGACTACACCGTTTCGCTATCCTTCGTCAGCCGCGCACAAGAGGAGCGCACAGCCACCCTTCGCCTCACCGTCGAGCCGTTCGCGCAACCCGACGCCACTTCGACCGCCCCTCCAGTCGTGCTGCTCGACGGAATCCAATTGGCGCTCGACGGTTCCTGCCCCATCGCGCCCGACTCCACAGGCACCTTCGGCAACATGCAGACATACCTCCAGGGCGCCCCCAACAATGTGCCCAACGTCTACTTCTTCGAGAATTGCATGGAGTGCCCCAAGTGCGCCATCGAGCAACTGGGCGCGGATTTGGCGACGTTCCTCAATGCGTTGTCGGCCCCGCAGGTCGACGTCGTCGTCCACAGCATGGGCGGACTGATCGTGCGCGCCTACCTCTCTGGGAAGTTGCAGCTTCGCACCGGTAATTTCAGCCCTTTCGCTAGCCGCTCGGCGACACTGACTACCGCCGATGCGTTCAATCCTCCCGCCACGCCGAAAATCAGAAAGGCGGTATTCCTCGCGACGCCGCATTTCGGATCCCCTCTAGCCGATGAGCTCACTACCAACGCGCTCTTATCCCAGTTGTACGGCGGCGATGTCCAGATCATGGAAATGGAGCGCGCCAGCCAATTCGAATGGGACCTCGCCAGATGGAATCAATTCGGCGACGATCTGCGCGGCGTCGATGCCGTGGCGGCGGCCGGTAACGCCGGACCGTCGCAGCAAGGCGACGGCGCTGTGCTGCTGACCAGCGCATCGCTCGATTTCGCTCTGCCAGGGCGCACCAGAGTGGTCCCGTACTGCCATATTTCGGGCACCGACCTGAGTGGCCTCGCCGGGTTGTTGACGGGCTGTTCGGTGAACGGCATTGCATATATCGACAGCACGTCCCACCCTTCGTACCAGATCGTTTCGTCTTTCCTGATGGGCGGGACTGCCTGGCAGAGCGTTGGCACTGCCCCCGCGCAGGATGCCATTCTGTCGAAATTTGGCGGCATGATGGCCGGCGAGGTGACGGCTTCCGGCCAATATGTGCAGACGCTGAATGCCGTGACGTTTGGCAGCACCTCGCTGGCGGACGGCGTGACCGCGGGCGAATTCTTCTACAACGATTTCGTAGCGCCGGGGGCGGGGAGTTTCTCGCTGGCCGCAACGGGATCGAGCCCGGTGAGCTGCGGACCATATACCGAACCGGTGGGATTCTATTCCACCTTCCGATGCAAAGCCGGGCCCGCCATCTCCGCGGTGGGACCGCTGCTTTCCGGCGCCGCCAAGGTCGTCGCATCGGGCGGTAACATTACGATCGCGGGTGTGGGGTTCGGCGCGACGCAGTGTGCGAACTGCGGCGTGACTGCCTCCGGAACCGCGTTGCAAGTGTCGAGTTGGAGTGACACGAGTATCGCCGCAGCGCTTCCCGCCACGTTTACCGGCTTCGTGCCGGTCGTGGTAACTACGGCGAGCGGGTCCGACACTATCAACACGATGGCGGGGGCGGGCGGCGCCGCCCCCAGTATTGTCATCAAGGGCGTGACCAACTCCGCATCGGGAGCGGTCGGCCCGCTCGCACCAGGCGAGGTGGTCTCCATCTACGGGTCAGGTATGGGGCCGGCGATCGGTATGCGTTTCGCCCTCGATCCATTGACGTTCGGAGTCGACACCACGCTGGCGGGAACGACGGTTCTGTTTGGCGCGGTTCCCGCCCCGATCCTCTACACTTCCGACGGTCAGATCAACGCCGTCGTGCCCTATGAGATGGCCGGGCAAACACAGGCCGTCATACAAGTGCAGTATCAATCGGGGACGGCGAGCCAGACCGTCCAGATCGCCAGCGCCGCGCCCGGTTCTTACACGGCGAATGCCAGCGGTTCGGGACAGGCAGCGGCGGTGAATTTTCCCGACGGCACGCTCAACGGGTCAGCTCACCCCGCACCGAAGGGCTCGTATGTGACGATTTATTTCACCGGCGGCGGCCAGACCAACCCCGCCGGAGTCACGGGCTCCGTGACAGGCTCGGTGCTGAAATGGCTGACGCAGTCCGTCTCGGTGACGGTGGGGGGACAGCCTGCGACAGCCACCTTCTACGGGTCCGCGCCAACTTACGTGGACGGCGTCGATCAGCTCAATATTCAGCTTTCGCCGAATACGCCATCGGGCGCGCAGCCGGTCGTCATCGCGGTGGGAGGAGTTTCCAGCCCGTCGACGGCGACGATCACGGTGCAATAGCCTTACCGCGCGTCGCCGAGGCTTATAGTGAGCGAACCCAACTCACCCGAGTTGAGGTCTCGCACAACTACTCGCAACGACGCAGCCTTGGGTTTAGCAGAAACGAGGTGGCGATACAAGAACCCGGTCTTCATCACAGTTTCGCAGGTCTCCCTCTTTAGTTGCAGGCCGACCTTCTGCTCGATGCTCGACAACTCCGCGCCCTCTTCGTTTCGCTGGATTGTTTCGATCTGGACCGTGCCCGCCCAACGGTCCGGGACGGGCTGCAAGTGAAGAGCGCCAAGGCCGATCATCAGACGCAGTTCGTACCCTCCGGAGGCCGGCACAAGCTGAGCCGATAGGGGGATTCCGGTGACATCAGCCATACCGTTTCGTGCATCGCGAAGCCGGGCCTTTGGATCTTCGGACACCGGCGCGCTGAAGTAGCCGCGTCGATAGCGCAACGAAGTTCCCGGCCGGTTCACCAGCCGCACCTGAATCGTGTGGTATCGACCCTCTCCATCGGACGGTTGCGGATAGAAGCCCAATAAGTATGTATCGCGCGAGTCGTCGAACGCCTTCTGAATCGCGCCAGTAATGTCGTTGGCATTGAGAAAGACACGGCCGCCAGTCTTCTCGGCGACCTGGATCAAACTCTCCTGGTTGGCGTAAACGGGTGCCGTGTGCGACTGGGAGACGGCGTTGACGAACTCCCGAGTGAGTACGCGCGCGCCGCCGGTGATTCGGTCCTTCGGGTTCCGCGGGGGCTGCGCCATGGAGTCTGCTTCCGCCGGCTGCAAACCAGCGGCGTCCACGGCGTAGACCGCAACATTGGCGTCGTTCAAGGCACGAACAGCCTCGGCGAACCAATCGTCGACGCCGCCAGGGTCGAATCCCGCGGAAACCCAGATGACGCTCTTGCGGCCAGGCAATCCGGCAAGGTGCTTCGCCACCCCAATGAGCGCGCCCAACGAGCTGTCATTCTGGGACGGCGAATCAAAGGCATGGACGGTGGATTTGAGTTGGGCGCGCCTGAATCCCTTGTCGGTGCCTTCTAGCCAGCTCGTCAGCGCGGAATCCGCTTCCGGATGTGCCAGGCGAGCCGACAGAGTGCTGTTGTTTCTGGTACATTCCTCGAGGATATTGAACGAGCCGCCCACAAGAGTGTACAGACCGATTCGCTCTCCGGCTGGAAGTTGGCGAAGGAACCGGATGATTTGTTGACGTGCATATGCCAGGTCTGGCCACTCGGTGGCGGTCTCATCGATGAGAATCACCGTCAGTTCGCCGGAGCGGACGGGGGGCGGCGGGACGAGGTTTGAGAAGACATGGTCGCGGGCTCTGGGAGCCGCCGGGGCGGGGGTGCGAATTCCTTGAGACCCCGACTCGGCGTCGTGGCTGAATAGACGGACCTCCTGGGCGTGCCCGTTGTCGTAGATCTCGAAATCGGTTTGTGTCAGATTGGTAATCGGATTCCCTTGCTTGTCGTGAACGACTACTGGAACGTCGACCAACTTCGCCGAGGTGCGGATGGTCAACCCGGTCGTCGAGGGAGACGGTAGCGTCGATGGGTTCATCTCTTCCGGTGCGGCCTCTTCCGGCGCGGCCTCTTCCATTGCAACCTCCATCCAGCGGTCGTCGTCGTCGGGTGTAGACGCTCCGGGCGCAACCGGCGAACCGGGTTGGCTGGCGGTGTCCACGCCGACGGGCAGGAACGTGGACTCAGTGCCGAATCGGTGGTACCGGGTAAAGCGGACGTCATTTAGGTAGCGTACTTGCCGCGGCCCCGCAAGCGGGACGTCAAAAGTCGTCTCGGAATACGTCGCACTGCGGAGCGGGCACAGGTAGGAACCGCCGCCGATCCGCACAACTCCGTATTCGACGACAGTGTCTGTCCTTCGGGTGGGAAAATCACGAGGCAGTTGGACGGCCTGCCGGGTAATGCGGAGAATCGCGCCCGAGCCCGGATCGACGGATATTTCGCCCACGTACGCAGATTGGATAATCACCGGCTTCGGCGAATCGGAGGGCCGCTTGGGGACCTGGCAGCAATAGGAGACCTGATAGCGTGAGTCTGCGGCTGAAACCGCGTATTTGAAAACTGCGACGCGACGGTTCTCAAACGTCTCCCAGTGGTGCCAATCTGTGCGCGGCGGATTGCCCCCGATGAATAGGGCGCCGATGATGCTGCCGAACTCGCCGAAGGTCGTCAGGCCTGGGTCTCTCGGTCTCTGAGGCTCCCCGGCATCCGAACTCTGGTCCAAGTACGATTCCGTTCCGTGACTGAACGACAATTCCCCGAAGGACGAGTCCCGCAGGCGCAGGTTGGCCCAGACTTCGGGCCGGCTCTTCACCAAGTCGGCGGCGTCATCGAAGCGGCGGGTTACACGCGTGCAGACAAAATCCGGAAGACTGCGGATATAACTGGCTGCATAGTTTCGAGCTCGCTGCAACATCTCGGCTTGTTCAGTGGGCGACGGCGCTCCGCTTGCGAGTTTCTCGGCCGGCGGCGGTTCAAGAAATGCCGTGGCGTCGGCGAGAATCCGGAGCACATCCCTGGTGCGAGCCCCTACACGGGAGAGTAATCTTGCCAGGCTACTCTCGGTAATTCGCTCGGACAGGTCGAGCTGCGCAAGGTTGTGGGCGATCTCGACGTCGCTCTGGCCGGCGCGTTGAGCGGAGTCTATGGTCGACTGGAGCCGCTGCACGGAAATAGACGCTCCCGAAAAACAAAGACCGGTGGCGCAGAGTAGCATCCCCGCAAGAACGGTCGCAGCAAGTTTCATGCCGCGACCAACAGACGGCTTACCTGGCACATACATATCATAGTCCTTAAGTTCCTGATACGGGGAGCCCGAACTAGCGTCATCTATCGACTCGCCAGGACCGTTTAGAGGCGGAGCCCCCGTACCCCTGATGCCGAAGTCAATAGTAAAAGTATATTATGACCCGAATATTGTGATACGAAAGAGTCCCGCACGGATTGATTGCCAACACCTGCCAGCCTGTGAGAACCAGCGCGGCCTGACTTCCGGACTCACAAGCCTATTAGTTCGTATAGACGATGGTCCTTAGTCTTTGACTTCGATCCTCAAGACCTCGTCCCGCCCGGGGGACTGAGCGACGCCGCGTGTGTGGCGTACTGTCATCGCGATGGGCCGAGTTTCGACCTTGTCAACGGTAGCGCGCGCGCAGGGATCGAACCATTTCAGCGCCCCTCAAAGAATCGCGGGCTATACTAGCGGAGTGAGGACTGCGGTTTCCATTCCCGACGATGTCTTTGCAGCGGTCGAACGTCTGGCGCGCCAAACAAAGAAATCCCGCAGCCAGTTGATTAGCGATGCAATCCGCGAGTACGTCGCCCGCCACGGTCAAGACGCCACCGAGATCATGGACCGCATCTCTGCTGAGTTGGGACAGCCGGTCGATGAGTTCGTTTCCGAGGCCGCGCGCCAAACGCTGGGACGAAGCGAATGGTGATTTCGCAAGGCGACCCGGCATTATTAATTCACAGCTGGGTGAAATCACCCACCCCCAATCCGCCAATCCATTGATCCTAAAGCCGATATTTTTGGCGTCCCAGATGCAACGAACAGTCACTCCGAGGTGCTAACCTATGTTTCGATTCGATCAGTTGATCCGCCGCGACACGATCATCCGTGACGTGAAGCAACGTCATCCAGAGACCATCCCGCTCTTCGAGGAATTGCACTTCCGTTCGCCGTGCGATGACTGTACCATCGAAACGGTAGCTCGCAAGAACGGGCTCAACGTTCTGGACGTGGTCGAGGCCCTCAATCAGGCCGCGTTCGGACCAAAGGCGGGCAGCGAACATGCAGGTAACCAAACCCTCACGTAAGAAATTCCGTCACCAGGGCCATCAACCCCTGGACGTCTTCTTTGCTCCCAAGACCGTGGCCGTAATCGGCGCCACGGAAACCGCCAATACAGTCGGCCGGACGGTGATGTGGAACCTGGTCACCAGCCCGTTCGGCGGGACCGTCTACCCGGTGAACCCAAAGCGCCCCAGCGTTTTGGGCGTGAAGGCATATAAGACCATCGCCGACATCCCGGAAGTGGTCGACCTGGTGGTGATCGTCACACCTCCGCCGTCGATTCCCGCCATCGTTCGAGAATGCGGCGAATACGGTGTGCGCGGCGCCGTCGTGATCTCCGCCGGCTTCAAGGAAATCGGGCCCGAGGGCGCTGAACTGGAGCGCCAACTCCTGCAGGAAGCGCAGGCCGCCGGCGTACGTGTGATCGGCCCCAACTGTCTGGGCGTGATGTGTCCGCTTTCCGGCCTGAACGCCACCTTCGCCACCACCATCGCACGGCCCGGATCGGTGGGCTTCATCAGCCAGAGCGGCGCGCTCTGTACCGCCATTCTGGACTGGAGCCTCAAGGAAATGGTGGGTTTCAGCGCCTTCGTCTCCGTAGGGTCGATGGTCGACGTGGGCTGGGGCGACCTGATCTTTCACTTGGGCAACGATCCCAAGACGCGTTCCATCGTCATCTATATGGAGAGCATCGGGAACGCCCGCTCGTTCCTCTCCGCGGCGCGCGAAGTGGCGCTCAACAAACCCATCATCGTCATCAAACCGGGCCGCACCGCCGCCGCAGCCAAAGCCGCGGCCTCGCATACCGGCGCGCTCACCGGCAGCGACGAGGTGCTCGACGCCGCATTCCGCCGCAGCGGCGTGCTGCGCGTCAACAACATCGCCGACCTCTTTTACATGGCTGAGGTCCTTTCCAAACAGCCCAGTCCACGAGGGCCGCGCCTCACTATCGTCACCAATGCCGGCGGTCCCGGCGTACTGGCGACGGACGCCCTCATTATGGGTGGCGGGGAATTGGCCGAACTGTCGCCTGCCACCATGGAGGCGTACAATGCCGTGCTGCCGGCCACCTGGAGCCACAATAACCCGGTCGACATCATCGGCGACGCCTCCCCCGAAAGGTACGCCAAAGCCCTGCAGATCGCCGCCAGCGACCCCAACAGCGACGGCATGCTGGTGATCCTCACCCCGCAGGCCATGACCGACCCCACGCAAATCGCCGAACAGCTCAAGCCCCTGGCCAAGCAGGAGGGCAAGCCCGTGCTGGCAAGCTGGATGGGCGGAGTGGATGTGGCGGCCGGTGAAGCCATTCTCAACCGCTCCAATATCCCCACCTTTCCCTATCCCGATACCGCGGCCCGCGCCTTCAATTACATGTGGCAGTACAGCTACAACCTGAAGGGGCTGTACGAGACGCCGTCCATCGCCGAGGAGTCCGCGGACTGGTCGCCCGATCGTCAACTGGTAGAGCGGATCGTCCAGAAATCGCGCGGCGAAGGGCGCACCATTCTCACCGAGTTCGAGTCCAAACAGGTGCTGAGCGCCTACGGCATTCCCACCGCCAAGACGATCGTCGCAGCCAGCGCGGACGCCGCGGTAACGGCAGCCGGCGAAATCGGCTATCCCGTCGTCCTGAAACTGTATTCGGAGACCATCACCCATAAGACCGACGTCGGCGGCGTGCAGTTGAATCTGGGGGATGGCGAGGCCGTCAAGCGGGCGTTCGAGGCCATTCGAAGCTCCGTGGCAGCCAAGGCCGGCGCCGAGCACTTCCAGGGCGTCACCGTCCAGCCCATGATCAAGCTGAAAGACGCCTATGAGCTGATCGTGGGGGCGAGCCTCGACGGGCAATTCGGACCGGTGCTTCTGTTTGGCTCGGGCGGCCAACTGGTGGAGGTTTTCAAGGATCGCGCCCTGGCGCTGTGCCCGCTGAACACCACGCTGGCGCGCCGCATGATGGAGCAGACCAAGATCTACAAGGCGCTGAAGGGAGTGCGCGGGCGCAAACCGGTGGACTTGGCCGCGCTCGAAGTACTGCTGGTGCGGTTCAGCTCGCTGGTGGCGGAGCAGCGTTGGATCAAGGAGATCGACATCAATCCGCTGCTGGCATCCCCCGACGGTCTGATCGCCCTCGATGCCCGCGTGGTGGTGCATGGTCCCGAAGTGGCGCGCGACCAGATCCCGCAAGCCGCGGTTCGGGCTTACCCCGCCCGCTATGTGTCTCCATGGACGATGAAGGATGGCGGCCAAGTCACTATGCGGGCCATCCGTCCCGAAGACGAGCCGCTGATGGTTCGCTTCCACGAGACGCTCTCCGAGCGCAGCGTGTATTTGCGGTATTTCCACCTGATGAATCTGGAGCAGCGCACCACCCACGAGCGGTTGACGCGCATCTGCTTCATCGACTACGACCGCGAAATGGCGCTGGTAGCCGTGCGCCGCCATCCCGAAACGGGCGAAAGCGAAATTCTCGGCGTCGGCCGCCTGATGAAAATTCATGGCACGCGCGAAGCGGAAATCGCCGTCCTCATCAGCGACAACTGGCAGGGCCGCGGCTTGGGGAAGGAATTGCTCTCGCGCCTGCTGGTGGTCGCGGCGGACGATAAGCTCTCCCATGTGGTCGCCGACATCCTCCCCGACAACCGCGGGGTGATGCGCATTTTGGACA
>Ga0182030_10013882_pt1 | contig 15980 bp, 13 predicted proteins | sample 812S3MmetaG_FD_121299 | JGI IMG/M metagenome (GOLD analysis project Ga0182030, IMG submission 121299) | Permafrost microbial communities from Stordalen Mire, Sweden - 812S3M metaG (Illumina Assembly) | ecosystem: Environmental > Terrestrial > Soil > Wetlands > Permafrost | place: Sweden...
ATTTCTTCCGCATCGTGCGAGGCCTTGGCAATCACGCGGCCGAAGGGATCGGCGAGAAAGCTGCCGCCCCAGAACTCGAGGCCCGGACCGGCAGCGCGATTGCTGAGGATATCGCCGTCGGGCAATTTCACTTCACCATGCTCCACACCGACGCGATTCACACCCGCCACATAAACGCCATTGGCGATGGCGTGGCCGCGCTGGATCGTCTGCCATGCGTCATACTGCGCCGCGCCGAACTCGTCCTTCTCCGCCGGATGCCAGCCGATGGCGGTGGGATAAAACAACACTTCAGCCCCTTGCAGCGCGGTCAGGCGCGCGCCCTCGGGAAACCACTGATCCCAGCAAACCAGCGTGCCCACGCGGCCAAACGCTGTGTCGACGGCCTGGAAGCCGAGATCGCCGGGCGTGAAGTAAAACTTTTCGTAGTAGAGCGGATCGTCGGGAATATGCATCTTGCGATAGACGCCGGCGATGGCGCCATCGGCATTCAGCGTGACCGCTGTGTTGTGATAAAGGCCGGGCGCGCGGCGCTCAAAGAGCGAGGCGACAATGGCCACGCGCAGTTCGCGCGCCAGTTCGCCGAGCTGGTTTGTCGAGGGGCCGGGGATGGATTCGGCCAGATCGTAGAGGCGAATATCCTCGCGCTGGCAGAAGTACTGCGCGCGGAACAGTTCCGGCAGGCACACGATGTTTGCGCCCAGCCGCACCGCCTCGCGCACGTGCTTCATCGCCGCGGCAGAGTTGGCGTCCGGATCGGGGCCCATGCGCATCTGCACCAGGCCAACCACGTATTTACGCGCATTTGCTGTCATGCGTTCATCGGCTCCCAATTGATTTGTCCGGTTTCACGCAGCAAGGCCAACCCCGTCTGGCGAGATTGGCCCTTCTTGTCAGCTCGACGCAACGGTCTGCTGCATGCGGTGCTTACTCGTCCAGGATCAGGACGGCTGCCGCAATCGTCGTGGTCCAGAGGCCGCGCTTGTCGCCTACAGCCGACTGCGTCACATTGCTGGTGCGGACAATCTTGTTGGAGATGCGGTAGATCTCCTTCTTCTCGTCCCAGCTCTTGTCCGGATCGAAATCGACGTCGAGGGTGGTGGCCAGCATCTCCGCTGCCAGCTCTTCGGCGTACTCGCCGGCCTGCTCCTCGGTCTCACCAAAGCTATGGTGCTCGCTCAGGTAGCCGTATGTGTCCTTGTCGGCGGGAATGGCCACGCCAATGCTGGAAACCAACAGCCGGTGCGGCTCGCGCGTCGAGTTTTCCGCGATGACGGCAAACACCACTTCGCCGTGATGCAGATAAGTCAACCCCTCCTTGCGCGTGATGACTTTGCAGCGCGGCGGAAAGATGGATGAAACTCGAACCAGATTCTGCGAGGCGATGCCCGCATCCCTGAGGGCCAGCTCAAACGACGTCAGCCGTTCCTTGTGCGTGCCCTTGCCCTTGGTGAAGAAAAGCTTCTTCGGGACCATGCTTTTTCCCAATTCCTATGTACCCTCCGTGAGTCTTCAAGATTGTGACTTTATTTCAACGTTCCCGCATGAGTTTATCGCATCCGGGCGGGTCAAAACGGCACTCCCAACGATTTCATCGCACTTTCATCTCAGGGGAAAGGCTGGCTTCACTGTGTGAGCAACGGATTGACCCATCTGAGCCCAGGAAACCGGGCAAAGTCGCGGTCCGTGGTGTAAAGCACGCCGCCGTGCTCGATGGTCAGCGCCGCCAGTTGTGCGTCTGTAGCCCGTGGACCGCGAATCTGTCCCTCAATCAGCATCCGCTGAAAGATGGACCAATGGCGCTCAGTCGGAGAAAGTAGACGGACCTGTTTCAGCACCATCCAATGCTGCACAATGCCAATCGCCGTTTCCGTTGGAAAGCGATCTCCCGTCAGCCTGCTGTTGGTGCAAATCCGGATAAAAGCTGCGATCGTTTGCCAAGGCAAGCCAAACACCTCGGAGCCGGAAAGCACCTTCTCCAGCCAGGCCCGTGCGGCAAAGTGCTCAACGGCCACTGAGTCATAGGCGTAGATCAGCAGATTGGCGTCCGCAACAATCACCGGTGGTACGGCCCTTCCAGCTCCTCGATGAGCTCGGAGATCTTATCGCAATTCCCGATCCCGAGCGGAAAGGGCGTCACGACGAATGGCGTGACGGCCGCGGGCTCCCGAGAGGCCAACAGCCCCTGCCGGAGCAGCCGGTTGACCGTCCCCTTGAAGGAATCGCCCGACTGACGCATTTCCTGCTCGACCAGGCCGGCAACGTCATCGTCGATGGTAAGAGTCGTCCGCACATCATGATGCTAGGGATCAAGGCATCATGATGTCAAGCCCGAATGGAGCTCAAATCGCGCATGGTTTCAAAAGCGCGCCACGCATTCTCCATTCCCGTCCCCACCATTGCCACCCATAATTTGCAGGTGTTAGCCTTTCCATGGACTAGGGCGTGTCATCTAATTCCCAGCGCGCAGCGCCGGGAGCCAATTTTTCGCGTTTCTAGAAGCGAGGAGGGACAGATACCGGGTGTATCTTAGCGACGAGCGACGACGAAACGGGGAAAATTGGCCCCGGCCCTTCGGGTTGCGGCGAAAATCGGTCCATACGTTGTTCTCGCCCTCGACGGTGGACCCGCCACAGCCTTCGGGCTCGGCCTAGTCTGGACCGATTTTCGTCCGCAACGCTGCACACTGGGAATTAGATGACAGGCCCTAGCACGGAAAGGACTCATCAAAACGCCATGCAAACCTCTTATAACGGGCTCGAATTGCCGGCAAACGGACAGCCTATTGAATACCGCGACGGAAAGTTCGAAGTGCCGGATCATCCCATCATTCCCTTCATTGAAGGCGACGGCACGGGCCGCGACATCTGGAAGGCCTCGCAACGCGTCTTCGATGCGGCCGTCGAAAAGGCCTACGGCGGCAAGCGCGCCATCAAGTGGTTTGAAATTTTCGCCGGCGAAAAAGCGTTTCGCCAGTTCTCCACCTGGCTGCCCGACGACTCCGTGGCCGCGGCGCGCGACCTGCGCGTCTCCATCAAGGGACCGCTGACCACGCCCATCGGCGGCGGCATCCGGTCCTTGAATGTGGCGCTGCGCCAGTTGCTGGACCTTTACGCTTGCGTACGGCCGGTGAAGTACTACCAGGGCGTGCCCAGCCCGGTGAAGCACCCGGAAAAGGTGGACATCGTCATCTTCCGTGAGAACACCGAGGATGTGTACTCGGGCATTGAATTCAAGCAGGGCTCGGCGGACGCGGCGCGAATCATCGACTTCATCAACAACGACCTGCTCAAGGGCGGCAAGAAAAAGATCCGCCTGGATTCGGGCGTCGGCATCAAGCCCATCTCCATCTTCGGCACCGAGCGGCTGGTGCGCTACGCCATCAAGGGCGCCATTGCAATGGGCCGCAAGACCGTGACCCTGGTGCACAAGGGCAACATCCAGAAGTTCACCGAAGGCGCATTCCGCGAGTGGGGCTACGAGGTGGCCATCCGGGAGTTCCGCGATCACATTGTGACCGAGCGGGAGAGCTGGATTCTGGGCAACGTGGACGCCAATCCGGGAATTACGGTTGAAGAGAATGCTGCGCTCATCGAGCCGGGCCTGGAGTTTGGAAATCAGGAGTTCCGCGAATCGATTTATGCTGAGATCAAGGGCGTGATCGCCTCGATCGGCAAGACGCACGGCAATGGCGCTTGGAAGTCAAAGATTCTGATCAACGACCGCATCGCCGACTCGATCTTCCAGCAGATCGTCATTCGCCCGTCGGACTATTCGATTCTGGCCACCACAAATCTGAACGGCGACTACATCTCCGACGCGGCGGCGGCGCAGGTCGGCGGCCTCGGCATCGCTCCCGGCGCCAACATCGGCGACGGTTACGCGGTGTTTGAAGCCACGCATGGCACCGCGCCCAAGTACGCGGACAAGGACATGATCAATCCCGGTTCTTTGATTCTTTCCGGCGTGATGCTGCTCGACTTCATCGGCTGGAAGGAAGCAGCGAAGTTGATCGAGACAGCGATGGAGAAGACCATCCAGCAGAAGTTTGTGACGTACGACTTCGAGCGGCAGACTGCCGGCGCAACGAAGGTAGGAACGAGCGAGTTTGCTACGAGGATCATTGGGAATATGTAAGCAGAGAGCAGGGGCCAGAGATCAAAGATCGCACGGATCAGGGATCGCACGGCGCCTGCGCAACATCAGGAGACTCGGTCTCCAAGGAGAGAATCATGAGAAAGAAAGTCAGCATTGTAGGCGCAGGGAACGTGGGCGCGACGACTGCGCACTGGATTGCGGCCAAGGAATTGGCCGATGTAGTCCTTATCGATGTGGTGGAGGGCATTCCGCAGGGCAAGGCGCTCGACCTGCTGGAGGCCATGCCGATTGAGAAGCGCGACGTGAGCGTGACCGGCGCCAACGACTACGCGGCCTCGGCCAACTCCGACATCGTGGTGATTACAGCAGGCATTCCGCGCAAACCCGGCATGAGCCGCGACGACCTGCTGCACACCAACTTCAAGATCATGTCGGACGTGGTCGCGAAAGTCGTCGCACAGTCGCCCGAGTCGATCCTGATCATTGTGTCCAATCCGCTGGACGCCATGGCCCAGGCCGCATTTCGCCAGGCCGGCTTCAACCGCGAGCGCGTCATCGGCATGGCCGGCGTGCTGGACTCGGCGCGCTTCCGGACCTTCATTGCTGCTGAACTGAATGTATCCGTCGAGAATGTTACGGCCTTCGTGCTGGGCGGCCACGGCGACACCATGGTGCCGCTGGCGCGCTACTCGACGGTGGCCGGCATTCCCATCACCGAGCTCATCGCGCCCGATCGGCTTGAATCCCTCATCCAGCGCACCCGCGACGGCGGCGCCGAGATTGTGAAGTACCTCAAGGCCGGCAGCGCTTACTATGCGCCATCGGCCGCGGTGACGGAGATGGTCGAGGCTATTCTCAAGGACAAGAAGAAGATTCTGCCCTGCGCCGCTTATCTGGAAGGCGAATACGGCATCGAGGGCTACTACATCGGCGTTCCCTGCAAGCTGGGCGCGGCCGGCCTGGAGCAGATCATCGAGATCAAGCTGACCGCCGAGGAAGACGCTGCCTTGAAGAAGAGCGCCGAGGCGGTGAAGGAACTGTGCGCCGTCATCGGCGTGTAGTCACTGCTCTTCACCTGCGCCCCAGGCTTCTCCGCCACCGTAGCGAAGCTCGGGGCGCAGCCGCGTGATGCCGTGTGCCCATCCGCAGCTGTTGACATCCGCTTCTCCCCAATTCAAAGCATCGACATTCTTCGCCTGCGCCTTCGGCAGGCTGCGTCGGTCCTGCGCCCAGCGGTGTAGACTGCACTGAACAGGCCGTGTGGAAGAAGCCTCATCCTCGAGGGAAGACGAAATGACAACCGCGTTCATCAATCGGATCGCTCCCGCAGTTCCGCCACACGACGTTCATCATGCATTCATCGCCTTTGCAAGCGGGATGCTGCCCGAGGGTACGACGCGCAACCTCTTCCGCCGCATGGCGCGCCTATCGGCGATTGAACACCGCTACTCTTTTGTGAATCCCATTGCCACGGATGACGGCTCATGGAAGGATGCCGAGCAGGTCTATGTGCCGGGAGACTTTCCCGTGACCGCGCGGCGCATGCAGTTCTTTGAGAGCTTTGCTCCGCAACTGGCGCACAGCGCGCTCGACAAGCTCTCGCTCACGGCAGACGAGCGCGCCTCAATCACGCATGTGATCGTGACTTCCTGCACGGGGCTCTACGCGCCGGGGCTGGACTTTGAAGTGGTCAAACACCTCGGACTCGACACTTCCGTGGAGCGGACCATGATCGGTTTCATGGGCTGTTACGCGGCCATCAACGCGCTCAAATCGGCGCATCACATTGTGCGCTCGGTGCCCGAGGCGCGGGTGCTCATGTTGAACCTGGAGCTCTGCTCGCTGCATTTTCAGGAGACGCAGGAGTTGGAGCAGGTGCTCTCGTTCCTGGTCTTCGCCGATGGGTGCGCGGCATCGCTGGTGAGCGCGGAGCCGCAGGGATTGGCGATCGACAGTTTCCTCGCGCTACAAATTCCCGAGACCAGTCACCTGATTACCTGGCGCATTGGCGAGCTCGGCTTCGACATGCACCTCTCCGGCCAGGTGCCGGGCGAGATTGGCGCGGCTCTCAGGCAACTGGGCAGCCAGGTGACGCGCGGCAGGGATCCGCTGGGCATCGATCTGTGGGCCGTGCATCCCGGCGGGCGGTCGATTCTGGACGCGGTGGAGAAGGGCTTTGCGCTCGGCCCCGGCGCGCTCGCCGATTCCCGCAGCGTGCTGGCGCGGTTCGGCAACATGTCTTCTGCCACGGTGATGTTTGTCTTGCACGAGATCATGCAGCGGGCTGAGAGCGGGCAACACGGGTGCGCCATGTCCTTCGGCCCGGGGCTGACAGCCGAGACGATGCTCTTCCATGCGGCCTAGGGCAATGGACTTCACCCGGCGCGCGCAACTGACGGAGCGGATGGATGAGCCGTGCAGCCGCGAAGTGCTGCGCGCCTGCCTGCGCGACATTGCCCGCACCAACCGCTGGACTCTGGCCTATCGACCGCTCTTCCATTGGCTCAACGAAATTGCTGCATCGCTGCCCACGCGCGGTGAGCCGCTGCGCATTCTCGATGTGGGCTGCGGCTACGGCGACGGGCTGCGGCGCGTGGAGCGGTGGGCCCGCGAGCGTGGGCTGGCTGTGGAGTTGACGGGGCTCGACCTCAACCCCGATGCCACGGCGATTGCAGCTGAGGCAAGCCCCGCATCGAGCAGGATTCAGTGGGTGACGGCGGATATTGTCTCGTATATTCCGCAGCAGCAAACGCACCTTGTGGTCAGCTCGCTGTTCACGCATCATCTAGCCGAGCGGCAGATTATCGAGTTCCTGCGCTGGATGGAAGAGCACGCGCAGACGGGCTGGTTCATCAACGATCTCTCCCGCGCGCCCATACCCTATCACCTGTTTCGCATCTTCGCCAGGGTCATGCGGCTGCATCCGTTTGTACAGTACGATGGTCCGGTGTCGATCGCACGATCATTTGTTGTCTCTGATTGGCGCGGGATGTGTGCGGCGGCGGCCCTTCCCGATGGAGCCATCGAGATTCGCGCATTCAAGCCTGCGCGGCTCTGCGTGTCGCGGAGAAAACCATCATGAGCAGCTCCGCACGCGACACCGCACACCTGGTGATCGGAGGCGGGCTTGCGGGTTCGATGCTTGCGCTGCGGCTTGCGGCCGCGGGGCGCGAAGTAACGTTGCTGGAGCGCGAGCGCGGGGCGCACCACAAGGTCTGCGGCGAGTTTCTCAGCCGGGAAGCCGTCGAGTATCTGAAGCAGGTAGGCATTGACCCGCTCGATCTCGGTGCAAAGACGATCCGCTTTGTCCGGCTCAGTTCGGGACCGCGCGTGGTCGAGACGGCGCTTCCCTTCGCGGCGCTCTCGCTCTCGCGCTCGGTGCTGGATGAGGCCCTGCTCAAACGGACGGAAGAGGCGGGGTGCATGGTGGTGCGGGGCGCGCATGTGGAGGGGCTTGCGGCACAGGGCGGGCTGTGGCGAGTGGATGTACGCGGCGGCGAGCCGTGGTGCGCGCCACATTTGTTTCTGGCCAACGGCAAGCACGACCTGCGCGGATGGGAGCGCACGCCGGGCCCGCACGGAGACCTGGTGGGATTCAAGATGCACTGGCAATTGACGGAATCGCAAACGGCGGCGCTGCGCGATTCCATCGAGCTGTTCCTCTTTCGCGGCGGCTACGGGGGGCTGTCGCTTGTGGAAGGTGAAGCGGCCAACTTCTGCTTTGTGGTGCGACGAGCTGTGCTGCGCGCACGCGGCGGTTGGACGGAGTTGCTGGCGGCGATCCAAAGTGAGAACCCACTGATTGCCGGGCGGCTGCGGGGCGCAACGGCGTTGTGGGAGCGGCCACTGGCGGTCTCGGCGATTCCATACGGCCATCTGGCGGGAAGGCCGTTCGGCTTGTGGTGCGTTGGCGATCAGGCGGCGGTGATTCCCTCATTTACCGGGGACGGGATGTCGATCGCACTGCATAGCGGCGCGCTGGCGGCGCAGATGTTTGTTGCCGGCCAGAGTGCGGATCAATACCACCAGGTGTTGTGCGCGCAGCTCAAACGCGGCGTGGGTTTGGCGACGTGGCTTTCGCGCGCGATGGTGAGCGGAGCGGGACGAATGGTTGCGCCGCTCGGGCTCTCGCTGTTCCCCGGCGCCATGAGCTGGATTGCGCGATTGACTCGGATTCCTCAAGGGGCATTGTTGCCGTCGCAAGAGACGGTTCTGGTCCCGCAACAACCCTCTGCCCGATAGGCCGTACTACCGCTTCAGGAACTCCACGACCTTGGGCGCAATCTGCGTGGCACACCCGCCAGGCGCAAGGTGGCCGCATCCGGCAAACACGGCCAGTTCCGACTGCGGCACCAGCTTGTGCATCGTCTCTCCCTGGCTGAGCGGGATGATTCTGTCTTCTGCGCCCCAGACGAGCAGCACCGGCATCCTGAGCTGCGGCAGAAGCTTGTCGGTAGCGTCGTTGCCGGTGAGCATGGAATCAAGCGCGCGATGAATGATCCAGGCGCGGTGGTCGGAGACGCGGAGAATGTCGCGCGCGACAAATGGGGGACAGTGCGGAGGGTTGGGCATCAGCAGCGCATCGAGTTGATCGAGTTCGGCCGGATTGGCGGGTGTGAAGAGCTTGGTGTCCCACGCGGGCAGCACATAGAGCCCGGCCGAGTCGAACAGCATCAGGCGGCGAACCCGCTCGGGGTGGTCGAAGGCCAGGTGCTCCACGATTGCTCCGCCCATGGACCAGCCGCCCAGATCCACCTGCTTCAACCCCACAGCATCCAGAAAATCCACCACGATCTTCGCCTCATCGCGGACGGCGTAGGAGAAATCCCTTGGCTTTTGGCTGCGGCCGTAGCCGATCAGGTCAGGCAGATAGACGCGGAAACCGGCCTTGGCGAGAAAGGGCGCCAGGTCGCGCCAGTCCTCGGCGCGGCCGCCCAGGCCGTGCACCAGCACCAGCGCGGTGCCATTGGCCGGGCCTTCGGTTTCGTAATGCATGCGATAGCCGGCTACCGTCACTTCGCGGTTCTGGACGCCGGAGACAGCATCGCGCACATACATGGATTCGTTGAAGTAGCTCACCGGACGCCGCCAGAAGCCGAAGACGCCGATCACCAGCAGCAGTCCCAGCCCCAGCCCAACCTTCTTGCTCGAACTCACGCGCGCTCGCCCTCCTGTTGCATTGCTCGTGCCCGTTGCCAGCCGGTTTCTATCACGCGCACGGCCACCGAATCGAGCTGGAGTGCGCTGCTGGCGATCCACTCGGCGCGCTCCACCCAGCGCACCGCATCGGCGTCGGAGGCGGCTTTCAGTTCCCCGCCCACGACGCGGCAGAGGTAATCTGCAATCACATAATGGTAGCGAACCCGATTGCCGTCGCGATGAATGCGGTCGAGCAGCTCGACAAGCTCGACGGCTTCGACCAGCAAGCCTGTCTCCTCCTCGACTTCACGCACCACGCCTGCGGTGAGCGGCTCGCCCAGTTCCAGCATGCCGCCGGGCAGGGACCAATGTCCCTTGAGCGGCTCACTGCCGCGGCGCACCAGCAGCACGCAGTCTTGGTCGACCACCACCGCGCCTACGCCCACCAGGGGCGCTTCGGGATACTCGCGCTGCATCGCTCCTCCATGCCCCAATCGGGCACACTCTTACCATAGTGGGTGGACCGCCGCTGTGCGCAAGCAATCCGCGGCATGGAAAGCGCCTTGCATCTTTGTGGTCCGCGCTATCATTGAACCAGACGGAGAAGGACGGGCGGAGAACACGATGTCGGAATTTACATTGCGAATCGACAACATGCACTGCGGGTCGTGTGTTCGACGGGTCAGCCAGGCGCTGGCCTCCACTGCCGGCCTGGAAGTGAAGGAAGTGCGCGTGGGCGCGGCCCGCCTGATCACTTCGCTGAGCCCGGCGCCGGTGGATGCGGCGCTGGCCGCGCTGGCCAAGGCCGGCTACAACGCGCGACTGGAAGACTAGGTGGCCGCGACCGCGACTCTGACGTTGCCGATGCTGGGCATGACCTGCGCCTCCTGTCAGCAACATGTGGAGACCGCGCTCAAACAAACGGCCGGGGTGCAGTCGGCGCGTGTGGACCTGATGGCCAACCGGGCCAGCGTTGTGTTTGATCCAGCGGTCGCTACCGCGGAGAATCTGCTTGAGGCCATCCGCGCGGCCGGCTACGATGCGGTGATTCCGCGCGCTCAGGCTGGCGCGGAGCCAATCTCAGACGACGCAATTTCCAACGCAGCCAATCGCAAGGCCTGGGTGACTCTGGCAGCCGGCGCCGCGGCCATGCTGCTGGCCATGCCGCTCGATTCCGACATGGGAACGCTTGACCATGCTCTCATGGATTTGATGCCGTGGCTGTATGCGCTGCCCGCCGGGCCGCTGCGCTGGTTTTTGCTTGTTGCGACGGCCGCGGTGGTGGGCTGGGCGGGGCGCGGCATCTACCAGAATGCCTGGCGCGCGCTCACCCACGGCACCACCAACATGAATACGCTGGTGAGCCTGGGAACCGGCGTGGCCTTTGCGTGGTCGGCGTATGCCACCGTAGCGCCCGCGCCGGGGCGGCAGGTCTACTTTGACGCAGTGCTGCTGATTGTGGGGTTTCTGCTGCTGGGCAAGAGCTTGGAGGGACGTGCCAAGCGGCGCGCGCTGGCCGCTCTCGACTCCCTGGCGCGGATGCGTCCGGTGACGGCGCGGCGGGTGGTCGACGGCGCGCAAACCGTTGTTCCTCTGGAGGAAATTGCGCGTGGCGACCAGGTGCTGGTGCTGCCCGGCGAGCGGTTTCCGGTGGACGGCGTGATCACGGAGGGCCGCACCTCAGTGGACGAGTCAATGCTGACCGGCGAATCGACGCCGCTGCCGCGCGAGGTGGGTGGGCTGGTGCTTGCCGGCTCGCTCAACTACGACGGCGCGGTCACCTGCCGGGCGCAATCGCTGGGCGAGGCTACGGTGCTGGCGCAGATCACGCGCATGGTGAACGAGGCGCAGGGGTCGCGCGCGCCCATGGAGCGGCTGGCCGATCGCGCCAGTGCGATCTTCGTCCCCCTGGTGCTGGCGCTTGCGGGAGCCACGTTCTGCATCTGGCTTTTCGCAACTCACGCGGTTGGCCCGGCGCTGGCCGCGACCGTTGCCGTGCTGGTGGTGGCATGTCCCTGCGCCATGGGCCTGGCCGTTCCGGCCGCGCTCACCGTGGCTGTGGGGCGCGGGGCGCAACTGGGCATCCTCTTCAAAGGCGGAGAAGCGCTGGAACGGCTGGCGCACCTGGATGCGATTGTCCTGGATAAAACGGGAACGCTGACCGTGGGCCGGCCAGTGCTCTCGGGCGTTCGCTCGGTCACGCCGCGGCTGGCCAACGATCTGCTGCGCCTTGCAGCGGCGGCCGAGGAGCAATCGAATCACCCGCTGGCCCACGCCGTGGTGGATCATGCGCGGGCGCTTGGCCTGAGCTGGCCGCCGGCCCAGGAGCTCAAAATTTATCCTGGCCGCGGGTTGAGCGCCAAAGTCGAGGGGCAGGAGTGCCTGCTGGGCAACGAGACCCTCTTCCGCGAGTTCTTTGTGCCGCTGCCCGCGCAGGTGCGCAAGCCGCAGCCCGGCGTAACCCGGCTGTGGATGGCGCTCGACAACCTGGCCGTTGGCTACTTTGATGCGCGCGATGCCCTGCGCCCCGATGCTGCCGAGGCCATTGCCGCACTGCGCGGCATGCGGGCGGGCGCCGCGCCCATGCGGGTGCTGATGCTGACCGGCGACACGGCCGCCGCGGCTGCGCCCATCGCCCAGCAGGCGGGCATCACCGAGGTGGAAGCCAGCATGGACCCGGCCGCCAAGCTGGCCCGTATCCGTGCGCTGCAGGGCCAAGGCCTGCGCGTGGCCATGGTGGGCGACGGCATCAACGACGCGGCGGCGCTGGCCCAGGCCGATGCCGGCATCGCCATGGGCTCGGGGGCCGACCTGGCGCAGGAGGCCGGCGACGTGCTGCTGTTGCGCGCGCAGCCGGCGGCCATTCCGGATGCCCTTGGCCTGGCACGCCAGACCCTGCGCGTGATGCGGCAGAACCTGGCTTGGGCTGTGGGCTACAACCTGCTCGGAATTCCGCTGGCTGCGGGCGTGTTTTACCCGGCGTTTCACCTGCTGCTGACGCCCTGGCTGGCCGCGGCGGCCATGGCGCTGAGTTCGGTGTGCGTGCTGGCCAACAGCCTCAGGCTGCGCGGCTGGCAGCCTGCCATACATGTCTAGATGGAATGCGAAACGCAGGTGCTTTGAAAGGGCATGGCGGGGTACCCTCTGGGTCCCGTGCCGATGGCGCACCAAATACGAGGAGCGGCTTTAGCCGGCGAAGGAATGCAAATCATTGAAAATACATTCCCTCAGGGGCTGAAGCCCAACGGTTCATCTGGCATTGCAGCCGGCGCGGCTGAGGCCGTGCCCCTTCAAAGCGGCCAGTTCTCAGCTTTGGAACGGTAGACTAAGGACGGAGCCGGCCCGTGCGCATTCTGACCCGCTACATTCTCGGTGAGATTCTCTCCCACACGCTCATCGGGTGCGCGCTGTTCACCTTCATCCTGTTCATGCGGGAGCTTCCCAACATCCTCAACATGCTGGTCCGCGGCGGTTCCACCTTCTCGAGCGTGCTTGAAGTGGTTCTCTACATCATGCCCAACTTCTTCATGGTGACCATCCCCATGGCAGTGCTGGTGGGCGTACTGCTGGGGCTGAGCCGGCTGGCCGCCGACAGCGAGATCATCGCCATGCGCGCCTCCGGCCTGGGCATTGGGTACTTTGTCCGCGTGGCGGGTATTGTTGCCGTGGGGGGAACACTCATTGGCCTCGCCAACTCGCTGTGGGTGGCACCGCGCGCCAACCAGGGCATTCTCGAACTGGATAAAGCGCTGGCATCGCAGGCCACCTATGAGATTCAGCCGCGTGTCTTCTATGAAGACTTCAAGAACACAGTTCTCTACGTGCAGGACGTGCGTTCGGGGACGGGCGCGGCCAACTGGCGGCAGGTCTTCATGGCCGACATTACCGATCCAGTCTCGCCGAAGGTCACCACCGCGGCATCGGCCATCGTGGTCAGCGATTCCACGCAGACGTTGCTGATGCGGCTGCGCAACGGCACCGAACACGACCCGGTCGCCGGCCATCCCGAGCAATACAACGTCTCCACGTTTGCCATTGACGACCTCCCCTTCACCGCCGGCCAGCAGAACGAGGGGCACCTGGGCAGGCTGGATACACCCATCCTGGCGCTGCCGATGAAACAACTCATTGAGCGCACCCACGGGCCGGACGGCAAGCGATTCCAAATCGAACTGCACAAGCGCTTTGCCTATCCTGCAGCCTGCCTGGTGCTGATGCTGGTGGCCGTGCCGCTCGGTGTGATCTCGAGGCGCGGCGGCAAGAGCTCGGCGTGGGTGTTCACCATTCTCCTGGTCGTTCTCTATTACTCGCTCTCGCTCATTGGCATTGCGCTGGGCCGCCAGAACTGGATTCCCACCTTCCTCGCCGTCTGGTCGGCCAATATTCTATTTGCAGTGGGCGGCCTCTTTCTGCTCTGGCAGATGGCCAGCGGAGGCCAGTTCGTGAGCGCCCTTGCCGGCTTTGCCGCGCGTACACCCAAGCCGGAGACAGCGCGGCTGGCCAAGCCCGGGGGCGCATCGGTCGGCGGATTACTCGGCGGCCTTCTGGCCCGCTTCCGTGGCCGGCCGCAGCGCAAAGTGTCGCGCGGCGCCTTTCCTCGCATCCTGGATGAATATGTTGTCGTGGAATTCCTCAACATGTTCATCCTGGTGCTGCTGGGATTCGTGCTGCTGATGCTGGTCTTCACCGTCTTCGATCTGCTCGGCGACATCCTGCGCAACCACATCAGCATGTTGATAGTCGGCGACTACCTCATTAACCTGACCCCATTTTTTCTCTATCAGCTTGCCCCACTGGCTGTGCTCATTGCCGTGCTGGTCACCTTCGGCGTGCTCAACCGCAACTCCGAGATCATCGCCATGAAGGCCACCGGCATCAGCCTTTACCGGCTGGTCGTGCCCGTCGTGGCCATCGCCGCCCTGCTGGCCGTGAGCCTGTTCCTGTTCGATGAGTTCTACCTGCCCCAAGCCAACAAACGCCAGGACGCGCTGCGCAACGTCATCAAGGGTAAGCCGGCGCAGACCGTCACCCATCCGGAGCAGAACTGGATCTTCGGCCAACCCGGCAAGGGCGAGCCCGGCCGCATCTTCTATTACCGGTTCTTCGATCCCGACCGCAACGAGTTCGCCAACATCTCCGTCTTCGAGTTCGATCCCTCCACCTTTGCTCTGACCCGCCGCATCTTTGCCGCGAAAGCCCTGTGGAATCCGGCGACGGACTCGTGGAGCTTTGAGAATGGCTGGGTCAACGACATCGAGGGCGATCACACCACCGGCTTCCGGCAGTTCGGGCAAACATCGTTCTCTGAGATCCACGAGGACCCTGGCTACTTCAACAAGGAAAGCCTGCAGGCGCGCCAGATGAACTTCGGCCAGTTGGACCGCTATATCGGCGATCTGCGCCAGAGCGGCTTTGACACCATGAAGCTGCGCGTGGCGCTGTGGCAAAAACTTGCCTACCCGCTCATTGCCGTCGTCATGGCCGTGCTGGCCATTCCCTTTGCTCTGTCCATGGGCCGCCGCGGCTCGCTCACCGGCATCGCCGTGGCCATCGGCGTGGCCCTCGCCTATTTCGTGGTTGACGGCACCTTTGGCGCGCTGGGCAACGTGAATTATCTGCCTGCCGCGCTGGCCGCCTGGGCGTCCGACATCCTCTTCGGCCTGGTCGGCGGCTACCTGCTGCTCAGAACGCCCACGTAGGACGGCATTCTTCCAACACACGCTTGGTGAAGCAGGGCGATGCGTAGCCTTGGCAGGGTGTTGTGCTACTGCGCCTGCGGGAGAAGTGACCCGTTCAGAGCCCTTGCGCCTTGAAAGGGCGCGGAGCTTTCAGAGGCCGCGGCTTTGACTCAGGCTACTGGCAAACGACATATAGACAAGAATCGTGGACGTGTAACCGCCAGGATCGGGCAGAGTATAGTCGCCGGTCAGCGGGTCGAGCTGCTGGCGGAACTCCGTCTGCCGTGTGATGGCCTGGCACCATTGCCGCATCAAGAGGTTGAGTTCCGTCTGCTTGCCGTAGTGCGTCATCCAGCGCGCAGCGCGCAGCGCGGTCAGTGCCTGTGAAGCTCCGCCCCACGAGTTGGCGGGAATGGGGCGAACGAAGGTTGGGTCGTCCATGGCAATGCTGGGGAACGGATAGGGAGCCCAAAAGGCCTTGGGATTGTGCAACTGGCGGCTGAATACGGCTTCAAAAATTTCCCGGTCGCGCGCCTGGGAAAGATCGAGAACGTGCTCGCCCAAAACCCGGCTGATCGCGTCGGAGCGCACGCGGACAAACTTGTTCTGCGCATCCAGATCGTAGAAGGCCGCGTCATCCGGGCTGTAAAGCCTATCCAGAATCAACTGCCGGATGGTCTCCGCATCGCTCTGCCAGCGCTCCACCTCAGCGGTTTTGCCCAGAGCCTTGGCCATGGCTGCCAGCGCCACCCGCCCGCCGTAGACAGTGGCCGAAAGGTCCGGGCACAGCCGCGGCAGCGAGGCCAGCGGCGGACACTTGCGCGCGTCGTCGCCGGGACAGCCGTTGGGAATTCCGCGCCATCGCGGACTGTTGTCTTGGCCTGTATCGTAGGTGCAAAAACCTTCCACCAGGCCGGTCTTGCGCGTATCGCGATAGTGGCGCAGCCACGCATCCCAGCGGCTGCACGCCTGGTATGCCGCGACCAGAAGCTCCTCATCGCCTGAGAGTTGGGCCAGCTCCCAGGCAGTGGCGGCGATGGGCACCACCATCTGGATCTGCCCGAA
>Ga0182030_10013884_pt1 | contig 15979 bp, 13 predicted proteins | sample 812S3MmetaG_FD_121299 | JGI IMG/M metagenome (GOLD analysis project Ga0182030, IMG submission 121299) | Permafrost microbial communities from Stordalen Mire, Sweden - 812S3M metaG (Illumina Assembly) | ecosystem: Environmental > Terrestrial > Soil > Wetlands > Permafrost | place: Sweden...
CGGCGTGGCGCTGCGCTTCCCGCCGCAGTCCATGACGCCCCGTGTAATAAGGACGCGCCCGGCAGGTCCGTCCGCTTCATGTAGTGCGCCGGCAGAGCGCCAGCGGCGACGGCGCTTTCGCCCGCACGCGGGGCCGCGAGTTTTTGAGCATCGTCGCCCGCCCGAAAGCGGCGTGGCGCTGCCGCTTCCCGCCGCAGTCCATGACGCCCCGCGCAATGCCGACGCGCCCGCAATTCCATTCGCGTCTTGGTTAGATGGTCTTGGAATGCCGCCGCTCGGAGGCGGGCGCCAGGGTATTGTCGAAACACATGGCGATGTTGCGAATGAATAGGCGGCCGGCGTCGGTCACTTCGAGGCCGTTGGGGTGGCGTTTGACGAGACCATCGGCTTCAAAGGGAGCGAGGGCGGCCAGTTCCGGTTCAAAGTGGCGAGGGAAATTGATGCCGAGTTTTTCGGACATGGCGGTGAAGTCGAGGGAAAGGTCGCACATGGTGCGCATGATGGTTTCGCGGCGGATCTGGTCTTCTGGGGTGACGAAATAGGCCTTGTGGAGCGGCACGTTGCCGGCGTCCACAGCGGCCTGCCATTTGGGGAGTTCCTTTTCGTTTTGCCAGTAGGCCTCGGGCACCTGCGAAACGCCGCTCATGCCGAAGGCATAAATGTCTGAGCCGGCGCGGGTGCTGTAGCCCTGAAAATTCCGCTGCAGTTTTTTCTCGCGCTGGGCCACGGCGAGCTCGTCCGTGGGCTTGGCGAAATGGTCCATGCCGATATAGACGTACCGGTCGCCGGCGGTGAGTTTTTCGATGACGAGCTTGAGGACTTGGAGCTTGGTTTCGGGGGTGGGCAGGACTTCTCGCTCGAGGATTTTCTGGGACGGCTTGATCCAAGGGACATGGGCATAGCTAAAGACGGCCAGACGGTCCGGCTTCATGTCGAGAACGATGTCGAGGGTTTCGTTGAACGACTCCGGGGTTTGAAATGGGAGGCCGTAGATCAGGTCGAGGTTGATGGATTGGAAGCCGAGTTCGCGCATCCAGTCCATGGCCTGCTGGGTCATTTCGCGCGGCTGGACGCGGTGGACGGCTTCCTGGACTTTCGGATTGAAATCCTGCACGCCCATGGAGGCGCGATTAAAGCCGATTTCGCGCAAGGCGACCAAGTGCTCGCGAGTGAGGCGGCGGGGATCCACTTCCACGCTGGCTTCGATGTCCGACGAGAAAGTGAAGTGCTGGTGGATGATTTCGCCGAGGCGGCGGATTTCATCGGGCTGAAGAAAGGTGGGGGAGCCGCCGCCGAAATGGAGCTGGACGGCCTTGCGCTGGGGATGGAGCAGGGGTGCCATGCGGGCGACTTCGCGTCCGAGGGCCTCGACGTAGGCCATGCCTTGGGCGTGGTTGAGGGTGATGACGGTGGTGCAACCGCAAAACCAGCACAGGGTTTCGCAAAAGGGTATGTGGAAATAAACAGAGAGATCGCGGGGCTCGTGGTTGTTGGCGGCGATTTTGGAGGCGAGCTGGTCCCAAGTGATCGTGTCGGTGAACTTGGTGGCGGGCGGGTAGCTGGTGTAACGCGGGCCGGCCACGTTGTATTTGCGGACCAAATCAAGATCGACGTTCAGCGTTTTCATGCGAGGTTGTCGTAGGCTTTGACACTGTCCACCAAGGCGGCGATGTTTTCCAGTTTTGCGTCCGGGGTCAAACCATGGCCGAGGTTGAAAATGTGGCCGGGGCGGCCGCGCATGGTATCGAGGCACTTGCGGGTTTCGGCGGCGACGACGTCCGCGGTGGCGGTGGCCAGCAGGGCGGGGGGCAGATTGCCTTGGAGCGCGAGGTGCGGGGGGATGATTTTGCGAGCCTCGGCGAGGGGCGTTTGCCAGTCGATGCCGATGACGCTGGCGCCGGTGGCCAGAAGATCGGGCCAGTTGCCGTGGGTGCCGAGAGAAAAGACGATGATTGGCGGCGTGGCCGGGGCGGACGACGGGAGATGCAGGGCGGCGATGATGTCGCGCAGCCAGCGGCCGCTGGCATCGGGGAACTCGGCGGCGGAGAGGTGGCCGCCGTGGCTGTCGAAGATTTGGAGGGCGTCCACGCCGGCGGCGATTTGCAGGCGCAAGTAGGCGGTGATGGCGGCGGTGAGCTTCTCAGCGAGGGCGAAGTAGGTTTTCGGGTCCTCGCGGAAAAGCTGGAGGGCGCGGCTATATTTGGGCACGCTGGCGCCTTCCATCATGAACGTCGCGAGGGTCCAGGGCGAACCGGCGAAGCCGAGCAGGGCGGTGTGGTCGCCGAGTTCGTGGCGCACGAGGCGCAGGGCGCGGTCCACGTAGGAGAGTTTTTCGACGACGCGTTCGACCGAGAGCTTTTGGATATCGGCCCGGTTGGTGATGGCGAAGTCCATGACCAGGCCGCCGGTGTCCTTGAAGGCGTAGGATTGGCCCATGGCCTCGGGGATGACGAGGATGTCGCTGAAGAGGATGGCGGCGTCAAAGCCGAAGCGGCGGACGGGCTGGAGGGTGACTTCGGCGGCGAGCTCGGGAGTTTGCACCAATTGGAGGAAGGTGTATTTTTCCTTGAGCTTGCGGTATTCGGGGAGGGCGCGTCCGGCCTGGCGCATGAGCCAGACTGGGGGGCGGTCCACGGGCAGGCAGCGCGCGGCGCGGCGGAAGCGTTCGCGGGCGGACAGGGCGGTGGCGGCGGTCACGTGCATCGAATCGGGCCAGAGGAATAGCACACTTGGGGACGGAAGGACAGTGGCTTTTCAGAAATTGGCATCGCGGGGACAGTTTATGGGTAGTGGCAGGTTGGCCGAGGGGGTGGAGAGGGAGAAGGAGGCTGGAATGCGGCGGAAAAGAATTTGCAACTTTGCGCGCGGCGCGGTTTTGAATTGAGACATGGAACATCATTCTCCAGAACAGCGTGAGGAGCTGTGGCGGCGAAAGCTTTCCGCGGGGGAGCAGGAGGCATTGCGCGGGCAGCCGGAACTGGAATTGGAAGCGCGGCTGACGGACGCGCTGTCAAAGCTGCCCAGCGCGCCGGTGCCGTCGAACTTCACGGCGCGGGTGCTGGAGGCCATTGCGCTGGAGGAGAGTCGGTTGGCGCGGTCGGCGCAAACCCAAGGCGGGCGCTGGAACTGGCGGGGGTGGTTGCCGCGGGTGGCGGTGACGGCTGCAGTGCTGCTATTGGCTTCGGTGGGTTTTTACCAGCATGAGGCGTCCCGGAACCGTGCCGAGATGGCCAAAAGCCTGTCCCTGGTGGCCAGCGCGAAGGTGGTGCCGAGCGTGGACGTATTGGAGAACCTCGATGTGATCCAGCGCATGAACCAGCCGGCGCATGCGGACACCGAATTACTGGCTGCCCTGCAATGAGCGCGTTGCGCCAGTCAATTATTTGTCTGGCAGCATTGGTGCTCGGCGTTTCGGCGCAGGCGCAGACACCGGCGGCCTTTCCCAGTGCAAATTTTCCCAATGCGATTTCCGTTTCGGTTCCCAGAACCAACCCGCTGCCGCCTCTGCCGCCAGGGCTCTCGCCGGTGGGGGTATTTCGCAAGCTGTTGGTGATGTCGCCCGCCGACCGGGAGGAGTTGCTGGCCAGACGGCCCTCCGAAATACGGACGCGGATCCTGGCGAAGGTGCAGGAATACGAGATGCTGGACCCGGACGAACGCGAATTGCGGCTGCGGGCCACGGAACTGCGGTGGTACGTAGTGCCGATGCTGAAGCTGCCGCGGGCCGACCGGGAGGAGAGGATGGTGCATGTGCCGGCGGAACTGCGATCGTCGGTCCAGTCGCGGTTGATGCAGTGGGACCTGCTGCCGCCGCCGCTGAAGGAGGAGTTTCTGACCAACGAGACGACGCTGCATTATTTTGCGCAAGCGACGATGCCCGCCACGGATTCGCAGCAGGAGAAGGCGGCCGCCCGGTTCAGCCGTTTTTTTGATCTGACGCCGGGGGAAAAGGAGGACTTGCTGCGGACGCTTTCCGCTGAAGAACGGATGCAGATGGATAAGACGCTGAAGACGTTCGATCAATTGCCACCGCAGCAGCGGCTTTTGTGCGTGCGCAACTATGCGAAATTCGCGGGAATGAACGAGGCCGAGCGGACGGAATTCCTGAAGAACGCGGACAAATGGTCGAAGATGTCGCCGGTCGAACGGCAGACGTGGCGGGACCTGGTGGCGCATGTGCCGCTGTGGCCGCCGCTGCCCATGCCGCCCCCGATGCCCCCGCCGCTGCCGCCCATGCCGCCGAAAGCCGGGGTGGCCAGTCCCATCGCAACCAATTGAGGGCGCAGGCTTTGTTTTTTTCACCAAGCCGGAACGATTCAGTTCAACCACAGATGCACACAGATAGACACAGATAAAAGTGACTATCTGTGTTTAATTCTTCGTTCGACCGCATGGTTTCGGCTTTGCCTTCAGAGGACGCGGGAGATGCAGTTTCAAATTTCAATTATCCCCGCTCCAGACTAAATTCCAAACGTGCATCCGATTGCGTTTTATCTGGGGACCATGCCCGTGCGCTGGTATGGCATCATGATGGCGGCGGCGTTTTTCGCCGGCCTCTGGACGGCCACGCGCCGCGGCCGGCGGGTGAACGTGTCCGCCGACACGATCACGGACGTGACGTTGTGGCTGATGATCGGGAGCATTGTGGGGGCGCGGTTTGTGTATGTGACCACGTACTGGAAGGAGGAATTTGCGGGCGGACCGTTCCGGGAGGTGTTCATGGTGCAGCACGGGGGGCTGGTGTATTATGGCGGGCTGATCGGCGCGTCCTTGGCGGGCATGGCGTATTTATGGTGGAAGAAGCTGCCGGTGTGGAAAATTGCGGACATCGTGGCGCCGAGCATCGCGCTGGGCAGCGCCATTGGGCGGGTGGGCTGCCTGCTCAACGGGTGCTGTTACGGCCGGGAATGCGATGAGCCGTGGGGCATCCGGTTTCCGGCCGACCATGAAACGCACGGCGCCCGGGTGCATCCCACGGAGATCTACGACGGGGCGCTGAACCTGCTGCTGTACTTTGGGCTGGCGTGGATGTTTCGGCGGCGGAAATTCGACGGGGAGATTTTTGCGCTCTATTTCATCGGGTACGCGATCTGCCGGTTCATCGTGGAGTTCTTCCGGGGGGATTATCCGCCGGACCACATCCACGCGGGGCTGTTCACCTCGGCGCAGCTTTTGTGCGGGCCGATTTTGCTGGCGGGGGTGGCGGGCTGGTTCTGGTTTTCCCGGCGGGCGCCGACGGTGAAGGCGGCGTAGCACACCATGCCGGAACGATTCCGTTGAAAAATGTTTTAACCACAGATGGACACAGATTTGAAACCGGGCCTGGCTCGTCCAGAGCGGATATTTCATAATTGCTTCGGCGGACGCGGACAAGTCTGGCGTAGCGCAGGTTTCCTAACCTGCCGTATCGCCGATTTCCAAATCGGCCAGGTGTCGCCATTGCGTGGCGTCCGCGGGTTTGGAAACCCGCGATACATCAGACTTGGAAGTCTGCGCCACAAGATTGCCCGTCTTCATCTGTGTCAATCTGTGTTCATCTGTGGTTGAAATAAATCATCCTGGCTAAGGATCGAAAATGGCGAATTTTCCGGAAACCCAGGCGCGGCTCCCGATCTTTTTGGCGGGACCGACGGCCGTGGGAAAATCGGCGGTGGCGCTGGCGCTGGCGGAGTCGGTGGGCGGGGAGATCATTTCAGTGGATTCCATGCAGGTCTATCGCGGCCTGGACATCGGTACGGCCAAGCCCGGGGCCGAAACGCGCGCGCGGGTGGCGCATCACCTGGTGGACATTTGTGATTTGCGGGAGGCGTTTGACGGGGCCCAGTTCGTGCGGTTGGCGCAAGCGGCGGTGGCGGATATTCAAGGGCGCGGGCGGACGCCGATTTTTTGCGGCGGCACGGGGCTTTATTTCACGGCCTTTCTCGAAGGGCTTGGCGAAGCGCCGCCGACGGACGAGAAACTGCGGGCGGAATTGGCGGCCACTCCCCTGGAAACCCTGCTAGCGGAGCTGCGGGAGCGCGACCCCGCCGCGTTTGAGAAAGTGGACCGGCAGAATCCGCGCCGGGTGATCCGGGCCGTGGCGGTGCTCCGGCTCACGGGCCGGAAGCTGGGCGAGCAGCGCGCGGCGTGGGGAACCGCGGGCGGCGGGGGCGCCGGCGGACGTTTTTTTTGCCTGACGCGCACCGCGGATGATTTGCGGCGGCGGATTGACGCGCGGGTGGACGAGATGTTTTCGCGGGGGCTGGTGGCGGAAACGCGCGGTTTGCTGGATCAGGGCCTGGCGGAGAACCAAAATGCCATGCAAGCGATTGGCTACCGGCAGGTGGTGGAGCATTTGCGTGGCGAGCGCGGGCTGGCGGAGACGATCGAGCTGGTGAAGACGCGCACGCGGAAGTACGCCAAGCGGCAACTGACGTGGTTCCGGGGTCACGGGGAGCCCCAGTGGCTGGAATTGCAGCCGGAGGAAGCCGTGGCGGAGACGGTGGGCAGGATCGAGAAGACTATGATTTGAAGGGCACCCACGAACTTGTCAGAGTGGACTATTGATGCATTTGGCGGGATTGGCGGGGTTTTGGGGCACGCCGGCCAATGAGGTGTGGCTGCAGAAAGAGAACAAATAAAAACATTCCATTAGTCAGCTCTGCCCCGTTTTTAGTTAGTTGCCGATGGTGGCCGCTCCGCCCACGGCGCGGACGCTCATGGGCTTGGTAATCGTCGGGGTTTCAGTTGACGATCCTGGGCCTTTGATCCAAATAGCTCCATTGGCGGGAACGGCACTTACCCCCGCCGCCATGGTGTTGTACGGATGGAGCCAGGTCCCGTTGCCCCCCGCCGCAGCGCTGAATTGCACCCAGACCAGGCTCGGCGGAGGGGAAACCAGGGCGTTGATCAGCGCCTGCCCTTTCGGCGTGCCCCACCCGGTGCAAAGGTCATAGCCGGTAACCGCGCTAAATTCATTGGGCGAGTACGGGGTCTCGTTGTTGCCGGTCGTAATGTCGTGAAAACAGGAGTTATAACTGGAGCCCTTGCCAATCGCATAGATGACGGGGTTGGCGAAGCCGACGGCCGGCAGCCCGTCGTTCTGCGCCTGCTCATTGGCCAGCGCCATGAAGCCCGCCCACAGCGGCGCCGCCAGACTGGTGCCCAGATAAGGACCCGCGTTGGTCCCCGTTTCACTATAGAAGGCATAAATGGAATCGGCCACGATGGCCACATCGGGCATGTTCCGCATCGTGGTGGAACCGCCGTTGCCGGACATGTTGATGCCCTCCTGATACCAGGGAATTGCGTATTCGTCGCTGATGCCGCCTGCGCTCAGGATACCGTCACCGTTCGGGCCATAGACCGACGTATCGTTCAAGACGGTCTCGGAGGAATAGGCGCCGCCACTGCCCGTGGTCAACTCCGTCCCGCCGACGAGCGTGATGTAGGGGTCGTCATACGGCTGGGGTATATACTGCGATGGCAGAGCTCCGGCATCTCCGGAAGATTGGAAGAACGACTGCCCCTGGGCCGCCAGTTCCTGGAAGATTTCATCCGTATTGGCCGAGTATTCGAACCCATAGGATGAACTGAGTTGGTTGGCCAGATCCTGCGCGGCCATGAAATTCAACGCGTCGTCCGGTGGCGGATTATTGGTGGTGGACGGCAGCTCGTAAACGATCACCGAATCGAGTCCGGGGGCCATGGCAATCGCCATCTCGATGTCCACCTGCGCTTCGCCATAATTTGCGCCCGGGGTCCCGCTGGCTCCATCCAATTCCCAATTCTCCACGGTCACGGAATTGACCGGTATGCCGTTGTAGGCCTCGTAATCTTCGATGAGATCGTAGTAGTAACCTTCATATTCCAACAGTCCAACCGATTGTCCGCCGCCGGTCAGCCCCAAGCCAGGCACATAGGCCGTGCGAATGTTGCTGGCGGTGTAAGTGTGGCCGGGGCCCGAACCGGTCGGCGTCGGCGTTCCATTCGCGCCTCCGGGCCCGGAAGCCTTGACGGCCTTCTGGCCCAGGCGGTGCGGCAGGGTATAATTGTCCAGTCCGCTGATGTGCAGCACCGGCAGCGCCAGGTCGAGGGACGGCTCGACATCCGGGGCGTAGAACGTGCGGGCTTCGGTGGGATGTTGATAAACGCGCATCGTGACGTGGAACACCCGCTCGATATCGGCCACTGACGCCTTGATATCGAGCAGGGCCCGGTTCGTAAACGTGCCCGTAACCGTCAGGCCGTTGGTCCGGGCGAAGGCGACGAGCGCCTGATAATCCTCTTCGGTCGGCCCAAATTGATCCGTGAATTGCCGGGGCGTCAGATATTTTCGAAAATTGGGATGGCCGGGAGTGTAGAGTTCTTGGAGGAAGTTCTTAAGGCCCGCCGGATTGCGCCACGGCAAGCCGATGGCCAACTGGAGCGTCGTGGTGGCGGGCAGCCGACCCGTGGCCGGCAAGTTCAGGCTCGCGACGGCCTTGGGCACATGGCCTTGCAGCACTTGTCTTTCCGCCGCCGACACCGGCAGGGTGCCCAGGGCGAACAGGGCAGTACCGGCAACCATTCCCAATACTTTGTTGGTCATAAGCGAATGGCTCCCTTACTGCAACGTGACCAGCACCAGCACCATGCCTTTGCCTGCGCTCAATCCCGTCATGGCCTTGCCGAGGATCGCGCCTTGGGCGCGGGCGTGATCGGTGACCTTCATCGCGCAGCCCGGGGTGCTGGAAGTGGTCAACATGTCCCCCGGTTTGATGGACCCGTTGGCGGCGTCGGCCCAGACATACACCCGTCCCGTCAAGGCGACGTTTTTGGCGCCCTCGGACATTCCCAACTGCTGCATCTGGATGCCCGGATGGATGCCGTTGGCCCCGCTGATCACTCCCGCGACCCGGGTATCATAGGGCTGGTCGCTCAGCTTCAACTGACCGGGATGAGCCTCGTCAATGATGACGACTGAACCTTGCGAAATTTCCTGGTCCGCTGCGGAAAGAGCAAACGGCTCGGCCAGATCCGACCCTGCGGCAATGGTGAGGGAGTTAATGGTTAAATTGCCGTTGGTCGTCAAGGTCATGACGTTCGCGCCGTTGACATAGAAATTCATGACCGTTTTCGCGGCAATGTCCCAAGTGCTGTAGGAGTACGGGGCGAAGCGAAGCCGGGAATAATCATTGTTCTCCTGAACCAGCAGCAGTTGCGGGGAACTTAAGTTGCCGCCCGAGGCCACTTCCAGGGCGGCGATGGGACTATTGGTCCCGACGCCCACATTGCCATCCTGGAGGATGGTCATCCGTTTGGCAAAGTCCGTGTAGAATTCGAGGCCATATTGGCCGCTCGCCGGGCTGCCGCCGGTGCGCTGGGAGGCGATGCCTTCGCCCGCGTCGATGCCGAAGGTCAGACCGTAGCCATTGGTGTTGCCATTATTGAGAACGCCTTCATTCTGACTGGCTTGGTCCAAATTCATGCCTCCATACACGCTCAATGCTTGTTCGGGACTGTCGGTGCCGATACCCACGCCGCCTTGCGCACGAATCAGAAACTGGTCGTTGGCGGTGGAAGCAAAGACCGCCCCTTGCGAATCCGCCCACACAAAGGCGCCTTGATTGAGCGCCTGCGCTTCCAGTCCGGCGGCGAAACTATATTCCCCGCTCGCCGCATTCCCGTTGCCACCCGGCACAGTGCTGGAATACCCCGCGGTGTTCCCAGTGCCGCCACCGACGGTCCCATAACTGCCGGTCACCGTATTGGGACTATTAAAGAATTCAGCGCCCAATCTGGAAGAATCACCGCCGCCGGCAATGGTGCCCCCGATCACGCCACTGGCGATGGTGTTGCCCCAGTAGCCGCCAATGAGGTTGATACTGGCTTGGCTCGTTATCAGCGGAGGGGGGGTTGACTCGAAAGCGTATTGCAGTTGGAGACCATCTTCACCGTTGGCCCGGAGAAGTAACGGCTCGTTGTCGCTGGTACCCAGATAATTGACGCCCGGCGAGGTGCCCGCATTGCCGGCGGTTTGCCAGAAATTAGACGGGGCCAGGCCGCCCAACAGGCCGGCATTGACGTTGGCCAACCCGCTGCCGTTGCCGGTGAAGCTGTTGCCGGGATTGGCTAGCGTCACCGCGCTGCCATAGGTGCCGCTCAAGTCGGCGGGAGGAATCGTGCCGCTCAGGCCCGCGGCATTCGCGCCTTCGGCGAAGATGGCATAGGGCGTCGGCGTCACCTGCGTGAGCGGCGTCAGCGCGGTGAAGACCACGGTGGTGCCATTGGTTCGCACGCCGATGGCCAGCCAGTCGGTGCCGCCCACGAACACCCCGGCGCCGAAATTCACCGGGGTCGTGAACAGCCCGCTGGCCACAGGGACCGCCAGATTGGTGACCGGCCCGGCGAGCACGGTGCCGCCACTGCTGGCACTGTTGAGCGTAAACGTCAGGTCAAAAAATCCGGTGGCCGGATTGGTGCCCAGGGTCAACCGTCCTTGATAGGTGAACGCCGACCCTTGGGCGAACAAAGTTGACCCGTGGATATTGAAGGTGGCGAACAGAAGCAAAACGACTGCGTGGCGAAGCATTTTCTTCATAAGTGGAGTGAATTGACGGTATCCCCTAAACTGATGTTTACACTCTCACACCTGGGCTATGATGTCAAAGGCAATCGCGAATCACTTGCGCCCTCACCCCTTTGCTACTGCGCTTTCAGCAAATAAAACTGTTGGTTTACCGCCGGATTCGCCGCATTGGTGGCCGTGATGGTGAAGCCGCCGTTAGTGGCAAGCGGGACCGCGGCCACCGGTGTCCACTGGTTTAAAGGCAACGTCAAATCGCCGCTGGCCAGCACTGAACAGTTTTCTCCCGCCACCGCGTTGGAGCCCTGGAACACGACATTGGTTCCCGCCAGCGCAACGCTGGCGATCCCGGGCACGATGGCCAGGCTGAACACGGTGCCGTAGGCGTTGCCCCCGAACTGCGCGGTTCCGAATAGCGCGCCACCGCTCAAGAGCAGGCCGGTTTCCGGGTGCGCCCCGTCGCGGTTGGTGGCCAAATCGAGATGGGTGAAGATATGAAGCGAATGAAACGTCTGCGCCGACAGCAATGATGGGTGTGCGATCAAACCCGCCAGCGCCACTATCCGGACAAGGTGAACAGGTTTCATGATGATTTTTTGGCTGCCTGCATTCTTGCTGCAAATCCAAAGGCCCGGCAATTACAATAACCCGGAACTTTTATCATTCCTGGCCATTCCAAACCGCTCCTTGTTTGTCTCTGGAAAAATATGCATCAAGTCGAATTCCGTGAAGGAGTTAGCTCCCGGATTCAACCGGGGGTATGGGCGTTAAACGGGCAAGCGTCCCACCGGGACGGCTGAAAACACCATGCGTCTTCAGCCGTCCCGTTGGGACTCGACCCGCGACCTGTCGGGAGCGCTTTGCCGGCGCAATTCAAGGCGCGAACGGACTTGCCGGGCGCGTTGGAATTGCGCAACGCGTCATCGACTGCGGCGGGAAGCGCCACGCCGCTTTCGCTTGGGCAGAGGTCTTCGAAAACTCACGGTGCGGTCGCTGCTTGGAAAAACACCGGATTGGGCAGGCTGGCTGAATCAAAGTTGACCGTCACCGAGCTTGTCCACGCCACCACCTGTTGCGATTGCAACACGACGCCGCGCTGATTTATCGCCTGCACTTGGACGGCCTGGCCGGGTTGTGCCGCCACACTCACCAGGACCTTCCCCCCGGCCGAGTGGCAATTCGTTACGCGTAGCGGGGTCGTCGTCAGGTGTGGCTTGGCGGCCGCCTTGGCTGCACGCACCGCGCTGCTCAACGGCGGTAGATTAGTCTGGTAGCCGTCGCCGACCAGTTCGATTCGGAAGAATTGCCCATAGGGGTTCAACGGCGTGTTCGTGGTCCAGGCCGTTTCTGGCGGGTCGCTCCAAAGATAAGCGACGTTGGTCCAACTGTTCAAATCGGGGCTGCCTTGCAAGAGAAAGGTGGCTTGCGAGCTCCAGTTGAAATCCACGCCGTAGACGTTTCCATTCGTCAGGATCAATTGATTGAGCTGCACGTCGGGCACCAATTTCAAATTGTATGAGAAATTGGTCGGAGATCCATCCGCCTCCTCGGGACTGCACGGAATCAAACAAGGCACGTTCGCATAGCCGACAATGTTTTCGCTCACGGTACCGTCCGCAATTCCCGGAAACAGGTCCGTCAAGAACAGCGAAAAAGTCACAGTCGCTCCGGCAAAATTCGGACCCGATCCCAGCCGATACGAGGTTTCCGAACTTTGAACCAAAAATATTTCCGAGTAAGGCCGCGCTGGATAGCCGTTGGTGAATTCCCATCCGTCGCTTCCCTGGTAGCTCCAACCGTTGGTTCCATCCACTTGGTCAATTTGGTTTGTGATATTGATATACATTGCGACGTCCGCCTCGCTAAAAAACGGGTCGTTCATCACAACCATTTGATATTGGAACCAGCCTTCTCCCAAATACGTGCTTTGCAAGGTCAGGAAGGTCGTGGCCCGAGCCGTGCCGGTTGTCAAGCCGAGGCAAATCAAGACGAGCCAAAGTTGGCGGCAAACACTTGAATTCATGCTGCCACATTGGCACGACCAATCCGCCGCGTCAAACTTGTCATGCCCCGCCCCGGTTGTTCCGTGCCTGAGTTGGATCAGTTGGGGCGCGCCGAACACCAAAAACGCCAGCACCTTATGATTGAACTGCTCAATGCATCTTTACCTTCGCGGGAGAAACTTAAACAGGATGAACATGATGGACGGGATCAAAAACGGAGGATTGGAGAGCGAGGATTTCCTAGTCAAACCTGCGCTACAATCCTACAAACGGCGCTTTTTTCGTCCCGGTCGGCCCTTGACGGCACCCAAAACCCGCCAAGCTTCCCTTGGCGGAATTGCGTCCCGTCAGCCGGGAGGAGGTCCGGGTCACGAATTGACTGGCCCACCCGGTAAGACATTTGGATAAGGGGGCGATCATTTGTTTTGTGTGCGAGTAGTCGGGTTATTCAATCGCGGTTCCAGCCAGCGGAGGACGCGCCCCGTCAAGTCCAATACGAACCCGCAACAGATGCCGACGTGTCCGTGCGGCAACCGCCAGATGTCGGGCTGTCCCCATGCTTGCCAGACGTCCTCGATATCTTCCGTCGAACAGATTGCATCATGGACTCCTTCTATCAACAGTATCCTGTCCCGGGGGATGGCGGGCCGGATCATTTTCAAATTCATCGGCGTCAGATTCAACGGCACGCACAGCGCGCGAACGGCTTGCAATCTTCGGTGTATTCTGGGCCTGACGGCGAGTTGTTCCACTGCGGGCCTGGGGCACACGCGCGGGCACGCCATGACGACAGCAGCCAACCGCGCATCGTGACACACCGTCAGCCCCGCTTCACCCACTCCCAACGAATAGCCCCACAACGCAACGGCGGGGCACCCCTCGCGCAGCAGCCACCCGGTGAGGGCGCGAATCTCGGCGATGCCCTGCGCCGTTCTCTGCGCCCAAAATAAACAATCCCCGGTGTCAAACTCCACGAGCTGGGGCGGACGGCGTTGAAAGTGGTAAGGGAGCACCAACGTGGCAATGTTGAATCCCGCACGATTACCGCGGCGGGCAATCAACGGAAATCTGAGATTATAACTGGCGGAGTCATTGTAACCGTGCAGCAGAATGATCACGGGTCGCTCCCGCCAATGTTTGCTGTAGCGGTAAAGCCGTCCATGAACGACGTTATTTTCCGGAAATTCACATGGTTGGGGCGTGGGAAAGCGGAAATGAAGTCGGCCTTTGAATTCGACGTGTGCCGGTTGACTGCCCGTGGGAACGAAGTCCGGACTCTTCAGAAACTGAACCGCTTCCTCCAGCCTCGGTTTATGTTCAATGGCGGGCATCATCAGTGTCATTAGCTGAATGGCCGACCAGTCCATCAATTTGGCCAAAGGCGCAATCATTCGCGGGTCGTTTTTCTCATCACCGGTCTCGGGGGTATTTCCTCACGGGGGCGGCGCTTGCGAGTCAGGGAGGGAAGCTGCGGCGGGTTGGAGGTTCAGTTCCGCGCGGGCAAGATAATTACCGATGCGGAGCGATAAGCCTCGCCGCTGACAATGGTGCGAAAGTTGGCGTTGTAAAAAATCGTGGAACCGTCATATGCCAGGAGCGTGCCAACCAACACCGTCAGCGCCGTGAGAATCCAGCGCCAGAACGCTTTCGCTTTTCGGGATGGCAGGGTTGTTTGATTCATATTGGTTGACGAGGGGTTTTGGTATTTTTGTCAACCAACTGTCGTGGTTCCAGCCAGCAAAGAATTCTCGCTGTCAAGCCGGGCACAAACATCCAACTGACGTGGCCCTGCGGCAGCCGCCAGATTTCCGGCTGTTGCCACTTATGCCAGAGTTCCTCGGTGCGTTCTGCCTCCACTAATAGATCGTAGCGTCCCTGAATCAATAAAATATTTTCATTGGGAATAACCGGCTGGCTCAACGTCAAATTCATTGGCGTTTGGTCGAGCGCTTCGCGCGCGGCTTTTTGTCTTGCCAATGCTTTGCGCATCGGCGGCCAAAGGATGCCCTCGCCGCGCGTGGCGCGATAATTCCGGCGCACGCCTGGCACCGCGAGAACTATCGCTTTCAGTCGTGAATCACGCGTTGCCGTCAAGCCGGCGAGCCATCCGCCAAGTGAAATGCCATATAAGGCAATCGCCGGGCAACCCTGGTTCAGCAGCCAGCCAGTCAGGGCGCGAATTTCAGCCACCGCTTGCGCAAAGGCTTCTGCCACCCGCAGATGGTCGAATATTTCAATCCGACGGACGCGGCGTTGAAAATGGTAAGGTGCGACCAAGGTCGCGGCGTTGAATCCCGCGCGATGAATCGCCGGAACCATAAGCGGAAAACGAAATCGGTGACTCAAGCAATCGCAGCCGCCATGTAATAAAATGATAGTCGGAGATTTTTGCCAATGGTTTGCGCGACGATATAGCCGTCCATGAACGACGTTGTTCTCCGCAAACTCGCACGGTTTAGGCGATGGGAATTTGAAATGGATATCCGACGTGAATTCAATTTCGGCAGGTTTGCTGTCGGCGGGAATGAAATTCGGCCCCTTTAAGAATTCAATGGCTTCCGTCAATTTTGCATCGCCCCGGGCACATTTTTGGATGGACGGGAGCATCGCGGCGAATTGAAGGGAATACCAGTCAATGAATTTTGCCAAGGGCGCGATCATGGCTGGTCTCCTCAATGCCCGTTGTTTTGAGCCGATGAAAGGGGCGGTCCGCCAGTCCCTTCTGCTGGCAGGAAATATTTCTCATATTTGGAGGGCTGATGGGTTTCCCATGGATGATAGGTATTGCAAAACTCAATTCGGTCGGCGAGGCAAGGATGCGAGTCAAACCAGATCGTGAACAAAGTCCCTGGTCGAGGCACGCCCAAATCCTTTTGCATCAATTTTACAAAGCAGGTGGCGGCGGCGTGGTTCTCGTGGGTGAGTTCCAAGCCAAACCGGTCGGCCTCGTGCTCGAGATGCCGGCTGAACGCCATGTAAATGGGGGAGTCCGCAAGGCAGAAAAGCCAGAAGGCCAGCATACACAACGGCAGCGCCGCAAAATCCGACGGTGCTTCAAATCCCCAAATATTTTTGAAGCGGCGAATCACCGGCCCCGCCAGCAGGTATGCCACATAAAGCGAGGCCAGGCTGAGGATGGATTTAAACGCGATGCGTCTGGCCGGGTGCCAGAGCAGGTAGTGGCCCATCTCATGCCCCATGACAAAAAGCAATTCGTCGTCATTCATGTTCTGAAGCAAGGTGTCATAAAAGACGATCCGCCTTGTGCCCATGAGGCCGGCGACATAGGCGTTCTCCACCTTGGCATCCACGCTGGTATTGACCTGGTAAACGCGGCTGCCCGGAATTCCCACCCGGGCTGCCTCAGCAAGGATTTTTGTCTCAAGCAGCTTGTCGTGCAACGGTGTGAACTGGTGATAAAGCGGGTCGA
>Ga0182030_10013886_pt1 | contig 15978 bp, 12 predicted proteins | sample 812S3MmetaG_FD_121299 | JGI IMG/M metagenome (GOLD analysis project Ga0182030, IMG submission 121299) | Permafrost microbial communities from Stordalen Mire, Sweden - 812S3M metaG (Illumina Assembly) | ecosystem: Environmental > Terrestrial > Soil > Wetlands > Permafrost | place: Sweden...
CCAATAAAAAGTGGTGGAGGCGGCGGGAGTTGAACCCGCGTCCCTGGCATTCATACCAGCCGCGACTACATGTTTAGTCAGGAGAGATTTTCTGCGGGATGGTGGCGGCCTGACACCGAAACACCCCGCCTAGCCCGCATGAATAAGATCTCGGCCGCACACGCGCAGGCACCGCGCGCGGCCCAACCTGCAATGGCGTCCATCCCGCATAGCAGGTGTCTGCTGGTGGACGTCGCAGCCTTAGGCCGCGAGAGCTAGTTCTTCGTTAGCAATTAACGTTTTGGTCCGATTTTTTACGAGGCCGACGAACCATCCTCGACATGCCGCCTCTGACGTGCCTGCCAGGTCGAAACCAGTACGCCCCCACTCAGGCACACCCAATATCCGCCCAAAAAAAGCCGGGGTCAAGCAATGGTTCTTGGGGGGCGGCGATGGTCATTTCGACGCCGGCCCGCGCAAACTCGTAGCGCAGATTTCCAAATCTGCTGTATCGCAGGTTTCCCGACCTGCGAACCGCCCGGAAACCCGTGGCCGAAGGCACCTCCTCCGCGTCCGTGGCGACGGGATTTGGCATCCGCCGGGTGGTCTGCCGACTTGGAAGTCTTCGCTACGGGCGCGGGAAGGGCGCCGCCGCCGCCCTCACGCGGCGATGTCCGCGCCTTCCTGGAGGGAGATCCACCCCTCCCGCCCGGGGAGCAGGCCGGAGACGATCCGACCCGGTGGCGGCGGGCCCGGAAGGGCGCGGACCAGTTCGCCCAGGGGCACCAGGCGGACGCTGCGGTCCGCAGCCAGGCGAAGGAACTGGCGGAACAGGTCCCGGCAGAAAACGCCCTCCGCCTCGGCGTGGATGGTGAGGGTGTTCAGGCGACCCGGACGCAGCCGGGCGAGGATGTGCTCGTTGTAGTTGCCGGGGTTGATCCCGTCACGGCCCATCACCTCGTCATACGTCGGCAGGGTGGTGGGGACCTGCGGCTGGGCCAGCGGACGCCCGTCCACGACCGGCAGGAAAATCGAGTCGCCGCGGCAGTCGGAGTTGAAGGCGAATGGGTGGCGCGACTTCTCGCGGAGCACCGCGTCCACACAGCGCCAGGCGGGGGCGGCGGCGCAGACGGGCGGCCGTCCGGTGATCTCTTTCAGGAGGTCCACGCCGCGCTGAAAGGTGGCGGCGATCCGGGGGCCGCTGTCGCAGGCGATCCGGTTCTGCCAGGCATGGTGGTCCCAGGCATGGAAGCCGATTTCGTGGCCGGCCTCCGCCGCGGCGCAGATCACCGGGGCGAGCCGCCGCCCGATTTGCGGCCCGGGCCAGAGGGTGCCGCGGAGGAGGATGTCCCACCCGTACAAACTCGCCGCGCGCGTGCGGAGCATCTTCACCAGGAAGGCGGGCCGCAACAGGCGCCAGAGGTGGCGTCCCATGTTGTCGGGCCCGACGGAGAAGAAAAAGGTGCCCCGGACGCCGTGTTCCGCCAGGTCGGCACAGAGGGCCGGCACGCCCAGCCGCGTGCCGCGGAAGGTGTCGACATCAATGCGAAGGCCGAGGTCCATGCGGTGGAGGTGGGGGGCGCGGCTCAGCGGCCCGGGTGGAGGACGATCTTCCCGGACAACTCGCCGCTCCCTTGGAGCGTGCTCCGCTCCTGGACGCGGTGGGCTTCGGCGGCCTCGGAGAGCGGCATCACGCGGTCGATGCGCGCGCTGAGCCGGCCCTCGGACACCCAGCGGTTGATCGCTGCCGCGGAGGCGCGCTGCCCGCGGGCGTCGGTGTTGAACATCGCAAAACCGAGGAGCGAGCAGTCCTTCGTGTAAAACGCGCCGACCGGGAACACCGGGCGGGCGTCCCGCCCCGCCATGACGATCATCCGGCCGCGCGGGGCGAGCAGCGGGATGGCGCGGTCGAAATCGGGGGTTCGGAGGGTCTCCCACCAGAGGCTCACGCCGCCCGGGGCGAAGGCGCGGATTGCCGTGGGCACGTCCTCCTCGCGATAATTGATCACCAGGTCAGCGCCGAGTTCTTGGCAGGTCGCCGCCTTGGCCGGGCTGCCGGCGGTGGCGATGACACGCGCGACGAGGATCCGCCCCATCTGGACGACGCAGGAGCCGACGCCCCCGGAACCGCCATTCACGAACAAGGTCTCCCCGGCCCGCAGCCGGGCGTGTTTGACCAGCCCCAGATGGGCGGTCAACCCGACCAGCGCGAGGGCCGCCATCTGGTCGTCGGCAACTCCGGCAGGGGTTGGGTGCAGCCAGCACTCGTCCACCGCCGCCAGTTCGGCGAAGGTGCCGGGGCGCCCCGCAGTCCCCTGGTTGCTGGCCCAGACCCGGTCCCCCACCCGGAAGCGCTTCACCCCGGGGCCGACCTCGAGGACGGTCCCCGCCAGATCGCGACCCAGAATCAATGGGAAAACCGGAGGCCCGGCGATCATCCCGCCGCGGACATAGACATCGATCGGGTTCACCGCCACCGCGCCGACTCTCACCAGGCACTGGCACCGTCCGGGACGGGGATCGGGCAAATCGCCATACGTGATGACGTCGGGCGGGCCGGTCTGGGTGATGAAGGCGGCTTTCACGGGAGGGTCATGGGGACACCGCGGGTCAGCCGCGCGCGGGCGGGGGTGGCACCGCGGGCGGCGGCGATCCCGGGGGGCGGGTCGGGAGCGGCGGCGGGTTGCTGAGCATCCGGTAGATCCAGCCCTCCAAGGGCCGGAGGGGGCGGAGCCACGGATAGAAAGGCGAGTGATAAAGCCGGAGCCGGAACACCGACAGAAACATCACCAGCGAGGTCTTGAAATAGCGGACCGTGGACCCGATGCGGTCGGTCCAATCCACCGGTGCCTCGATGGTGCGGCCGCCCGCGCGCTTCACCGCGTAAAGCAGGTTCACATCAAACGCCATGTCGGCGATGAGCAATTGGTCGTGGACCTTGAGGGCCATCTCGCGGCGGAGGAACTTGGCGCCACATTGGGTGTCCGCGATGCCCATGCGGAAGAACACCTCGACGATGGTGTGGAAGACCTTGCTGGCGAACTGGCGGTGGCTCGGCTGGGATTGGTGGATGGCCGAGCCGGCGACCCGGCGCGAGCCGACGGCGCAATCATAGGTCTCGCAGCACGCCGCCAACCGCATCAACGAGGCCGGCGAGGTGGCGGCGTCGGCATCCGCGTAACCGATTACCTCCGCGTGGGAGGCGAGCTTGAGCCCCTCGATCAGCGCCCCCCCTTTCCCGACGCGCTCGGGGATCTCGATCCAGCGGATGTTGCTGTGTTCCTTGGCCATCCGCTGGACGATCTGCAGCGTGTCATCGGTGGAACCGTTGACCACGACCACGATCTCCCACTGGCCCTCGTAGTGGTCGCGGAAGAAGGCCGAATACTCGCTCAGCGTGGGCTGGATGCGGCCATGCTCATTGCAGGCCGGGATCAGCAGCAGTACCGATGGCGAGGTCATCCTCCGGCCACGATAACCAGACGCCGGTGGGACCGGAAAGGAAAAACCCCGGCGGCCCGGGGGATGGAGAGGGCCGGAGTGGCTGACAGACCCGGTGACCGATGGGCCGCCGAGGTCGGGAGCAGGGGACGCCGCTTGCGGAGGCCATTGTCCCGGAGGGACATTTGAACCAAAGCCCAACGATTCATCGTTGGGTTCAAGCGATAAAAGGACCGGCGTCCCGGAGGGACGCTTGACCTCGTTCCCGGACCAACCGGTCGTCGTAGGCCACCTTGCGTCTCCTCAGCGTCAAGGGGCACTTGGCGCCGGACTCCGACCGGACACCGCCTACCGTCGTCAGCCGTCCCTCCGGGACGGAGGTAAAACAAAGGCGCCATCACCCAATGTTGAAACATTGGGCTAGACTCCCTGGTCCCTCCGGGACCACCCGATCGCGGAGCCGCAGGACTCCTGATTCCCCGCAGTCCCCTGGCTCGGCTGGAGACCCCCCCACACGCGGTCTCGACAGATGTGGGTAGTGACAAGGCCGGGGCGGGGAGTCGGCTACCGAAGTCCCTAGCCCCCCGGCGCCGGCATGGGCGGCGTGGCTCCGGGCTGGGAACAGACATACGCGGCCACCTGATGGGCGCGCTCGATGATCCGCACGGGGGAATCGCCCGCCAGCAGGCCTAGCGCGAGGACGGCGGTGTAGCTGTCCCCCGCCCCCACGCTGTCCGCCACCACGACCGGGACCGCAGGTCGCGACACCAGTTCGTTCCCCACCAGCAGAAGGCTCCCCTCCGCCCCCTTGGTGAGGGCGACGGCGCGCAGGCGGAACCGTCGGGCGAGTTCGCGCACCAGGGCCTCCTCGCCGCCGGTCAAACCGAGCAGCCCGGCCAGCACCGGCAGCTCCTCGTGGTTGAGCTTCAGGACATCGGCCAGCGCGAGCGAGTCCAGGATCACGGCGGCGGACCAAAACCGCTGGCGGAGATTGATGTCGAACACCCGCACCGCGCCGGGTGGGGCGGCGCGGAGGATCGCGCGGATGGAGGTGTTCGACACCGGCGCCCGCTGCGCCAGCGACCCGAAACACACCACGTCGGCCCGGGCCGCGGCATCCAGGACCGCGGGCACCGCCGGGATGAAATCCCATGCCACATTCTCAAGGATGACGAAGGTGGGGGTGCCCCCGGCATCGAGGCTGACCTCCACCGTGCCCGTCGGCACCGCCGGGTCCACGGTGACTCCGTCAGCGCGCAAGCCGAGGCAGCCGAGCCGCTCCAGGATCTCGGCCCCCAAGGCATCGGCACCCACCCGCGAGACGAGCAGGGCGTCGGCGCCGAGCACCCGGGCGTGGTAGGCGAAATTGGCGGTGGCGCCACCGAGTTGTTTGCCGGCGGGGAGCAGGTCCCAGAGCACCTCACCCACGGCGAGCACGAAGGGCGCGGCGGGTGGACGGTCGGCGTCCTTCATGGCCTCTGTGGGCGGGTGGGGGAACGGCGGCGCGCAGCCAGTCTCAGGCCTCCGCCTCGATTCCGAGGTCGCGTTGGATCTGCTCCAGCGCCACCCCCTTGGTCTCCACCACCATAGTCTTCACCCAAACGAGCTGAAGGACCATCATGAACGCAAAGAAGGCGAAGATGTACCCCGGCGGGAAGGCATTGACCGCGCGCGGAAACACCGTCGTGATGACGGCGGCGAAAACCCAGTGGGTGCCGCAGCCGAGCGCGGTGCCGGAGGCGCGGTAGCGGTTCGGGAAGATCTCCGAGATGAAGACCCAGATCACCGCGCCCTGCCCCACGGCATGGGAGGCGATGAAGGCGAAAATGCACACGGGCACGATGGTGTAATGGTGGGTGAAAAAGGCCCACGAGGTGAGCCCGAGCGAGGCGATGTAGCCGACGGAGCCGAGATAGAGCAGCGTCCGGCGTCCGGCGCGGTCAATGAGCCACAAGCCGACGAATGTGAACAGGAGGTTGGTGACGCCGATGCCGGCCGACTGCAGCAAGGCGGCCTTGGCTCCCAGCCCGGTCATCTCGAAAATCCGCGGGGCGAAATAGAGCACCGCGTTGATGCCCGAGAGCTGGTTGAAAAAGGCCACGAGGAAGGCCAGCATGATCGGCAGGCGCAGCCGCCAGGTGAAAAAGCCACGACGCGCCGTCGTGACCGGGGAGCCGGCGGTGATTTCATCCGCGAGCTCTTCCAGCCGCTCCGGGGCCGCCCCGGGCTCCATCAGGCGGAGCACCGCGATGCCCGCCGCGCGGTCGCTCTGGTGCGAGATCAGCCAGCGGGGGCTCTCCGGGAGGCCGAGGGACATCACGGTGTAGATCAGCGAGGGAACGGCGGCGACACCCAGCATCCAGCGCCAGGCGTTCGCCCCGACATCTTTCAGGTAGTAATTCGAGACGAAGGCGACCAGGATGCCGAACACGATGTTGAACTGAAACATGCCCGCCAGCCGCCCGCGGTAGGCCGGCGGGGAGATTTCCGAGATGTAGAGCGGCGCGGCCACCGTTGAAACGCCGATGCCGAGGCCGCCCAGGAACCGCGCGACAAAGAACGTCGTGAACCCATTGGCGAAACCGCACCCGACTGCCGAGAGGAGGAACAGCAGCCCGACCCAGAGGAGCGTCTTCCGGCGGCCGAAATGGTCCGTCGGCCAGCCGCCCAGCAGCGAGCCGATGACCATCCCGTACAGCGCCGAGCCCAGGGCGTAACCGTGCATGGTGTCGCTCAGCCCCCAGAGCTTTTGGATGGTCTGCTCGGCGCCGGAGATGACCACGGTGTCGAAGCCGAAAAGAAATCCGGCGAGGGCGGAAGTAATGGACCAGTAGAGGATGCGTGGTGGCATAAAATGGCGGGTGCGGTGGGGCGAAAGTCAGGGTTGGGGCCACGCGGATTTGAGGTCGTGGACGATGAGCGAGGCAATGCGTGCCTCGCCCCCGCGGGCCTCCAGACCCAGTGATCGATCTTCGGGGCGGAGGAGCATCCCCATCGGCAGGTACAGCCGGCCGTCGTTGCCGAAGATGTCCACCGAGGCCCGATCCACCAGGATACGGAGCCGGATCCGGCCACCCACCTGGGGCAGGGGACCGTGGTTGGCCCCGCAAGCCAGCTCCTGCTTCGCGACGTCATAGCGCACGGCGACACCGCGCAGGTTGAAGACAATCTCGGTGGCGGTGCCCGGGGCGATTTCGGCGACCACATCCAACAGCTCGCCGGCCACCGCCGACAGCGGATTATCGCCCGGGCGCAGCGGCCCGGCGGGGATGTCGTGCGTGGCCGTGCGCAACGAGGCCAGTTCGCGCACCGGGTTCGCCGCCAGACGCGGCCCCGCGGGAGTCGTGAGCAGCGTCAGCTCCACCGGGACCCCCATCATCTGGTTGAAGGGCATCCCGGGGAAATCGATCCGCCCCCACGGGATGAGAATCCGCCGTCCGTCCGGGACACCGTTGTACGTCTGCGAGGCGTACCAGCAGTTCCCCAGCTCGATGCTGGCGGGTCCGGATTCCGGGGTGAACTGATGCCCGTCGAACCTGCCGGCCAAGTAGCGCCCGTCGCCCCCGTAAAACACCCAGCGCTTCCGCGCGGAGTCACCGTCCAGGGCGATCTCGAAAAACTCGGGACACTCGCTGGTCCCCGGAATAGTCACGCCGCAGAGCTTCTCCCAATGCTTGAGATCGGGACTGGAGAACAGGGCGTAGTCGCTGCGTTCGAGGTACAGCGCGAGGACCCATTTGTGCTCCGGCGCGTACCAGATCACCTTGGGGTCGCGGTTCTCGCCGGCGATGTGCTTGAGGACCGGGTTGCCGTCGAACTTGGTCCACGTCCGGCCGCGGTCGTTGCTGAAGGCGAGGCCCTGTGTGAAAGGGCTGCCGGCGGCGGTGAACACGCAGACCATCGGCTTTTCGGTCCCGGTCTGGAAGCCCGCGGTGTTCTCCGCATCCACGACTGCCGAGCCCGAAAACATCGTGCCGTGCTCGTCGGGGAAGAGGGCGATGGGCAGTTCGCGCCAATGGACCAGATCGGGGCTGACCGCGTGGCCCCAATGCATGTTCCCCCAACCCCAGCCATAAGGGTTGTGCTGGAAGAAGAGGTGGTACTCGCCCGCGTGGAACACCAGGCCGTTGGGGTCGTTGTTCCAGCCGCGGCGGGGTGAGAAATGGAACTGCGGGCGCAGGCGCTCCTGGTAGAGCGGCACCGGTTGCTTGAGGTCGTCGGTCTGGTCGATGGCGGCGAGGCCGTGCGAATCCTCGGGTAGGGAATCAACGGTGATAATCGCCTGGTGGCCCGGCAGGCCGGGTTCCATGAAGGCCCACCAATCGGGCGTGCCGTCGGCCAGCTCGATGTCGAACTCGCGCGTCGGGCCGCCGCCCACCCGCACCGTCATCCGCCGTTTGGGGCCGCCGTTCTTGATCGGCAGGTTGAGGTAGCGCTTTTCCAGGGTCAGCTCGCGCGAAGGGTTCCGCAGCAATCCGGGGGGGCGGTGGTCGCTCAGGATCAGGTCATCCACGTTTAGGTGGCCCCAGCCGCCGGTGGCGCGGTCGACAATTTCAATGACCGCCGGACGGCCGGCGAACTCGGAAACATCCCAAAAACCAGGTTCGAGCCGCTCGCTGCCGCCCGGTTTGTCGTTCGGCCCCGTGGCGCGGCGCACCACGCGGCCGTCCACCAGCAGGTTCAGGCAGGTCTTCTCGAGGTCCTTGCCGCCGCCGATGAGGAACCGGAGGTAGGGACGGGCGAGGGTGAACCGAGGCGAGGTGAGGGTGCCGGTCGCGATGTCGCCGCCGTAGAAGGAGTTCACCAGGCCATGGCCGTGGAACCCCTCGACCGCCATCTGGTTGGGCAGCGTGCCCTGGGCCGGTCCGGGGCCAAACGCGGTGCCAGTGGTCTTCCAGGCGCCGTAGTCCGGCCCCTCGAAGTCGGCGATCACGATGTCCTCCGCCCCACGGGCGGTGGCGAGGACCAGCGAGGCGGCCGCCGCCAGGGCGGGCAAGATTCGGTTCATGGGGCGGTGCGAATGCCTCCTTTGATACTGGAACCGCCGCCGAATGTAAAAGAAGGTTTTTCGACTTGCACCCCCGGGGCGGGGGTGGCACGATGGCATTGTTCGATAGACCGCTTTCGAAGCCCACGGCAGACGCTGAATCCTCAGTTGACCCGGCTCGCCCTCCGAGCTGGTGGCCGGCGGGTTGGGAACCTTGTGGAACCGGAAAGGGATCTCTATTAAACACCATAAAGCATAATGAGTAATTCAAAACTGTTCGTCGGGAACCTCGATTTCAAGGTCACCGAGAACGAACTTCAGGACGCCTTCGCCGAGTTCGGGACCGTGGTCGAGGCCAACCTGATGATGGACCGGGCGACCGGCCGCCCCCGCGGCTTCGGTTTCGTCACCATGAGTTCCCCGGACGAAGCCCAGGCGGCCGTTGCCGGCCTGAACGGCCGCGAACTGGGCGGCCGCAAGCTGACCGTCAACGAGGCTCGTCCCCGCGAGGACCGGCCCCCGGGCGGTGACCGTGGTGGCCGGGGCGGCTACGGTGACGGCGGTGGTGGATACAACGACCGCCGCTAACAACCCACTCAATCACTCCCGCCGCCGCGCGACCATTCCGGTCTCGCGGCGGCCCTCCCCAAGCCGTCGAACATGGAAGAACCAATCTCCGTGGAAGGCCGGATCACCGCCGTCTTGGCGGGCACGATGTTCCGCGCCAAACTTGCCAACGGCCACGAAGTGCTGGCCCACATCTCGGGCAAGATGCGCAAGCGTTTCATCCGCCTCACCATCGGGGACAAGGTCAAGATGGAGATGTCTCCCTACGATCTCGAGAAAGCCCGCATCGTTTACCGGCTCTGACTCCGGCCGCGCCCGCTCCACGCCCCGGCGCCCCTCGCCCCCTTTTCCCCGCCCGGCCTTGCCGCCGGGTGACAATCCTTCGCCCGCCCCCCTGGCTTCCCACCACCGCGGTATAATCAGGCCGGGGAACTGTAATTGCCGATCCGCCCATGGTCTGCGACATTGCCCTGAAGGAACGACATTGGTTATGAAACAACTGGAAAAAGGCGAAGTTTTTCAACATCTGAGCAGCTTTCTCAAAAGCCGGGGGATCGAGATGACCGAGGGCAGCTACAGCCGGAAGGTGGAACAGAGCTGCTCCCTGCTCACCAAGACCATCAACCTGGGACAGCAGGGCTTGAGCAAGGCGAAAACGGGCATCGACGAGGGCCTCGACAAGTTCCGGCAGACGATCCACGAACGGACCGCCCCCAAGCCCCCGCCGCCCCCCGCTGCAGAGGCCGGACCGGTGCCTGCACCCAGCCCGGCCCCGGCTCCCGCTCCAGCGGCACCGGTCCCGCCCGCCACCGACCCGGCCAAACCGGCCCGGGCCTCCCGCCCGCGGAAACCGGCGGCTCCCGCCAAACCGGCCCCGAAATCGAAGCCGGCGTCCCCCCGGCCCCGCGCGTAAGCCGGAGATCCGAACCGCTCAGCGCCGCACGCCCGGCTCAAACACCCCGCCGGGTGCGTTCGTGGCGGCGCGGAGCAGGTTGCGTTCGATGATGTCGAGGTAGGATCGCGCCACGGGATTGTCGAGCCAGTAGAGGGCCGCCGAGCGTTCGAACCAAGGCTGAGCGGCGGCGTAATCGCGGGTCTGCATGTAATGCAGCCCGATCTGGTTCATCGTGAAGTAGCCGTTGGGATCCAGTTCCTCCCCGCGGCTGAACGCGGGGCTCGATTCCGCCTCGCCATCAATCCAGTCGAGGCACCACCCGCGGCCGAGTTCCCATCGCGCTTCGAGGGGGTTGAGGTGGCGGGCGGCATCGAACCAGTGGATGGCCTGCCGGGCCTGCTCCACGTAGTCACTTCCCCGGTCCTCGCTGAGGAGGCGGTGCACCTCTCCCAGCCAGCCCGCGGTCTCGTCGTTCGCCGGCTCCCAGGCCAGGGCGCGCTCCAGATCCCGGGCCTTGGCCGGCGTGGCTGGATCGGCGATCAACGCGGCGCGGGCGCGCCAGTAATTTTCGCCGGCGTGGCGCGTGCTCTGCCAGCCGATCGCCCCGACCGCGGCGAGGAGCAGCGCCGAAGCCGGCAGCTTGTGGAGCCAGCCAAGCGACACCCAATGCCGTTCGGTGGCAAAACGGAGCTGGCAGTTCACCACCGCCAGCAGCCAGACCATGAGCAGGGCGTTCGCCGGGATGTACATGTTGAAATCCACCACCGAATGAAACGCGATCGCCGCCAACCCCAGTGTCGCGCCGAGCAGCAGCCCAAACCGGGTGCTCGTCTGCCGTCCGCCGATGTCGCTCGACGGCTGCCGCACGAACCGCCAGGTCTTCGCCGCCCCCCAGGCGGTCACACCCCAGACGGCGGCCACCAGCAGAAACCCCGCCACCCCCCAATCCGCCCCCAGGTTCAGAAAGTCGTTGTGGACGTGGTCGGCGCTGGCCTGAATCTCCTCTGGCCGGTAAATCCGGAAATAGTGGTCGAAGTGGCCGGGACCGCCCCCCCAGAGGAGGTGGTCCCCCCAGATCCGCACCGCCGGACGCCAGAGGGTGAACCGGGCGTCGTCGTCCAGTCGACCGTAAATGAAAAGCTGCCGGACGCGCGTCTGGAACGTCTCGCTGCGGGGCAGGATGACGACCGCCGCCCCGACCAGCAGCAGGATGATCACCACCGCGGGAATCCGGTAGGCCCGCTGCGAGGTCAGCACCGCGAACAGCAGGCCCAGCACCAGGAGGGTGGAAATCCAGCTTCCGCGTGACACAGTGACGGTGATCCCGGCCAGGATCACCAGCGCGGCGTAGCCCAGGAGGATCTTGGTGTGCGGCTGGTGGCGCCCCATCAACGCGGCCGTGATCCCGAGCGGCAGCAGCATCTCCAGGAAGCCGGCCAGGTGGTTCGGGCAAATGTAGGTCCCCGCCCCACGGTGCGGATAGGGCTTTTGGACGTACCAGACCCGGTCCGACCCCGTGACGAACTGGTAGAGCGCGTAAAACGAGGTTAGCGCGGCGACCCCGATGAGCGTGAAGAGGATGATCTGCGTCGTCTCCTGCCGGTGGAGATGGGTGATGACCGCAAAAAAGACCAGGGTGTAAACCAGGACCTGCAACACCTCGAGGCGGGCGACGTACTCAATCTCCGCCGTGCGCCAGCGAACCATCGCGTAGCCGAGAAAGGCGAGCACCAGCCAGCCGACCGGGGGCCACCACTGCTTGAAGCGCGGGTTGGCCCACAGGCGGACCACCCAAAGCATCAGTAGGGGCAGCAGCAGCCATTGGGCGAGGAGGAAGGGATCCAGCAGCCAGGGATCCAGCCACGAACCGGCGGGGATCTGCGGCCGCCCGCCGAACGCGAGCGGCATCGAAACCATGATCGCCAGCACCAAGCCGAGAATGCCGCGTTCGCACCAGCGATCCAAAACTTCACGATCCATCAATCGCCCCAGCCTAGGCCAGCAGCCCGCCCGGGTCACGCCGGAAGTTCCGTTCCGGAAGTTCCGTTGCAGCCCGCGCGGGGCAGGGGGCGCGTGGCGGGAAAAGTGCTCTGGAGCGTGCGCGCCCCCCGCATTCTGCTTGCCCTTTGCACCCGCCGGATCGAGGCTGGGCGCGGTCCGTGAAGCGAAACATGAAGCCCAAAACACGCCCGCCCTTTCTCCGGCATTTCGTTCTGGTCGCGGCCGCCCTGCTCCTGGCCGGGGCCGCCCGTGCCGCCGCCGCCGACAGCCCCGCCCCGGCCACCAACGCCGGCCCCGCCGTTACTTTGGTGACCTTGGACGCCCGCTCGCCGGGCCGCGTCTTCGAGGGCGTCGGCGCCCTCAGCGCGGGAGCTTCCTCCCGGCTGCTGGTCAACTACCCCGACGCGTACCGGTCACGCATCCTCGACTACCTCTTCAAACCGGGCTTCGGCGCGTCGCTCCAACACCTGAAAGTGGAGCTGGGCGGCGATGTGAACTCGACCGACGGCACCGAGCCGAGCCACGCACGGACGCGGGCCGAGTTCGAGGAACCGCGGTCCGAGTACTTCGCCCGTGGCTATGAGTGGTGGTTGATGCGCGAGGCGCGGCGGCGGAACCCGGACATCAAGCTCGACGTGCTCCAATGGGGCGCGCCCGGCTGGATCGGCGGGGCGGGCGACGAGCGCGCGCGGTTCTACAGCCAGGACAACGCGAACTTCATCGCCACCTTCCTGCGCGGCGCGCGCCGCACCCACAGCCTCGACATTGACTATTGCGGCATCTGGAACGAAACACCGCACGACGCCGCCTGGATCAAGCTCCTCCGCCGCACCCTCGACCGCTCCGGACTCCGCGATGTCCAAATCGTCGCCGCTGACGAAACCGGGGACGGAGCTTGGAAGATCGCCGGCGAGATGCTGGCGGATCCCGAGTTGATGAACTCGGTGAATGTCGTCGGCGCCCATTACCCGCGGGGCAAATCCACCGCGGACGCCCTCAGCACGGGCAAGGCGCTTTGGGCGAGCGAGGACGGCCCGTGGCGGGGCGACTGGCCGGGGGCGCAGGCGATTGCCCGCTCCCTCAACCGCAACTACCTCGAGGGCCGGATGACCAAGACCATCTTCTGGAGCCTCGTCACCTCCTACTACGACATCCTGCCGCTGCCCAACTCCGGCTTGATGAGTGCCAAGGAGCCGTGGTCGGGCCATTTCGACCCGCTCCCCGCCCTCTGGGCGGTGGCCCACACCACCCAGTTCGCCCGCCCCGGCTGGCGCTATGCGGATGACGCCTGTCTCCCGCTGGCCGGAGGCGGTAGCTGCGTCACCCTCCGCGGGCCGCGCAAGGACGGGGACTTCAGCGTCATTCTGGAGACCGGTGGCGCGGCCGGCCCGCAGGCGCTGACCTTGCTCGTTGGCGAGGGTTTCTCAAAGCGGCGCCTCCATGTGTGGCGCAGCTCCAAGGCCCGTCAGTTCGAGCGTCTGCCCGACTTGGCCAAGGTGGGCGGCGCCTACGCTCTCACCCTCGACCCCGACGCGATTTACTCGCTCACCACCACGTCCGACCAGCGCAAAGGCGAGGCATCCTCCCCGACGGCCGCCCCCTTCCCGATTCCTTACGCGGATGATTTCGAGGAACCCAAGATCGGACAGTACGCCCGGTTTTTCTCGGATCAGGGCGGTGTGTTCGAGGTGGCCGAACGACCGGACGGAGGCCAGTGCCTCCGCCAGACGATCCCCGGCCCCGGCATTGACTGGCCGGGCCACCGCACTCCCGAACCTTACACCCTCATCGGCTCCGCCCAGTGGCGGAATTACGAGGTGGGCGTGGACGCGTACATCGAAGACTCCGGCTACGCCTCGGTCGGGGGGCGCGTCTCGGCCTCGCTGCAAAACGCGCTCCCTCCGGTCGGCTATCGGCTCGAGGTGACCGCGGACGGCAAATGGCGGCTTTGCTCCCACACCAACCTGCTCGCCCAGGGTCGCGTGAAGGTGAACGCCGGGGAATGGCACAACCTCACGCTCCGCCTTTCGGGCTCTCGTGTGACCGGGCTCGTCGACGGCCAGGAAGCGGGTTCCGTGTTCGATTCCGCCTGCCGGCGCGGCATGGCCGCCCTCGGCACCGGTTGGAACTCTGCCCGGTTCGACAATTTCACGATCCATCCCATTGAGGGCCCCGACTCCCCCAATCTGGCGCTGGGCAAAACCGCCTCCGCTTCGAGCCTCTGGGACGCCCATTACCCCGCCTCCGCCGCCGTGGACGGCCATGCCTCCACCCGCTGGAACGCGCAGGCGGGCAAGGCCGTCGACGAGTGGCTGGCGGTCGACCTCGGCGCCCCGACGCGCTTCAACAGCCTGCACATCGTGCAGTTCGCGCGCCGGATCACCCGTTACCGCATCGAGGCCGGAAACGATGGCAAATGGGAGGAAGTGCTGACCGGCCGGTGCGCGGGCCGCGACGAATGGGCGGTCACCTTCCCGGAGGTCCAGGCTTCCCAAGTGCGCCTGGTGGTGCTCGAGGTTGAGGGCGAACCGGCGCAGAACCCGCCTTCGATTTCCGAGTTCGAGGTTTACCGGGAGTAGGCCACCCTCCCGGGCGGCTTGTCATTAACCAAATCTTTAGGGCGGCTTGGCCTCCTGTAGGCCCGGTGCCCTCGCCGGGCGTCTTCCGCGTCCACCCGAAGCCCGATGATCTGCATCAGCGTGGCCGCACCGGCTGTCCATCAGCCAACCATGCCGCGGTATTGGTGGTGATGGCCAGGCAGAAACAGTCACCCGCCGCGATGCCGGTGACGCCGCTCAAACCCGCCGGCGCGCCGAGGGGCGGGGAGACGGGCGGGCGCCCCCAAGTCACCACGGTCCCGTCTCTCCGCAACGCCATGCTGAACTGGTTGCCGGCAGCGATGGCAGTGAGGCTGTCCAAGACCTTTCCGTCGATGGTGACCGGCGCCGCCCCGGAGATATACCCGGACCGGTACGGCTCCTCTTTGTAATGATCCCTCCGCTTTGGGACGCCGGTCGCCTCTCCGGCCTCGCCTCCGTACCAGCCGACCACCTTGCTGTCGGCCCTCAGGGCAAGACAATGGCACCACCTCGATGCGATTGCCACCACCTTGCTGAGATCCGGCGGCACCGTCGGCCGATCCCTCAGGCCCAACAACGGCCACGCGACGACGGTCCCGTCTCTCCTGAGCGCCATGTCGAGCCCTCCGCCGCCGCGCGCGGCCGCAACCGCCACCAAGTTGCTGAGGCCTTCCGGCGGTGCCGGCACGTACCCCTCCTCGCCCCACCACGCAAGCGTGCCGTCGCGCCTCAAGGCCAGGGTGTGCACCCAGCCCGCGGAAACAGCGACGATATTGGACAGCCCCGGCGGGACCGTTGCCGGAGCAGAATTGTACCGGCCCCAGGTCAGTAACTCGCCCCCGGCGTTCACGGCGACATTGTGGTACGTGCCTGCGCTTATGGCCACAACGTGGTCAAGGCGTCGGTCCTTGATCCTGACCATCCCGTTGGCTAGCCCCAATGCCGTTTAGGAATTCGAGCACTGGCCCCGCGCGCGGAATGCTCGATCATCCTGTTTCGCGCGGCGTCCTGGCCCGGGCGCGCCAAGCGGGCGAGGCCAAGCCGCGCCTGGCAGACGGTCCGAAACGATGTGCGACTCTCCTCTGGTATCCTCGGGCCGCAACCCGGAGGGTTGCCAGACCTGGGCGAGCGCTATGGCCCGGCCGTGCGGCCTTCTGGCACCCCTCCGGGGTGACGTTCCTATTTCACTCTGTTCCGGGGGTGTCGCTCCACTCAACCCCCGGCTACCGTCTGTGACCCCCTGCCGGGGGTGATGGCACATGTCACGCATCCGCTTGATCGAATTCCTAAACGGCATTGTGATTAGTCCACCCGATCGCCTTGCGTTCGTGACGACTAGCAAACCCAGGCTGGCGAAGACCACGCACCCCCCCCGGACGCCGCCGGGTAGCCATATGCTAAGAAAGGGCTTCGTCAGCAGAATCTGTGGGTAGGATTCGGTTCTGGCAGGCGGCCTAGCGTGTGATACAAGGCTATTTCCATGGCGCGGAACGTCCGGAACCCGTAGGCCCGTCTGGTAACCACTCGAA
>Ga0182030_10013888_pt1 | contig 15978 bp, 18 predicted proteins | sample 812S3MmetaG_FD_121299 | JGI IMG/M metagenome (GOLD analysis project Ga0182030, IMG submission 121299) | Permafrost microbial communities from Stordalen Mire, Sweden - 812S3M metaG (Illumina Assembly) | ecosystem: Environmental > Terrestrial > Soil > Wetlands > Permafrost | place: Sweden...
CCGAGAAAAAGAAGTCATAGTTTCCGAGGTCGCGGTACTGGGCGACTTTCATTTTCAACCGCTCGCGGCGTGGATAGCCACATCCTAGCGGTCGCGGGAGGCCCGACGGCAGCAGGTGGCGTATCTGGCAGCGCTACAATGAGTCAAGCCGATGGAACCCGATCTCACCCTCGAGCGCCGGCAGGCCTATGCACTCATCGATCTGCTGCACGCGGAGAAACTGAATGCCGTAAAGGGCCTTCTCGAAGTGATGGTGGAACCGCTTTCGCGATCGCTGGCGCTAGCCCCAGTCGAAGACGAAGAGATCAGCTCCGAGACGGCTGCATCCCTTGACCGCGCCCGCGCTTCGCTCGCCCGTGGTGAAGGCATCCCACACGAAGACGTCTTGGGCGAATTCGGCCTCAACCAATGATCGGGGACTCCGCCCTCGATCGAATCGCGGTAACCTGGTTGCCGGAAGCGCATGCCGATTTGAGCGCGGGCCCCGCACTGTGGATGCGAACCGAGTTGTGGTGCAGAGCGTAGCGTCACCGTTTGCTAGAATTCCCCGGTAATGTTCTTCGAGATCCGCAGGGACGTTACGGATGTGGAGACCTTCGCTATCGGGAGTGCCATTCGGGAACTCGCCCGTCTTCGCAAGCTCTACGGAATGGGCCGCTGGCGAAAGCGAAAGGGCGCCGCTACTGTCGAACTTCCGAATGGTACGATACGAAGAGCGGAGCTTCATTGGTACGAAGCATCCGGCATCGGCAAGAAGGAATTCAAGATCAAGCGCTTTCTGGATTAGCGTATGCCGTCTCGTCGAATGAAAACTGAGGGGTTTGCAGTCTGCCTAAGGAATAAGGGCTTCGCTGCGTCACTTGAGGTTAGAAAGTTGTACCCGGTCGTCGACGATCCCGATGCGGAGATGAACAACCTCATCCGTGTGATTGATGAATCCGGAGAGGATTACGTCTATCCGGCTGGCCTTTTCCAGAAGCTCACGCTTCCGAACGAGATTCAACGCGCTTTGCGTTTGGCCTCATAGTGCGGCGCACGTCCTACACCCACGGATTCAGCGTCGCAACACCGGTTCCGGAAACGTCCGAGCTGTTTCTGGTGACCAGCGTTAGGTTGTGATGCAACGCCGTTGCCGCCAGAAGTCCGTCGATGACAGGAACCGGCTTGCCTTTCGACGCGGCAATTGCGGACACCTTACCCCATCGGTCCGCGATGGCCTCGTCGATCGGCAGGATCCGGCCCTGAAAGCGAAGCCGGAGATCCATCTGTACCCACGATTCCAATCGCCCCCGGCGCGGGCCTGAGCGCAGACGTTCAACTCCATTCCTGATTTCGCCCAGCGTCAGGACGCTCAGAAACAGAATCGATTCGTCCGTCTCTTCCACCCAGCGGAGTACCCCGTCATCGGGCTTGGGCCTCACCAATTCGGAGACGACGTTCGTATCCAGCAGGAAACCGCTCACAGCTCAATGTCTCTTCCGAAATCGCGTGGTCGATCCAGTTGAATACCGGAGCCCGCCAGCGGCGAGTTCGCGAAGAACTGGGCCAGGCTGCCTTGGCGAGCCTTGGGCGCGGAAAGGCGCTCGTATTCCTCGGCGGGAATCACCACCACCGCCGTCCTCCCGTGTTTGGTCACGCGTTGCGGACCGGATTCCCGCGCCAGTCGGAACACTTCGCTAAAACGCGCTTTCGCGTCCTGCAGTTGCCAGTCCTTCTGGCCCGCATCACGCTGCCCGGTTTGGCTCCGCCGGGAAGAGTGGCCCTGTGTCTTGCTCATAGCGCGCTCCATTTCTGACTAGTCTAGTCAGAATCATGATAACACTCCCTGGTTTCCAGGGTTTCTGGTTCGTGCCGATCCGCACCAACTCTGCCGCCGCCAACTCCGCCGCTCCAGTCCCTCGAGTTGCTCGGCGGTACAATACTAAATAGGCTTGCTGTTCAACGAGGGCCTTTTCCTGGTTGCGGCAGGCTCTATCCCGCCCCGCGGGCCTACAGGCCGGTCTCCAGCCAACGCGGCGAAGCACCACACTGTTTTCAACAGGCATAGGCAGCAGTTCCCATCAACTAGGGTTGCCCAATGTCCACATTGAGAAGATAAGGAGCTCTTTCGGCAATGGCTACGAATACAAGTCCGGTCACTGACGTTTTGCATTCTGAGAACCACAGCAAGCTCTCCGCGGAGCAGATCGCGAAGGCCGTGGCGCGCCACAATAAGAATCATTCGGCCGCAAAAGCTGAGAACGATGCCGCGAAGGCGGGCAAGGGAAAGAAAAAGTAACCCTCGGCGACCGGTTAACAGTCTGGGAGCGAGCCGCGCTAAACTCAGTAATGAGCCGGCTAACGCGCGTTAGCCGGTTCCGTGTTCAAATTTCGGAGGTTCAATTTGGCAGAAGTGAGGCTTCAAGAAGGCGAGACGCTGGAGAACGCTCTCAAGCGATTCAAGAGAAAGGTATTGCAGGAGGACATTATCCGGGAGGTTAAGCGGCACGCCTTTTACCTGAAGCCCGGGCAAAAACTCCGCGTCAAGCAGGCGCTGGCCCGGAAGCGCAATCGAAAGAAGGCCCGCCGGGAGACTGAGTAGGACTTCGGCTTCCCCCACAAGGCCAGCGCCAACAAGAGCCCGTAAGGGGCGAAGGGTCATAACCTACGACGCTAGTCGCTTCAACTGCGATGATGGTATCCGGAGGCGATGGCCTGCCCAGTCTTTTGTTCCTCGCATATTCGTCGGCCATGAATCTGCGCGCGCCAGTCCGCACAGCTCCCGAGCTGGCGTAGGCGGTGCTCGCCCGCGCGCATTTCGTTCACCATCGATACGCCGCCGCCGCGAAAAAATCACCGCCGCAATAACCGAATGCCGCTATTCGACGTGCTCAGCTCAATCAGCGGGCCGCCGCTGCCGATTGCACCATCCAAATGGTTCTTGCTGATCTCGCCGTGCGCCCTGACTTCAAAATCCGAGGTGATGGCACTGTTGGAGGTGCGCGCGGCGAGGTTCGCGTTGATGCCTTCCGGCAAGCGCAGCGTGATGCCGCCGTTCCTGGTCTCCACGCGCACATCGTTCGAAAAATGCGGCGGGAAGGTCAGTTCCACCGGGCCGTTGGAGGTCTCGACGCGAACCGGACGGTCGGATCGCAGGTCAGCTTGGATTCCGGCGTTCGACGTGGTGGCTTCGAGCGAGCCCGCCAGGCGCTCGGCATGAATGTGACCGTTCGACGAATGGGCCTTGACGTCGCCTTCCACATTCACCAGATCAATGGAGCTGTTCGACGTCTGGGCGTCCAGGCCGCCGCGAAAATCCGTAACGTGAATCGACCCGTTGCTGCTCTTCAGGCGGGCGGGGCCCACGCCATCCTGCAAGCGGATGGAGGCGTTGGTGGTGGTGATGCGGTCCACGATAGCGTCGCGGGGGATCTTAATCACGAAGCGCGCGCCTTCATTGCGGCCGATGGACGGACGCGGCACGCGGATGGTGACGGAATCGGCGGAAGCGTCGATGTCGATGCGCAGATTATCGGCCTCGCTTTGGGAGGGTCCGAACTTGCTGCCGCTGACGTCCACGGTGTCCTGGTCCCAGCCGGAAATTTCCACGGAACCATTGAAGCTCTCGACGGTGAGCCGCCCGTTGGCCTTCATGGGATAGCTGGAGTGAAAGTCCTTACTGAAATGGCCCCAGCCGACGCCGTCGATATAGCAGGACGACAGGCACAACGATGAGGCAACAACCGGAATCAGGAACAGCGCGCGCATGATCCTCCTCGGAACCTGGACCTCGAAACACAGGGTACGCGGGGAGCCAGGGATTTGTTCCCGCGAAATCAGTGGACCCACTCGCCATCCGTCATCCGCAGCGCCACCCGGTTCAGGTTGCGGATGTCCTCCCCGGGGTTGGCTGATAGCAGCAAAAAGCCGGCGCGCTTCCCGGCCTGGATGGAGCCGGTCTGGTCGAACTGGCTGAGCGCTTTGGCGCCGTGACTGGTGGCAGCCACGATGACGTCGAGAGCGGGGATACCGGCGTCCACCAGAAGTTCCGTTTCGCGGGACAGGCTGCCGCCGGCGGATGCTACGGCAATGGGAACGCCGGCGGCGAACAGGCTGTGCGTAATGCGCTTGGCGGTCTCCAGCCGCAGCCCGGCGGCCACCAGTTGGGGCGCCACAAAGATCTGCAACCGGCTCATTTTGCCGACAAGACTGGAGTCGAGCTCTTCGGTATCGGTGAAGACGCCGATGAAGCCGTCGACTCCCAGATCCAGCAGGCGGCGCGCGTCGGCCTGGGTGGAGACATGGCCGGCGGCGCGGATTCCGGCGTCGCGGGCGGCTTCGAGGGTAGCCTGGGCGATGGCCGGGTCGGTTTTCCAGATGTGCAGCAGGGAGCCGTGGCGGGCGGCCAGCCGGGCAACCTGAGCGCGGGCGTCGTCGGGCGTAGCGGGGTGGCCGGGGGTGAAGGCCTCATCGCCATCCGCCGCTTTGGGATAGATGTCGATGAGGCTGGGGACGAGGAACTTGCCGGAGCCATCCACCTTGCCGGCTTCCGAGGGAATCTGGACGGTGGAAAACGGGCCGGCTTCGCGGAAACGGCCGTCGGCAACCACCACCACCGAATTGCTGAGCGGCGGGCCGCCGGAGCCATCGATCAGGGCAGCGCCGATGATGGCCTTCATGTGGCTCTCTTCGGAGGGTGTGCAGGCGCAGCAGAAAGCGACCAGCAGAACGAGGGTGGCTCGCGGCAGCATGAAGCCTCCATGATAGCCGAGCAGGGGACCTGCGGATGCAGTACAATCTTGCTGATATGACACCTGAGAATGCAGCGGCAATCGAACCACAGCCGGCGGGAATGGGTGAGTTCTCACGGCTTACGGGCGTCTTCTTTGAGCCCGGCAAGACATTTGCTGACATCGCGCGGCGGCCCAGTTGGTTCGTGCCGATGGTGTTGACGGTTCTCTTCGGGCTGATTTTTTGCGCCGTCGTGGGACAGCGCATCGGTTGGGACAACATCACGCAGCAGCAGATGGACAAGCGCATGGCCAACATGACACAGGAGCAGCGCGCGCAGGCGGCGCAGGGCGCGGAGTTGTCGAGGAAAATCACGCCCGTCATCGTCTACGCGGCGGCGGTGATTGGGCCGGCCATCGCCTATCTGATCGCGGGTCTGGTGCTGTGGGGGATTGTGGCCGGTATCCTCTCGGCGCCGGTGAAGTTCGGCCAGGTCTTTGCCGTGATGAGCTACTCGGGCCTGGTCGGCGTGCTGGCGGCCGTCTTGATGGTTGTCGTGGTGTTCCTCAAAGCGAACCCCGCCGACTTCGATATCCAGCATCCACTGATGTTCAACGCGGGCGCTTTGATGGATCCGAATGGACCGAATAAATTCATGTTCTCGCTGGCCAGTTCGCTCGACCTGTTCACCTTGTGGAGGATACTCCTGATCGCAGTGGGGCTGAAAGCCGCCGGCGGAAAGAAATTGTCGTTCGGCGGCGCGTTGTTCGCGGTGGTGTTGCCGTGGGGGGTGTATGTGCTGATCGCTGCCACGTTTGCGGGAATCTTCGGCTAGACGGCGGCGCGTTTCGCTAAAATGGAAGGGTTTCCAAGGGGGAGCCGTGCTCGCGCCGCAAGATCTCACGCAACTGCTCGAGAACTGGCGGCAGGGAGATAAGTCCGCGTTGGATGCCATGACGCCGGTGGTCTACGACGAACTGCGCCGCGTGGCGCGCCGCCTGCTTTCCGCCGAGCGTCCCGACCACACACTGCAGCCGACGGCCCTGGTGCATGAAGCGTACCTGCGGCTGATCGATCAGAGGTCGGTGGACTGGAAGAACCGGGCGCATTTTATGGGAATGGCGGCCACCATGATGCGCCGCATCCTGATTAACCATGCCAAAGCGCATAAGGCGGCGAAGCGGGAAGGCTTCGCCGAAGCGATTACTCTGGATGATGCCTTGGGGGTCTTCACCAAACCCAAGGTGGACCTGCTGGACCTGGATCAATCGCTCGACCGGCTGACCAAACTGGACGCGCAGCAGGGCAAGGTGGTGGAGTTGCGTTACTTCGGCGGCCTTTCGATTGAAGAGACGGCGGAAGTGATGGGGATTTCCACCGCGACGGTGAAACGGGAGTGGGGGACGGCCCGGCTGTGGCTGATCCAGCAACTGGAGGGGCCCGCGGCACCATGACCCCGGAGCGCTGGGGCGAAATCAAAGGCGTGCTGGCCGCCGTGCTGGACACCGACGCCGGCGAAAGAACCGCGACGCTGGAGCGGTTGTGCCACGACGACGCGGAATTGCGCCGGGAAGTGGAAGGGCTGCTCCAGTTCGAGGCGAAGGCCGACGTGGCGTTGAACTCGGTGGCTATGCCGGGCGCGGCGCTTTTGGCGGAGACGCCGGCGCCACAGGCAATTGGTCCGTATCGCGTGCTGCGTGAGCTCGGCCACGGCGGCATGGGCGTGGTCTATCTGGGCGAGCGCGCCGATGGCCAGTATCGCAAACAGGTGGCCATCAAGCTGATTACCGGCGGACGCCACGACGCGCGGATGGAGCGGCGCTTCCGGCGGGAGCGGCAGATTCTGGCGCAGTTGGAGCATCCCGGCATCGCGCGGCTGCTCGATGGCGGCTCGACCGAAGAAGGACAGCCGTACTTCATCATGGAGTACATCGAAGGCCAGGGCCTGTTGGAATACTGCGACGGCCACCGGCTGGGAGTGACGGAGCGGCTGCGTTTGTTTCTTGAGACCTGCGATGCGGTGGCGTACGCGCACCGGAAACTGATTGTGCATCGCGACCTGAAGCCGGGCAACATTCTGGTGACTGCGGAAGGCGCGCCCAAGCTGCTGGATTTCGGCCTGGGCCAAGCGCTCGAAACGGATGAAGGGGCTGAGGAAATCACGCAAGCGGGCTTCCCCATGATGACTCCCGCCTACGCCAGCCCGGAGCAGGCGCGCGGCGAACCGTACACCGTATCGAGCGACGTTTATTCGCTGGGTGTGATCCTGTATGAATTGCTGGCTGGGCAGCGGCCGTACAAGATTCCAACCGGATCGTACATCGAACTGGCGCGGGTGATTTCAGAGCAGGAGCCGGTGTCGCTGGGCCAGGCGGCGGGTTCTGCCACGGCGGAAAAAGGGGCCCTGCGCGGCAGCACCCCGGAGCGGCTGCGGCGGGTGCTTTCGGGCGACCTGGAGCGGATTGCCGCCAAGGCGCTGGCCAAGGACGCGCGGCAGCGCTATAGCGGCGTGCCGGAACTGGCCGATGACCTGCGGCGCTATCTGGATGGGCGGCCCGTGAAGGCGCGGCCGGCCACGCTGTGGTACCGAACCGGGAAGCTGCTCAGCCGGCATCGCGTCATGTTTCCGGTTGCCGCGGCGGCGCTGCTGTTGATTCTGAGCTTCGCGGCGGCCACCTGGTGGGAGGCACGGCGCGCACAGCGGCGGTTCGACCAGGTGCGGAGCCTGGCGCATTCCGTGATGTTCGATCTGGACGATGCCATCCAGAAACTGCCGGGCTCAACGGCCGCTCAGGAACTACTGGTGGCGCGGGCCCTGCAATATCTGCAGAGCCTCACGCGTGACGCCGGAAACGATGCCGGCCTCGAACGGGAAGTGGCTTTGGGATATGAGCGCGTCGGGCTGGTGCAAGGCTACGCGGGAGAATCCAATCTGGGGCACGTGGCGGCGGCAATGACCAGCTTGGAAAAGGCCGAGGAGATTCTGCGGCGTCTTACGGCGCGCGCACGGTCGGACCGCACGCTGCGCCATGACTATCTTCGAGTCCTTACTGAACTGGGGACCATTTATGGTTCCAACGGGCAGTTCCAGAAGGCCACGGAGACCATCCGCAGAAACGTGGAGCAGGCGGAGTCGGCTTATCGCGCAAATCCCTCGGACCTGGTGGCGATGCAGGACGTGACTTCGGCCAATTTCAACCTGGCGGATTCGCTGACTGGTCAACATCAATACGACCAGGCAATCCCGTTACGGCAGCGGGGACTGGAACAGGCGCGCAAGTTGGTGGAACTGCAGCCGGACAATCGGGAGGCAAAGCGGTCACTGGCGCTGGCGGAGAAAAAACTGGGTGCGCTGCTGGGAGTATCGCGGCGGTATCCGGAAAGCCGCGCGGAGTATGACCGGGCACGCGCGATCGATGAAGCGATCAGCGCGCAAAATCCGAGCAACATGCGGGCGAAGCTCGACCTCTCGTTCGACTACAGCGACCTGGGGTGGGTGACCACCCGGGTGGGCTCGCTTGACGAAGCACTGGTTTGGCATCGCCGCGCGCTGGCGCTGCGGGAAGAAGCCGCGCAGGCGGACCCGAACGACGTCCGCGCGGTAACCGGCGTGGCTGCCAGCACCACGCGCATCGGCATCACGCTGCGCAAGATGGGCGATCTGGACCAGGCTCTGACGGTGGGCCAGCGGGCGGTGGCGTTGTATGAGAATCTGTCGAAGACTGCCCGGGGCGATTGGGGGACCGTGACCGAACTGGCGGACGCCATCTGCGATGTCGCGGACACGTTGGCCGATCACGCCGCGCGGCATGGCGCTCCGGCGGCGGTGCAACAGGAATACCGGGCGCGCGCCCTCGCCGAATATCAGAAATCGCTGGCACTGTATGAAGGTCTGAAGGCGAAGGGTCTGCTTCCGAAGTCGCGCGAATCGGATATTGCGGAGTTGAAGGAAGATATCGAGAAGGTCAGGCGCGCCGCGCAATGATGCGGGCTGTGTGGCGCCGGCGCTCCGGTTCGCCGCCTTCGCTATAGAAGAGCACCTTCCAACCGTCGAACAGGGCGCGGAGTTCGCCGGGATTGAGGCGAAACCGGGGATCGCGCGGGCTGTCGGAAGGCGCGCCGTCAAGCAAATGGATAGCTCCGGCGAAGACGCCGCCGGGGCACACGCCGGCGCGAATGGCCGGGAACAGATTGCGCTGCAGGTAGAGAAAATCGCAGATCAGGTCGTAGCCTTCCGGCGCGATGGAGAATTCACCCTTTTCGAGATCGGCGAGGATGCCGTTGATGGGCAGGTCGCCTGCATTTTGGCGCAGCAGGCCGATTGCGAGAGCGGAAGAATCCACCGCCGTGACCTGCCATCCCAGGCTGGCGAGGTGCAGCGCGTTGCGTCCGGGTCCGCAGGCGAGATCAAGCGCGCGACCGGGACGGAGCAGATCGGCGGCTTCCACCAGTAACGGTTCGGGCGTCAGATTGACGTGGTCGGGCTCAGCGTAGTGAGCGTCCCAATTGCGCGGCACGCTTCTATTATGGCGAAGCGGGCGTGAGCAGGAGTTTCCAGCGCGTCTTCTATTGGTTTCCCAGTGCGACGGTGGCCCGGGGCTTGGCGGCCAGCGTGAGCGCCATGGTGGCCCAGCTGGTACCGGCGGCGGAGATCGATTGATCGAAGCCGTGCGGGAAGCCGGCATCGAAGAATGGCTGGAATGCCAGTGCGCGCGTTTTCACGTACCAGGAACCATCCTCCTGCTGCGTGCTGAGCAGATAGTGGATGCCACGCTGGTAGGCGGGGTCGGAGACGGGAAGCCCGGCAGTCTGCAACGCAACCAGACTCTTGCCGGTGGCGAAGGCGCTGCTGTCCATGGTGTCGAGGTCGGACCAACCGCCGTCGGGCCGCTGGGTGGCCAGCAGTTCTTTCATGGCCTTCTGAGTGGCATCTTTATCCTTGCCGGCCCAGGCCAGCCCGATGAGGCGATAGTTCCGATCGTCGTTGTTCGTGGACACCGCTTTGGCCAACCAGGTGGCGGCGAGTTGAACCGATTGGGCATAGGCCGCCTTATCCAGGACGGGCGCGTAAAGCTGGAGCGCCCGCATAGCGATGGCCGTCTGGCCGATGTAATCGGAGCAGATCGGGGGCCGCGTATCGGCGCTACCGTAGGCCCATTGGCCGTCGGGCGATTGATGCGATTTCAAATACATCACTGCGGCGTCGGTGTTCAGGTCGGCTTTGTAGTGTTCGGCGTCGAGTCCCACCAGTACGTAACCCACCATGAAGGGGCCGAAGTAATCTTCAACCGGAACGACCATCCCCTGGTGCAGGTAGTCGCGCATTTTTCCGAGGCCGAATACATTGGCCTGCACCTGCTGCGCGGCAATCTTTTCGTCCACCTGGAATCCGTGGCTGCGCGCGGTGCCCACGGCCATCGCCGCGAAGCTGTTGTTATGGCAGGAAATGCAGGCGGCCTTGGGAATGAAAGTTGCGTCCGCCCGCTGGATCAAGGGAAGGCTGCTCTGGATTGCGCCGGAGAGGTTGTTCTCCATGCGAGCTTTCAGGACCGGCGGATTGGCCGGAGTGGTTTTGGCGCCCGCCTTAACCAAATAATCGACAATCGGCGTGTTGCCGCGAAGCTTCGCGATATCGAGCGCGGTCCATCCGGTATCGGGGCCCAGTTTGTGACCGTTTTTGGCATTGACGTCCGCGCCGTGCTCGACGAGCAGTTTGACTACGTCGAGGTTGAGCAGATCGGATCCGGCCGCGTACATCAGCGGAGTGCGGCCAAACGGATCAGCAGCGTTGACGTCGGCGCCGTGGTCGAGGGCCATGCGGACCGCGTTCACCTCGCCGAAAGATGCAATATTCGGCAGCGCCATCGTGTAGGCTGCCTTGTCGAGACCTTTATCGGCCAGTAGGGCAACGCACTTCGCGCAGCGCATCGCCACCGCCATCTCGAACGCGGGCTCCGCTTTCTTGGCGTCCGCTCCGTGCCCGAGCAGCAATTCCATGCTGGCGGCATCCCCCGCGGTGGCTGCTTCAATCAATGGAGACGATTCGGCATCCGGATGCGCATTTGGGTTGGCATTCGCGCCGTGATCCAGAAGCAGTTTCACGGTGGCCGTATTGCCGGTGCGCCGGGCCGCGATCATCAAGGGCGTGCGCATGTCGGCCGAGCGCGCATTGACGTCCGCGCCATGCGCCACCAGGACGCGCGTTTTCTCCAGGTCCGAGGCGGCCCACATCAGTGCGGTGGCGTTGGCATCGTTCTTCTGATTCGGGTCGGCGCCTTGCTTCAAGAGCTTCTCGAGCGTATCGGAGCCGGTATAGAGCACGGCATACATAAATGGCGTGGAGCCTTCCGGACCGCGGGCGTTGAGCAGTTTGGGGTCTTCGGCAGCGGACTTCAAGAAGCCGGCCACGTCACCGGCCTGCAAGGCATCCACCATGGCCACGGCCTTCGGGTTCAACGGCGGGAGTTCCACTTCGTTCGCCAGCCGGTCGGGCCACTCAGCGCCCTGGTCGATCCAGGTCTTCATGGTCTTGATCTGCTCCGGGCGGAGCGCGCCGGTCGGAGGCATTTGCATTCCGAAATCGCTTCCCGAAATCCGTTGATACAGGAAGCTGTTGTCGCTGCTGCCGGGCACTACACCGCGGCGGCCCATCACGGCACTCTTGCGGTCGAGCCGCATTCCGCTGCTCTGCACCGCGGGCCCGTGGCAGCCGACGCAATTCTGCCGCAGGATGGGCAGCACGTCGTGCTCAAAATCGACTTTCGCGGCGGGCTGAGCGGATAGCACTCCCGCTAGCGCCAGCACACAAAACGAAGGTTGCGCGAATCTGAAAACCGACATAATCCCCTCTCAAGAGTTGGAACCGCGCTATCGCCCAGGGGACGTGACTCCCGGTTACCCAGACCGTGAGGCACGCCGGCGCGCGGCGCGTTCATTCCAGCTATCACCCCGGCGTTCGATCATTCTTCGCCGCGGTCGTTACATTCTACATCCAAAGCAGCCAGGCGCCACCACGTTTTTCGTCGATTTTCGCCTGCCCGGGGTTCCGGCAGTAACGTAACGGTACTGCCGGGTTTCCATCGGTTTGGCTGCCTGGCAACCGGAGCGGTGCTGGTCTGGGCCTTCGGCTCCAGCTATCATGTTCGCAGATGAAGATCGTCGTGCTGGTTGGTTTGCCGGGGTCGGGCAAGTCCACTTATTTGGAGCGGTTGGCTGCGCCGGCGCTGTCGTCCGACCGGATCCGCGGGATGCTGGCGGATGACGAGACCGACCAGACGATTCATGACCGGGTCTTCCAGAGCCTTCGTTACCTGTTGCGGCAGCGGCTGGAGATTGGGCGCCCGGTGACGTACATCGACGCAACGAATCTGACGGTGCAGGACCGGCGGCCTTATCTAGAGATGGGGCGAGCGGCCGGGTGCGACGTCGAAGCAATTTTCTTCGATGTGCCGCACACGGTGTGTCGGGAACGAAACGCGCGGCGCGAGCGTGTGGTGCCGGAAGAGGCGCTAGCGAAAATGGCGGCCAAGCTGGTGGCGCCTTCGGAGGAAGAAGGTTTCTCGCGCGTGACCGTGATTAGTGACTGATCCCGAAGATCGGTTCAATATCGACCGGGATGTCCTTGGTGGCGGCGAGCGCGGCCGTTAATTCGGCAGGCATGCGGTCGTACTTTTCGAGCAGCGCTTCGGCGCGCGCGCGGTCCCCGGTGGCTTCGATGGTCAGCAGTTCTTTCGCAAGCGCTGTGATGACGCCGGGAACGCGAGCGTAGTCGATGACGTAGCGGCCGTTCACGTGCGTCACGGCATGGCCTTCCAGGAGGTAATTGAACTCCATCATCTCAGCACGGCCATGCGCCTCACCGGTGCCGAAACGCAGCGTGCGGAAAAGTCCGGCCACGTAGGAAGCGTAATACTCCTCCAGGCGATCTTTGGGCAGGACCTTGTGGTCCATCAGCCAAGCCAGGCCGAACATGCCCACCACATCGGCCTTGGCTTCTTCGAGGCCCGAATAGGCGGGGCCGATGGCTTCATTGATGCTCATCTGCCTGCCGTCGCGGTGGGCGAACTCCGGGCCGAGTTCGTGGGAGATCTCGTGCATCAGCGTGCCGGCCAGATAGCCTTCGCCAGTGGCTTTGGCGGCCTGCTCAGGCTGCATGAGCTTTTGCGCGACAGGCAGAATGACGTAACTGACGCGGGCATCCATGAAATTCTTGAAGAAGATTTTCTTGCTGCCTTTCTTCTGATGGATGAGCGGATCGTTAGGCAGATTGTCGGCCACGGCCTGGTATCCGTGAAGCAGGTCGCCCGCGCGGTATGGCGCGTCCGCCACTTCCATGGGGGTCAAATGGCCGCGCTTGGATGGCCGCGCGGCAGCCTCCACGGGCAGGGCGTCCTGCAGCTGCGGAACGTATTTCTGGTAGATGGCCAGCTTGCTGCTTTCGGCATCATTGCGGACCAGGACGGAGGCGCCGTAAGAGGTTTTCACGGCGAGCAGATCGTCCAAGTAGACTTCGTAGGGCGCAAAAATGATATCGAACTTGGGATCCTTGAGGTCAAGCCAGGCCAGATCGCTGCCGTAATAATCGTCGGCGAGCAAAGCGGCAGCGCGCAGGCGCAGGAATCCAGCGAAGGCCGCGTCGTCACTGAGTGCCGCGGCGTCACGCAGATCCTTCGCCATGGGCTCGAGGAACTGCTTGTATTCGGTGTGATACGGGACGCCGATCAGGCGGTCGCCTTGGCGCTTGACCACCGTGTAGGGGCTATAAATCGACGCGCGGTCGGCTGGATGCTGCGCCACATATTGTTCGATTTCGGCCCGCGTCAAACCGCGCGGATAGAGCTCATGACCCGGAGGCATGGGTTCGGAGCCAGCGAAGGGGCGGTTCTCGTCCAGCAAGTCCCACCGGCTGCCCATGATGGCCAGCAGGCGCTTCAACGTGGCATCGCCCGTGCTTCGGTAAAGGGAGAGCCCTTCTTCGTCACTCTGATGCCAGAAAACTTCGTCAAGAAGCTTAGATGCGTGCACCAGCTTGTCGACCATTTGCCGCTCCCGGGCGGAAAGCGTCGATGGAACGGGCATTTCCACGGGCTTCCAACGCGACAGACGCTCCGCGGGGGTGGTCTGCGCGGCGGCCGAACAGGCCAGAATCAGGACTCCAACCGGCAACCGGAATTTCGCAATCATGAAGACATCATATCCCGCATCACCTCTCAGTCAGAAAGGGTATGATGCGGGTGGCCAGGTAATCGAGCACATTGAGTAACTGGTGGTCGGAATCCAACACTTCGAGAGTTGCGTTGGAATGGGCGGCGGCGAATTCGCGGGAAGAAGAGACGGGCACGGACTCGTCGTGGATGCCGTGGAAGATCAGGGCAGGCTGGGAAAATTCCGGGTAGTCCTCATACCGGCCGGCATCCGCCAGCAGTTGATAGCCCAGCTGGCACATGCGATTTTCGCCATAATGGAAAACCGCCTTGGTGCCGGTGCGGCGCCATTCTTCCACTTCTTCGGGGCCGTCCTCCGTGCTGCTCCAGAGCCGCGAGAAAACGAACGCCGGGGCCAGCAGCACGGCGCGCCGCACTTCGGGATGGCGGGCCGCGTAGAGTGCCGCAAGGTATCCCCCCAGGCTGGAACCGATCAGCGATACGGGCTCGCCGGCGGCGATCTGTTCCACGACGGCGAGCTGGCCGGTGATGGTGAGATGTTCGAAATCTCCCGCGGCCAGGTCGGGAACATCCACTCGAAAGCCGGCGCGTTCCAGGCTCTCGCGGAAGAAGCGCGCTTTGCTCGAGGCCGGCGAGGAGGCAAAGCCGTGAAGGTAGATGACGCGGGTCATGTTCATTTCTTGATCGGAGCTGGCGGCGTGGGTGGAAGATCGGTAAACTTGATTTCCGAACTCGAGATGAAGAGCTTGAAGGGCTCGTAGCGATACAGGTTCTCGGTGATCAAGCGGCCATCCTGCAGGTGACGATGAACCACTGAGGCCGGCGTCAGAAAACCGTGCGACGAGAGGACGTACTCCACGGTAGCATCGTCGCGGACCACGTGTTTGGAAGGGTCGGTATACTCCAGCCAGGCGTTGACGCGTAAGGGAAGTCCGTCGGAGGCGCGAACCCACAACGTTCCCTGCAAAGCCCGGCGGATGGATTCGCGGCCGTGAAATTCGAGCGCGCCGCCGGCGGAAGTAGTTTGTTGCCAGGCCAGCGTGAGCGTTTGATCGGTGCCGACCCAGGCAGTGGCGAGCGGGGTAATCTTCATATCCGCGATGGAGCGCGAGCCGAACAACAAGAGGATCAGACCGTAATCGGTGGCAATGTCCACCAGTCCGTTCCTGGCAAACTCTTCGATCATCCGCTTGCGAGCGCGGTCATCGGTGGATTGGATTGCGGCGGAAAGCGCGCGGCGGGCGCTCTCCGGCGTCTGCACGGCGTGGCCGTCCACTGAAACCACCTGGCGAAACTCCAACAGGTTGTGGGCCGCGGTTTCACTCAGCGTGCCGAAGCTATACTCCGATACGATTTCGCGCACCCGGATTCTGGAATCGGCGCCGGCGGCGGCGGATTCGGCGCGGGGACGAAAGCGGGATGGAGGCATCAGGGCGCGCTGTTCGAGAGATTCCTGTGTGAGAATCTTCGGTGCGCTTTGCTGCAAGACCTCTGCTTCTTCGGAGACACGCGCCAGAATCCTTTCCAGAGGCGGCTGCGCGAACGCCGGCGAAATCAGCAAAATGAAGCCGAGGAGGGCCGGAGTGGATGCCATAGCACCTATTTTACTGCGCTTTGCGGTTTTCTAATCGAAACATAAGTCATGTGTTTAGTATTGGTTCCATGTTCCGATTTTGTTTCAGACAAAGAGCACTGATTTTTTTGAGAACACCCCTTGCATATCCGTCACGGTCCTGTTATTCTGGGTGAGTCGCCGAATTTGGGGGTCTTTTAAGGCATCGCATGCCTTTCCGGAGCAATTGCGCCGGTACGGTGACTGTGGTATAAAAGAAGGGATCCTCTGTAAGGAATGGTAACAAAACTCTGTTCGGGCCACCGAACGGGGCGGAATACGGCCTTCCTGTTTGGCTCTTTTAAAAAGTTCTCGGATTTTCCGGTAGCGGGATCGTCCTGCGTGGGTAAACCGCTTGGGGCGAACTGTCGCCGGGAGCAAGTTTCGAGGCCTGCCATTGGGCCGGGTATGCAAATATGCCTGGTGCTGGTGAGCGCAGATCATTGACAATCTGGTTGGATGCAGTAATAGAAGAACTCGTCAGTACTCTGA
>Ga0182030_10013889_pt1 | contig 15977 bp, 11 predicted proteins | sample 812S3MmetaG_FD_121299 | JGI IMG/M metagenome (GOLD analysis project Ga0182030, IMG submission 121299) | Permafrost microbial communities from Stordalen Mire, Sweden - 812S3M metaG (Illumina Assembly) | ecosystem: Environmental > Terrestrial > Soil > Wetlands > Permafrost | place: Sweden...
CGACATGTCGGTGGATGCCGGCCGCCAGCCGTTCTTCGATAAGTCCACGTTCCCGGTGAAGCATTTCACCGCGCAGAGCGGAGTGCGCATCGTGCCCGGCGGCTCCAGCATTCGCGACGGCTGCTATATCGGCAAGGGCGTTACTTGTATGCCGCCCATGTACATCAACGCCGGCGCGTATGTGGACGACGGCGCCATGGTGGATTCGCACGCGCTGGTGGGAAGCTGCGCGCAAATCGGCAGGAACTGCCACATCTCGGCCGCCAGCCAGATTGGCGGCGTGCTCGAGCCGGTGGGCGCGATGCCGGTGGTAGTGGAAGACGAGGTCCTGGTGGGCGGCAACTGCGGCATTTACGAAGGCACCGTGGTGAAGCGCCGCGCCGTGCTGGGCACCGGCACTATTCTGAATCGCTCCACGCCGGTCTACGACCTGGTGCGTCACACGGTCCACCGCGCCGAGGGCGACGACCCGCTGATCGTCCCCGAAGAGGCGGTCATCGTTGCCGGCGCACGCGCCATCACCAGCGGTCCGGGCAAGGACTGGGGGATTTCGGTGTACACTCCAGTGATTGTGAAATACCGCGACTCGAAGACCGATACTAAGATACAACTTGAGGACTTATTGAGGTAGATGGCTCACATCCTGGTGGCCGACGACGATGTCGAGCAAGTCACCGTACTAAGGAGGCTGCTCGAGGCCCTGGGTTACGAAGTGGGTACGGCGGCGTCGCCCTCCGAGGCGCTGCTGCAACTGGAGCGGAGCCGGCCGGACCTGATCGTGGTCGACCTGCGCATTCCCCTGGCGGCTGACGGCCTCGGACTTATACGCGATATCCGCCGGACGGGCTGTCTGTTACCGATGATTGTGCTGTCCGGCTGGCCCGACGAGCTATACGGCGCTCCCGAAGAACAGATGGTTTCTCAAATAGTGGTGAAGGGCAGCATACGCGAGTTACTGCGGACAATCGCGGAGTTAGTAGGGTAAGTTCACCACAGAGGCACAGCGCGGCAAAGCCGCAAGCTTTCAGCTCTCAGCTTTCAGCGGTCAGCTTTTGGATGAGGGCGGTCAGCATCCGTTTGATTTCGACGGCATCCGCAGCGAGCTTTTCGTGAAGCGTTGCTGGAAGGAACTGAAGGTCTTTGGCGAGCAGCAGATGATACTCCAACTCGCTGGCGGAACCGCGGGCGATGGAGCAGAAACGAGCGAGCTCCGTGTCACCATTCCTCGCGCAGCCCTCGGCTAGATTCGCGCCAATGGACGCACTGGCGCGGCGGATCTGGCTAGTCAGACCGTAGGTTTCTTCGCGGGGAAAGCTGGCGGTCGCCCGATACACCTCCAGGGTGAGTTGGTGAGCTTTCTCCCACACTTTCAATTGTCGAAAGTCCTTCACCGCTCGCTCCCTGGTGGTCTCCGAAAAACGGCGTCCTCCGTTGTAGTACCGTGTCGGTGAATATCCAGTTCAACCGAAACGAGGCGGACGCCTATGCAAGAGTTTATCGCCAAATACCAGGACCGGATCGAACGCTTTCCGGGTTCGACCGTGTGATCTTTCGGGGCTCGCTCCGCCGCCTCAACTACGGCTGGTGGGATGGGAAACTGCAAGCGCGTGTGGCGCTGGGAATGGAACCATATCTGGGACAGAACCACTCTACCTTTCCATCGCCTTTTCTTAAGGTTTTCTCTGTGTCTCCGTGTCTCTGTGGTGAAGAACTTACTTCAGCTTCCGGGCCTTCTCGAAATCTTCCTTGAGCTTCGCCGTAATCTTGTCCGCTACATCCGCGCTGGCGCCGCGGAACTTCGCGCCCAGACTCTCCTGCGTGGTGGACCAGATGACGTCGCCATCCTTATTTACTAGCCTCACCGCGGCGATAGCCTCGTGGCGTCTCTCGGTGGAATGCTCCGATTCGTTTTCGCCCACTCCCAGGCCGGCGGTGACCGGACGCTGGTTGGCCGACTTGCCGGAACCAATGTTGGCGCGGGCGTTGATGCTGTCCTGGGAAGTATGCACGTCGCTGAACACCAGGTCTTCGGCCGCGCCGCGCAACGTCACATCGGCGCGTTCGGGATTCTCGGTGAGGACAAAGAGTTCCGAGCTTGCGATGCTGCTGATCAGGATGTCGCGCATCTGCGCAGCCGTTTCGCCGCCGGTGAGCCGGTCCACGTAGACCCGCCGGATGGTGAGCAACTGGCGCAGGCCGGCCTCTTCAATCGCCGGCATCGGTTGGGGCGGATCCGCCGCTCCTCCTGCCAAGAACAATGCCCCTGCCAGCAGAGAGATCGGAATCATGGTTATCCTTTACCGGCCTTGCGGGCTTCGTCGTCCTGGTATTCCACCCGGCGGCCGGTGCGCGCTTCCAGGCCCACCAGGACGGACCGGATATCCCCCTTTTCCACGCGGAAGACCAGCACCTGCTGCCGGCCTTCGGAATCCACGTATCCCAGGGTGACAAAGTGCTTGCGCGCCTTGCTCAGCAGCAGCAGGGGAGAGACCAGTACCGCCGCGGCGTAACGCCGGCTCACCGTCTGGCCGTACTCCAGCGTGTTCACCTTCTGGTAGGCCACGTGGATCTCGCTGGCCGCACAATGAAAAACCATTTCGTCCGCGCCGGTATAATCCAGGCGCGCCGTGGATTTGGCGGCGATGCCCGCGGGCGTTCCGCCGATCAATTCGGTCTTCACTCCGGGCCCCGCGCAAACGGCGGGCATCGCCATAAGGAATCCACTGGCAAAAAGCAGCACGTAATTTCGGTTCATGGACAATACAGCAAGTAGTGCCCTGGGCAGCGGCGGGCTCTCAGGAAGTTTAGGGTATAGTTTGAGAATGCGATTCCGTTTCGGCGCCGCGCTCCTGGCCATGGCACTCGCCGGACTGTCCCGCGCCCAGCCCACTCTCACGCCGGCCGAACGCCAGTTGAATATCGATTCCTTCGAGCAGGTCTGGCAAACCGTACGCGACAAGCACTGGGATCCCAAACTCAACGGTGTCGACTGGCAGGCGATCCACGACGAACTGCGCCCCAAAGTGGAAAAGGCGGCCACCCTGGATGAAGCCCGCGGCGTCATGTCCGACATGCTGGGCCGCCTGAAGCAGACCCATTTCGGCATCGTCGCGGGGGAAGCGTATAAAGAGTTGGGTCAAACAGGCGGCTCCGAGAAAGCCGGGCCGTCCGAAGGCGACCCGGGCCTCGACCTCCGCATGGTGGATGGCCACGCCCTGGTGACCTTCGTCGCCCCGGATTCGCCCGCTGCCGCCAAGGGCGTCAAGCCGGGTTGGGAAATCCTGCGCATCGAAAAGAAGGATCTGGCGCCCGGGCTGGCCAAAGTCCGCGAAGCCATGGGTCCGATGATCTTGGAACTGGTCGAAACCCGTGCTGTGTTGGAGCGCCTCGAAGGTCCGCTCGACAAGACCGTGGAAGTGGAATTCCTCAATGGGAAAGACCGCAAGGTCGCGTTGAGGCTGGGGCGCACGGGCCCGCGCGGCATCCAAACCGTTCTGGGCACGCTGCCGCCGCTGCATTTCTGGGTGGACGCCCACAAGGTTGGGACGGATATCGGCTACGTTCAATTCAACATGTTCTTCGAGCCGGAAGCGGTGAACGCGGCGGTACAAAAGATGGTGGCCGAGTGCCGCGATTGCAAGGGATTCGTGGTGGATCTGCGCGGCAACCCGGGAGGCGTCGGCGGGATGGCTATGGGGCTCGCCGGGTTTTTCACGAGCCAATCCGGCCTGCGCCTGGGCACCATGTATCTGCGCACCACCAGCATCAAGTTCGCGGTATTTCCGCGCGCCGAACCGTTTCGTGGACCGCTGGCAATTCTGGTGGACGGCTGTTCCGCATCCACCTCGGAGATTTTCGCCGGAGGCATGCAGGACTTGAAACGGGCGCGCATTTTCGGCGCCCATACCGCTGGCGCGGCCCTACCCTCGATGTTCACCAAGCTGCCCAATGGCGACGGCTTCCAATACGCTATTGCCAATTACATTTCCGAGGGCGGCAAGCCGCTGGAGGGAGTGGGCGTCACACCCGATGAGGAAGTGAAACTCACCCGCCGCCAGTTGCTGGAAGGGCAAGACCCGGCGCTCGACGCTGCGGTAAGCTGGATTCACAGGCAATAAGGATTGAGGTACTCAATGAGCCGTTCTCACATTGGAAAGAATATCGCCATCGGCGCCGCCATGGTGTTGTGCGTCACAATGGCGCGGGCAGCCGACGATCTGCCCAAGGCCGAAACCATCCTCGACAAATATGTCGAAGCAACCGGCGGCAAAGCCGCGTATGAGAAGCATCACTCGGAAGTCTCGAAGGGCACGTTCGAAATGGCGGCCATGGGCATCAAAGGAACGGTCACTTCCTATCGGGCGGAGCCGGACAAGAGCTACACGGAGATCGATCTGACGGGCCTCGGAAAATCCCGCGAGGGTTCCGACGGCAAAGTATTCTGGTCGCTGTCTTCCATGATGGGCCCGCACGTGAAAGAGGGTCCGGAGAAGGCGCAGGCTGTCCTTTCGGCGAAATTCAACGCCGAGTTGAACTGGCGCGATGTATTCAAGGAGGCGAAAACCACCGGCACGGATACGGTGGACGGCAAGGAATGTTACAAAGTGCAACTCACGCCCGCGGAGGGTCCTCCCATCACCCAGTGCTACGACAAGGTATCCAACCTGATGGTGAAGATGAGTATGACGGCCCAGACACCCATGGGCGACCAGGCGGTGGATTCGTATGCCAGCGATTACCGCAAGGAAGGCGAGATCCTGATGCCGCACAAGATCAAGCAGAGCGTCGCCGGGCAGGAGTTCACCATCAGCTTCGACTCCGTGACATTTAACGCGGAGATCCCCGCGGACAAGTTCGCCCTCCCGGACGAAATCAAAGCGCTGGTGAATAAGTAGCGGGAAGCTCCGAACATCGGAGGTGTGGCAGGGCTGAAATCAGACCCCGCGGCGCGAACAGGATCGAGGGCAGGCGAGCACCGCCTGCCCCACCTTCAGAACTCCTGACGTCGTGGAATTTGGGATGAACCCGTTTTCGTGGCGCAGGCACTCCTGCCTGCTGGGTCGAGACTCTGGACTCCTGAGGTCGTGGAATTAGGCTGAACCGGGGGGTGGGGCCAGGCTTCAGCCTGAAGTCTGCCCCACCTTCGAAACGCTCGCCAGCGAGTTGCGGCCCGAAGTGGCTCACCTTATTTCCCCGGGCCAACCGAAATTGCGGGCGACATCAGGAGTCCAGAGACTCATCTCGACCGTCTTCGCGAGCGGCATCCACCGTCATGGCTCAGGTCAATTTCCCCAACTATCCGAAATCCCCGGCCGACAGCAGGAGTTCGGAGGCTGCCACTCAGGTCCGAAAGCAATTGAGAAGCCCGGAGTCGTGGGCCGCTTCTGCCGACGGCGGCTAAAACGGCTTAAGTTCGCGCAGCAGCGATTCGTTCTGCGCGTTCACCGAGTAGATGGGGCGCCAGTTCCGGTCCACGGTGCCGATGTAAGTCATGCTGCCCTTGTCGCGGCCCATCAGGATCACGGTGTACTGGCGATCGGGATAACCCAGCGCGCGGTAGAGAATGGTGCCGGTTTCCTGTTGACGGTCGGTTCCCGGCGTACCCATCTTCTGAGTGACGCCGAGAAAATCGTCGCGGCTGTTGAGGCTCAAGTACGTCTGGTCCCGGCCCACGAACACGGGGTTCTTCTGGCGCAACTCTCCCACCCGGGTGAAACTGATCGCCACCAGGTAAAGCACCACCAGCGTCGCCACCACTACCAGGATCAACTTGAACATGCGGCGGTCGCTCGGTTCCAGGCGGATGCCGACCACGGGCGCGGGCTCATTGCGTCCCTGGACGCTGCCGCCGGACAAGGGAGATCCCACGGCCACCGGCATCTTGATGATGCGGCGCTGGTAGGGAACGACCATGCCGCTTTTGAGTTCGAGTTCGCGGTTCAAACCGACAATCAGGACCGGATCTTCGACACGCGCCACTTCACCGACGAAGCGGCGCGAAATCCAGATTTCGACGCCGCTCCGGCAGTTGACCACTTGAATCTCCGACCACGTAGCTTTCCGGAAAAGCCACTCGTTGTGCTCGATATTGACAATCGGCGGATAGAAAGAGAATGGCCGGGTGACCAGATGGTCGAGCGTGGGCGGAATGGGCGGCGACGCCATGATGCTCCTACTATGGTAGCGCGAGCAAAGACCGCCGGAAGGCCCCGGGGGCCGGGGAGTAAACGTCTTCGCGATCCAGGCGCCCCCCGCTCCGTTAAAGTCGCGGCCCGGAAACGGACGCATGGCTTTCGCGGGCGTTACTACCGGCGCATGGAATATTTATCGAGCTCCGCGCGTAAAGAGTGCGCGGCGGGCGGGGGCTCGACACCGCCATTCAGGACGTCCCGGTTGCCGATCTTGCGGCCGTAAAGTTCGGCGTTCACTTCCTCGTCGGGGCGCAGTGTGGCGCCGCTCAGCGAAATACCCGCGAACAGGCCCTTGGAGCGCGACCAGGCCAGGATCTCGGCGGTCATCCTGACATCGGTATCGGCATTGGCCGTGCGGCCTACCGGTCCCGCGGCCACGGAAGCATCGGCGCCGAGAGTGAACTTGTCGCCCAACAATCGATCCATGCCGCGCTGATTCATCACCAGCATCACCACATCGGTGGAAGATCCGCCGATCTGGAATCCCACGCTGCCGCCTTCCACGCGAACTGCGCCCGGCGCGCCCCAGCCCATCCCGTCGGCGTGACGGCACTCGGCGAAGCCGCGTCCATACTGGCCTCCTACCACGAAGGCGCCTTTCTTCAACCCGGGAACGACGATCACACACTGCGCCTTAGCCAGCAGATCTTGTGGAATCCCCTTGTCCGGCGTGTTCATGACTTGCTGAAAGACCTCCGCCGAGACGTTCAAACGCTCCGCGGCGGTCTCGGCGGCAGCGGCAATGGCCGCGGCCGACAGGATCAACGCTGCTCCGAATGCGAACTGTTTCATGCTTTCCTCCTCAATGCATTATCTCGCGATACACCGGTTGCATTCGGAACGCCATAGTGAGGAAACGTACGGGCGCTAGAGTCAAGATTGCGTGCGCCACATACTGGCCCTAATACTGTTCACTTTGTACCAACAGACCCGGAGAGTCGTGGGGCGGACTTCAGTCTGCGACGGGCTTCAGCCCGTCCTCCCGCGAGCGACGTGAAACGTGCGGCAGGCGGACTAAAGTCCGCCGCAGGCTGAAGCCTGCCCCACCGACGCTCACCGGGATTTCCGCTAAGTGAACGGTATCGTACCTAGCGGTGTCCCAGAAAACGCAGGCGCACATTGAAGGCGCGCACCTGTCCGCGAGTGTACGTGAGATATTGCGGCGTGCCCATCACATTGTTCACCACGTTGGGATTGGGATTGTTGGTGATATTGTTGAAGCCGAATCGCCATGCCCAAAGATAGTGAATCGCCGTAAACCGGCGCTCCATGCTGAGATTGACATTGAAGTAATTGGGAAAGCGCAGGGAGTTGGGCGGGCCCACCATGAAGCCCTGTTCGTCCACCACGCTGAAAGGGAAACCAGTGCGATATTCCACCAGATAAGCGAGGGAAGTATTGCGCGTGACGAATTTCAGAGCGTGCGGCAAGATGCGATTGGGCAGGGGAGCCCAGCCCCAGGTATGGAACCGGTTGGGCGCGTCCCAGGGAACCGGGCCGGCGCCCTGCGGGCCGAAGATGGGGTTTTCCAGGCTGTAATCCACGGCGGCGTTGGACCGTGCCGAAGAGCGGGTGTAGCCGGCAAACCATTCGTACTTGCCGGCGAAAGTATGGCGCAGCGAGATATCCACGGCATCGTAGCGCTCGCGCCGCGAGTTGCCTAGAAGGTAAGTCACGCCCTGATAGAACGTGTCCTGGGTCACCGGAACGGTGGGGTAAAAGGTGAAGCCGCGGTTGCCGGCGCGGCGCGTGAAGCCGGCCTTCAGGTAATACTGGTGAGGCAACTTGCGCTCCACGGTGGCGCTGGCGCTCTGGTAGTACGGCACCTTGAGAAGGTTGTCATAGACCTGAAACTGCGTCTGCACGGGCCCCTCGACCACTCCGCCCGGCAGATAAAAAGTAGACAGGCTGACCTGATCCTGCTGCGGCGCCACGATGCTGAGGCTGATGGCATCGTAATAAATGCCCCAACCGGCGGAGAACTTCGTATCCGGCAGGAAATGCGGGGCCCATGCCGCGGCAAACCGGGGAGCCACTTCCAAGGCGCGGACAATCTCGTTCCATTCGGTACGCAGGCCGCCTTCGAGAGAAAGTCCTTCGCGCAGATTCCAGTGGTCCTGCACATACTGCGCACCTTCGAAATTCTTGCGGCTTTCGAAAGGACTTCCCGCGAAGGTGACGAAGCGCTCCACATTATTGTCGGCGTCGAGGACTTCGTAATCGTGGCGCATGCTCTTCTGGTGAAAGGCTTCGCGCTCCAGGTCGACCCCGAACTTCACCTGGTGCGTCCCCAGAAAGTGCACGGTAGGCAGATACAGATTGCCCGTCCATTGCTGCCGGTAGGAATGCCTCTGGAGGGCTACGAAATAGTTGCCGAGGTTGCCGGACGGAGTGATCTGGAAAATCTGGTCGCCTTGCGGAATGTCGCTGAGCTGGCTGCGGCTGTCGGCGAACGAGGCCTCCAGCAGTGCGCCGTGCCCGAAGTAGTGCTGGTCGCGAATGGTGCTCATGTAGAGCGTCTGGCGATGCGAGAGAGTGGTCGGGACCGGGTCGAGAACGCTCAGGCCGGTGTGGTTATTGTCCGAGAGGTTGTACAGAAAGCCGGCGGTCAGGATGTTGGCTCGGGTCAGGTCGATCCGGAAGCGGTTGAGATCGTTAAAGTCGGTGCCGCGCACGCGATTCTGCCCGCGCGGCAGGCCATAAACCGAGTCGTCGTGATAAAACACATCCAGCCCGTTGTAAAACCAAGCCTTGCCTTTGGCCAGGGGCCCGGAGAACTCGGTACGCGGCGTGAATTTGTTGATATGGAGGCCGCCATCGGTGGAGACGGAAGGGATGAAGTTGGTGGCGCCGAAACGCCAGCGATCATCCCCCATCTTGGTCTTGACATCGAGCACGCCGGCTGCGCCGCGGCCGCTTTCCGCCGAGAAGCGGCTGCTCTCCAGGTCGGTGGACTGGATAGTGTCGACATTCAAGCGCCCATTCAGTTGGCCGGTGACGGGATCGGACATGTTGAACCCGTCGAGGGTGTAGTTGGTCTGATTTTCGGAGCCGCCGTTGAAATGGGGACGGCCGGCGTTGTCGAGCACCACGCCATTCATCAGGGCCAGGGCATTGCGATAGTCCTGCGACGCGGGGATGGGGATGGCCTGGATCTCGGCGTTGACCAGTTCCTTGTGGTCGGAGGACTGCTGCGGGTCGATGGGCGGCGGGGAGTATACGACGTCCACTTTCTCGGAGAACTCCTGCTCATGGTTGAGCGTGACGGTGAGCTGGCTGGGGCCGGTGGTGAAGGATTGTTTACCCTGATAAAGGTAGAAGCCCTGGCGCTCGGCGCGGATGGCGTACTCCCCATCGGCGGCAAGATTTGCGCGGAAATTGCCGGCGGGATCGGAGGAGGCTGGGACGGGGGCGCCACCGTCGGCGGGACGAAATTCGACACGGGCGCCTTCGATGCCTGCGCCGGTCTCATCCACCACCCGGCCAGCGACGGTCACCTGCGCCTGGAGGCAGGCACAGACGAATGCGATGACACACCCTACCCGCACGAGATGGAGTCCAACCGCCATGGCGCCGCCCGGAATTGCCTATGTTAAGAATACAACGCGGCGCGGCAGAGGATGCGGGGGAATCCGGGTGCTTAACCGATTCGGGGATTTCGTGGCGCAGGCGCGGAATGCGCTCCCTAACGGGGTGGCCTCTGGGCCCGGCTCCGTAACGCGTGCCAGCATGTTTGCAATTAGTTCAGAACTCCTGACGTCGCCCCGCAATTCCTGCGTGGCGGGGAAAATGGGCTGAGCCATTCCCTTCGATGGCGAGAGCTTCGCAGGTGGGCAGGCGGTGCCGCCTGCCTGCCCGCGCTGCGTTAGGCCCGCTGCTCGAATAGGATCGAGCGAAGGCGAGCACCGCCTGCCCCACCTGCGGGCTCACTGCAAATTCCACGACATCGGGAGTTCTGTAGTTACAGAGCCGGGCCCAGGGGGCACCCCGTGAGGGAGCGTTCAGGAGTGACGGACCTTCCCCGGATCGACTACACACCCGGGAATCCCGGACAAAGAAAACGGCCGCGGGCCCTTGTGGGGCGCGCGGCCGTTTCTCAGACTAAGTTGCCGTTAGAAAACGATCTTGCCGGTGAGCTGCACCACGCGCACGGAAGAGTCGAAACCCAGGAAGGTGCCGTACGGGCTGGTGGGAGAATTTACCATACCCGTAATCGCCCCGAAGGTGGAGTCGCCGAGGCCGGCGTCCGGGTTGGCGAAGTTCGGATGATTAAACACGTTGAAGGCCTGCGCACCAACTCCAAAGGTCGCCTTTTCAGCGATCTTGAAATTGCGGTACAGGCTTATATCGGTGTCGAAGAAATGCGGTCCACGGAGTTGGTTGCGCGTCTGCGGCGACCACTCGTTGAAGACGTCGATATTGGCGCTATTGAGGTAGACGTTGGCGTTGATGCACGGAGTGAAAGAGCCGCCGGTGAAGGCGTTGGCGGAACCGCAGGAACTGCCGCCCCAACCCTTCCCGAACGGAGTCGCATAAATCGAGCCGCCGCCGTTGCCGAGCGCGGAGTTGCCGTCGGTTACGGAGAAGGGCATCCCGGTGCGCCAGTAGATCTTGCCGGATAGGTTCCAGCCGTTCACGACCGCCTTCAACACCTGGTTTCCGCCGTGGATGGTGGGATTCACCAGGAAGTCGCCGCTGAAATTGCTGCGAATGTCATAGTCGGCATTGCCGTAGTTATTGGCCCTGAGGCTCAGGGGGTTGATCTGTCCTCCCGTGAAGTCGCCCGATCCGTCGGTGAACAGGCAACCGTTGGAGCACTCGTCGATATTATGCGACCAGGTGTAGTTGAAGTGGAACGCCATGGAGTTGGAGAATCTCTTGGTGACGGTGGTGCTCATGCCTTCGTAGTTGGAAACTGCGCCGTTCTGGTAGGTGGTCACGATTCCATAGTTGGCCACCGGAACGTTCGCCGGGATACCGGGAACGCCCGGGTAGATGCCGTATTCGTCATAGGCGTTGGGCCACGCGTTGGAATAGATCAGGCGCTTGCCGCTGTTGCCCACGTAGTTCACCGTCAACAACAGGTTGTTCGATAATTCCCGCTGTACCTGCAGGTTCCACTCGTACCACTCGGGAGCCTTGATGGTTCCCACCAGGCCGTTGAGTGCCGGGGCCGAGAAAACCGAGCCCAGCGCGGCCAGTTGCGAAGAGAGCTGATTGTAGGTCTTGCTGAGGGAGAAGGCATTCGCCGAGGCCTGCCATGTGGCGGGGCCACCGGCCGGATCGAAGGGCAAAGTCCCGGCCGCGGGACGGACCCGAATGGCCACGGTGGCTGGGGGGTTAGCCAGCAGATCGTCCACCAGCCCGGCCGGCGGGTTGTCATAGGCGATCATGGCGCCGCCGCTGATGACCCACTTGTGATTGCTGCCGGGCGAATAGCTGAAACCGACGCGCGGAGAAGGCAACACCGAGTTGACACCGGTGTACGCCTGGTGCAGGCCAGCGTTGATGTCGCTGCTGTAGGGCACGTTACCGGGGTTGGAGCTGGTAAAACTCGCCAGGGTATTGGCCGCCCCGGTCATGTTCGCGAAGCAGTTGTACTGGCACACCGGGTTGGAGTTCCGTTCCATGCGCAACGCCAGCGTGAGCTTCAGATTAGGGGCTACGGCCCACTCGTCTTGCGCGTACATGCCCACTCCCCACATGGCCACCGGCACGTCGGATTCGGCGTTGAGCGACTTGCGGTACTGGTAGGCCACGCCGTTCACGAACTGCTGCATCCCGGACGTGTTGTAGCCGAAGTAGGCCGCCTGATTGGTATAGAAGAAGTTGTGATCGCTCACATCGTACCGGCGGAAGTTGAAGCCGAACTTAAAGTTGTGCGCGCCCCGCGTCAGCGTCACGTCGTCGATGAATTGGTACTGCGTGATATTGCGCCCCTGCGGAAAGGATCCCTGGGAGTTGAAACTGGTGAAAGGCACCTCGGTCGAGGTCGAAATCTGATAGGGGAAGGTGCTCTGCACCAACTGCGCGTTCTGCTGGAACTGCGCCACATAATGGCTCAGCGATGCGGTGAACTGGTTGGTGGAGCGGGCACTCAGAATGTGCGTTTCCTGCAACTGGAAGTCGTAAGACGGCTGATGGGAGATGGCATCGAAGTTGGGGCTGACCACATCCAGGCTGGTAGGCTGCGTTCCCTGGTCGTCTTTGTAACGGAAGGAGGCGTTATCGTTATTCCCGATCTTCTGATCGATCTTGCCCGCCAGGATCCATTCCGAACCGAGAGCGGTTGGGGTTGCGCGGAAGGTCATGGCGCAGGGGTTGGTGGTCGTGCCGGCTGCCGAGGGACTGAAACCCGGCAGAGATACTCCAGCGCAATAAGTGCTGTTCGGGACGGGAACGGCGGCTGCCGCGCCGGGAGCGCCGGCCCACAGGCCCAGCATAGTCTTGTAAGCGGGCGCTTCGACCGAATGGATGTTGGTGACGTTGTTGAGGACTGCGGTAGCGAAAGCCGTTGACGGTATGGTCACACCCACGTCGTTCGGCAGCACGAACCGCAAACCCTCGGTATCGACGAAGAAGAACGTCTTGTCCTTGAAAATCGGCCCGCCGGTGGAAGCCGCCCATTGGTTGGCGTTGGAGAAGGGCTTGGCAGCGCCCTCGGCGTTGTTGAACCAGTCGTTGGCGTTCATGGCGCGGCCGTTCCACCAATACACGGCGTTCCCGTGGAATTGGTTGGTGCCCGATTTGGTGGTGTAACTGACCTGGGCACCGGCAAGTTGCCCGTACTGCCCGCTGTACGGATTGGCGATGACCGTGGCTTCCTGCAGTTCGTTCTGGCCGATGGTTAGGTTGGAGGCGCCCGAATTGTTGATATTGAAATACGGGTCCATGTCGTTCTCGCCGTTCACGGTGAACAGGTTCGACGTCCCCGGCAACCCGTTGAGGTTGAAGTTTCCGTATCCGCCCGTGACGTTGACAGTAACGCCGGGGACCGTGAAGGCGACGGTGGTGATATCGCCGCCGGCAGCCGGCAAGTCAGCCAGTTGCTCCGGCGAGAATGTCGTATTCATGCTGGGCTCGGGATTGATCAGGGGCACCGCGCCGGTAACCTCGACGGTTTGGGTGGACTGGCCGACCGTCAGGACCAGGTCGACGGTTGCCACCGATCCGACTGAAACCTCAATGCTTTGCTCCAGTTTCTGAAAGCCCGCCTGGGTGGCAGTGACGGAATAGTGGCCGGGCCTCAACAGGCGGAAACGGTAGTCCCCGGCGGTTCCGCTCTTGGCGTCCTGGGTTGCACCCGTATCCAGGCTCTTCAGGGTGAGAGCCGCATTTTGCACTACCGCACCGCTGGGATCTTTCACTACTCCCGCGATGTCGCCCGTAGTCAGCGACTGGGCAGATAGCACTGAGGCCAGCAGAACCACACCTATTAACAACCCAGGGAACTTCGTCCTCGTCATGTTTCTCATCATGCAGTCTCTCCTCACAAGAACTTAGCAGTAGTCGGTTACCGTCCGGCGACCAAACTTGCCTACCAACATCGCAGTGAGTCATGCGAAGCACGTCTGGCACCAATTGTTAGCACTGGGTTAATTCCCTGTTAAATGTAGGGTTTAGCCAAGCTAAGCCAACCCCGGCTATCCGCGAAGTGGAGTCAGATGGACGCCGGGAAACCGATCCAGGTGGGCCTAAGGCCGCTATCGCACTGTAAGCAATAAAGTTACCTAGATTATGGCATTTGGAAACCTGAAATCCAGTTTTGAGGAGAAAATTCTCCGAAGACCTTGCAGAAGACAGGGATACATCGGAAAAGAGGGTCCGCGAGTCCTTTGCGGTCGCGCGGCCGGAGCGATCAGGCTACCTGCGGTCGATCTTCACGCCACCGGGCACGGGGGAATCCCCACGCCGCCGTCCTCCATGGCGGCGCCAACCCGCAGAATCAGGGCTTCCTCAAAGGGCGGTCCCACGATCTGCAGTCCCACCGGCAACCCGATGTCGCTCAACCCGCAGGGTATGGAAAGCGCCGGCAATCCCAGCAGGTTCATGCTGCGCACCAGGCGCGTGGTCGCCAGGCGGACGTCTTCCTCGTGGCCTCCGAGTTTGACCGTGTTTTCGCCCACGCGCGGCGCCGTGTTGGGAGTGGCCGGGGTCACCAGGCAATCCACGCTGGACCAGACTTGGGCGAATTCCCGCTGCATCTGGCGGCGTAAGCGCTGAGCGTGGATGTAGTCGGTGGCGGGCAGCAGACGGCCCTGGTCGAGAAGCGCCAGCACGTCGGGGCCGAATTGGCTTCGATCCGCCAGGTGCGGCTCCAGCATGGCGGAAGCCTCGCACAGCAGAATCATCCGGCCGGCGGCGTTCATGGCCGCCATGTCGGGAACTTTTACGGGCTTGATTTCAGCGCCCAGCGCTTCCGTCCGGGCGATGGCGCCGCGGACGCACAATTCCACGTCGGTATCCAGACGCTCGAAGAAGAAGCTCTCGGGGAAGCCGATCCGCAGGCCGCGCACCGAGCAGCCTTCGTCGGGGACGAAATCCACCGTGGGGTGGCGCGAGGAGGCGCCATCGGCGGGGTCGTGCCCGGCAATGGCGTTGAGCACCAGGGCGGCATCGCGGACGGAGCGGGTGAGGGGTCCGACGTGATCGAGGGACCAGGAGAGCGGGACCACCCCGTGACGGCTGACGCGGCCGTAGGTGGGCTTGAGCCCTACGGTTCCGCAAAACGACGCCGGGATGCGGATGGAGCCGCCGGTATCGGTGCCCAGGGCGGCGTACACCATGCCGGCCGCTACTGCGGCGCCCGATCCGCCGCTGGAACCCCCGGGGCTGTGTTTGGCGTTCCAGGGATTGCGCACGGCTCCGAAGTGCGGGTTGGCGGAAGTGATCCCGTAGGCCAGTTCGTGCATGTTCAGCTTGCCGAGCATCACCGCGCCGGCGGCTTCCAGACGCGACACTGCGAAAGCATCGTAGTCCGGGACCAGGTTGCGGTATATCGGCGAGCCCGCCGTGGTCCGTATGCCGCGGGTGTAGAAGAGATCCTTGACGGCAATAGGGATGCCGTGCAAAGGGCCGCGGTCCCGGCCGGCGGCCAAGTCGGCGTCGGTCTGGCGAGCCTGGTTGAGGGCCTGTTCCGCGGTGACGGTGATAAAGGCATTCAGAGCCGGATTGAAGCGCTCGATGCGTCCCAATGCGGCGGTAGTCAATTCCACGGCGGAAAAACGGCGATGGCGCAGCGCCTCGGCGGCTTCCCGGATGGTCACGCGCGCTCCTGGTCCGCGCGGAAAGAGAGGGCGGGTTCCATCTCGGGGGTCAAATTCCGGACCAGCGGCCGAAAGGTTTCGTCAAGAGCGTTCAGGGATGGGGCAATGCGGCCGACGTCCTTGGCTGGGATATCCAGCCCGGCGGCTTTAGCGATCAAGGTCCAGTCTTTCATGCCATCATCTACGATAGCGGATCTGCGGTGTCGCGGCGGGCGGTCCAATGGGCTCCGGCCAGGACGACGAGGGCGCTGACGAAACTCCACAGCAGGATGGTGACGGAGTACTCGAAGATCTTGTACTCGCGGTCCAGTTTCTCGTGGAGGACGTTGGCGAAGAGCATGTTGACGTACTTCAGGCCTTCCAGGATCAGCCCCACGACGATGGCCACGGGCGCCACGCGGGCCGGCTCGATCTTGCGGTTGGGCAGCAGCCAGTAGACCAGGAACAGGGCCAACATGGACACCGGGACGGCCGCCACTTTGAAGAGCAGACGCTGCAGAAATATCAGGATATCGCCCAG
>Ga0182030_10013890_pt1 | contig 15976 bp, 14 predicted proteins | sample 812S3MmetaG_FD_121299 | JGI IMG/M metagenome (GOLD analysis project Ga0182030, IMG submission 121299) | Permafrost microbial communities from Stordalen Mire, Sweden - 812S3M metaG (Illumina Assembly) | ecosystem: Environmental > Terrestrial > Soil > Wetlands > Permafrost | place: Sweden...
CGATCAGCTGATCGGGGCCTCATTGAAGCGGCGATAACACGCTATTCGAATCCGTCGGCATCTCAGTATTTCCCCGATCAGCTGATCGGGGCCTCATTGAAGCGGCGATAACACGCTATTCGAATCCGTCGGCATCTCAGTATTTCCCCGATCAGCTGATCGGGGCCTCATTGAAGCTACTTGGCGCCCACGAAGGCGGGCGCTATGCGCCTATTTCCCCGATCAGCTGATCGGGGCCTCATTGAAGCGTAGCGGCTGCCGCAGCTATTACGTCAATGATTGGATTTCCCCGATCAGCTGATCGGGGCCTCATTGAAGCCAGTACCGGCCATAATGCCGCCTGTTTCTGCGGTCAATTTCCCCGATCAGCTGATCGGGGCCTCATTGAAGCAGGTGGAGCCGGGACGGTTACGTCAAGCGGGAGCCCCATTTCCCCGATCAGCTGATCGGGGCTCACCTCACATTCCACGGCTGCAGGAGTTCGGAAACTGGGGCCCGAAGGCCGATTGGCTGCCCTACAACGCCGCCCGCAATAGGTTTCTATAGGACATGTGTCCGCAGCTCCAGGCGAGGGGAAACCTACCCTGCGGCAATATCTAGCGCCGCTAACCACCGCGCAGAGAAACAACTAGAGAAATATCGACGGCCAACGACTCAGAATCAATAGTTTGGCTGGCAGTTTCAGCGTGTCGCTACTGCGGAGTGCCGGCGCCGCGTCGGCAGATTCCGTCTAGTTACGGCCGGATTCGGTTGAAGCATTGCCTTCCGCCATGCGCGGCGGCACGGAATCGTGCTTCGGGCCCAGGCCCAACGCGATGAGCGACAGCGAATCGATTCTACCGGTAGTTTCCAAAGTTTGCTCCGCCTGAAACCTCTTCAGCGCGTCCGTGGATGAGAGCCCCCAGGCGCCATTCGCCTCTTCCAAAGATAGATATCCTCTTTCAGCCAGCGCCTGTTGAATCTCGCGATAACGATCGGTTGTGGGACTGCTCTGGCGATTCCGCCACGAAGTGCGAACAATAGGAACAGTCTTGGCGGCCGGCTTTCTCGCGACCGTCGATCTCGCCACCGTCGTGGATGGCTTCTTGACCGCTGCGGTAGGCGCTTTCTTGGCTGGGGCCGTCCCATGGTTGGAAGGGGCAGTGTTTCCACCAGCCCAAACAAGGGTCCCAAAGGCCAGAGCGGCCGCGAAGGTCATAGAATTCATGATAGTGCAACAGTGTATCAGGAAGCTGAGCCAAAAAACAGCCTCGCCCGAAGTTAATTCGGGCTATATACCGTTCGACAGCAGCCACCACGGAGGCGTGGTTTACCGGCTGTTGGGCACCACGCCCGCCCGATAGACCGAGTACCAGGCGCCGCTCCTGGGATTATCGCGGTGCATGGTGTGAAGTTTCACGGAATCTCCGGTTTTCAGCATCGCCTGCACCTTCTTCACATCCTCCACCGAGGTTATCGGCTGAGTCACGGGTACACCTTTAGCCACGTAACCGATGGAAAGAATGACATCTCCAGGCGACAGCTTCAAATCTTCCGCAAAGGAGTTGGCCTCCACATCCTGCACCCGGACCCCGCCCTTCTCCTTGAGGTCCATGGTTTCCCGCAGGCGGTCGGAGAGCGGCACGATGGTCATGCCGAAACTCACGCTGGTGGCTTCGGGCTTGTTGGGTTCGTTCTGCTCACCTCCGCCGAACGTTTCGGGGAAGATCTGCTTCATGTTGCCGACCACTACCTTATAGTTGTCGCGCTTGCCGTCGCGCAGCACCGTGAGGTTCACGGTATTGCCGATCGGGGTTGCGGTGACCGTGCTGACCAAGTCATCCCCGCTATGGACTGGTTTTCCATTGATCGCGACGATGACATCGCCCTCTTTGAGGCCGGCCTTCTCCGATGGTCCGCCGGCCGGGACCTCGTCGACGAACACGCCCTCGCTAACGCCGCTGGCCTTCAACGCCGCGACCGTGTCAGGCAGGTCGGAAATAGCGAATTTGATGCCGATCGATCCGCGGGTCACGGTGCCGGTCTTGATGATTTCGTTGTAGACGGCTGCCGCGGTGTTGATAGGAAGCGCAAAGCCGATACCCTGATAGCCGCCCGTGCGAGAAGCGATGGCGGTATTGATGCCGATCACCTCGCCGCGCATGTTCAGCAGCGGCCCGCCGCTGTTTCCCGGATTGATGGCGGCGTCGGTCTGCAGAAAATGCTGAAACTGCATGGTGGCGTCGTCATTCATGGTGCGCTCTTTGGCACTGATGATGCCGGCGGTCACGGTGGCGTCGAAACCGAACGGCGACCCGATCGCCATGGCCCAATCGCCCACCTGCACGGCGTCGGAATTGCCGATTTTCACCGGCGTGAGGTTGTGCTTGCCTTCGACGTGAATCACGGCGAGGTCGGTCGCCGGGTCGGTGCCCACCACTTTGGCTTCGTATTGGTTGGTGTCGCCGGGGAATTTTACCTGCAGGCGGGAGGCTTTGTCGACCACGTGATTGTTGGTGAGAATGTAGCCGGCGGCGTCCACCACCACGCCGGAACCAAGGGCTTTGCCTTCCCCGCCCGGCATTTCGGGCTCATCGCCGCCGAACGGATTCATGAAGCGGCGGAACAGATCCATGCCGCCGCCGTTTTCGTTCTCGTCGGGCGCGGTCTGTCGACGCGACGACGACCGGCGCGCGGGCTTGGCGGCATAGGTGACGGAAATATTCACCACTGAAGGTTCCACCTGCTTGGCGATCTGGGTGAACGCGTTGGACAATTCCACCGGGTTTGGTATCACCAGCGGTGTGGCGCCCGGCGCCTGGCTATTGTCCCGCGCGGCTTTCACTCCGGAGTTGATCAAGGTGCCGATGACAATGCCAAGGCACAGCGTGAACAACAGCAAGGTGAAGGAAAGCAACTTCTGCGTGCGTACTCGATCGACGAAACTCATGGAACCTCTTATTCCTCGTGCTTATTGAATTCGATGGGGCCGCGTATTGAGGGGTTTCAATTCCACCATCGCCACCCCGCCTAGTATCAGTGCCGCGCCCGCGGCGGCGCGCCCGGAGAGACCTTCGCCCACTGTCACATAGGACGTAATCCAGGCGACAGCCGGTTCCAACATGAAAATCAGCGCGGTTCTGGCCGGCGAAGTGTATCGCTGTGCCCAGGCCATGATGGTGAAGGCCAAAGCTGTGGCCAGCAGCCCTGTTATCAGTATCGCCCAGACAACCGCCGGGCGCCACGTCAGGCGGGGCGTCTCGACCCATGAAAACATCGCCCAGGCCAGGATCGCCGAGATCGCAATCTGGCTGACCGACAGCAGCTGGTAGTTCATTCTTTCACTGAAATGGCCCAATGTGACGATGTGCGCGGCGAATCCGACGGCGCAGCAGACCGTGAGCAGATCGCCCAACCGCATTGGCCCCAGCACTCCTGGAAGTGTCATCACCGCCAGCCCAACGGTGGCAATCAGCACACCCATCACCTCGGAAACCTGTGGTTTCACACGATAGACGGTGGCTGCGAGCAAAGGTACCGCGACCGAGGTTAAACCGGTAATAAATGCCGAACGCGGCGCGGTGGTGAGTCGCAGACCCATGGTCTGAAAACCATAGCCTGCGAACAAGAACAGGCCGGCAAGAGCGCCCGCGCCGGCCGTTTTCCACGATCGCCAAGGCAAGGCCGACCCTCGAAAGACGGCGAGCAGCGCTCCCGTGGCCAGGGTGAAGCGCAGGGCGATAAAGAGGATGGGAGAAACGTCGAGCAACGCGTTTTTTACCACGACGAACGTCGCTCCCCAGACGATGACGTTGAAGATGAGCGCCGCCTCTGCCGCGCGGCGGCGGTTCACTTCCCCGCGCCCCCGGGAACGTCGCCGCCGGTTCCGCGCATGAGTTGGAGCAGGGTCAGGAAGATGCGTTTCAAACCCAAATCGCGGCCTTCGGGACGGAACCATTCCTGCGTGGTATGAGCGCCGCCGCCCAATCCGCCGGCGCCGATCGCCACCGCGGGAATTCCCAGCGAGAGGGGAATGTTGGCGTCCGTGGACGAGCAATCCAGATGCGAGCGAATGCCCAGGTGGGCGTCGACGGCGCGCACGCATTGCAGAATGGGGGCGCTCTCCGGCAACGCGGCGGCCGGCCGCGAGCCGATTTCCTTCAGCTTGGCGGTGACTTTCCCGCCGGTAGCGCGCTGATTTTCGATTTCGCGGGCGCGGTCCACGGCGGCCGAAAGGATGTCCACCAGTTCGTCCATGCGGGTATTATTTTCCGAGCGGATGTCGACTTTGGCGCGCGCCAGTTGGGCGATCGCGTTGACGCTCGACCCGCCTTCGATGAGGCCCACATTAATGGCCGATTTGGGGGTGCCTTCGATGCGCGTTTCGGCAAACAAAGCCACCGCCCGGCAGAGCGCATGCAGCGGATTGCCCACGCCGTAATCGCTCCAACTGTGTCCGCCGGGGCCTGAAAAGGCGACCTCGAAGCGGCGGCTGCCGAGCGCGCGATTGGTAATGTGGTCGGTATTGGCGCCGTCGACCACCAGCATGGCTTCAATCTTTTTCGAGATCGGCGATTGCTTGCAAAGGTGGCGCATGCCGAGCAGGTTGCCTTCGCCCTCCTCGCCGACATTGGCCACCAATAGCAGACCGAGCGGATACTCGGGGAGTTTGCAGTTCTTCCAAACGCGCGCGACAGCCAGCAGGGCGGCCAAGCCGGCGCCGTTGTCCGAAACTCCAGGTCCGCAGAATCGGCCGTCGGGATCGACGGAGATATCCTCCTTATTACGCGGCGCGATCACGGTGTCGAGGTGGGCGGTGAGGGCGACGTAGGGTCCATCGCCGTGGGCGGCCATGACGTTGCCGGCGCGGTCGATGGAAGAGGACCATCCGAGGGACTTGAACTGCTCGTGGAACCAGGCGGCGCGCTCCTGCTCGAGGAACGTGGGCGCGGGGACGCGGCAGAGTTGCAGGTGGGTCTCATTGATCCACTGCTTCTCACGGGTGAACCATTGGAGGCACTCGCGAACACCGCGGTCATCCGCCAACTCTCCGATGTTGAACCCAGCCGCCGCGTTTGCCGCCATGTCGTGAATTTAGTGTATCAGTGAGGGCGGGGTAGGTACGGCGGGGATGGGTGGACGCGATCGCCGCTTGACGCAAGTACGCCAGAGGCGTAGCATTGGTTCGTGTTCGTATTTGTCGAGTCGACGGTATTCGACCGCCTCCGAGTCCAGTATCTCGACGACGATGAGTACGGCGAATTGAAGCAGTTCATGATGCTGAACCCGTAAGCTGGAGCCCTGGTTCGCGGCTCCGGTGGTGTAAGGAAACTCCGTTGGCGGCGACGGGGCGCAGGCAAGCGTGGCGGATTGCGTTTGATCTATTTCGTGCGCTATCAGCCGAACGAGTTTTGGATGCTAACACTATATTCCAAGACGGAACAGGAGAATGTGCCAGGCCACATTCTGAAACGACTGCCGGTACGACATTCGTCAAGAAGTGGCTCCCGAAGACCCTTAGTGGACAGCCGCCTTCAAAGGGGTGGCCAAGGCGTGGGGGATCGGAAGCCTATTTCTGGCAGCTTGGGATGTCGGCACGTATTTGGGGGGGCTTGTATAACTGCGCGGCTGGTAATGTGTTGGCCACTCGCTGACCTATGGAACAGATCGAAATAGACGTTGTCACCACGTCCGCAGCGCTTGACGAAGCATTCGCGATTTCAGCTACGAGACAGTCTTGGCTGCGGCGCGCGATCGAGTATGGCTACATGACTATCTACGTCATTGTGCCGTCCGCTGTCCTCGGATGGTTCGGGGTTCGCGGAGCTATAGCTTATGTTTGGGGGCCAGGCCAGGATGTCCCGCGCTTTCTGTTTTCCGTCGGTGCGGTTGCGATCCCGGTGTGCTTGGTGGCCTTCTTCCTGAGGAATCTGGTACGCGCACGAAGAACTAAGAGTTCGTTTCTTGGACCTCGCAAGTTCTCATTTACTGCGGAAGGCATTTCCGGAACTGCCCCCAACGGGGCTCCTTTCCGCACCGATTGGGCTTCTTACTCTGGATTTTGCGCCACGAATCGTAGCATCATATGTCCAAAGAGGGACGCTTCTGAATTTCTGATAATCCCAATTGAGGGCTTGCCTCCCGGACAGACGTCAGGGATACGCTCTCTGCTGGCTCGCTATCTTCCAGAGCTTGACCCCAAGGCGTTGAGAGCTTCGCTTAAGTAGCAACGTGTCGTTCGCCAAAAGGAGCTGTTCGAACATGACTAAGAAACTGACGGGACGCGCCCACGCCCAGGCGGAAGCCAAGCGCGATATCTGGCAGGAGGTTCTCGACAGTGTGTGCGAACTCAAAGCTGGTCGCGGGAAGCGCACTTCCGTTGAGCCCCGTTCCCCGATCGCGCGGGCGCGTTTAAAAGCTGGCCTCACGCAAGCTCAGTTTGCCGCGATGCTTGGCGTCTCACAGCGAACGCTGGAGCAATGGGAGCAAGGACGCCGAAAGCCCAGCGGAGCGGCAAAGACCTTGATTCGGGTGGCCGTGCTCCATCCCGAAATCCTGCGTGAAATTGCCGCGTAATGGTAATCGTGTCGAATGTAAACGGCCAGTTCGTGTCCAGGTATCGTTGGCAATCATCGCCAGCTCCTGCTCGTCTGGTTTCACAGGAGGACCTTCACATGCCGACCCGTAATGTTAATCTCACCGAGCATTTCGACCGTTTCGTTGAGTCTGGAGTCAGCTCGGGACGCTTCAGCGATGCGAGCGAAGTGGTACGCGAAGGACTCCGGCTCCTTGAACAGCGCGAGCAGGAAGACAAGGCGAAGATCGAATGGCTACGCGCCGCTGCCAAAGATGGATTTGACGATATCGAGCGCGGCGATTATATAACTCTGCGATCTGACAAGGAGATCGACGACTTTGTCGATCAACTTGGCAAAGAGGCTTCCGACGAATTCGCAGCCTAGCGGAATCGTGCCTGAGTATCGCTCCGGGCGCCTTGAAGTCCGGCTTACCCGCACAGCGCAGCGCGACATCAAAGCTATTTTGAATTAGAGCCGGAAGGAGTTTGGGGAAACCGCGGCGGCGCGATACAAGGCGCTCATCAAGCAGGCACTGCGCGATATTGCGGACGATCCGGCGCGGCCAGGATCGATGGAACGCCCTGAGATCACGATCGAAGCGGCCCGCACGTACCATCTTGCGTTCAGCCGGAGCAGGGCGGATGGCCAAGCAGTGAAGGTGCCGCGGCATTTTGTCCTCTATCGCCGTCGCGAGAAAGGCGTGATCGAGGTGGGGCGCGCAATCCACGATGCCCGCGATCTGATGCGCCACCTTCCCGAAGAATACCGGCTTCGGTAGACGGTTCTGCACCGCGCGAGCGCTCCTCTTACTCCGGCAGCGGCCGTCCCTTGGTCTCCGGCGCGAACGGAAGCGCCGCGAGCCCGACTAGAAACACCAGACTCATCGTCACGCCGGCGTACCGCATGGGCTCCGCGTGTCCGGCAAACACACTGCTGGTGAGATAGCCGAACGTGAACGGACCGAGCGCTGCCACGGCGCGTCCCACGTTGTAGCAGAAGCTCGTGCCGGTGCTGCGCAGGCGCGTGGGGAAAAGCTCCGGGAGGTAAATGGCGTAGCCGCCGAACAGCGTCATCTGCGAGAAGCCCATCATGGGAACCATCCAGAAGATATCGCTGATGGCATGGAGGTGCCAGAACGTGTACGCGGTCATCCCCAGCGCAGTGAGGAAACTCAGAGCGAACGCCACGCGGCGGCCGGTGTAGTGCGTCAGGTAAGTGAAGGCGTAGACGCCGAAGAATCCGCCCAGGTTTTGAAACATCGACGTGATGCCGATCCACGTAGTAGTCTTGCCGGCGAGTGCGGCGCCGCTGAGCCCCTCCGCGGCAAAAGTGCGCATGAGTACCGGTTGGAACAAGTCGTAACTGAAATAGCCGATGCCCCAGAGTCCGACCACACCTGCGACCGACAGCGTCAGCCCGATGAGGGAATTGCGTCCCCAACGCGGGTCGGAGAGCAGTTCGCGGTACGAGCCCAGCCGCCTCTTTTCAGCGCGCGCCTTGAGCCACTGCTCGGGCTCTTTCAGCTTGCGAAACACGATAAACGCCAGCGGCGCGGGGATCGCGCCCGACAGGAACTCCCACCGCCACGCTCCATGGATGGCGCCCGAGCGTTCCAGCAATCCGAGCAGAATGCCGACGGTGGCGGCGATCATGTTGCCGATGGCCGCGAACGATTGCAACGTGCCGAGTGCGTATGGCCGCGCGCGTGCCGGCACCACTTCGGCCACCAGCGCGACTCCCACCGCGAATTGCCCGCCGACGCCGAGTCCGCACAGGAAGCGGTAGAAGTTGAAGTCCCAGATGCCCGTGGCCAGCATGCTGAGACCCGTGAAGAGGGTGTAGCAGAGAATGGTCCAGACCATGGTTTTCACGCGCCCGATGCGGTCGCCGAGGATGCCGAAGAGCACGCCGCCGGTGGCCCATCCGAGCATGAAGATGGACGTGGCATAGGCGCCCATGGCGTCGGTGGCTTGCGCGCCCATCAGGTCGTGGATGGCGGATTTGCGGGCCAGGTTGAAGATCTGCTGCGCCATGGTGTCGAACATCCAGCCGATGCAGCAGACCGCGAGGACGAACCACTGATAGCGGGTGAGGTCCTTGTACCAGGCGTACTTGGGGTTCGACATGAAGCTGTTATTGTTTCGGAAATGGTGCGGTGGCGCAAGTTTCGCGGAACATTTACGGCAATCGCGGGGTCCATATAAGCGGTGCGAGCAAGAGCGACAGTTATCGTTTCCCTGGTGTCGGCGCACTGGTTGTGCGCGCAAACGGGCGGCATCCGCGGCACGGTGGTCAATGAGAGTTCGGAGCCGGTTGCCGACGCGAGAGTTGCCGTTATCATGGCGGACCGGCCGATTCAGGGAGTAGCGCGCTCGGTCCGGACCGATCGCGCGGGACGCTTCGTCTTTGGCGCCTTGGAGATGGGGCCCTATGTGGTCTTCGCCGACAAGGAATCCGACGGTTACCCCCAAGCTATCGGCCGCTTCTATGACATCGCGATTCCTACGGTCGAGATTTCCGGCGCGAGTCCGATGGCTGAAATGCAAGTGAGAATCGGGCCGAAGGCGGCTACATTGGTCGTCTCGATTACGGATGCCGTCACGGGTGAACCACTTCAGGCGCAAGATAAGCCCGCGTTCCGGATATGGCGGTGGACGGAAGACCAGAATGTGTTCAGTGGCGGTCTCAATCCGGAGGGCAAGATATTGATCCCGGCAGGCCGGGAAGTGGGTCTCGAAATCTCCGCGGACGGATATGAAACCTGGCACGACCGCGGCCCCGACAGTCAACCGGCGCCGCTGAACCTGCCGTCCGGTGCGAGCGTCGCGTTGGACATCAAGCTGCGGCCACTGAGTGCGCTGGTGACTCCGTCGTTTGAATTGGTCAAGCGAGATCTCACCGTGAACGAACCGGTCTTTCTGAAGTTCACGGTTACGAATCATCTGGAAGCGGAGATCACGCTCGACCTTTCCTACAATTTTCACGGCTATGGCAGCTTCCGCGGAACCATTGTTCGGCCCGATGGGACGAACGACTCTGGACCGAAGCCCAGTGCGGATGAGATGGCATCGCTTCATCGGCCGCGCCTGGCGCCGGGAGAGTCGTACAGTATGGACCTCCTGCTCAACCGGTGGTTCGACTTCGACGTCCCCGGGCAGTACACGCTCGAAATCGAGACGGTCCGTCCATTCGTGATGGGCGAGGGGGCGAAGTATGGGTCGGTAAAGCGCCAGGTGACAATCGACATCGGGCCGCGCGATGCGGAGCGGTTGCGGCGGCTGTGCCAGGGATTGCAGGAGAAGGCAGACGCCTCAGCCGGCTGGCAGCGCCTGGAGTCCTTGGAATTGCTGACCAATATCCGCGACCCGATCGCCGTCCCCTACATGGCCTACCTGTTCTCGGACGAGGAGCGTTTCGCGGGCGAGGCGCAGCTCATTATTGGGGCGTTGCAGCGGATCGGCGATCACGCGACTATCGAACGCCTGGTTTCACACCGCGGTCACTAGTACCATGACCGCGAGAATTGATGCCAAACTTTGGTGGGGCGGGCTTCAGCCTGCTCGGAACTTTAGTCCCGCCATTTCGGTGGGCGGACTGAAGTCCGCCGCAGACTAAAGTCTGCCCCACAGGAACTTTTCTATGCGGTCATTGTACTAGTGGCTCTGCTTCAGCGGCGTCACCGTCACATTGCCCTGCGCTTCGATTTGGCCGGTGTCTTCGTGGAATTCCGCTTCGTCGGCGTGGAGGACCAGATATCCATCGCAAACCATGGTCTGTTTCTTGCCGACCGGCAGACAAACCCGCGTGCGGATCTCCACGCTGCCGCTTAGTTTGACGACGGTGGGATATTCAGCGCCCCGCTCGATGTGAGCCGCGCTCAATGTAGTTGTGCCGATGCTGCCGTCGGTCTGCGGGACGATTACGTGTTTGATGTCAGGAGTGGTGGTTTGACCCATTGCGAGGGCCGCAAATGCCAAGGCGGACAGGCACAGCTTCATGCCGCCTTTGACGCGCGGGCGGCCCGCGCCGGTTCAGCCAGCCAGCTTGCGCACCGTCTCGACGGTGTCCGCGTCCGAAGCCGTCTTGTCCGGCCGATAACGTTTGACGCGCGCGAAGCGTAGCGCCATTCCGCTGGGGTATCGCGTGCTCACCTGAATGTCGCTGAAAGCGATCTCCGCTACGATCTTCGGCTCGACGTACACCGTGAAACTGTCGCGGCCGATTTCGAGCTTGAGGAACTGCTCCGTCTGCCACGTCAGCATTTCGTCGGTGAGGCCCTTGAAAGTTTTGCCGAGCATGGCGTAGCCGCCCTTTTCGGTGTCGCGCGCGCCCAGGTGCAAGTTGCTCAGCCAGCCCTTGCGGCGGCCGCTGCCCCATTCCGCGGCGAGAATCACCAGGTCGAGGGTGTGCGCTTTTTTGATTTTCAGCCAGCTCTGGCCGCGCGACCCGGCGGCGTACGAAGCGCCGATGGCCTTCGCCATGATGCCCTCATTGCCGCGCTCGAGTGCGAGCCGCAGAAACTCCGCACCCTTCTCGGGGTCGACCGTCACCAGGTGCGGCACGACGCTATTTGCGGGCGCGAGCGTGGACAGCGCGGAGAAGCGGCGCGCCTGCGGCTCATCGATCGCCGGCTGGCCGTCGAGGTAGAGCAGGTCGAACCAGTAGGGCGTGAGCGGCAACTCGACGCGCATGCGGTCGAGGTCGAGCTTGCGTCCGAAACGTCGCGCGGTCACCTGGAACGGTTGCGGCCGGCCATCGGGTGTCAGGCTGACGATCTCGCCATCGAGGATGAGGTCGCGGACAGGCAGCGCACGGACGGCCTCCACGATTTCCGGCACTGCGGCGGTGACGTCGTTCAATGCGCGCGAGTAGATCCTCACATCGTCGCCCGATCGGTGGACCTGCACGCGCGCGCCATCGAATTTGAATTCCAGCGCGGCCTCACCCAGATCGCCGAGCGCGCCTTCGACATCGCCGGCAGTCTGCGCGAGCATCGGCTGGACGGGCCGGAAGATCTGGATCGTGTACGGCGCCAGCCCCGCGGGACCCTCTTGGAGCACGGAGCGCGCAACACGCGCGATGTCGCCGGCCATCATGACGGCGCGGCGGACATCGTCGGCTGGAGCGCCTGAGGCACGCGCGAGTGCTTCCACCATCACACCTTCCAACGCGCCCTGGCGAATTTCGCCGAACAGCAGGGCGGTGAGGAATCGCTGCTCCGGCGCGATGGCGCGATCCATCAGGCCGCGGAGCAGTTCGCGCCGCTGCGCGTCCGAACCGCGCCCTTGCAGAGTGGCGAGCGATGCGAAGGTGCGGTCTACGTCGGCAATTTCGAGTGCGGCCGTCTCGGCGGGCGACGTAGTGGCAGCGCGCAACGTCGCGTGGCCCACGCCGATGCGGCCCTGCCTGGTATCGCCGCACAGGAAGGCGACGGCGATTTCACACTCGTCGCCATTGAGTTGTTTCAGAAGCGTGGCCAGTAGTTCGATCTTCGCGAGGCGGCGTGAAGTTTCCGCCACTCGCTCGGACGTCTCGACTACGCGTGCCAGCAGCATAGCTATTTTCTTTCGCGAGCTATTACCGTTGCTCGACGGCCGCGGTCACCTTCATCCCCGCCTTGAGCGGCGTGTCGGACGGCATCGCCACAGCATCGCTCTCGGTCAGTCCGTCGCTCACCTGAATACGCGTGACGCTGGAGTTGCCGGTCTTCACGCGGCGCTGCTCGATGGCGTCGCCCTTCAAGAGGAAGACATAATCGCCGGCCGCGTCGTGGCGGAGCGTCTCTTTGGGGATAGTCAGCGCGCCTTCCACTACCGCGGTGCGGATGGTGGCGTCGACGTTGGTACCGGGGATCAAGAGGCGGCCGGGATTGTCGATCGCGCAGATCACCTGCCCCACCTGGCGCGACCCCAGCGCTTCGATGGCGGTGGGCTTCTTCTCCACCGTTCCCGCCCATTGCTTATCGGGTAGCGCCTGCCAGGTGATGGTCACCGGCTGGCCGAGCGAAACGCGTCCCAACTCCGGCTCGTCGATGTAGACGCGCACGCGCAAGCGGTCCATGAGTCCGATGTTGGCGACCAGGTCGCCGGGGTTGAGGTAGGCGCCCGCGCGGATGGCGAGGTCGTAGACCGAACCGGCGATGGGCGCGTGGATTTCGGTGAGGGCGGCATGCTGCTGCGCCAGTTTGAGAGCGACGCGAGCATCCTGGAGGCGCGCGCGGGCGGCGGCGATGTCGGGCTGTGGAGTCACATTGCGGCGGCGCTTGTCGAGGCCGGCGACCTGCGCTTCGATCTGGTCCACCTTGTCGCGCGCGGCGGTCACTTCGGCGCCTGTGGCGGCCTGCTTCTCGGCGAGGCGCTGCAGGGTGGCGAGTTCGCGCTCCGCCGCCTGAAGCTCCAGGTTGGCGCGGGCCGTGCCGTTATCGATCTCGGTCACTTCGGACGGGCGCGGACCGGCTTCGAGCGACGCGACGTTGGCCTCGGCCTCCGTGACCTTGGCTTGCGCGGCGTCGATGTCGGATTGCTTCGAGGGATCGACGATCGCGGCGAGGACGGCGTCCTTGGCCACGGTCTGACCCTCTGTCACGTTCACGCGATTCACCAAACCCTCGGCCTGGGCGCGCACCGCCTGCCATTCGAACGGTTCGGCCTTTCCGTTTGTGGGCAGGGTGCTCACCAGGGTTTCACGCTTCACGTGAATGAATGTCACGGAGGGCGGCGTGTTTCTTCGAAAAACTCCCCAAACGATCACTGCCGCGACCACCAGCAGCAGCACCAGCAGCAGCTTCTTCAAAAGGGCATCTCCAAACCACCATCTTAGCCCGTCTCTAGCACACTCCTACTGCATGGGGCTCATTCTCCTGCTGTCGGCTTCCGCGGAGGGCAAGCCCATCACGGCGCTCGTTCCCGGCTATGAATCGGACCACGCGCGACAAGGCTGTGTTACCGCTCGCAGGAGCCAGGGCACTCCGAAACGGCGCGAGCACTGCGGGCACGCGGGAAATGCTCCGCGGACGGCGATTTTGGCGGCGCACTTGGCGAAGGATATACTAGGCGAAACACCCATGCGCTCAACCGTGTGCTCAAGCATGCTGCTGTCTCTCCCGGCGGGTATCCTGGCAACGTGCTGCCTCTACGCCCAGGACGCGCCGCCAGGCACAACTCCAGCTGCGGCACCGGACGATCCGATTCAAACACCGATCGCCCGGCTCGACCTGAATGCGGCGCAAACCACGTTGGGTGCGGTCTCGCGACTCGCCGGCGCCAAGTTGAAGCCGGCTAATTAAGACAAAAAAGGAGACTCATGTTCCGTCTACTGGGAAGTGTTTTCTCGATCGGCCTGATGGCCGGCTATCCGGCAATAGCACAAGCCCCAGCCACGCCCGCACCGTCGCAGGCGCCGCCGCGGGCGCAACGGCCTACGCCGCCCGCCCGCGATCCCCACACTCCGGGCTATGTCACCGCTAAGGAATTGCCCGATGGGGAGAACGCTCCCGCGAACGCCGACGGCAACTTCATCCTCGGCCCGACGCACAACCCCGCGCCGGAGATGATTGTCAAGGAAGGCGTGCCGCAGGGAACCGTGTATACCTTCGACATGCACTCCGAGGACAGCAAGATCTACCCTGGCATTGCGCGCGAGCAGGGCACCTTCGGCACGGTGGATCCCAACGACCCGGCCAAACTTATGGTGACGACGAGCCATCCCGCGCCCTACACCCGGCATGTGGGCGTATATGTTCCGAAGCAATACGTGCCCGGCACGGCCGCGCCGTTCATCATCGGGGCGGATGGCATCGACCGCGGATTGTTCACCGCGCTCGACAACCTGATCGCCGAACACAAGGTGCCGGTGACGATTGCGATTTCCGTCGGCAATGGCAGCGGCGACGCGCAGGGCAGCGAGCGCGGTCTGGAATACGACAACATGAATGGGACGTATGCGGAGTGGGTGGAGAAGGAATTGCTGCCGCTGGTGGAGAAGCAATACAACGTGAAGCTCACGAAGGATCCCGAAGGCCGCGCGACGATGGGCGGCAGCTCGGGCGGGTCGTGCGCGTTGATCATGGCCTGGTATCACCCGGAGTGGTATCGCCGCGTGCTGACTTACTCGGGCACGTATGTGAATCAGCAATGGCCGCCGGACCCGAAGACGCCGGGCGGCGCGTGGGAGTTCCATCGGCGCCTGATTCCGGAGAGCCCCAGGAAGCCGATCCGGCTCTGGATGGAGGTAGGCGACAAGGACCTTCTCAATCCCAATGCGATGCGCGACGATATGCACGACTGGGTGGTCGCCAATGAGAATATGGCGAAGGTGCTGGCGGCCAAGGGGTACCACTATCAGTTTGTGTTCGCGCAAAACGCCGGGCACACGGACGGCGCCGTGAAGCGGCAGACGCTGCCCGAAGCTCTGGAGTATTTGTGGCAGGGGTACCCGAAAAACTAACCTGACTTCTCGGAACTCTTGGGTTCGCAAGACTCTAAGAGCCAGATTGCATTCTCCTGCATAGCTGGGTTCCCGTCCAGGGAGAGCGCATGTAGCACGGCAGTAGATTCGGAGGGTCTCCACTCGACGAGATCAATCGGAGCTGCCGTGAATCCATCGTTGTCGAGCCCTTCGTCGAAACCGTGTCGATAGGCTGTGAGGAGTTCGCGCAAGGCCGAAGGTCCAATCAATTCTGAGATTGGCCATGCCGCCGCTTCGCGAGTGAACGCGTCCGCGCTGCCTGGACATAGCCAGGGGCTGCGTCCTTGAAATCCCAAGGAGAGGGTGTCGAGTATCCCTAAGCCTCTTTGCGACTTGGCGACTTTGCGCGATCATCTTCTTCCAGCCCGTTGACGATTCGCGCGATGCCGTCTTTAATCGGCGCCACCTGGAAATTGATCGGCAAGCCAAGCCGCTTATCGGCGAGCCGGAGATCGGTCAGAAGCTGTTTCTTGTGGACAGGGAGGAGCACCTCGACGGATCGGATTTCCACAATGACCTTCTCTTCGACCACCAGCTCGGCCCGAAATCCGGTATCGATGCGGACATTCTCATAGACCACTGGAATCGCCTGCCGGCTCACCGCGCGGAGACCCCGCCGGCCCAACTCATACCCCAAGACCGTTTGACAAGCCGATTCCAGCAAGCCCGGGCCAAGCGTCGTATGAATGCGGAAAGCCGCGTCGACGATCTCCTTGGCAATGGCGTCACGACCGCGTGATGCTGCGCAGATGGGCCACGCTGTACAACTTTGCGAGCAGATCGAAATCCTGGATCGAGCGAGATGCCGTGGGCGGAATGTAGAGTGTAAAGCCGGCATGGATCTCGTCCGCATGCCGTCCCATGTCCTGCAGGGCAAACCGCAGGATGGCCGGGGGCATAATCGGGTGGGGAGCACAGTGGATGGCCGCCACTTCGTGCCGCGGCGGATAGTA
>Ga0182030_10013891_pt1 | contig 15976 bp, 16 predicted proteins | sample 812S3MmetaG_FD_121299 | JGI IMG/M metagenome (GOLD analysis project Ga0182030, IMG submission 121299) | Permafrost microbial communities from Stordalen Mire, Sweden - 812S3M metaG (Illumina Assembly) | ecosystem: Environmental > Terrestrial > Soil > Wetlands > Permafrost | place: Sweden...
CTGCAATCCAACAAGTTTCAATCCGCGCCCCGGAGTTACCCCCGGGGCGATCAGAAACTAGAGGAGATGGCACGAGATTTGCATGTGTTTCAATCCGCGCCCCGGAGTTACCCCCGGGGCGATCAGCCACGGAGGGTAGCCAAGATTACTTCGAATCTGTTTCAATCCGCGCCCCGGAGTTACCCCCGGGGCGATACCTCCGGCGCCGTAAACGCCTCAAGTACCATCTCGTTTCAATCCGCGCCCCGGAGTTACCCCCGGGGCGATCCTTCCGGTCGGCCTCGGCTTGGGCCACTTCAATCTGTTTCAATCCGCGCCCCGGAGTTACCCCCGGGGCGATACGCCAACGGCGGCGGCTGGATAAGCATCTACGCAGTTTCAATCCGCGCCCCGGAGTTACCCCCGGGGCGATGAAAAAACTCCAGCGCACCCCCAGCACTTTCGAAGTTTCAATCCGCGCCCCGGAGTTACCCCCGGGGCGATTTCTCTTTCACTATAAGTTCCTTTTCCACAGGATAAGTTTCAATCCGCGCCCCGGAGTTACCCCCGGGGCGATACGGTGATCTGCTCCAGGAGATTAGCGTAGCCACAGTTTCAATCCGCGCCCCGGAGTTACCCCCGGGGCGATAGCGGCCCTGCCAACAGGCACGGCTGCAAAGTGTTACTGCACGCTTTCCGCGAACGTCGCCATTCGCTGCGTTCTTGACCATTTTCAAATGTCAAAGATCTTCGCCAAACCCTTGCTCCAACAGCATCCAAAGGCAATCGCGAAACCTCTGCATTTCGCCCGGCACTTGGGGTTCGCGGAAGCGTGGTCACAAGATCAGGGGCTCATTCAGATCTACCGGTTTGGCCACTCCATGGTGCTCGGTTCGCTGTACTGCAACTTCATCGAGAAAGTAAAACCGCAGCGAGTCTTCTCCCGCGTCGGCTTCCGTGAGGAGTCGGTCCCGCAGTTCCACCCATTCCTTCTGTCCTACCTGACACTCAAAGACCGACTTTTGCACGCGAGTCCCGTAATCCGAGCACGCCCGCGCCACCCGGCGCAGCCGCCGCCGGCCGGCCTGCTCGACGGTCGAAACATCGTAAGTGATCAGGATCAACATGGAGTCATTTTGGAACCAGCGGCAGATATTCCTGCAAATCGCCGCGGAGGTAGCGAGCCAGAATGCGGGCCTGGATAAATGGCATCTGCCCGATGCGCAGGTTTTGCTCCAGCAGCGGGTGCTGCATGGTTTCCTTTTTCCGTTCCTGGTAGGCGGTGATGACGAGCCGGCGTCCGGCATCGGTGAACTCGACAGCCCCACCCTCGCGCACCCGGAAGTGCTCCGGGCCGATCTGGCGCCGATTGATCAGCGTGATCGCCAGCCGGTCGGCGATCCAGGCGCGGAACTCCTCCATGAGGTCGAGAGCCAGCGCCGGCCGGTTCGGACGTTCCGCGTGCAGGAAGCCGACGAACGGGTCGAGACCGACCGCGGTGAGCGCCGCGATGCAGTCGTGCCGCACGAGGGCGTAGAGGAAACTCAGGAGGCAGTTAATCCGGTCGCGCGGGGGTCGTCGCGAGCGGGTGGTGAAGCCGAAGCTCTCTCGCTGCTGCTTCAGGAAAAAGCGGAAGACGCTGAAGTATTGCTGGCCGGCGAGCCCTTCGCTGCCCCGCAGGGCGTCGAGCGCGCCTTCGCGTGCGAGATCGCTGGCGGTCAGGCGGCCCAGCTCGTGCAACTGCCGCGCCATCGTGTCCGTCACTTCACCCAAGCTGGATTGTTCCCGCGCGTTCTCCGTCTCGCGCGCGGCCCGGAGAAGCGAGTTCCGGCTGTTCTGAATCTTGCCCGCGATGATCTGCCGGGCCACCGCCGCACACTTCGCCGGCACGTCCGCAGCGCGGAAATGGGTGCGTCGCAGGGTGACGCTGGTATCCGCCACACCGGTGACCCGCGCCTGGAGGTAGCCGCCCTCGCTGAGGTAATTCACGGACACGCCGTGCTCCCAGCAGAGGTCGAGCACCGGTGCCGTGAGCATGATGCGCGGCCCGAAGGTGCAGACCGATTCGAGATGATGGATGGGAATGGAAAGCTTCCGCCAATCCGTCGCGTGCTCCCGCGTGCGCTCCTCGGGCGGCAGCTCGGGAGGATAGACCGGCACTTCCACCTGGAGGGTCAAATGATCGCGCGCGACAAACGTGGCCGGCGTCATGAGGTAGAGAGTGTTTTGGATGACGTCGCCCATGAGATCGTGGGTTCAGGCAGTTTCAAAAAGGCGGCGCATAGCCCGGTCCAGTCCCGGCGGATGGCTGGTCAGTTGCGGCAGGCACACCTCGTAAAGTGAGCACTCCGCGCATTGCGGTTTCAGCACCGCCGGCGGCACGGAGTCGCTGGAAAGGAGCGCATGCACCTCCGCCGCCGTCTGCTCGGTAAGGGCGCGAAGTTCCGCCGTGAACTCCACGTCGCGCCGCCGTTTGCTCGCCGCGTGAAAGACGGCCCCGCGCTCCACGGGACGTGCGAACATTTCTTCGAGGCAAAGCGCCTGGGCGCAAAGCTGCACGTCGTCGTTGTCGAAGTGCCGCCGCTTGCTCTTCTTGTATTCCACCGGGACGAGTGCACCGCCGGGATGCTGCTCGACGATGTCGCACTTCCCGCTGAGCCCGAGGCGCTCGGACCAGACGGGGAGCGCGCGGAGCAGCGTTACACCCTTCGCCACTTCGTATCCCGCAAAGTCCGCGTGTTCATGGACGATGTTCCCTTGAAGGGTGTGATGGTTGTCCACGAAGATTCCTTCAACGTGGATCAATGCTGCCCTTCGTGGGCAGTAAAGGAAGTGGTTGAGAGCTGAGAGCGGGATCATGTCACGCTCTCCACGCGGCGGAGTGGTTTGGAGTCCCGGAACGCTCACGTCAGCCTTGTTTTGGGCCAAGACTGCTGCCGTCGTGACGAAGATTGAGGCGAATGCCTTTGGGCAGGTTCTCCTCGGTCCAGTCGCACTTCACGTCGTAGTCGGCGAAGGATTCGGGGAAGGTCTTACCGCCGGCTTTGGCTTTGTCGGACAAGTCCACCTTGATGCCTTCGATGAGTTTGTGGGCGTGGGCGCAGCCGAGGCGGGCTTCGCGTTTGTTTTGCTCGGCGTTGTTCGGGTGCTGGGTGCCGCAGTGTTCGAAGTCGTAGAGGCCGCGAACGATCATTTCGCCACGAGCGGCGGACCGGTCGTGCTCGAACATGTTGAGCAACGCCTGGAAGAGAAGTTCGAGGTCGGCGTCGGTGAAGCCGGTCTTCTCGGCGAAGGCGGGCGAAACGTAGCCTTTGGCGGCGTAAAGGGCGTAGGGGACGATGTGCTTGTTGCCCATCGTGCGCTCCTTCTTTGCGTCTTCCTCCTTGGTCACGGCGCAACGTGTGATGGTAATTTCCAGCGGGGTTATGGGGTGAAAAGATTGACCGAAGGTGAACTGCACAGGGCCGCGCACTTGGCCGAAGGCGGAGCCTTTCATCACGTCATCACCTGTGGACAGAACGCCGCCGAAGGTGCGGACATCGAAGAACTCGCGGCAAAGCCAATTCTTGGCGCGCTCGGCATGGGAAAGGCCCGGCAGCGAGCCTTCGTCCTTGCTGGCTTTGATGGCGTCTTGTTGGGCGCGCTCAATCACAGCTCCCTGCTTGATGAGAATGTTAAAACCGTTCGCTGCGTCATTCTCACGAGCCGGCGGGAAGATTTCAGTAAAGTTCCGCACCTTCCGCTTGAGGCACACGTCGGTGACAATGCCGCGATTGGTGTTGGGATCGAGGCGTGGCAAGTTGCCGGCATCGGGATCGCCGTTGGGATTGCCGTTGGTGACTTCAAATAGGAGGAGGAAGTCGTGGCGGTTGGTCAGGATGTGGTTGCTCATAGGTTCAGTCTTTCTGTGGGAATTGGATTACTTGGATTCAGATTCAGGTTTCGGCTAGTTGGTCTTTCGGTTGGCCTGCCGTGCGGCGTCATCGGCGGCCATCTGCTGGTAGAAGCCGAGGGCGAAACGGCCCTGGGCCTGGAGATCGAGCGTGCGGGGAAAGGCGGGGGAAATCTTGTTCCGCCTCATTTCCTCGGTCTGCCCAAGTCGGATCAAAATGGAGAATATGGCCTCCTCCAGAAAGCGTTCGTCACCGGCATACTTGGCCGACTTGCCGATTTTCTGGAGGTGATGCCGGTTCAGTTTCACCAGATACGGAAAAACATAGGCTGGCGAGGTGCTGGCCGTGCCGAAATATTTCTCGGACACAGTGGCTCCTTTCAGCCCGTATTCGTGGGCCTTCTTTTGAGTTTCGTTGAACACGGACAGCAGCCGTCCGCAGTTGTAAGCGGCGTCGTCGGTGTCGGCAGTGAGTTCGGGTTTCAGTTCCATATCAGTATCCTTGCGGTTGCGGTTGAGGATGAGTTTGAGCAGGGCGAAGCGACTTTCGTCGTATAGGACTTGGTAGGTTTCTTCGCGAACGAGTTTGGAGTGGAGTTGGTTGAGAATGGGCGTGAGCAGAGAGATGGTCGGCGCGGTACCTTCAAGCGCCGCGCGGTAGAGCTGGGCCGGGATCTCAGGAGCGAGATCATTGGCCTCACGGACGATAGAGCGAGCAAGCCAATACACCGACAGCGGATGAAACTCCCTTTCCTCACCTGGGGTCTTCGCCTTGGATGGCGGGCACCGAGGAACGGACAGTTCAAGGTCGGCGAACCACTGACGGAAATGGTCAGCCGCCTCGGCCACGGTCGTCTGCATCCATTCCTTTACGACGATTCGCGGTCCGGCGGCGGTGAGTGTGACGGCAAAGAATTTCTCGGTATCCGCCGGAGGTCTCTCGATTCCTGCCCACGGGGAAGTCATGAATCGGCGCACAGTCAGCGTATCTGGCCTGTTGAGCAACCGGGCGAACAGAGAAGAAGCGGAGTCGCTTTGAGCAGCCCAAAAGCAGAGCCAAGCCGGGCCGAGCGTCAGCCAATGGTCTTCGCGCTTGGAAAGAAACTGTAGCGCGAGCAGGTAAGCCTTCGAGGCGACGACGGAGGTTGGAGCGTTATAACTCTTCTCAAACCCGTAGGAGCGGAAGGCCGGACTCTCGAAGCCCACGATTCCCGCCCCAGTGCCTTTGGCCGGCTTGGGTAGGCCGGTAACCATCGGCGTGTGTGTTCTCGCCAGCGGCACGCCTGTATCACCTGTTACCAAGCAGAGCCCGTTTTGAGATTCTTCCTCCGCCTCCTGCATTTCGGCCGCATGAACTTTCCTCCAATGCTCGCGAACAGTTTCTTCGAGAAAGAGCGACGTCGTCCGGCTGACGGCAAAGGTGAACAAATCGCTGCCCAACGGCTTCTCGACGTCACTCGCCGCCTTGACCAGCCAGTTGCTTCCTTTCTCATCAATCCGGAGAAATGGAGGCGCTTTGCCTTCGAGCCGGGACTGGAAACGGATGAGAGCGCTAAATCGCGAATCACCTGTCGCCTCCTTGGCCTCATGAATCTGCCGCCAGAAATCTTCGTGTTTGGCTTTCAGCTTTGCGACAGCCCGTTCGTTGGGTGGCTCGTCAGGCTTTGTGTTCAGACAGAAAATCGCGCCGATGTCATCGACCAAGAAGTCAGCCACGGTTCCTGAGTTGGTAGCCCGGCTCGTTTTGGGGACACTGTATTCGTGGCCTTTGTTGCGTCGTGGACCTTCCGTTTCTTGCGGGCCGCTGGAGACAAGGTTTCCACTTTCGTCCAGGTGAATGATCCACCGAACTGGCGTGTCCCGACGGAACGCCAAATCATCCAGCAGCTTTCGCGAAATGGCAAAATCGTAGAGATGTTTCAGCAGCATGATTAGTGGCCTGCGGTTTGGGATGTGAGGATGCGGACGCGGGCAGGATGGCAGTCGAGTTTCGACTGCTCGACTCGGGCGTGGAAGAAGGCGGGTTGGGGTTTGATGGGCGGGCGGGTCCAGCGCGGACGGTTTGCGGCGAATTCCTTGTGGCGCTTGGTCTGTTCGCCTCTTTTCAGTCCAGACAGCGATTGATCGAAGTCGCGTACCTGTTGTTCCTCCTCTTCGGGCCGAAGCCAGCGGAAGCCGTGGGTGCGCTCCTGGTGATCGAAGACGTCGTAAAGCATGAGGCCAAGGTCTTCGGTGAGCGGAGCGACGGGTTGGTCGCTGGCGGCGAGTTCGGCCTGTCGGCGTTGGAGTGCGGCGTCGGCGTCAGGTTCCCATTCAAAGTCGGCGGCGAACTCCCTCATGCCGAGTCCGGGGCGATGGAAGCATTTGCCGGAGAGGGCGCGGCGTTCGATCTCGGCGAGGTATTTTTCCAGTTTGTCCTCGGGACGATTGGCCAGCGGCGTGACGCGGACTTCGGCTGTGATGAGGTATTCCACGTCTTGCAAAGCGAGCATGTTGCGCTGGGTGCCATCGTCCGCACCGCCGCCGGCCTGGATGGGCGTGGTCTTTTCCGGGGCGTTCATCCAGGTCTTGGCGCTGTCGAGGCTGATGACCTTGGTGACTTCGTTGCGCCGAAAGGAAACCCAGCGGACGCGTTTGACGACACGGATGGAGTCAATGAGGTAGAACATCTGCGGCTCCCAGAACACGGCTTCGAGGATGCCGCGCGCGGCGGAGGGCGTCATGACCGGATAGCTAACGCGCTCGACTTTCATTTCGGGGCGGGTGAAGCAGGCGAAGTCGCCCCAGACACGGAGGGTGATGAGGTTGGGTTTCATGGTAAAAATGTATCGAGTGGACGGTTGTCAATTACGAGGCCGAGTTCGGGGTGATAGAATCCGTCGTCGAGGACGTAGAGTTCGAGATTAGGAAGCAAAGGGCGGATTTGTTTCATGCCTTCGAGTTGTTGGAACTTGTGTGAATGGACGTTGACCATGAACCGTTGGAGACGGCGGAGGTCGTCACGGGTGAAGCGAGGCTGGCCGGGAGCAAGTTGCCGATTGCGAATTTCTTCGATCAGCGGCGCGGCAAATTTTCGCCCGTGGGTGTCGCTCGATACGATGACGGGCTGGCCGGAGTCGTCGATGACCTTTGATTTGCGGGCAACTTCGCGGAAGCGCAGCAAGGCACGGTCTTCCTGAATTGAAGTCTCGCCCCTCTGCGCATAGTCGGTGTTCACCACTTGGTAGAGCGAATCGAAGTAGCGCGCAAACAAGCCAGCATCGGTGGCGAGGCTTTCGGAAGCATTGCCCCCCAAGCCGGCCAGCGAGATGGCTGCTTGATCCGCCGCCGCGCGATAGACACCGGGTGGAAGTTTGTGATCCGCCGGGCGGAAGACGTGCATCGCGCCCGCCGCAAGACGGCCCTCGCGATTGCAGCGACCGGCCACTTGAACAATGGAATCCAGCGGCCCCATCGCGCGCCAGACGACGGGAAAATCCACGTCCACCCCGGCTTCGATGAGCTGGGTGGAAACTACCCGGCAAGGCTGACCGGCGACGAGTCGCTCGCGGATGCGCTGAATGAGATCGAACCGGTGCTGCGGGCACATCGCAGCGGAAAGGTGGATGGGACGCTCGTCAGCCGGCAGGCGTTTGGTCACTTCCTCCCACAGTGTGGCAGCATGCCGCGTCAGGTTGACGACGCACAGTACTTGTGGTGAAGCGACCAGACGGTCGGCAAGTTCAGGCCAGTCGAGCGTTTCTTTGTCGCGCGGCAGGTGATAGTTCACGCGGCGAAGGCGGCGAAACAGTTCGGGCGGATCGGGCGCAATCTCACGCAGCTCATCCGCGGTGAATCCATCCGGCAAGGCGGTGCTACGACGAAACGCCGGTTGCGTGGCGGAACTGAAGACGAAGCTAACGCCGTAGTTGGTAGCGAGTTCGCGGAATACGTTGAAGGTCGGTTTGAGCAAATGCGCGGGCAGCGTTTGCACCTCGTCGAAGATCACCACCGAGCGCGCGATGCGGTGGAGCTTCCGGCACCGTGAGGGACTGGCGGCGAACAGCGATTCGAGGAACTGGACGGAGGTGGTGACAATCACGGGCGCGTCCCAGTTTTCCGAGACCAGTTCGAGCCGCGATTTTTCTTCCTCAGATGCGTCGTCGCGCGGTTTGACCGATGAGTGGTTCTCCAACACCACATCGTCGCCCAGAACGCGGCGGTATTCGGCGGCGTTTTGCTCAATGATGGAGAGATATGGGATCACCACGATGACGCGGCGTAGTCCGTGGGCTTGGGCGTGTGCGAGCGCAAAGGCCATCGCCGAGAGCGTCTTTCCACCACCAGTGGGCACGGTCAGCGAGAAGAAGCCTTGGGGCTGTGATCCCGCTTGGAGGCAGGAATCGAAGACGCGGTTACGCAATTCGGCCAACGGGCTGCCGGGATTCTTTTCTTGTTTCTGCTGACGTTCCTCTGCGACGCGACATAGCAAGCGTTCCGCTTCCAACGCCAAATCCTCTGGTGCCTTCGCAGGCCAGAAAGCGCTATCGAATCGGTCAGCATCAATCAGGCAGGAGAACAGCAGACGGGTGTAGAATTCGGCGGAGAGATCGCTGGTAACGTGCGGCGGAATACCGGGCGGAACGGGCAGTCCTCCAAGTTCGGATTCGATACGGCGCACCAACTCGGGAAGAACCTTGAGGATTGTTGATTTGAATGCAGCGGCTTGAGCATCCGACAAGTCGTGCAACCCGGCATGGTGGCCGGCTACGGCAAAAACGGAACCAAGCTGCTGGTGTGGCGCCAGCGCCCAAGCCGCACCATAAATGGCGTGCTGGGTCTCGACGCTGCTGGCGCGCTCCCCGCGCAAGTAAGACTGAAACTCATCGCGATACTTTCCCAAGTCATGCAGCAGCCCGGCCAGTTCCGCTTCCTTGGCCAGTCCCAGCGGTTCGGCAAAGCGGCGGGCAAGGCTGGCCACGTTGCGGAGATGATCTTTGAGCAACTGCCAATGCTCCACTTCCGCTGGTTTACCATCCGGCCCGTCGGCGGTGTGCGCGTAATAGATCACGGCTGATCTCCGGTGGGTGCTGGATTGGGGTGGTGCTGCTCCCACGCGGCGCGGTCGGTTTCGATGAGTTGCTCGAGTTGCTCGGGCTTGGGCAGGGCCACGAGGTAGCGGGAGACAAAGATCTGATGGTCCAGGCCGCCGGTGGCGTATTCCACCTTGGTCTGGTCTTTGTCGGTGCAGAGCAGCAGGCCGACGGGCGGGTTGTCGCCTTCGGCCATCACCTGGTCCTTCCAGTAGTTGAGGTAGAAATTCATCTGCCCGGCGTCGCCGTGTCGGAAGGGACGGATTTTGAGGTCGATGAGCAGGTGGCAGCGGAGAATCCGGTGGTAGAAAACGAGGTCGAGGTAGTCGTGTTCGTTGCCGACGGTGACGCGCCGCTGCCGGGCCTCGAAACAGAAGCCGGTGCCGAGTTCCAGAAGGAAGGACTGGAGATGATCGAGCAGGGCCTTTTCCAGATCGGCCTCCAGATAATGCGGGCGCTCGGTGAGTCCGGTGAACTCCAGGATGTAGGGGTCGCGAATGAGGTCGGCGATCTGACCCGGAGTTTCCATCGCCTGCTGCCGAGCGCGTTCGATGACGGCTTCCCTGTCGGTGGAAAGAGCACTGCGCTCGTAAAGGAGCGAGCCGATCTGCCGCTGAAGCTGGCGCTTGGACCAGTGGCCCTTGAGACACTCGTTTTCGTAGAAGGCGCGTTTCCAAGGGTCTTCGAGCCGGACCAAATCCGCCAGATGCGTCCACGAAAGTTCGAGCAGCTTCTCGACTGGCAAAGGGAGTGGCGTGCGGTCGCCAGAATTCCGCACCGCCGGTGCGGAAATGTCGCTCTCCGGCGTGGCCGGTTCGCCAAGGGGTAATTTCCTCACCGGCGGTGCGGATATTCGTTCCGCCATCTGGGGATAGTGCAGGTAAAGGAGCCGCATGCGCTCCAGCATGTCGGGGCTGGCACCGGGCACCTCGCGCTCGCGCAGGTCCGCCGAGACCCGTTTCAGCAGACTGGCGCCATACTCGGCCCGGTCCTCGCCGGATTGCTCGAACTCGACCAGAAAGGCTCCGATCAGCCAGTTCCGAAAGACGAGGTGGCGATTGACGGCTCCAGCGGCCACGGCCTGGGCCTGCTGATGGGCTTCGCTGATTGCAGTGATGAGGGCCGGGTAGTCCATGGGGATCAGGGGCCGAAATCGAGCTTCGTGAATGATGAATCCATGACATTGATGCCCGCGCAATGGGAACCGCCAGAATAAAACAGAAGGGAGTAGCATGATGCCGATCCGCCAGCCGAAGACGAGATCATTATGCCGATGTCGGGGCCGTGAAATGCCAGCGATCCATCAGCTTGCCAACTCGCGGGGCGGAGCGTTTAGAGTTGCCGGAGAGCTGAAGACCCCGTTTGACAAGCGAGGTAAAGAAAAGGGCAGCTCTGGCCTGCCACTTTTCCTCACCTCTGTGGCCCGGCCCCTCAGAGATTGTGTTCCAGGTGCCCCGGCCCATTTCCCTCCGGGTCTGCAAGTACGACGGCATGAGCCGGCTGGCGGTCTCGCCCCTCGTCACTGAAGAGGAGGACGGGAAGCGCCTGACCTTCGAGTTCCTCCCATTGGACTCCGGTGATCTGCCGACCGACAAGCCGGGCGTAATGCTCCCGCTCGTATGTCGTCGGCGCACTCATGCCGCGATCCTCCTCAGTTTCCGTTCTGACGGCTGTGTCGTGGCATTCCGCGCTCTGCCCTTCGCCCATTGCCGTAGCCCGGTGATCTGTTCCGCCATCAGTTTCGAGAGCGGGACGAAATCGACCAGCACCTCGCCTACAGTGAAGTCGGAGGGCTCCTCCTCTTCGGCGAATGCCCGATACATGGCGTCGATGAAGACCTGCTCGATCTCGGCGCCGGTGAGCCCGTCAGTGGACTTGCTCAACTGGGCCAGATCAAACTGCCGCGTATCCCTTCCGTGCTTGGCGATTTGGATGCCCCAAATCATTTCACGCTCATCCCGGTTAGGAAGATCGACGAAGAACAATTCATCCCATCTTCCTTTCCTGAGCATTTCCGGCGGAAGCTGGCTGACATCGTTGGCCGTGGCAACGACGAACACCGGAGCCGTCTTTTCCTGAAGCCATGAAATCAGTGAGCCGAACACACGGGCGGATGTTCCACCATCAGTTGCGCCGGAACTTTTGCTGCCGGAGAAGCCTTTTTCCAATTCATCAATCCACAGCACCACCGGGGCGATGGCCTCGGCGGTTTGAATGACGCTGCGGAGATTGGATTCTGACTGGCCGACCAGCCCGGCGAAGATGCGTCCGGCATCGAGCTTCAGCAGCGGAACACCAAGCACTGCGGATGTTGCCTTTGCAGTCAGGCTCTTTCCTGTGCCGGAAATTCCCATAATCATCAAACCCTTGGGCATCGGCAGTCCGTATTTTCTGGCGCGTGGGGAGAATGCCTCCTTCCTTTTCAGCAACCAATCCTTCAGTTGATCCAAACCACCGATGTCTTCCAAGGTTTCCTTGGCCTCGATGAGTTCCAGGATTCCATTCTTCTTCACCGCCTGGGCCTTTTCCCGTGCGATGAGGGTGGCATTCAACTCCCCATACTCGACGACGGACAACGCGAAAGCGTTCTCAGCCTCCGTCGTCGTCATCCCCCGGGCGGCATCAAGCAATTCGGCAATCGTCTCGGGTTTCGGCATCGGTTGTTCCCTCGACTCGGCGATGCCCTTGAGCACGGTGTTCAATTCATCGGACCCCGGCAGGGCGATGTCGATTACGGTGAATTCCCTCTCAAGCTCCGGGGGCAGGTTGATCCTGCAACCGAGTACGACGAGAGTCTTGCCCGTGGTGCGCGATTCCCTGAGCTGATCCTTGAGCCGACGAATCAACACCGGGTTGGGATCGTCGAAGAACTGGTGAAAATCCCGCAAGAGCAGGATTGAGTCATCCGGTAGTTCTGTGACGGCGTTGAGAACCTCCATGGGGTCGTTGCATTCACGGACGGTCCCCTTCTTGATGTCGATCAACCCTTCGGTGATCGACCATGCAAAGAGCCCGTGTTGCAGGCCGGTGGCAACAGCTTTGATTTCAGCCTCGACACGTTGCTCTTCGTGGCTGACCAGGTAGAGGCCGGAGTACCCGGCCCGGATGTAATGGGATATTTGGTCCCTCATGATTTTTCCTTTCGTTGTGTGTTTATTTTTCAGCGGTTGAACCGTCTGTGCTCCCAATCCAGGCAACGCTGCCGAGACGGGTTCGAAAACAGAACCTCTCCGATCCTGTCCCGCGCCTCCCATTGCTGGGTGGAGCCGTTGAACTCGATTTCCGTCAGGCGATTGATTTTCAGGGCACCGATGGCACCGAGCGGGATGGTCTCGGTGTAAATGCCTACGACCAACCCGTTCGGTTTGAAAGTTAGGACCGTGGCTTTCACGATCCCAACCTCTGCTGATGCTGTTGGCGGGTCCGCTGGTAGTACTCAGGCTTCTTGGTGCGTTGCCCGGCGACTCCCAGAGCTTCCTCCAGGAATTGTGTCGCCTTCTCGCAGTCGGCTCCCTTGAAGGCCACGGCCTCGATTATGATGCCGCCTGACGGTTCCACGGTGACTTCGATGGTGCGTTTGTTATTCATAACTTACACACCTCCGATCACGAGTTTGATTGCGCCGTTCTTCCCGGACTTTCGTTGCACGGTATGACCGCGTTTTCGGGCTTCGATGGTGGCCTTGTGGACAGCGTAGAGTTGGAGAAGCCGGCCGTAATTGGTGCCGACCTCCTTTTCCACATGCCCATCCCACCAATCAGTGGTCAGGCCATAGGAGCCATCGGGTTGTTTGTTGATGGCGACATCGTACGGGCCTTTCAGTCTGAGGACGTATTCGCCTTTGCTGGTGTTGGTGCTGTAGCCGCGTGCCTCAGCGTTTTCGAGCACCTTGATACCGAGTTCGCCGCACGCGCCCTTGAGCGCGGCGATGTCTTTTATCTGTGTCGTGATGCTGGTGAAATGACTCATTGATCTCCTTTCGGTTGATGTTGACGACCACGGGTCTGCTTCTGCAGCCATTCACTCGTGGTCATTGATTTGATCCGGCGAGCCGTGATGATCGCGGCGCCGCCTCCGTAGGCATCGGTGCGCGGCTTGGAGCAGTCGTTCGACCACTCGAATTCCACGCGCCCGGTGGGATTGAAATTCTTCAATAGATGCCGGATAAATTCGCAAACGGCATCGATGCCGCCATCGCCGGAATGCAGCCAGACTCCGTATTTACCGGGCTCAAGTGAACCCTGGGCTTCGGTTTCGAAGTGCCAGAATTCCAGTACGTCAACGAGGGACGGCGGGAAGTCCGTTGATATTTGCTCGTCCAACCGCCACGAGGCGGCTTCCTGGGCGAGTTTCAGCGCATAAGCCTTCGCGGACTCATCCGGGAGTTCCATGATGAGACTGAAGTTGGTGTAATAGTCGGCCATGAGATTCCTTTCTTCCTTCTGATTGGCGACTCACCTCGCCGCCCGTCCTTGGAATAGGATGGGGCGGCGGATGGAGTCGGGTTATCCTGAACTTTCAGGCGTGGATTTTCCTGCGGCCCATCCGACCGAATTCCGTGATGGTTCGTACGGTCGGCGTACCGGTGATGGCCGGCGCAGCCCCGGCATGATGGTGCATGCTTTGGCATTCCTGATCTGCTGTTCCGAGCAACACCGAGCGCGTGTGGCGACAACTGCGCGAGCCGTCTCCAGCCACGCGTCGGCACCATCCCGGACAATCGCAACTTGTCGTGCCATCTATATATAATAGCGTTTGGTAACGCCGGTCACCCCGGGACGACAGGAACGTCCAGCACTTTGTGATGGCCGGCTTGCTCATGTCGTGTCCTCGGATGGCGGGGTCTTGCCACTCCATTCGCTGACACATGCCTTCTCACCATTTGGCAGAGCAGTGAGGGATTCCCCCTCTGCACCCTCGGTGTCGAAATCCAGAACGCGGACGATCTTGCCCTCAGGAATTCCGTCGATTGCCTGGACGACTCCACCTTCGACCGTGACGGTTATTAACGTGCCGGATACATCGGACTGCCGCGGCGACTCCTCAGCCTGCTGCGGAACAAGCCTCAACTCGGTTTCCAGATACTCCGCTCCGTCCTCGTCAAGAAACACCCGCTCATCATCCTGGGTGACGGTTCGCTGGTCATCCCAGAAGATTTCAGTGGTCCCTTCGTAGTCGAAGCTGAAACCTCCCATGGGCTCCGGCCTCACCGAACCCGGGACGATCTGGGCACGGCCACTGAGCCGTTCCAATGTGGCGACAATCTGGGTTCCTTTCGGGGATATGAGTTTCATCGGATTTTCCATGGTTCCTCCTTTCACGCCGCCATGGTGATCTTCCGCCGGCCCATCTGTCCGAACCTCTCGACCAGCTCCGTGGCATCAGCTTGGGAGAGTTCCCGCGCCTTGGTCGCCAATGCGCCGAGTCCCTGCCGGAGCTTTCGCTGCGCATGTGTGCTGTCGCGGTATTCCTCGGCGGTCTTTGACAGCAATTCGCTCCGAACCTTCTCCAACTGCTGCTCCATGACCGTATCATTGGCGAAGTTCAATGTCTTGAACTCTTCAATGAAGTGGATCAACCGGTTTAGTGTCTTCTGGTGGACACCATCGGTTTTCCCGGAACTGATCGACTGGAGCATCTCTTCGCACAACACAGCCGTCTGCTCGCGCAAGCTGGCCACACAATCGGCGACGAAGGATTCGGCATCCCTGTGGATCTTCTCCGATGCCTGGCGGGCCGCAACCTGCCGGGCGGTGATGATCTGCTTTTGCTCTGCCAATGCGATGAGATCGACCGATAACTGCTCCGGGACGGCGATCTGGAACAACTGGATGTCGAACCCGAAGTGCTTTTCCAGCGACGCCGGAAAGGCGGCTTCGATGGTGGCGACCAAGCGGTTGGGATCATTGACGAGCTTGTAAGCGGTCTGACGCCATTCCCTGAGGGCTGCGGATCGGTGCGCGGCATAATCCTGGGTGAACTCCTCCTTGGCCTCCCAGAACTCCTCCTCCAAGGTTTCCAGCTTCCCGGTAACATCTGAAAGTAGGGCATTGGGGAGGAAGTGACCGAGCCCGTTGAGAAACGGGAAGGTGTTGCCATCGATCAGAGCGTGAGCCCGGCCTTCAATCAAAGCCAAGTCGGCGGTGGCATCCTTTGGCAGGAGCCGCTTGTGACCGAGGCTGATGAGCCGGTCGCTGACATCATCGGAACTCAGGCCGATGTCTTCGGGCCGGAGCTTTTTGCATCCGCGCCAGTAACGGACCGACACGTTGATGAGCACTCCCTCGCGTGTGAGCACGTCGAGAAGTTGTTGGTTATGTGATTCCATAAGCCGTTTTCCTTTCTTTGGATTGAAATGGACAAGCCGGGCGCCGTTTAAGGTCACCCGGCTCGTCCTGTGTTTCCGTCGCCGATGTTGTTTAGATGCGGACGCTCTGGAGTTTTTCCAGGGTGACGCGAATCGACTGCACTTCCTTGTCCGTACCTTTCTGCTCCCGCTGAGCCTGCTTCAAGGTGTCAGCCAGGTCATTGAGGCCACGGATCGCTTCACGATACGATCCCTTGATTGTTTCGATCTTTTCGAGTGCTACCTCGATGGCAGGCTTGGCAGTGGCAGCTTCGTGACTCTGGCCGTTGCCATTACCGTTTGTGGTGGCCGCGCCGTTTGTGGCAGTGTTGCCGGTGGTGGATATTCTGGGCATGGTGGTGCTCCTTTCTGTTGATGATGGTGCGGCGTCAGAGGTTGGCTCTGCAGCCGGTGGTGGTGTGGCAGGCGGAGACGCCGGTGATGGTGTGGATGGTGATGCTACCGTCGGTGCTGGATCACTGGCGCGGATGGGCATGACGATCATCTGTTTGCCGCCATTGCTGAATTTCAGCGGTGTCAGCGGATCGATCATCTCGATGGTGTTCATGCCGAAGGTCAGTGCTTTGGTCAGGAAATCCCGGTTGACGTAAACCGTCACCGGCTTCCCTTTCACCGTTACACCCTCGATACCCAAGTCAGTCCACTTGCTGTCATTGGCCCCCCTGC
>Ga0182030_10013892_pt1 | contig 15976 bp, 11 predicted proteins | sample 812S3MmetaG_FD_121299 | JGI IMG/M metagenome (GOLD analysis project Ga0182030, IMG submission 121299) | Permafrost microbial communities from Stordalen Mire, Sweden - 812S3M metaG (Illumina Assembly) | ecosystem: Environmental > Terrestrial > Soil > Wetlands > Permafrost | place: Sweden...
AACATGTACCCGGCGCTGCGAAGTAACGAGATCCACCTTCGTCTGCCCTGTTCGACCAGAGAGTGGAATGCCCAAACGCTTACTCAATGGCAGACTGCCAGACAAGATGCGAAGAAACAGCAGCTCTATTTCCAAGATGCCTTGTCACTCCTCCTGACAGCTTCGGACGGGAACGCTGACATCAATCCAATCCCTTCACCTCTTGGAAACTATATACTCCTTCACGGACTGCTCCAAAGAATGCACCTTGTACGAGAGCTTTCTCTCACGTATCTTAATCCGTCAACTGCTTTACCAAACGAGGAGTTAAACAAGATTGAGTAAGTTCGGACGGTTCATGCCTGTTCGATCCCCATTTGCGGCTGACACTATTTGTATGTAGAAGAGCACTCCGTTCCTGGGCTTCGGTCTGGAAACAGGCCCCAGAATCCAGCCTCGACCCATCAAACGAGAGCGGGCCGATCCCCTTCACCTCCAGCGCCCTTCTTGGCCTTGCATACATTCGCGCCTGCCTGAACCTAGGTCCGCATCGAGCGCTTGAGACGCTAGACCCATTGCGCATCGCCGTCGCCATCAACGAAGCTCCCTCCCCCACACGCAGCCATTGCTTGATCCCCGCCCTGATTTACTCGTCCCATGCTCTCAGCATCCCTGTTCGGCTCGGTATTGACCATGTCGCGCGCAGTCAAGCGTTCTTCTGGAGTGTCCGACACTCGCTGGCCAGTTTAGAGTGCGCCGTGTTGCTAAGCAAATGGCTGTATTCGCTGCCACAACCACATAATCCCCAGTCATTGTCCGGTAAGTCTTTGGTCTCCAAATCAGCAGCGCAGCCACTGATTTCGATGCGCTTAAGAAAATGAGAACCGCATCCTCCACTGGGTCGCTGAAATCGTCTATGAGGCATTCTCCTATCTAGACTTCGATGACGACGGCGGCAGTGGGGACATCGATGTGCAGCAGCCGTACACGCTTGCACTGGCGGTATTGAAGCTTTGGGCGCGCTTCTTTAAGCGCAATATCCAGTGGCCTTTCATCAATATCATCGGGAAAGGGCTGGAGAAGTACATTGAGATGCTTCAGTGTGAGCACCGGTCTCCTTGAGCCTTTTCGCTTGTGCTGCGCAGATACCGTGAGAGTAGTCCGGATTTTTGCTTCCTTCTATAGGTCTCTTCTCCAACTCGCCAGTATCGTTGAGCGTTGGGTATAGCGCTTTGGCAATTCCCTTCATTGACTGCATCAAATACTGCAAAGCTCAGATGGCCTACTTCTTCAAAGCGCTTAATATAGTCAGGAAAACGTCACAAAGTCCTCAAACTCATCACCCCACTCCTCAGCTAATATAGCCTGCTTGATTTATATGCATGACGATATAGAACCTGTTGGCGGAGCATAACAGGCTAGCTACCGACCAGCCACCTCAGGCATCCGCTACCACGGCGACCTACGAGAACCCACCCGCGCCCGACCATCTGGCAAGATAGATACAAGAGAGATAGTGAAAAGTGCCGGGAGAGGGCGCAGAGTTTTCGTGAAAAGGGATGGCCTCGACATACTGCCGGGGAGGATCAAAACGTGATCCTTGCAGAGTCACCCAGTTCTCGATTCACAACCGATAATGAGAAGGATCAGCCTAGCATTGCGAATGGAGATCACCGGCACTCAGAGCAGACCCATATCAGCTCTCACGAGCATCTAAGCGAGGTACTGCAGGGAGGTTGCCAAAACATCGATGCCCAGCAACGTCGCGAGCACGAGTAGTCGAGTGCAAACGATGATGGAAGGTCCGCCCACACCACTCCGTACAGCCTGTACAGCAACGAACGCGGCCACATATCAATCCAACGCCATCCTTTATTTAAACGTTCCTCATAATTAATATCGAAATATTTAATAAAAATTTATTTTAATTATAATAAATTTAAATATTTAGTATAAATATAGCTTAAATTTATAAATGAACTAAAAAATTGGGAGGGCTTTTTGGATTTAATGAAGATTTAAAAAAAATCAAGGTATAGATTCAATTATATAATCAATAACAAAACATCCATAAAATAAATGTATATTAAAAAAAATATAAGTATTGTGATAAAAATTAGTTTTGAGTAAAAATGTCCACACGACGCGCCATAATTATGGTAAACTATGCTCCATGAAGAAGGGTCTGGGATATAGGTCAGGATCTGGGGTTCTCTGCATAAATATCCCGTCGTCCTCCAGACCCTTCCAGCATGCATGGATCCTTGGTGGCGAAGAACCAGCTGCAGCTAAGCTACTACGGTACTCTAATAGAAATGGAGTCATTGGGGTAGATGGAGTAGATGGAGTACCTTAGATGGAGTAAATGGAGTAAATGGAGTAGGCGCCTCAACCCAATATTCACTAATATATCAATGAGATACATTTTTCTCTATGTTTCCCAAGCAATAGTGGGAATCGCCAAGTTTACCTGTCATATCGAGCACTCTTAGTCCTTCCGCATCCTGGACTATACCTTTAAATAAGCACTCTAACATACTTCTGCATCTTGAAATATTCCTTCAAACATGGGCTCCCAATCGTCGCCTCTCCGGGTGTTGATAGTAGGATCTGGTTAGTACCCATATCATATATCCCCATTGCCTCGACTAAGTTGTCTAAGGATCTGCGGGGCTGCTATTTGCCCAAGCTCTGAAGAAGGTAAATTACATTATTGTCATGATCGCTGCTGCTTATACAAATAGGCTGGAATTGCCTGCACCGTATTTGAACAAGACACAAGCTTGTATCAACGACCCCGGGATTGGAACTTTGGCATATACTGGGCGCAGAATGGGCTTGGAGCCTGTTTGCCCGAGCATCTCCATCCTTTAGTGAAGACCGTGCAAACTGACCCGAATTTTGAAACTGATGAAAACAACACCATGCCAATTCATAATGGTCAGACTGGAGAATTGTTGGAACCCATGCCGTGCCCTTTTGGCTGGCGAGTCAAGAGAAAAATGTGGCTCGAGATGTTGCAAGATGGTGTTGATATCAAGGTTCGTCCCGCACCTCCTAGATGACTACTGCGCTCCTACGTACCTGTCTGACTGCGTATAGTGGGGTAAACGAGTTCGGCACATTGAAACCTCAGACAATATCGTGACAATTACCTTCCAGGATGGCACAAAAGAAAGCGGCAATCTTCTTATCGGTGCTGAAGGCGCACATTCGCTCACTCGCGAATACCTTCTGGGTCCGAAGGAGGCAGCATTGCTGCCATGTCCAATTGTTTCTAGTATAACAATCAGCACGATTAGCCGAGAAGCCTCGCTCGCCCTCCGCGCGTTGAACACAAATCACACAATTACTATGCACCCTGAAGGATTGTTCACCTGGACGGGCAGTATGTCCTTATGATACTCAGATACACATTCACTAATGAGTCTCAAGTTCATGATGTCACATCTGAGGATCCTGCAGAATGGACGTGGATGTTGATCCAGTCGTGGCGATCAGACGAGCCGACAGGTCTCGAAGGTGACGCTATCCTGCAAGATATGTACAGGCGCGGAAGAACTTATTATGCTTATCCTTTTAACGAAGTCTTTACGAGCATCCCGCTTGGGACAAAAGTCTGGCATAATAGACTTTCAACCTGGCCGACCAAGGCATGGAACGGAATGGGCCTTGTTACTTTGGCTGGAGACGCTGCACATCCGATGACTTTCCGTGAGTCTAGTTGATATCCGTATTGAAAATACTTGCTTAGCTAGAAAATTTAGATCGTGGACAGGGCGTGAATAATGCCATCACTGATGCAGCAGACTTCCTCGTCCACCTCCAAGCCATGAAGGAGCACACACCTGAAGAACTCATCGTTGCAGTCAAGAAATACGAAGAAGCGCTTGTGCCGAGAGGTAAGGAAGCAGTCTTAGCTGCGTATAAGAACTCACTTCTTGTTCATGATTGGAAGACCGCACAACAATCTCCTCTTTTCACTAAAGGTTTGGCGAAATATAAGCTGCAGGAAAAAGATGTTGCGGCCATCAAGATTGTTGACGTTGCTGAACCTGCTGCTCATAGTCTTTTTGATGAGCCTCAGACGGCTCCCTCGACAAAGATTCAAGTTCAGGGTTGATTAGAGGTGCCTTTATATTTCAGTAGCGGAAGACGAGGATGAGAATTTAGGACTTATGGCTGAATTTGCGTCGGAAGGGTGGCGTTTGACATCTCCACTACTTTTCTATCGTTTATACAATAATCACATCTTTTAGATCCTGCAGTCGCGCTCCTCCATCTGATTCCATAAACCCCGTTAAGACTAAGTGTCACAGTTTGCAAAATTCTACCTCTTTTGTCTTAGTCTAGGTCGTCCACTTTATCTGAAAGTAAGGGGTATAGAGCTAAGTAAGGCGGCCAACTTTAGAGGGTGGTCGACTACTATAGGGGGGAACTTATGATTGGTCTTTCCATATTAGACGATATAATCTCCAGCCAGAGATCTGGGACCAGGTCAAGGCCGAGAACTCCGTTGCACAAGTGGTTTCTATGGACCCTTCTCCTGATTCTTTGAATCTAGAACAGAGGAAGCTGCATGATACCGTAGTCTCTCAATACTCGAACGAGCTTACAGAAGGGCCGCCTCCCTAGCTGCTATTACACATCGATGATGTTGCCAGGTCTAGGAAGACCTTTGTCCTCCTAAAAACTTGTGCTCGGATCTAGGAGATGGCACGAGAAGCTGGAAGGCAGAACCCTGTTTTTCGGGCAGCCCCAACGGGCATCGTGGCATTCAATATCGTTAGGCGGACCGTGCATGCACTTTTGCTGCTCCCACGGAAGGGGGGAAGGCTAACTTGGGGGAGGGGTGTTGATCGTAGACGATTACCTTCTACAGCTGAAAAGACGGCGTAGAAATAGTAGGGGCATTATCTTTTAGGCACATAATAGAGCGCGCAGTTGAGATAGGTATGATAATTAATAGCGTGACATAGAAGAAGCTATTTTGATGTACTAGGGTGGTTATCCACTGACACTGTGCTACGAAGCCTGGGATCGAGTTCTGTCGTCACAGATGGTATATCATAACGAAAATTTACAATGCATTCCCCAAAACGAGTAATATCTAGGCTGAACCCATTCTATAACCGCAGACCACACACAGCTCTTGCTCTCCTACAAATTTCTACTTGCAAGCATGGAGCCTGCCTTGGCCGGCATCGAAGCCCCGGCGGGGGGAGGGTTTCTCTTCTTGAAATCATCGGAGATATACTCCATGGTCACAAATTCGACACCTTCGTGCTTCAGGAAATGCTCGATGAGTCTGGAAATCTGTTGAGCATATATTCGGAAACGATAATGTCTTAGGGGCATGACCGTGTTCACTCACCTTTCGTGCATCAAGATCACCTGCGGTCGCCCCGAGACATCGGGGTGGCACGAAATGGGGAAAATGAACTCGTCGTACTCTCGATAACAGTAATCGAAAGTGTCTCTCCAGATATCTTCCACGTCCCGTGGATTCACGTATCCGTGACTATTGGGTGCCGCTTTGATAAACATCATCGGCGGAAGATCATCAATATACCAATTTGCTGGAATCTCCACGAGGCCAGTTTCTTTGCCTTTGATCAGCGGCTTCATCCATGTATCGGGGTGTTTGCTGTAATCAATCTTTTTCCATTCGTCGCCAGTCCGCAGATAGTATGCCTGACAGTCATGATGGCTCAGACTGTGGTCATACTCCATTCCGTAATCCAGAAGGAGCTGCGCTCCTTCAGCGCTGGACTCCCACCACGGTGCGACGCTGCCTTTAGGGGGCTTCTCGCAGAATTCAGTGATTAGTCTGTAGGTTTTGTCTAGGATGATCCGCTGCTGCTCCAAGGTCATGTCTGCTGGATTCTCATGCGAGTAGCCATGGAGGCCAATTTCGTGGCCGGCATCTCGCACCGCGGCCATTTCCTCGGGAAATGATTCGAGAGAGTGGCCGGGGATGAACCACGTCGCTTTGATGTTATATTTCTCGAACATCCTCAACATGCGCTGGGTCCCAACAGTAGCTGCGAAGATGCCTGCACATTAATATATTAGAATTCAGCAGCCTCTTGAGAAAGGCACTCCAAGCTCGACCTTACCTCGACTGATGTCGTTCGCCGAATCCTCTCCGCCGTAGGAGCCCAACCATCCTGCAACAGCGTCGACGTCGACGCCCCAGCTAATCAGAACGCGCTTCTTTCCCATATTTGAAATTATGTATGAATTAGTCTGCTACGTACTAATACTGTGAAGGTAGAGGCTTCAAAAATCAGCCGCAGAGCCCAGCTGATCTACCAGGAGACGCGCGACTTCGAGAAATTATGCGAGAGGGCTTAGATGTGCTGATGGATTCTTCTTCAGCTCCGGATGAGTTGTGGAGGATACGACGTAATGAAGCCCGAACAGAAGCTTCATCCGGATACAACACATTACTTACTACGCGTCACGGTACAGGACGGTTAGCACAATTGGAGTAGTTGGGGTAATTGGGGTAATTGGGGTAGTTCGGGTAATTCGGGTCGTTCGGGTAGGGCCAGCCTGGTAACGCGCGCCACGGCGTGTTGTATGCGAGTACCAAAGTGGACTACTGGATAGTACGTAGTATGGTTCCCTAGATACTTTGTACAGTAAATACATGGTGATTATCAACTCGGGGCGGCCTCCGACCCAATGCCGTCATTTCCGGATTATTCGCTGATCGTCCTCCTGAAAGGCTCGTGGAATGTTTTGTCCTTGCTCGAAAATCAGTTATCGCACTGCTAGATTAAAAATAATCTAACGCCTGAAACCCTTTTCCGGTCAACTGGTAACATCTATCTACTCCATTTAGACGAACTTCACCCTGACTTCCTACTGACAGAACAGACGCTGTTCGTTATTGTCAAAGGTTTCAATACCTGAAGGTATCGACAGTAATGGTACCAACGAAATAAGTGGTGGCATGAACTATTCAGTTTCAGCAGAAGCCTCCGAGGTCTTCAAGAAAGGCATTCTCTCCAACCCCCTAATATCCAAATATCTCCCTCAAGAGACTTATCGAATAAGCTCTCACACACATTTTACTGGCTCAGATGCGCCTTCACTCCCTGTGAACTGGCGTTTAGCGGAGGCCACTTCCTCCCTGAAAGCTCTCGAGGCAACGCTTGTCAATGTTCTCCTCAAGCGCAAATACGGCCTGGAGCCACAGCCTGTCACCATTAACACAGACCAAGCCTCCTTATTTATCATGTCAACGTTGCTCTGGTCGATTGATCCTGGTCCGGGCGGCGAGAATATCAGTGCGAGCAGCGTCCGCCTAGCGAATCCGAAGCTGGCCCAATACTTCCCCAGCTGCGACATACATCGAATGAATTCCTCTCTGTACCGCAATTTAACAACTAACATCTACAAGTGCGCGGACGGACGGTATTTCCACATCCATGGCTCTCTCAACCCAGATGGGACCCTGGACAACATTGGGATGCCCCACGACATGGATGCTACCATCTACGAGGAAGGCAAGAAACCGTTTGTCGAAGCATTCTCCAAAATCAGCAGCGAGGATATGCAGAAGCGCACCGACGAGACGAAGGAAGCCGGTACAATTTGTTACACCACAGACGAGTTCCGTGCATCAGAACACGGGAGAGCAAACGCCCATGTAGGGCTTTGGGAAATCCACAAGAAGCAATACTCATCGCAGCCTCCTTCCTGGTGGCCTGACTCTCCCGACACAGGTCCATCCAGGCCCCTTGCTGGCCTCAAGGTCGTGGATCTCACTCGTATCATCGCAGCCCCGTGCATAACGCGTAGCCTTGCAGAGCTGGGAGCGAGCGTGATGCGATGTACTTCACCTCATCTGCCCGATGTAGCGTCTTTGCTCGTGGACCTGAACTGGGGCAAATGGAATTGTAGCATTGACCTTCGGAAGCCAGAAGATCAGGAAAAGCTGAGGGCATTGATCCAGGAGGCTGATATTGTTGTCCAGGGTTACAGACCAGGGGTTCTGGATAAGTACGGCTTCGCTCAGGACGATATTATTGAACTATGTAAGAATCGCCCACGAGGCATCATCTATGCTCGCGAGAACTGCTATGGTTGGTACGGACCGTGGAGTAATCGAAGCGGATGGCAACAAATTGCCGATGCTGTAAGTATAATAAACTACCATTTACTACAACCACCACCCTTATAACATTTGCTGGTATAGAACACCGGACTCAGCTATTCATTTGGTCAGGCTATGGGACACGACGGGCCTGTTACTCCTATATTCCCTCACAGCGATTACTGCACCGGAATTGCCGGTTCCTGTGCCATAATCATCGCCCTCCTCCAGCGAGCTGAAACAGGTGGATCGTATTGCATTGACCTTGCGCTCAACTACTACAGCACTTGGCTCATCAACTCCGTCGGCACATATCCTATGCCCATTTGGAATGGACTTCGGGCCGAGCACGGCAAGCCCGTGTACAAGTACTGGCATAACAACGGCATTACTGCTCCCGAGGTCCTGAAGAGCCTGAGAAGTGGTCCCGGAGGTAAGAGGTTGTTTCGGCCAGAGTTCTTTGAGCATAGGGCGGCGAGTGGTGCTCTTGGTGACAAGAAGATTAGGGTGGTGAGACCCGTTGCGGATTGGGGAGCGACTGTAAAGCTGGGCTTTGGTGTAGGTACCAGGGGGAATGGTGTTGATGTTGCAGTTTGGCCACAGGATCTTAGCGTTGAGAATGTCGTTTAAATAAGCGTATCTCCGCGTACTTAGCCATTAATTTGTTCACAAAAGCCTTTGTTTTTACTACTTTACATAGCCAATGCATAGTTGATTCAATTTTGGTCCAAAATTTGATTAAGATCTAAATCGGCTTGATAACTGCAAACTGCTTTAATATTTTATCCATATAATTATTAAACTATTCAGGTGAATGACTGAGGAAAACTTGATGGGGGAGAAGCAAAAGGCGCTTAACCTGATTGGTCTAGAACTACGGCACGTCTCCAAATATTTGAGACGCGTCCATGATTGTAACAACGCAATATTCACACCAACACCTGTACCTTGGAACTCGATTATCGCTCAAATCACCTCCTATTCGCCAGCGTTGTTGTAACACCATGTTCGGTAGTCGTCAGCGTGAGATGATGGGTCGAAAACATCCAGTTGTAGCCCGTCCTCTTAATTGCCCCAACCCACTCTAACAATCCAAGCCTCTCCGACACTCTTTCGCCAAGCTTCTCCTCCAAGAAGTCGAAAAGCTCTGCGGGGCTCAAACATGCTTCTCCCTGGTGATGCACAAACTTTATCCTCTCTTCAAAGTCAGATGTATAAATCCGACGCGCCGTTCTCTCTGTGTGCAGCACGTCGATTCTTCCACCCCATGTGCTCCGTGCAGGAAGTTTCCCCAGCCGCAGTGTCGACTCCACCAAGTCCTCAAGCGCAGCACGGTTGATTTCATCTAAGTTCGGCGTCGTTCTCGGTGTAAAGCGATGAATCGTAACCGGCACGCCAACCTCATGGGCCGCCTTTTCGAGAAGAACCTCGCTCGCCCACTTAGACGCCACGTATCCCTCCGAGCCGTCTACTAGAGGGCAGAAAGCCGCAACCGATGCCTCTGCATCCGCATTGATTGAACTATTGAGGAGCAAGACTCCCCTTGTTGACAAAAAATGGATTGGCACTCCCTTGGGCGCAGCCAGCCGCACAAGTTCACTGGTCGAAGAGACATTGGTTGCTCGGAGCTCGTAATAGCTATCCCAGAATGAACGTGTTGCGCCAGAGTGAATGATGATGTCGATCTCCCTGGTGAGATGGTCTACCATTTCCTGCGAGAGGCCTAGATGCGGGGAAGAAAGGTCGCCGCTGTGCACTACCACTTTGGGACTGGAGGAGAGGGAGATTCTGCTCTTTGCATGTTCAATGCTATCCCCACGGACCGCAACGCAATGGATAGTCTCCACCAGAGGGTCATCGATCAGTTCGCGGAGGAGGTAGGGACCGAAATAGCCCGTGGCGCCGGTTAACAGGATGGTCTTGCCTTTCTTTTGCCCACGTTCGTTAGATATTTTTATCTGTGCTAAAGTTTTCTTTGAAATTTCAAGCAGGTCTGTATCCAACTTGGTTTCTTGGTCCCAGTCGATGGTCTCAACAACGCGAGACGCTTCGATTCGAGCAGCCATCTTGTACAAGGAACTCACATCGAAGAGTTGGATGAGTGGCAGTGACACATTGAAATCGCCCCGTATGCGAGCTTGCAACTTGACGAGGAGCAAAGAGTTGCCTCCTACAGCAAAGAAGTCTGTATCAGTACCGATGCTGAAAAGTGCTGCGAACTCGGCGGGAAGGATTTTGCGCCACGTCTGAGCGAGCCGTTCCTCGACGGGGCTTAGTTCGGCAGCGTTGTTGGATGAAGAGAGCTCCTGAGGCAGCAGGAGCTTAGCGATGGCTGATCGGTCCTTCTTGCCATGGATGTTCTTAGGGAAGTTGTCGATTTGAACAGCAATGGTAGGCTGCATATATGCCGGCAGAGGTAACATCGGGAGAAGCGCCTTCAGATACGCGGCGGAGTCTTGAGGCTGCCTACCCTTTGCAAATATGACATGAGACACGAGAACTTGTGCTTCGGTTCGCATAGTTACGATTGCATCAGATAGGACACCATTGGATGCAATGAGAACTGTTGCCTCGATATCGAGCAAATCAACGCGAAAGCCACGGATTTTGACTTGGCTATCCCCTTCGCGGCGGCCTTCGTACATGAGTGCCCCGTCTTCTCTAAGACGCCCCATGTCACCCGTGCGATATGCCATATTCCAGCCACGCTCACGGTCTGTAACTGGTCCAAAATTTTTGGTCAGGAATTTCTCTTTAGTCAGTTCTTCATCATCTAAGTATCCTGTAGCGATCCCGCAACCGCCGATAAGGATCTCGCCAGGGAATCCTTGGGGCAACGGGTTGCATTGATCGTCGACAATGCAAATCGAATAGTTCGGATTCGGTAGCCCAACGGTGACAGGGCCATCGTTCTCGGTACTACGGAACGGTATCTCCGCCATAGTCGCTGAGATAATGGCCTCTGCTGGTCCATATGCATTATACAGACGCACTGTCTTATGTCCTAGGTTTGAAAACTCTCGAACCAGCTTCCTTGTCAATGCCTCGCCACACGAAAGAGCATGCTTCCAACATGAGGCCTTGCGCAGCTCTTCCGCCCCAATTTCTAGCAAGGTGGAATATTCAGAGGGTGTAAGAAGTGTCCAAGTAACTTTCTCTTCGCAGATAAGTCTGGCAAGTGTTGCTGGATCGCGTCGTGTTTCTTCGGCGACGACTAGTAGCGTACCACCCATAGATAGTCCTGTGAATATTTGACCGATGGATAGGTCGAAGGAGAAGGCGCTCTGTTGTAGCACGACCTCACGACCAATGCTCCAAGCTTTAACATAGCCCTCGATGTGGTGGGCCAGATTCCGATGGCGGAGGACGATTCCTTTGGGGGTACCAGTGCTCCCGCTGGTGAAGAGAATCACAGCTGGATCTTCTCCGGAAACCGGAATGTTTAGAGCCTTTGACCCTGTCACATTGGACAAGAGGCTTATATTGATAACATTCGCACTTCCAGGTTGGAGTTCTGGAACAAGTCGGACAGTCGGTTCGTGTGCGAGTATAGCCGTTGGCTTGGCAGCTTGCATTATTGCGGCGAGACGTGGCATTGGATTGAGGAGCACTAGTGGCACATACACTCCTCCGGCCCAGAAGATGGCAATCATAGAGCATATCCAATCAGGAGTTGGTTCCTGAAACACGGCCACCTTATCACCTACTTTAAGCCCTCCTCTTAAAAGCTGGTCTCTTATCGCCCGGGCTTTCTTTTCGAGTTCGCGGTAACTCAGGCTAATACCCAGACCATCTTTAATAGCAATTTTGTCTGGGTATTGCTGACAGATTCTATGAACGCGGTGTCCCAATGTGGGACCCCACTCATAAGTAATTGAAGAACCTGCTTAAATTAACCAACAGATCTTGAGAACGGATGGCAGTCTTACCTCGGCCTAAGCGCAAGGAAGCATCGATCTGTGTCTGTCCGTAAAGCTTTGCTTCATTGAGAGGGGTTGATGGGTCGTTAACAAACTGTTCCAGCAAGTTTAGGTAGCAGTCAAGGATCTTTTCCATCTCATGCGGTCCATAGAGGTAATCTTGGCCAATCAGGGCAATGAGTGAGCCGGCGCTGCCCTCAATAACGTCCAGGGTGATATCGTAAGCCCTCTCGCCGGGATTTCTCTCCGAATTCTCCCAAGTCATATTACCAAACTTAAGCTTCTCCTGAGCTCCCTGATGGTAGTCAAAAAAGGCTTGGAACAAGGGGCTATTACTTGACGAGCGGGGCAGAGGAAGGGCTGTGAAGATTGCATAGTCAGCTTTTTATTCATGTTTTTCTTCCATTCTTCCTCAATTCATCTTATTTTTCTCGCAAAGGAATAGATTGCGTGGTTTTAGGCTTCTAGCTTTCTTACCTTGGAGTAGCTCATCGAAAGGAACACCAGCTTGGGCAAGAGCCTCATACACCTTTGCACGAGTTTCGCGCAAAATTTCGCCAAATGGTACGTTAGTGGACTGCTTGAAATGTATCGGCAACATATTCAAGAACAAGCCCACGGTTGACATTGTATTACTGTCATGCCGATTTGCATCTGCCACCCCAATGCAAAGATCCTCGACCCTAGCGAGCCGCATCAGCATGACCCGGAAGGTTGCGAGGTAGAAATGGGACGGCGTGACGTGGAGACCCTTGCATATTTCCTTGATGCTGGCGGCCACTTTGGCATCCAGCCGGTGTTCAACATAACTAGATCCGTATCTGCTAATCGCCTGTCTAGAGGTGACTTTAGAAACCGGCAGTAGAGGGAGGATAGGGGGGATTTCCTGAAACTCCAGTCGCCAGTAAGAGAGTTTCTTTTCAAGAATGCCTTCTTTGATGGCTAGCCCCTCCTTCTCGGAAAAGCTCGAATATTGCAGACCCTGCGGTAACGGAGACTTCCTAGAATATGCGCCTTCAAGGTCTGCAAGGAAGATCTCGAAGCCAGAGCCATCTAAAACTATGTGGTGATATCCAAAGATTATTGTGTGAGATGTAGCATCTTTAGAAAGCAGAACAACCTGCATGGTCTCCCCCTGTCCTAGGTCATAAACAGTGTTTCGAACACCCGTGTATGATTCTCTAATCTCGTCGTCCGTTGAGATGTTCCGGTGCTCGAGTGCAAGTTTGGAAGTCTTCATCACACCCTGCCAGGCTATCTCGGTGTCTTCGCCCTCCTGGAAGCAGGTTCTTAGTGCTTCGTGAGCCTGGCCCACAGCTTTCACAGCTCTGGCAAGATCTGCAACATGTACACGGCCGCGAATCTGGTAGGAGAATGTGATGTTGGACGCAGTTTGGTCTGCAAGAAACATGTTAAGGAACCAGAATCTAGACTGAGCGGACGATATCCTCACAAGACGCTCAACTTCAGGGGTTGGCTTGGTGTCTTCGTGTGCAACCGATGACGCTGGACTTTCATGAGTGGGAGATGGAGTGAACCCAGCAGGACTCCCTGATTCAGAGGAGTCCTTTGTAGAGATTGGTTTGACCTCTGTTGGAATTCCACGAGCCGCGGAATCTATTGTCTTCTTCACCTTTGGATCAGCATCCAGTGCAATACTGTTGATTCCTGAAAGCAAATCTTTCGGCATCTGCTCTACCGCATACTGGCATAGACTGATAGTTGAGGCGCCACCTAGTATCTTTAATACAGCTATGTCGACGGTGACCTCTTTGAGGAACCAGGTTCGGATCTCAACAGCCACTAGAGAATCGACTCCTAGCTCAATCAATGCGGCGTCGGGACGGAACGAGCTCGCGGCCATCTGAAGAATTGCCATAAGCTTGGTACCGAAGCAAGCTGCAGAACATATATTATTAGTCCAGGACTTGTATCTGACGCACAATTATGGGATTAACAACACTTACACTCAAGAGCCTGACAGGCCTCAACTTCGCTCGTAGCCGCTGCTAATTGGGCTCGGGCAGAAAGAACAGCCTTCTTCTCTCCCGTCTCGACTCCTTCCTTCTCCGGTTGGAGGATCATATGAGAGAAGCGCGGATTGCTCGCCCAATGAACTCCGGTCTCTTCGTCCTCTCTAGCGTATCTCAACCCGGTGATAAGGTCAGGATTTTCACCCGAGTCTGGAAGACCTGCCATGATAGACTGCGCGACAAGATGGTGGAGGTCGACTTCGGATACAGGCATGTACCCGTACTTGACCAATATCGTCTCCATGACATCACCAGCTCTTGTCAGAAAACCTACACCGACCACACTACCAAGATGAAGGACAGATGCTGCTTGTCCACGAGATAGCCGCTGCCTCACCAGCGAAGTCATGAAAGCATTAGCCGCATTGTAGTTGGCCTGGCCGCGGTTCCCGATGATAGACGACAAAGATGAGAAGACGATGAAGAAGTCTAATAACGCATCACGGAAGACCTCATCGAGATGAATGGTGCTGTCGATTTTGGGGGCGAGAGTTTTGTTGAACACATCGATATCCATGTCAAGGAACATCTGATCTTGCAAAACCACAGCACCATTGATTATGCCAGCCAGCGGAGGAAGATTTTTTTTGATGTCGTCTTTGAAATTGACCCAGGCCTCGCGGTTAGTTGCGTCACTGTGACATGTCAGCATGATGCTCTAATGTATTCAGTGTACATGATGGGCAAATAGAGAGGAAGCGTTCGTGCCAAAACTTACAAAGCCGCAATCTTGATCTGGGCACCGGTGGCCTCGAGCTCATCAATCCAGGCTTGGTCAATCTTGGGGTTACGACTGGTCAAAATGACAGCGCCGGCACCACTTCGAACCATCCATTCGCAGAGTGATCTTCCCATCTCACCTGTCATCCCAACAAGCATATATGTCCTGTTATTTTTGAAGAGAACTTCAGGTCGGGGTTGCGCAACTTCGAGGGGGAGCGAGTCACCATCTTGCCAATCAAGCAAAGCTAGAGGATCAAGATGTCTCGGATTTTGTTGGAATTCAGCCAACGAGACAAGGTGGTTATTGGCGAAAGCTTGCGCCAGCTCTGCCTCTTCCACCGGTGTACTAGTTCTTGCTATAATCACGAGCTCTGCTAGACTGGATCCTATAGATTCGTGAGAAATTCCTGGCCAGAGTACCGGTTGTTTGTGAAGTGCAAAACTCTCTCCTAAAATTCTGCAATTTGACGGCAAGCAAGCAGTGATCAAGTCCACAAAGTAGCTGCTCCCTGGCGAATCGAGATATATGAATATGGAAGTGTCTTTCGGCAACACACGTCGTATATCACGAGCAGACTGTCGGGGGTGCAAGTTAATCCACTGGGCGCCGCTCTTTGCAGAATCTTCAGTCAAGAACTTCACCTTGAAGTTCTGCGCTTTCGCTTTTTGGAGTAAAACGGATGCAAGCAGCAGATCTGGCTCATGGACCAAGACGAGGCCATTACTAGCTCTGGCTAAATCGGCAATTCGCGAAGATACAGTGTCTACCAACAGCGCTGTAATAAGGCCCAGTGGGCTCCCAATAAAATCTCGAAGAATGGTAATCCAAGCCCGATCGACATGAACAATAGAACAGCGTTCGGTAGCCAGCGAGACGACCCACTCGTCAGTGCCAATCAACTGGCCGACAACTAGCAAGAGAGAAAGGCCTTCATTATTCTTGCATGCCCAGAGGGTCGAATAGCTCACTCTAATCGCCACGGTATCTTCAAGAGTATCAGATGGCATGGCCTTCGGCACATAGTTCTGTCGCAGCGTCCAGGATCCGTCGTTGTGCGTCAGCCGAGCCATGGTGTTCTCATTGGCCTCATATTTAATAGCTCGTCTCTGTACATTCAGCCGATCATTGTTCTCCTTATGCGCCATAACACGCGGCACCCACAGCTTTCCATCTCGGAAGCGCAATTCTGGCTCCGTCGTCCACAATAGCTGCT
>Ga0182030_10013894_pt1 | contig 15972 bp, 14 predicted proteins | sample 812S3MmetaG_FD_121299 | JGI IMG/M metagenome (GOLD analysis project Ga0182030, IMG submission 121299) | Permafrost microbial communities from Stordalen Mire, Sweden - 812S3M metaG (Illumina Assembly) | ecosystem: Environmental > Terrestrial > Soil > Wetlands > Permafrost | place: Sweden...
CCACCGCCAGTTTAGGTCAGGAGGTGGTCCAAGGGCATGGACTCAACGTGTCCGGCACCGCCGACGGGATCCGCCACCCCGTCCGCCGGCAGGGCGGCGATGACCCTTCCGCTCCGGGCCGTGTGTCAAACCGTAGGGGTCCACCCGCACACCAGTCGTCGACCTGCGGGGGAGGCGGAGGAGGGCGAGATGCCGGGTAGACCCCTACGGCTTGAAGCGGTAGCCGATCCCGCGCACCGTCAGTACGTGCTTGGGGTCGGCCGGGTTGGGTTCGATCTTCTTGCGCAGCCGCTTGACGTGGGTGTCGAGTGTGCGGCTGTCGCCCATGGTCCGGTTCCGCCAGATCCGCTCCATGCACTGCTGTCTGGTGACTACCCGACCGGTCTCGGAGACCAGAAGAGTCAAGAGGTCGAACTCCTTACGGGAGAGGTCGATCTCCTTGCCCCCCATGGTGGCCACCCGGAGGGATACGTCGATGCATACCGGGCCCAGGCGGAGAACGCCGGTCGGCGGGCTGTCCGATGAAATGGTTTCTGGCGGACGACCGATCCGCCGCAGGACGGCCCGGATCCGTGCGGTCAGCTCTCGCGGTCGGGGCGGTTTGGTGATGTGGTCGGCGGCGCCGGCCTCCAGGGCCAGCACGGCGTCGAGCTCGTCGTCCCGCGAAGTGACCATGATGACCGGGACCGTGGACATGGCGGCGATGCGCCGGAAGGTCGACAGTCCCTGCGAGTCGGCCAGCTCCATATCCAACAGGACCAGGGAGGGGGAGGCCGACGAGACCAGGGAGATGCCCGCTTCACCGTCTTCGGCGGTGACAACGTCGAACCCTTCGACCGACAGGGTGGCGGCCAGTGAGTCGCGCGACTGGGTGTCGTCGTCGATGATCAGGATGGTCGGATGCCCGAGGGGTGGGAGTACCGGATCGTCGAGCTCGCGGAACGCCAGGATCACCGGGGCACCGTGCCCCTCGGCAACCGGGTGCACCCGGTTGCGTCCGGGCCAGGTTGGTGGCGCCGTCCTGACTCGCTCCGGTACGGGTGCCTCGCTGGCAGGGGTGTGGCGGTTGCCGTGAGAGGCAGGGGAGGCCAGGCCCGCGGACGGAGTGCATCCGGCCGGGTCGGCTCAACCGGTCGGGTCGACGGCCGTACGGGGCGTGCGCACTCGGTGTCGCGATTCGCTGGCATCCCCACTCACCCTAAGAAGGCCAGGTGAACGTGACGCAATCTCCGTGTCACTGAAAGATGAATGGTGGGTAATCTTCCCGCGCCTATGAGGCCGGGGGGATGGGGTCCGGCCCCGCCACCGTCAGCTCGAGACGGTTAGTTCGCCACCGTCAGTTCGACGACAGCGCCTTCCACAAGGACCGGTAGTTGGGGTAGGTGATTCCCTCGGTGATGTAGCCGGCCCGCTCGAGTTCAGCATGGAACGCCGGCAGGTTGCGGAAGGGGATCCCCATGTCCACGTGGTGGGCCAGGTGCCACCCGGTGTTGTAGGGCACGAACCAGAACCGGGCCAGCCAACCCTGCTTCACGTTGTGGGTGGTCACCCGTCGGTCCGAACCCGCTTCGAGACCCCCATGCTCGGCGATGGCCCGGAGCCGGTTGAGCACCCGCCACTGGGTCATCCACGGCAGCCACCACAGCAGGGGGTAGATCCACCAGCGACCGGTGGCCGCCCACATGGCCGACCACAGCACGACCTGGACCCCCAGGATCGACCCGGCCACCCGTCGCGACGACCGGGACCGGAGGCCCTTGAACAGCGGGGTGAAGTTCTTCCAGCCGGAGATGCCCACGGTATCGCGGAACAGGCGCCGGGCCAGGGTGCGCCGGTCGCACCGGTACCCGCCGTAGAAGGCCATGTCCGGCTCGCGGGGACCGAACTCCTCTTTGTGGTGGGCGAAGTGGCTCCGACGGTAGATGGTGATCGGCGTCCAGGTGGGATAGGCGATGAGCCACGTGCCGACCCAGTCGTTGGCCCGCTTGTTGGTGAACAGCAACTTGTGGGCGGCCTCGTGCATGAGGATGGCGAAGCGGGCGTACACCGGACCTATCAGGATGAAGGCGGCCAGGTAGGCCAGGGGGTTGCCGATCCACACCGCGCCCCCGATCAGGACCACGACCCAGAGCCATACCGACACCACGGTGAAGGCATTGCGCCCGTTGCTGATGCGACGGAGATCCTGACGCAGTTCGGGCCGGGCCATGCCGTTGTCGAGCAGCCGGTCGGTCGGGAAAACCTCCGGCCGGGCAGCGGGATCGGCCACCATGGTGGTTGGCATGAGACTCATATTACTGATATCAACCAACTGATGCAAGAAGGTAATATGGAGGACGGTGCAAAGCCGATGACCGCCCGCTCGGTGCTGGCCAGCGCCTTGTTGGGAGAGGTTCCTCCTGAGCTCCCGGTGGCCCATCTGGTCCATCTGGCCGGCCTGTTCGGGGTCAGCGGCAATCGGGCCCGGGTGGCCCTGAGCCGGATGGCGGCGGCCGGTGAGGTGGTCACCGACGGGAGCGGCCGGTACCGGTTGACCGGCCACCTGCTCGATCGGCTCGGGCGGCAGACCGCCAGCCGGAGCGGGGAGATCCGGCCCTGGAACGGGAGGTGGCACATGGCCGTGGTCACCGGGTCGGGTCGGGCCGCCGAAGAGCGCCAGACCCGCCGGAGGGATCTGGCCCTGGCCCGGTTGGCCGAATACCGGGAGGGGGTGTGGCTGCGCCCCGACAACATCGACCTGGTTCCGGACCCGGGCCACGATCCTCATCTGACCCTGTTCAGCTCGGCCCCCGTCGGGGATGCGGCCGCCCTGGCCTCGGGCCTGTGGGATCTGGCCGGTTGGGACCGGCGGGCCCGGGAGCTACTGGCAACGTTGGAGCGGTTGCCCCCATCCGATCCGGCCGACCTGGCCCCGGGTTTCGAGCTGTCAGCCGCGGTCCTCCGCCACCTCCAAGCCGATCCCCTGCTGCCCACCGAACTGCTGCCGGCCGGTTGGGCCGGGACCGAACTGCGGGTGGTCTACGACCGGTGGGACCACGAGTACCGCCGGGTCCTGGCCATCTGGGCCCGGTCGACCTGATCCGCGTCTGCCGGCCCCGCCGCGTACTCCTGGCCGGCCCATCGGGAGAAGGAACGGGGACTTATGATCAGCCGGCCGGGACCGACCGTCCCGTTTTGGCCCGCACTGGAGGTCCGATGTCACAACCACTCACGTCCGGAACCGAACCGACCGGACCCTTCGCCGGCAAGGTGGTGGTGATCACCGGAGGGGCCCGGGGCCAGGGGCGGAGCCACGCGGTGGAGTTCGCCCGCCTCGGCGCCGACGTGGCGGTGTGCGATCTGGGCCATGACCTGGCCACCGTGAGCTATCCGTTGGGCACCGCCGACGATCTGGCCGAGACGGTGCGGCTGGTGGAGGAGCAGGGCCGCCGGTGCATCAGCGCCATCGTCGACGTCCGGGAGCTGACGGCCATGGTGGAGTTCGTCGACGACGTCCATGGCGCCCTGGGATCGGTCGACGTCATGGTGGCCAACGCCGGGGTCTCGTCCCTGGGCTCGATCTGCACCATGGACGCCACCGAGTGGAGCGAGACCGTCGACACCAATCTGGGTGGGGTGTTCAACGCCCTCCGGGCCGCCGCTCCCCACATGCGCCGGCAACGACAGGGCCGGATCATCGCCATCTCCTCGATGATGGGCCGTTCCTCCAACCCCGGCATCGCAGCCTACGTGGCCTCCAAGTGGGGGGTGATCGGCCTGTGTAAATCGGCAGCCTTCGAACTGGCCGGCTTCGGGGTGACGGTCAACGCCGTCGCCCCGGGAAACGTCTCCACCCCGATGATCCACAACGACCAGCTCTACGGCCTGATGCGCCCGGACCTCGAGCACCCCACCCGCGAGGACGTGGCCCCGGGCATGGCCGCCCTCCACGTCCAGCCGGTGCCGTGGTTGGAACCCGAGGAGATCACCGCGGCCGTGGTGTTCCTGGCCTCCGAGTCGGCCCGGCACATCACCGGCACGGTCATCGATGTGGACGCCGGTGCCTCGGCCCGCTTCACGGCGTAGGCGGCCTCACTGGCGGGCCATGGCCGCCCGGGCCTCGGCCTCGGCCTGGCTGCTCTGATCGGCCGGCTCCTGATGGAACAGGGTCACATCCAGCCGCTCGAGGTGCCCTTCGAAGGGGAAAGGGCCGGAGTACCGTTCGCTCACCGGTGAACCGTGGTCGTAGCCGACGCTCGGGCCCACGCTGGAGATCATGGTCATGACGAACGGAACGACCATCGACCCACAGGTCCCGCCGTCGACCACCAGGTCCGCCTCTCCGCTCTGGCCGGTCCGGCGGAAGCGGACACCGACCACCGCCCGCCCCGGCGGAAGGGACGTCGTCGACTCCACGAGGTGGTGGTCGCCGAAGCAGTTGTAGTCCAGCACCAGGCGGTCGTCTTGGATGAACAAGCTCACCCCGGAGTTTTCCGTGCCGGTGGCGTAGAGCACACCGCCGGCCCCCTCCGGCCGGTCGATGACCGCGGCCATGTCCCAACCCCGTCCACCCAGGGCCGGTGCCACCTGACCCGGAAGCGGAGACATGGGGGGGAAGTAGGAGTACCGCCGGCTGGTGGGATGGGGCGAGTGGTCGTGGTAGCGGGTGAAGAACAGCTCGATGGTCCGGTCGTCGAGGGGCAGCACGCCGTACTCCTCGGCCTCCCGCCACCACAGGTCCACCAGCTCGGTGACCTTGTCGGGCATCGATCCCGCCAGGTCCCGGCACTCGGAGCGGTCTTCGGACAGGTGGTAGAGCTCCCACTTGTCGTCCTCGAACGGCACCCCCGGCTGGTGCCGGGTCACCGCCTTCCACCCGTCGGCGTAGATGGCCCGATGGCCCATCATCTCGTAGTACTGGGCCTGTTTGTGCGAGGGCTCGTCAGGGGCGTCGAAGGAGTAGCGCATGGACACCCCGGAGATCGGGATCTGCTCCAGTCCCTTGTAGGTGGCCGGAGCCTCCACCCCCAAGGTCTCGTAGATGGTGGGCACGATGTCGTTGACGTGATGGAACTGGTGGCGCAACCCTCCCCGTTCGGCGATGCCCGCCGGCCAGTGCACGATGAGCGGGACGTGGACGCCGCCTTCGTGGGTGTTCTGCTTGTACCACTTGAACGGGGTGTTGCCGGCCTGGGCCCACCCCCACGGGTAGTTGGTGTGGCTGTGGGGTCCACCGATGTCATCGAGCCGCCCGACGGCCTGGTCCGGGCTCTCGGCCAGGAAGTTGAAGTACTTCATCTCGTGCAGGACGCCGAACGGTCCTCCCTCCTGGCTGGCCCCGTTGTCCGACAGCAGGATGATCATGGTGTTGTCGAGCTGGCCCAGCGCCTCCAGGCCCTCGACCAACCGGCCGATCTGGGCGTCGGTGTGCTCGAGGAAGGCGGCAAAGGCCTCCTGGAGACGGGCCGCCAGCAGACGCTGGTTCTCCGGCAGGGTGTCCCACGCCTCCACCCCGGGGTTGCGGGGGGCCAGCTCGGTATCGGGGGGAAGCAGCCCCATCTCCAACTGGCGGGCGAACCACTGTTGGCGGGCCACGTCCCAACCGGCGTCGAACCGGCCCCGGTACTTCTCGAGGTAGGGGGCCGGGGCCTGATGGGGGGCGTGCATGGCCCCGAAGGCCAGGTAGGTGAAGAACGGTCGGTCGGGACGGATGGACCGGGTGTCGTGGATGAAGCCGAGGGCGTGGTCGACCAGGTCCTCACTCAGGTGGTAGCCCTCGTCCGGCCCGGCCGGCGGCTCGATGCTGTGGTTGTCGTACACCAGCTCCGGATAGAACTGGTCGGTCTCGCCCTCGAGGAACCCGTAGTAGCGGTCGAAGCCACGCTGGCACGGCCACTGGTCGTAGGGGCCGGCGGCGGAGGCATTCTCCATGCTGCACAGATGCCACTTCCCCAGGGCGAAGGTGGCGTACCCGCTGTCCCGCAACACCTCGGCCACGGTGGCGGCGTGGTTGGTGATGTGGCCGCGCATGTGGGGATAGCCGCTGTCGAAGTTGGACAGGGAACGCATCCCGACCGAGTGGTGGTTCCGCCCGGTGAGCAGTGAGGCCCGGGTCGGGGAGCACAGCGGGGTGACGTGGAAGTTGGTGAACTGAAGCCCGCCCGCGGCCAGCCGGTCGATGTTGGGGGTGACCAGATCGGAGCCGTAGCAGCCGAAGTGGGAGAACCCGGTGTCGTCGAGCAGGATGAGCACCACGTTGGGGGCGTCCTCCCCCGGATGGGCCGGCGTGGGCCACCACGGTGACGACTCGGCCTGGGTTTGGTTGATCACGCCGTCGAACCGGTCGTACTGCTTCATGGTGTTCCTCTGCTCGGCGGTGGACGGGCGGGGCGTTGCCTCCCGGGCCCGATATTGTGTCACCCGCCCTGACGATACATTGGGCGGTCTGGCCATGGTCGGCGCCTCCGAGGATGGTGACACCGATCGCTGACCCGTACCCGGCCCGGGCGCTCACACCGGTGACGATAGATTCACTGGGGCACACGGTCCGGCGAATTGCCCGCCGACCGCTACTAGGGAGGGGTCCACGTTCATGATGGCCGGCCGCTACGCACTTCCTCGGCCCTCCCCGGACCGCTCCCAGGTGGTGGTGCCGGCCCCTGGTGAAGGGTCGGGCTACTGGGCCGGGGGGCCGACCGCCACCATCGACAGCCAGGGGATCTTCTGGTTGGCCTACCGCCTGCGTCGCCCGGTCGGCGCCGGCCGGGGGTACGCCAATGTGGTGGCCCGCTCCGCAGACGGCGTGGAGTTCGAGACGGTGACGGTCCTGAACCGTGAGGAGTTCGACTGTGATTCGTTGGAGCGACCGGCCCTGGTGGGTGCGCACGACGGGACCTGGCGCCTCTATGTGAGCTGTGCCACCGCCGGCACCAAGCACTGGCGGGTGGACGTGTTGGTGGCCGACGACCCCTCGACGTTCAGATCAGGTTCGGCGACCACCGTGCTCCCGGGGGACGACCTGGTCGGCGTCAAGGATCCGGTGGTGAAGAACGACGGCGACCGGTGGCACATCTGGCTGTGCTGTCATCCGCTGGATCTCCCCGACGACACCGACCGGATGTACACGCGTTACGGGACCAGCACCGACGGTCTGCACTGGGACCTGCGCGGTGTGGCTCTGGCCGGACGGCCGGGTTCGTGGGATCAGCGGGGCACCAGGGTGGCCGAGGTGGTGCACCGGGAGGGCCGGTGGCTGGCCTACTACGACGGCCGGGCCGACAAAGAGGAGAACGCCGAGGAGCGGACCGGCTTCGCCGTCGGCGGTGACCCGGGGGTACTGGTGGCCGAGGACGGATGTGTGGGCGCCTGGCCCGACGGCCAGGGATCCCTCCGCTATGTGTCGCTGGTTCGGCTACCCGACGGGGGCGCCCGCCTCTACTACGAGACCAGCCGGCGGGACGGGGCCCACGACTTACGAACGGAGTACGTGCCGCCTTCGCGGTAGGTGCGCCAGGTTTCGAGGTCCCAGCCCGTCTCTTCTTCGATCAGGGTGATGTCGTCATCGAAGTAGCTGACCAGCTGGGCCCGGTCGGCTTCTTGCAGCTCCGGCCGGTGCTGGGGCGTCCTTTGGAGGAGCCACTGGAGGGGCAGGCTGGCCTTGCGCCATACCTGGGGCGGGAAGTGGCTGCCCAGGGCGGCACCGTGGCGGAAGGCTGTGCGCAGGACCTGGGTGTAGAGCGAGGGGGAGACGTACCCGCCCACATTCTTCGGGGGAATCTCCTCGATCAGGCCCTCCTCTACCCCGAGGAACCGGCACACCCCGTCCAGAGTGGACGCCGGTTCCTCCACCAGCTCGCGATACCGGATGATCAGGACCCGTTCACAGGGGAACAGGCCGTAGAGATGCTGTAGCTGCTGCCCGTAGAGACCGGTGGACAGATACCGCCAGAACGGCCCCCACCCGGCCTCCTGCCGGGCCGGCTCCTCGGCACAAGCGGTGAGGAAGTCGCTGATGGGCTCGAGGCCGTCGGCCCACAGGTGGGCCCAGTTCGAGTAGGCCCGGTCCACCGGATCGCGCAGGATGACGATGAGCTGGGCCTCGGGAACAGCCCGGTAGATCCGTTCCTGGGCGGCGAAGTCGGACAGGTAGAACGGGGTGCTCTCGCCCCGTCGGGTGCCGGGGGGCGCGTCGTCGAAGAGGCGCTCGTACTCCTCGGGACGCCAGATCCACTCGCGATAGCTGTGGGCGTCGCCCGGACCCCCTCCCTGCGTGGGAGGCGGCCCGTCGCACAGGAAGAACTTGGGCTCTTTGACCGCGGACATGAACAGTCCGGGATGTCGGTCCAGGGCGGCATGGAGCGCGGTGGTGCCCGCTTTGGGGGCACCGATGACGAAGAAGTCAGGCAGCGACATCCGGTCTCGACCGAGATGATGCGATGGGAAGGGAGTTCAGGTCGGTGTCGGCCGGGGACACACCGTGTCGGGTCCCGGCCCGCCGGAGGCGGCGCTCCCCGGCGACCAGGGCCCCCACCAGGGCTGCCGCCAACACCAGGTCGGCGAGGCCCACGGCTTCTTTGGTTGCTGCGTCGGTGGCTGCCGCGAGCACCACGCTGGCCGACATCACCACAACGCTGGCCAGTGCCACCGCGGCATCCGGCCTGGACCGGCGAAGCTCGCCACCGGCGCGCGTGAGCCCCAGAGCCAGGGCGGTCACCAGGACCGCGAACACCAGCGCGCCCGGTCGGCTGAACACCAGGGCGGAGAAGTGCGAATCGCTGGCCGGCAGGGCGCCGATCCACTTGTACCCCTCGAGCAGGCAGACCGTGGCCAACAGGGCCAGGCCCGGGGAGCGCAGGGTCGGGTCGAAACCGGCGGCCGACGGTGTCGACCCCGGGGCGACCGCAGCCACGGCGTCGGTGAGGCTCGCCGTACGGGCGAGGTCGACCGGCTCGCGGATGCCGGCGTAAGCGCCAGAGCCCACCTCCTCGACATCCTGGCGATCAACGAGGAGCGTGAAGTTGGATCCGAGGGTGGAGCTTGATCCGGCTCGTGCCTGCATGGGCCTCCGACCTGTCTATAAATACAACCGATTTAGTCAACATTATGGTGTCACCTGCAGTTCACGTCAACAACCTGACGAGCCGGGCACGGAAAGAACCACGTGACCAGGGTCGTTGGCGTCGGTGCCCTCCCGTCACTACTGTGCGCGCCCGGCGGCCCCGTTGAGCCTGGTTCCGCCGCCTCGCTCCGGGGCCGCCACTTTTCGACGGTGACCAGGTTCTCGGCGTGGCCCCGGGAGGGCGCCGTACTAGGCGGCTGCCGTTTCGAGGGCTGGGGGGCCTCGCTGGGCGGTGGAGGCGGCCGGAGCCGGCCAAGGACCACGCGCCACCGGACCCGAGCGGAAACGGGGCGAGAGTAACGGCGGGTACCGGTCCGCCACCGGTCCCCCCCGAAACGAGCACTCCATGTCCGCCGACGACCCTGACCGGGAGACTCCCCCCGGACACGGCCCCATGGAACACCCGTGATCCGCCGCCCGTGCGTCTAAGTATGGGCAATTGCCCACGTGATTGCAACCGCGGATTGCAACTTTGAACCGACACGTCGCCCGGAGAGCCCGGACACCGGGTGGCCTATATTCCATCCGTGGATGGCCGGGTCGGGAGTCGCATCCCGCACTGGGGACGGTGCGCCACCGCCAGTGAACGAAAGGGAGGGCAGGGCCGATGACCGACACACCGGTGGCCCTGGTCACGGGGGCCAGCCGCGGTATCGGCAAGGCCATCGCCGTTCACCTGGCCGGGGCGGGTTACGACGTGGCCATCGGAGCCCGGACGGTGCACGAGGGCGAGGAGCGGGAGCACTCCTCCACCGTGTCCCGCTCCAACACCCGGGCCCTCCCCGGGTCCCTCGACACCACCGGAGCCCTGGTCGAGGAGCAGGGCTCCCGGGCGCTGTCGGTCTACCTCGATCTCTTGGACCGGTCGTCGCTCCCCGCGGCCGTGGACACCGTGCTCGGGGCATGGGGCCGGGTCGACGTGCTGGTCAACAACGGGCGCTACGTGGGCCCCGGCCACATGGACCAGGTCCTCGACACTCCCGTGGAGCTGTTGGACCGCCACCTCGAGGCCAATGTGATGGCGCCGGTGATCCTGGCCAAGCTGGTGCTGCCCCGGATGGTCGAACGGGGCGACGGGGTGATCATCAACCTGGCCTCGGCTTCGGGGGCCATGGACCCTCCGTCAGCTGCCGGTAACGGGGGCTGGGGGCTGGGGTACGGCATGTCCAAAGGGGCCCTGCACCGGATGGCGGGCATCCTGGCCGTGGAGCTCGGCGACCGGGGGATCCGCGCCTACAACCTGAGCCCGGGCTTCATCGCCACCGAGCGCATCACCATCGACATGGCCGAGTTCGGCTTCGATGCCAGTGCCGGTGCCCCCCCCGACGTGGTGGGGGCCGTGGCCGCCTGGTTGGTCACCGCCCCTGGGGCCCGGCCCCGCAATGGGGAGTGGATCGAGGCCCAAACTCTCTGTCGGGAGCTCGGGCTGCTTCCCGGTTGGCCGTCAACTCGGTGATGGCCGGCGGCGGGGAGCCTTCCTCCACCCGGGAGGCTCTGCTCGACGCCGCCGCGCAGCTCTTTGCCGAACGGGGCATCGACAACGTCTCCATCGCCGAAATCGTCCGCACCGCCGGCCAACGCAACGCCTCGGCCGTCCACTACCACTTCGGGAGTCGGGACGAGGTCCTCCGGGCGGTGTTGGCCCGCCATGTGCCCGATATCGCCGGCCGACGGCAGGAGCTGTTGGCGGTGGCCCGGGCCCGACCGGCTTCCGATGCCCGGTCGGCGGCCGAAGCCATCGTGCGTCCGGTGACGGAGTTCGCCCAGCGGGGCTGGCGTGAGCGGGCCTACCTGCAGATCGGCTCGGAGCTGACCGGGGCCATCGACCGGACCACACCGGAGATCGCTGAACTCATGACCCGGACCGTCGGGCAGGCGGCCTGGAGCGCGTTGCGGCAGCGCTGCCCGGGAGTCCCCGCCGACCTGTGGCGTCAGCGCCGGGAGATCTGCATCGTCTTCATCGGCCGGGCTGCCGCCGACCGGGCCCGTTTGCTCGACGGCATCGACTCGGAGAAGCGGCACGCCGTCCTCTCCGACGACCGGTTCGTCGACAATCTCATCGATATGGTCCTCGGGGCCATGACCGCCGAACACCTCGGCGGCTGACAAGCTGGTCGCATGGGTAGTGAGTTCGACGTACCGACCACCGAGGAGCTCGACGCCCTGTTCGACTCGGTCAAGAATTGGGGCCGTTGGGGAGAAGGAGAGCAAAGGGGCGCGCTCAACTACCTGACCGACGCCGACCGGGTCGCCGCGGCGGGGTTGGTGAGGACCGGGGAGTCGATCAGCCTCTCCCACGACCTGGCCACCGAGCCGCTACCCGACCATCCGCACCCGGTCCTCCATCACATGCTGGCTTCCGGTGACGCCCGGGACTCCAATGGGATCGAGGGCTATGAAGCCGCACGGGACTACCTGGCGCTCGACCTCCACGGTCTGTGGACCACCCATGTCGACGCCCTGTCCCACATGTTCGTGCGCGGCGAGATGTTCGGTGGGCTCCCGGCCAGTGAGGTGCGCAGCGACGGCGCCCGTTCCAACACGGTGCTGTCGATGGCCGACGGTGTGGTCGGCCGGGGCGTCCTCTTGGACGTGGCCCGGGTCCGCCAGCGGCCCTACTTCGGCCTGGGCGAGGTGGTGACGGTCGACGACCTCGAGGCGGCCGAGGCCTCCCAGGGCGTCCAGGTAGGGCGGGGCGACGTGCTGATGGTGATGTGGGGACGCGAGGCCCGACGCTCGGTCACCCGGGGTTTCGACGGCTTCTCCGGGCTCCACGCCGAGTGCCTCCCCTGGCTGCACCGCCGAGAGGTGGCCGTCCTCGGGAGCGACGGGATCTCCGACCCCATGCCCTTCGTGGGCACGCCGCAGTGGCCGTTCCCGGTGCACCAGATCGGGATCACCGCCATGGGCCTGCATCTGATCGACAACATGAAGCTGGCTCACCTGAGCGACCGGTGTGTTGACGCCGGTCGGTGGGAGTTCCTGTTCACCATGGCACCGCTGCGGATCGTGAAGGGCACCGGGTCGCCCGTCAATCCGGTGGCGGTGCTGTGACCTCGCTCACTCTCGGCGCTCCAACGGCGACCGCGGGATTCCGGTGAGTCCTCACGAGGAGATCCGCGCCCTCCTGCAGCGGTACGCCCGCGCCGTCGACGATCGCCATCTCGAGGCCTTGGCCGCCCTGTTCCATCCCGATGCGGAGATCGCCGGTTCCCGCGGCTCCCAGTCGTTGGAGGAGTGGCTCGACACCATGCGGGCGCGGCGTACCTTCCCATCCAGCATGCATGTCCTCGGTGATCCACTCATCGACTACCGGCCGGGATCGGACGAGGCCACCGCGGATACCTACGCCGTGGTGTACCAGCTGGGGGACCAGTCCGCCGGCCAGGCCGACATGACCTTGGGTATGCGCTATCTCGACCGGCTCGTGGTCGACGGCGACCGCTGGGTCATCAAGAGCCGCTCGTCCGCCATGGTGTGGATGCGCTGACCCCGCTCAGGCCGGCCGCGTCCGGACGAGCCGTCCTGGCGTGGCCCCGGTGGGCTGCCCGTCGAGGATGGTGATGGCTCCGTTGACCAGCGTGGCGGCGAAGCCCTCGGAGCGCTGCTCCAGGCGGAGCCCGCCGGCCGGAAGGTCGGCCACCAACGAGGGAACCGCCGGTCCGACGGTGTCGGGATCGAAGACGTTGATGTCGGCAGCCATGCCGGCCCGGAGGAGACCTCGATCGGCGAAGCCCCACGCCAGGGCGGGGGCCAGGGTGATCATGCGCACCGCCTCTTCCAGGGTGAACTCCTGGCGGTCACGGACCCAGTAGCCCAGCAGGTGGGTGTGGATCGAGGAGTCGGCGATCTGGCTGAGGTGGGCGCCCGAGTCGGAGAAGGTCATCACCGCTCTCGGATGGCGCAGGGCCCGCAGGAGCACCGTCTCGTCCTGGGGGTACCGGCTGGGCTGGATGAACAGCTGGCCGCCATCGGACGCCACGCACAGGTCGATCATGGCCTCGGCCGGGTGGACCCCGCGGTCGGCAGCCACTTCGGAAACCGTTGGGTTCGGGGGTAGTCCGTGCCGGTAGACCCTGATGCCCTCGAAGTCCGGTGGCCGGGCCTGGGCCCCCACGCCGGACCAGTGGCCGTAGTCGGCGTTGACCGCGGCATCGACGTAGGGAACCCGCCGCTCAGGGTCACCGAGGATGCGCAGCTGTTCGTCGACCGGAAGCTCCCGGAGATCGTGCCAGGCCGGCAGGAGGTCGAAGGGCAGCTTGGTCCGCAACGACAGCAGCACCGAGATGCCCCGGCAGTGGGTCTGGGCGATCATCCGGGCCCCGGCGTCCGCCGCCTCGTCCAAGAAGTCGAGCAGGAAGCCCGACGCCCGGGTGGCCACCATGCCGAAGGTCATGGGCACCCCGGTGTCGGCAGCCAGTTGCTTCATCCGGTCGAGGGCATTGCTGCGCACGTCGGGGTCGGGTGAGGACATTCCGGCGTCGGCCCCCTCGAAGATTCCGGTCCCCAGGGCCCCCATCACCCCCACCAGCCGGACCACCTCGTCCCACGACGCCAGGCGCGAGGCCACCGGTCGGTTGTCGGAGGTCTCGTGATGCTCGGTCCGCGAGGTGGTGAAGCCGATGGCCCCGGCCCTCAGCGACTCGGCCAACTGGCCCTCCATGGTCGCCAGGTCGTCCTCGTTGGCTTCCTCGGTGAAGGCCCGCTCACCCATGGCCCAGGTGCGCAGGGCCGAGTGGCCGATGTTGGCAGCGAAGTTGATGCCCTTGGCCAGCCGGTCCACGGCCTCGAGGTACTCGGGAAAGGTCTCGAAGCTCCAGTCGATGCCGGCGGCCAGGGCGGCCGGGTCCATGTCCTCGGCCCGTTCGAGGTTGCGCACCACCAGGGCCCGCTGGTCGTGGTGGACCGGGGCCAGGGTGAAGCCACAGTTGCCCATTACCGCCGACGTGACGCCGTGCCAGCACGAGCTGGACCCGCTGGCGTCCCAGAACACCTGGGCATCCATGTGGGTATGGCCGTCGATGAACCCGGGCGTCACCACCTGCCCGTCGGCATCGATCTCCCGGTCACCGCGTTCGGTGATGCGTCCGACGTAGCCGATGCGGTCACCGACGATCCCCACGTCGGAGCGGAAGGAGCCGAGACCGGATCCGTCGACCACGGTTCCGTTGCGGATCACGATGTCATAGGGCATGGGACCACTTTCGCAGAGCTGCCATTAATGAGCATAGATTAGACGTGATGAGCTCATCGTCCGAGATCCACCGGCGCCTGGGTCACCCGGTCATCGACATCGACGGGCACATGGCCGAGTTCTTTCCGGCCCTGGCCCCGTACCTCGAAGCCGAGGGCCTGTCCCTCGACCACCCGTCGTTGCTCCGTCTGGCCCCGCCCTACGGGGGCACCGACCGCACCTGGCACGAGCAGACCCCCGAGGAGCGGGCCGCCACCCGCACCCCACGGGAGCCGTGGTGGAGTGCTCCGGCCGGGCGGACCATCGACCTGGCCACGGCGCTCTTTCCGGCCCTCCTCTACGAGCGGCTCGACGAGCTCGGTATCGATTTCGGGGTGGTCTATCCGAGCCTGGGGCTGGTATTTCTCCATACCCCCGACGAGCGTTACCGGCGCGGCGCCTGCCGCGCCCTCAACCGCTCCAACGCCGCCACCTTCGCGCCCCTGGCCGATCGCCTGACCCCGGTGGCCGCCATTCCCATGCACACTCCCGACGAGGCGGTGGAGGAGCTGGAGTTCGCCGTGAACGAGCTCGGTTTCAAAGCGGTGGTGTGCGCGGGGTACGTGCAGCGTCCCTTCGCCGCCCTCGAGGGTCGGGACCCCGAGGCTTCCCGCTACGCCTTCTGGCTCGATCAGTTCGGCATCGACTCGGCCTACGACTACGACCCGGTGTGGGCCAAGGCCACCGAGCTCGGGGTGTCGGTGGCGTTTCATTCGGGCTTCATCGGGATGACGCCGTACCGGTCGATCTCCAACTATGTGTTCAACCACCTGTCGATGTTGGCCGAGGGGCAGCAGTCCTTGGCCAAGTCGCTGTTCCTCGGAGGGGTGACCAACCGTTTCCCCACCATGAACTTCGCCTTCCTGGAGGGCGGTGTGGCTTGGGCCGCCGCCCTCTACTGCGACCTCATCGGCCACTGGGAGAAGCGGAATATCGGGGCTCTGCGCCGCAACCTCGATCCCACCCTGGTCGACCGGGCCCTGCTCGGAAAGATGGTGGCCACCTACGCCCCCGACGCCATGACCTACCGCGGCCCCCTGACCCAGCGGCCGGTCGAGGCCGAGGACACCCTGGACGAGTGGGCCGCCTGTGGCATCGGGACGGCCGAGGACATCAAGGAGCGCTTCGTCGACCGGTTCTACTTCGGGTGTGAGGCCGACGACCCGCTCACCTCCCTGGCCTTCAACACCGGAGTCAATCTGTTCGGGGCCGAACTGCAGGTGATGATGGGATCGGACATCGCCCACTGGGACGTCCCCGACATGGCCGAGGTGCTGGACGAGGCCTGGGAGATGGTGGACCACGGGTGGATCGACCAGGAGGGGTTCAAGAAGTTCACCTTTACCAACCCGGCCCGCTTCTACACCGGGACCAACCCGGACTTCTTCAAGGGGACCGTGGTGGAGTCGGCCGTCGTCCAGCTGCTGGCCGGAGGCTGAGGTGCTCGATCTGGTGCTGCGGGGTGGCACAGTGGTTGACGGGACCGGAGCCGCACCGGTTGTAGCCGACATCGGCATCCGTGACGGTCGGATCGTGGCCATCGGTGCCGTCGACGAGCCGGCCCGTGCCGCCCTCGATGTGGCCGGCAAGGTCGTCAGCCCCGGGTTCATCGACATCCACACCCACTACGACGCCCAGCTCC
>Ga0182030_10013895_pt1 | contig 15972 bp, 21 predicted proteins | sample 812S3MmetaG_FD_121299 | JGI IMG/M metagenome (GOLD analysis project Ga0182030, IMG submission 121299) | Permafrost microbial communities from Stordalen Mire, Sweden - 812S3M metaG (Illumina Assembly) | ecosystem: Environmental > Terrestrial > Soil > Wetlands > Permafrost | place: Sweden...
GGCGGACGTAGGCCTGGTCGGCTTTCCAAACGCCGGCAAGAGCACCCTGATCTCCAGAATTTCCGCGGCCCGGCCAAAAATTGCAGACTATCCGTTCACCACCCTGGTTCCGAATTTAGGCGTGGTGCAAATGGATGATTACCGCAGCTACGTGGTAGCGGATATTCCTGGAATCATCGAGGGCGCGCATGAAGGCCACGGGCTCGGTATCCAGTTTCTGCGCCACATTGAACGGACACGCTTGCTGGTTCACCTGGTGGATGTATCGGAAACCGGACGCGATCCCGTGAATGACTTTGAAGTGCTGATGGGTGAACTGGAGTCATTTAGCGAAGGCCTCGCTACGAAGCCGATGATCCTGGCGCCAAGTAAGATGGACGCGCTGGCCTCGGCCGAAGTGGTCGAAAAGCTGCGGCACATCGCCCAAATCCGCGGCATGCAGTTCATTCCTATTTCGAGCGCTACGGGCGCTGGAATTGAAGAGCTAAAATACGCCATGTCTTCGGCAATATTTGCCGCCGTCCCGCAGAGCGCATGAACAGGCGTGACTTTCTCGCAGTAGCCGCCCAGGCGCCGCTGCTCGCAGCACCCCGTGGATTCACGGGCGCGCTTCCCTCCCCTCGCCAGCGAAATCGTCAGAAGCTCGAACTTACCGCCTTCCTCCATTTCGGAATGAATACGTTCACAGACCGCGAATGGGGCCTCGGAGATGAAGATCCAAGCCTGTTCCATCCGGAGGCACTCGACGCCGACGGCATCGTGGGAAGCCTCGCGGACGCGGGCATCCAAGGCGTCATTCTCACCTGCAAACATCATGACGGCTTTTGTCTCTGGCCCACGGAAACAACAACCCACTCGGTAAAGGGCGACGATATCGTTCTGGCATTTTCGAACGCGGCCCGCAAGCGCGGGATTCCGTTCGGCGTTTACCTTTCACCCTGGGACAGAAACAACGCGGCCTACGGGAAGCCGGCGTACATCGAGATCTACCGCCATCAATTGACGGAATTACTGACCAGGTACGGCCCCATCTACGAGGTTTGGCACGACGGCGCCAACGGCGGTGACGGCTATTATGGCGGCGCTCGCGAGAAGCGCGTGATTGACAAGCAAACCTACTACGACTGGCCACGGACCTGGGAACTAGTTCGCCAACTGCAACCCGGCGCGGTCATCTTCAGCGACGTCGGTCCAGATTTACGGTGGGTGGGCAACGAAGACGGAACAGCGGGGGACCCGTGCTGGGCAACGTACGATCCGGTGGGAGAAGACGGTGGCCTCGCCTCTCCTGGAAACGTGAGGGCCAAGGATTCCATGACGGGGACCCGGTGGGGTTCGCAGTGGATGCCGGCGGAATGCGATGTCTCGATCCGGCCCGGATGGTTTTGGCATGCGGCGGAAAACGTCAAGGTCAAGACGCCTGGGCAGTTACTGGACCTCTATTACAAGTCGGTAGGCCGCTGCGCCAGCCTGCTTCTGAATGTGCCCCCCAACCGGAAGGGACAGCTCTCGCGGGAAGATCTGGACTCGCTGCGTGGTTTTCAAAAGCTGAGACAGGCCGCGATGAGCGAGAATCTTGCAGCGGGCGCGGATCTGAAACGGTCCGGCAAAACTTGGAACTATCGACTAAAAAGCCCCCGGGCCTTCGATCTGCTGCGCCTGCGCGAAAAGACAGAGTTCGGTCAGCGGATCGAGCGCGTCGAGATCGAGGCTCGCCTGCGCGGGCAGTGGTCGTCCGCCGGCTCCGTAACGAGCGTGGGCGCCTGCCGTCTGTTGCGATTTCCGGATGTGATTACCACAGACGAGTTGCGGCTAAAGATCACCGCCAGCGCGGAGCCCAGGCTACACGAACTGGAGCTATTCAGGAATCAGGAGTCGCGTTCTTGAAGAACTTGTTCGAGCAGAGCTGAGAAGTGTGCGGCTCGGTCGGTGAGCTTGCTTTCGAGCGACTCGACGGAGCGCAAACGATCCGCCAGGTGCAGGCAAGTGAGGATGGCGACGCGATTCACGTCCGCCGAACCAGCTTTCTCGGCGATCGTATGCATCAGTTGGTCGACTTCGCGGGCAACGCCGAGCAGTTCAGCCGGGTCGCCCTGCGAGATCAACGTGAATGTCTGGTTGAAGATGGTGACTTTGACCGGTTGTCGATCCAAGTTATAAGCTTAGCTGATCGATATGTCCCAGCAGCTTTTCAATGCGGCCGCGGACCTGCGTGCGCTCTTCGCGCAGGCTGCCGATTTCGCTCTGCAGCCGCTCAACTTCGGATTGCGAAGTTGCCAGTTCCTGGCTGAGAGACTCGCGCTCTTTGCGGAGACTTGAAACCAGGGAAACAGCTTTTTGAATGCGGTCTTCGAGCCCGTCCAGGGCGTCGAGTTGGGGTTCGGCGTACGCTTTTTCAGCCATTTTCTTATTGTGCGGCCGGCTCCGGCTTCGGGGCTGAGGCAAGCGCGGCCTTGGCCTTTTCCACCAGTTGCGCGAAACTCGCGGCATCATCGTAAGCGATCGAAGAAAGCACCTTGCGGTCCAACTCGATGCCGGCAAGCTTGAGGCCGTGCATGAATTTGCTGTAGTTCAGGCCCGAAGCTTTGGTGGCGGCGCCAATGCGGATGATCCAAAGTGAACGGAAATCGCGCTTCTTTCGTTTGCGGCCAGTATACGCGAACTTGAGCGCGCGTTCCACCGCTTCCTGCGCCGAACGGTGCAGTTTGCTCTTCGTTAAGAAAAATCCAGACGCGAGTGCGAGCGTCTTCTGGCGCGATGCTCTGCGCTTGGTACCACGTTTTACTCTCGGCACGTTTTCTTCTCCTGTTTGTTGGTGTTGACGCGGTGAAGACGGGCACGTGCGGTGGCGCCGTTCACACGCTGACCAGGCGGTAACCGCCTAGTAGGGAATCATGCGTTTCAGCTTGGCCTGATCGGACGGATCCGCCACCACATCCGTGTGGAGACGATTCTTCCGCTTTCGGGCTTTGTGCGTCAGTTGGTGACGTCCGAATGCATGGCTGCGCACCACCTTGCCGGTTCCTGTCTTTCTGAACCGTTTGGCCGCACCTTTATGAGTCTTAAGCTTGGGCATTACCTTCCGACCTGCTCTTTGGATTTACTGCTGGTATGCGAGAACCCGCAACTTCTTAACATACCACAGACGGCTATTGGTTATCCTGATATTCCTCAAGCCACGCCATTTGAATCGCTTCCAGCTTGCCTTCCGTGGAAGCCAGCGGATCGTCGCCGAAATCCGGCAGCTCGATGATCTTCTTGTGCAGGTCCGTGAAGCGGATTTCGAGAGGGTTGGTTTCCGGAAAGGCTTCGCAGAGCGCGAGAGCGATGTCTTCGGTGTGATCCCACGTGAGTCCAGCCATGCACTGATTATAGGAGGTAGAGTGGGTCAGTATCAATTGGCAGAGAATCATGCTAAAGTGATACCAGGAAGTGCAGACATGGTAAATGCAGATAAAGTGGCTGTGGTGATGGGCGGAGTGATGACGCTGAAGACCACCGTAATTTCGACGCGCGACCTGGCGAAGGCGGTGACTTCCGGCCTTCCCAAGCAGTCTTTGAAGCGAACCGTGCAGCGCGTTTTTAGCGAGCCGAAGCAGGTGAACGAGCTGGTGTACAAGCTGGTCCCCGAGGCCACGTATAAGCGGCGCACGCGTTTGACGCAGGGCGAAAGCGAGAAGACGGAGCGTCTGGCGCGGGTGATCGCGGCGGCGGAACACGTCTGGGAAGACGACCAGGCGGCACGGCTCTGGCTGACGACGTCCCATCCGGAACTGGGTGACCAGACTCCGGTCGATTGCGCCATGAGCGAGTTGGGCGCGAGGGAAGTGGAAGAACTGCTGGATAAGCTGTTTTATGGTCTTCCTTCGTAGCGGTGAAGGTCTATCGGATTGCGGATCGCCGTCATCCGTTGCTCGACGGCACGGGTGCGTTTGTTCAAGGCGGACGCTGGAATTCGCCTGGGAAGCTGGTGATCTACGCCGCCGAGACGTACGCAGGGGCGCTGCTTGAGCAGTTGGCCCATTCCAATATCGGGCGCATTCCGGGGACGCAGGTTTATATCGAAATCGAGATTCCGGACCGGTTGAAGATAGAGCGCATTCATGGGGAAGACGTGGCGGGGTGGAATTCGGCGGATATGCGGGCCTCGCAGACGCGCGGCGATGCCTGGCTTCGCTCGGGAGCGAGCGCGGTCCTGATCGTTCCGTCGGCGGTGACGGGGGGCATTGAGTCAAACGTGCTGATCAGCCAGACGCATCCCGATTTCAGTTCCATCCACGCCAGCGCACAGCGCCCGGTGATTTGGGATCCTCGTTTAGTACGGAGCTAACATGCCGATCATCGTGGTTGCGGGCCGGAAGGGCGGGATTGGGAAGTCGACGATTGCGGGGAATCTGGCGGGTGAGTTTGCAGCCATGGGGCGGACCGTCGCTGTGCTCGATGCCGATCCGCAGCACAGCCTGGTCGCGTGGGCCGCGCAAGGCGACGGAATGCTCGCCCGGTGCGTCGAGAAGGTGAAGGACGATTTGCGCGTGAAAGTGCGCGCCGCCGAAAAGACCGCTAACGTCATTCTCATCGACACGCCGCCGGGGTTGCCCGACGCCGCCTATCAGGCGATCCTGCTGGCCGATCTTGTCCTGCTGCCGTGCGGCCCATCACCGCTCGATCTGTTCCCGTTGAAGGAAGCGCTGGGGTTGGCGCTGAAAGCTCGGGCAGAGAGAGGTTCGAAGAAACCGCGCATCCGGTTTGTCCCTTCCAAAGTTCTGATGAACACGAACCTGGGCCGCGAACTGACTTCCTCGCTCGAAGGCATGGGCAAGAAGGTGCTGCCGCCGATCGGCCAGCGGATCGTGGTTGCCGAGGCCGTAACGAAAGGTCTCACCGTTCGCGAGTACTCCCCGGGCTCGGCGGCTCATGCGGAATTTGAGCAGCTTGCCAAGGCCGTGGATAAGATCGTCAGCCGCTAAATGTGGGTGCCTTTGAGTGCGCCCTGAACGGCGGAATTCATGATGTTCTCTGCTAATGCCTGCGTGGCATGGTCAAGGGCTTCGATCTTACCCTTAATAACCCGGTGATCGCTACTTTCTTTGGCTTGGACTAAGTCGGCTTCGGCGCGTTCGATGGCGTGTTGATCTTCCTTGGATAGAAATGACCACGCGTTGCTGGTCTTCGCTTTGGCGGATGCGGCGAGGATAGATTCGGCTTCCACGCGGGCCTCGGCCGCCTGACGCGCCGCGAAGTCGGCTTCGGCGTTCTCGAAGGCCGATTCGATCATGGCTTCCACCTGCTCTTCACTGAGTCCGTAGCTGGGCTTCACATCCATGGATTGCTCGCGTCCGGTGTGAGCGTCACGCGCGGTGACGCTGAGGATTCCGTTGGCGTCGATGAGGAAGCGGACTTCGACGCGCGGCAGGCCGGCGGGCAGCGGGTCAATGTCTTTGAGGTCGAACACCAGCAGCGAGCGGTTATCCTTCGAAAGCTCGCGCTCCCCCTGGACGACGTGGATGCGGACGTTCTTCTGGCCGTCAACCGACGTCGTGAATGTCTCGCTGGCGCTGGCGGGAATGGTGGAGTTGCGCTCAATGATCCTGGAAACAATTCCCCCCATAGTTTCTATACCCAGCGAGAGCGGCGTTACATCCAGCAGGAGTTGGTCCTCCACCGAGCCACCAAGGATGCCGGCCTGTACGGCTGCGCCCAGCGCGACCACTTCATCCGGGTTGAGATCGGTATGCGGGCGCGCACGGAAAAGGACCTCAACGGCATTGCGCACCATGGGGATTCGCGAGGAACCACCGACCATCACCACTTCGTCGATCTGATCGACCGAAACACCGGAGTCTTTGATGCACTGGCGGCACGGTCCCAGAGTGCGGTTGACTATGCCTTCGATGAGCTTTTGAAAGACCTCGCGCGATAAGGTGCGCTGGTATTTACGGCCGTTCCATTCAAACTCCAGATCGACGGACAGTTCGAAGGAGAGGCGTTCCTTGGCGGTAATGACGGAGCGGCGAAGCAGCTCCATCGCTTCGGCGCTGTTACTCAGGTCGGTGTGCCATTCGCTGGCGATATCTTCGAGCGCGACCTGGATGAGAAGGTTGTCGATATCGTCCCCGCCTAAGTGCGTATCGCCGTTAGTGGCGAGGACTTCAAAGATGCCTTCCTGTAACTTCAAGATCGAAATGTCGAAAGTTCCGCCGCCGAGGTCATAGACGGCGACGATGCCTGCCTTGCGCTTGTCGAGCCCATAAGCCAGCGCGGCGGCGGTCGGTTCGTTGACCAGCCGCAGCACTTCGAGTCCGGCGATTCGTCCCGCGTCTTTGGTCGCTTGCCGCTGGGCGTCGTTGAAGTAAGCCGGAACGGTGATGACGGCTTTGGAATAGGTTTCGCCGGTGGCTTCTTCGGCCAGATGCTTCAGTTCGCGCAGGACCATAGCTCCCACTTCGGGCGGCGTGAAGATGCGTCCGCCGGCTGCGATGCGGACGACGGAATCAACAGCTTGATCGGTGGCGGCCACGAAGTTGAACCGCTCGGCTTCGACATCCTTGATGCCTTTGCCCATCAGTCGCTTCGCGGAATAGATCGCGCGCTCCGGATGATGGAGCAGAATCGTGCGCGCGGCTTCCCCCGCGACGACGGTGTTGTCGCCGGTGACGGCCACGATGCTGGGTACGATTCCTGTCAGGATGCGAGGGCCAGCGGGCTCCATGACAGCGGCCAGGCTGTTGGTGGTGCCGAGATCGATACCGAGGATGCTTTCTTCGGATTTTCCAAAGTCAATCTGAAACATGGGATTCGAGTGCCTTTTCGGTTTCCCGCAAGAGATTCGAGATGTACTTCCGGTGATTCAAACGAGCGCGAAGACGGTCGAGCAATTCGGGGTTCTGCGTGCTGTCCCAGGCGCTGAAATCGCTTTCGAGACCATGATCCGTTTCGGCGAGCATTTGCTGAAAGCTTTTGTGGGATTGACGAAGCTGCGGGATGGCTTCCCGGTCTCCCATTTTGACTTCTTCAAGCGCCATATTGAGCTCAAAGACTTCTTCGAGCAGTTCGGGCGGAACGTATTTGGAATCCGCAGGCACGAGGCCCCTGAGAGACAGCAGATATTCCGCGCGCGCAACAGGATCGCGCAGCACGCGATAGGCGTCGTTGAGCAGAGCCGAAGCATCGAGGGCGCGTTGTTGTTCTTCCGGCGCGGCGCGAGCGAAACGATCGGGATGCAGGGTGCGGCTCAGCCGGTAGAACCGGGCTTCCAGGTCCTTGCGGTCGATCGAGAGCTGTTCCGGGAGTTCCAGCGCCGCGAAGTAGCTAACCTGAGAAGCTGGTTCCACAACCGCAGCTCTTGGATGCATTCGGATTTTCAAAAACAAACCCGGATTGCATCAGGCTTTCCTTGTAATCGAGAGTGAGGCCGCGAAGATAGATCAGGCTTTTCGGGTCGATGAAGATCTTGATGCCATCGAAATCGAAGATGTTATCGCGCTCGCGCGGCTTGGTTTCAAACTTGAACTGGTAACTCAAGCCGGAACAGCCGCCGCCCAGGATTCCCAGGCGGAGACCTCCAAAAACCCCTTCGCGCTCGAAGGTCTGGCGGATCTTCTCGATCGCCTTGGGCGTCACCTGAACGGTAGCCTTCGGCGTAACATCCGTGGCAGTCATTATGCGACGGCCGGCTCGAGCGCCGGCTTATGAGCGGCCTGCTTCTGCTTGTAATCCGAGATGGCGGCCTTGATGGCGTCTTCGGCCAGCACGGAGCAATGGATCTTCACAGGCGGCAGGCTAAGCTCATTGACGATGACGGTGTTCTGGATGGCCAGGGCTTCATCCACCGTTTTGCCCTTCAGCATTTCGGTGGCGAGTGACGAACTGGCAATCGCGCTGCCGCAGCCGAAGGTCTTGAACTTGGCATCTTCAATGAGACCGGTCTGCTCATTCACCTTGATCTGCAGCTTCATGACGTCGCCACACTCCGGCGCGCCAACCATTCCGGTGCCGACATTGGGATCTTTCTTGTCGAGAGATCCGACGTTGCGAGGGTTGTTGTAGTGATCGAGAACTTTATCGGAATACGCCATTCTGTTTGTTCCTTCCCTTTTACTGAGATTGAGTTAGTGCGCGGCCCACTGAACCTTGGAGAGATCGACGCCTTCCTTGGCCATTTCATAAAGAGGCGACAGTTCACGCAGCTTGCGAACGACATCGATGACTTTCGCCGCCGCGTAATCCACTTCCTCTTCCGTGTTGAAGCGGCCCAGGCCGAAACGAATGGAGGAGTGCGCGATGTCGTCACCCGCGCCCAGCGCCTTCAAAACGTAGCTGGGTTCCAGCGTCGCCGAAGTGCAGGCGGACCCGGAGGACACCGCGATATCGTTAATACCCATCAGCAGCGATTCGCCCTCCACATAGGCGAAGCTGATGTTCAGATTGTTCGGGAGATGATGCTCCATGGTGCCGTTGATATAGACTTCATCGAGCTCCGCTTCGAGCTTGTTCCTGAGTTTGTCGCGAAGATATCCGAGCCGTTTGGCCTCTTCCGCCATTTCCTTCTGAGCGATGGCGCAGGCTTCGCCGAGGCCGACAATGCCGGGAACGTTGAGAGTGCCGGAGCGCATACCGCGCTCATGGCCGCCTCCATCCATCTGCGAAGTGATTTGAACCCGCGGGTTGCGGCGGCGGACATAGAGCGCGCCCACACCCTTCGGTCCATAGATCTTGTGGCCGGTCAGCGAGAGGATATCGATATTGTCCGCAATCACGTTCACCGGAACCTTGCCGACCGCCTGAACGGCATCGGTGTGGAACAGGACGCCGCGTTCCTTGCACATCCTGCCGATTTCGGCGATGGGCTGAATGACGCCGATCTCGTTGTTGGCGTACATGATGGTCACAAGGATGGTCTTATCCGTGAAGGCTGCCTTCAGCATCTCGAGATCGATGAGACCGTTCTGTTGCAGCGGCAGGTACGTGACGCGATAGCCGCGCTTTTCAAGGTGTTTGCAGGTATCGAGAACAGCCTTATGCTCCGTGGCGGCGGTGATGATGTGGTTTCCGCGCTCAGCATACATCTCCGCCACGCCCTTAATGGCGAGGTTGTTGGATTCCGTTGCGCCGCTGGTGAAGATGATCTCCTTGGGAGAAGCGCCAATGAGAGACGCGATCTGCTTCCGCGCGTTCTCGACAGCGACTTCCGATTCCCAACCGAAGCTGTGATTGCGGCTGGCCGCGTTGCCGAACTTCTCAGTGAAGTAGGGCAGCATGGCATCGAGGACCCGGGGGTCCATCGGGGTGGTTGCGTGATTATCGAGGTAGATAGGTGTTTTCATTTCGAGCTTAATTCCTCAGAGGACATGCAAGGACTGCAACCCCGCACCCAAAGGAGATGCGAGCGGCGCAGCGGGTGATTCGTTTTTCCTGGAAGGGCTGCCGTCCCGGGCCAGATCGGCGATGGTCATTTTGGCCAGCAGATTCAGGATGGCTTCCTGAACGTGGCGCAAAGGTTCGCGGACGGTGCAGCGATCAGACTGATCGCAGGCGCCGTGTTCGGTGAAACAATTCGTGAGGATGGCGAGTCCATCGATGCACTGGATGACTTCGAGCGCGGTGATGGATTGCGGATCGCGAGCGAGACGGTAACCGCCATTGGTCCCAGCCACCGAAATCGCGAGACGCCCTTTCGTTAAAGATTGCAGAACTTTCGCGAGCAGCGGCAGCGGAATCCCATATGCATCCGAGATTTCTTTGGCGCTGGCGGTGCCTCGCGGCGAGACGGCAATGTGACGCAGCGAGATGAGTCCGTAGTCGGTCTTCTTCGTTAGCTTCAGCATTGCGTCCTTGCGGAGCGAGCGGTTCGGAGAATCCGGACCTCTTCAGTCTCATATCAGTGTAGCAGGTTGCCGAGGGGTGGCGTCAAGGCCGGATTTCAGCCGTTACGTCGCGGTCTTGCACGGTGTCCGTGTACTGCTGGAAGCCGGCGATTTTACCGTCTTTGAACTTGAAGACCTGCGCGAGCAACCAGCGAGCGTCACGCTAAAACTCATAAATTCCTAATCAACTCATCACCCAATTCCCGATTCAGTTGCGTAAGCTTGCAGTGTTGGGGAAAGAACCAACAGTGGAAAGTTGAGGAAAACGCCAATGCCTTTAATTCAGGTCAAACTGATTGAGGAAGTCTTCACACCGGCACAGAAGAAAGAAATGATCACAAAGCTCACAGACGCGATGGTTGCCATCGAGGGCGAGAACATGCGCTCAGTCACATGGGTAGTCATCGAGGATGTTCGCAGCGGTGAATGGGGAATCGGCGGCCAGGCGCTGACAACCGAAGCGGTTCGTGCACTCGCCGCGGGAAAAACTTAAATGCTTCCTATTAAATGCTTCCTATAGGATGGAGGCGTCGCCCCGCCTCCACCTGAAATGATCCAACCGCGGGGTTGATATGATCTCTTTGAAGCCTCCTATGCCACGAGTTCGGGATCTGCTGGATCGGCAGGTAGCCGGAAGTTTCGTCGGCCGGGACGAAGAGCTTCGCTCGCTCCGCGAAATTTTGGTCGATGGCGGACCGGTTGTGGTCCACTTGCATGGGATCGCGGGAATTGGAAAGTCGCGGCTCCTTGGCGCGTTTGCCCAGGTCGCGCGTGCGGAAGGTGCAACCGTAGTGCGGTTGGACTGTCGCGGCGTTGAACCAACTGAAGCCGGATTGCTCACGGAACTGGCCACGGCGAGCGGCGGGGCGCTCGGCTCGGCGGAGGAAGTCGCCGGGCGTCTTGGCCGTGTTGGTGACAAAGTCATCGTTGCCCTGGATACCTATGAGGTGTTCCGGTTAATGGACACATGGCTTCGCCAGATATTCCTGCCCATACTGCCTGACAATGTGAGATTTGTTCTCTGCGGACGGGAACCGCCCGTAACGGCGTGGTTTTCCGATCCCGGATGGCAGGGCCTATTCAGAAGTATCCATTTGGAATCGCTGGAACAGCGGGATGCGGCAGCGTTGCTGTCGCGCGCGGGAATTGCGGTCAAGGATGCAAAATACTTGGCGGGAATCTGTCACGGTCACCCATTGGCCCTGACTCTGGCGGCTTCCATGCGGCGAACTGAGCCCATGGCCCTGAGGCTGGGTATGCCGCAGAGGGTGGTCGAGGAGCTTTCCCGTCTCTTCCTGGCTGACATCACCGCCCCCCAAACACGACGGGCACTGGAGGCGGCGTCGGTGGTGCGTCGCGTGACATTACCGATTCTGAGCGCCATGCTCCCGGACGCGTCGCCACAAGACGCACAGGAACGGATTCGGACGCTCCCCTTCGTGCAACCAGACCGGGACGGGCTCCATATACATGACGCTGTCCGTGAAGCCATTGCGGCAAAATTGCGAGCCGATAATCCGCAGCAATATCGTGCGTACCGGCGGTTCGCCTACCGGTCTTTCATGACGGAGCTGAGCAGGGCTCCCGCGTCGGATCTGTGGCGCTACACCGCGGATCTGCTCTATCTCCTTGAGAACCCGGTGGTGCGGGAGGCGTTTTTCCCGAGCGGCGCTCAGGAATTCGCGGTGGGGCCGGCGCGAGCCGAAGATGAGCAGGCGGTCCTCGGCATCATCGCGCGGCATGAGAGTGTCGTGACCGCGAGTTATCTGAAGAGATGGTGGACCGAGGCCCGGGGAACGTTTTCCGTGGCGCGGGACCAGAAGGACGAGGTTGCGGGTTTCTACTGCGTCTTCGATCCCGTACATGTTCCTGGACGGCTTTGCCGTGAGGATCGGGTCACTCGCCTGTGGCTGGACCATCTGGATCGACATCCGATGCCGCGTGATCAGCACGCCTTATTCCTACGGCGCTGGCTATCAGCCCGCGATGGAGAGGGTCCATCCGCCGTTCAGGCGGCTTGCTGGGTCGACGTCAAGCGCAAATACCTCGAACTTCGTCCGAGCCTGCGGCGCGTCTATCTGGTTCTGAACGATCTAGAACCTTATGCGGCGGCGGCGCATAATCTGGGGTTTCGGGTGCTCACCGAAGCTGGTGGCGATTGCTGCCACTCGGCGATGCTGGATTTCGGGCCTTCCTCCGTGGATGGCTGGCTAGCCCGGTTGGTGGCCGCGGAACTCGGCGTGGAGGAGGACGATCTGCTCGACTGCGCCGCGCGGGAACTGGTGTTGAGTGGCCGGCGCGTCGGCTTGACCAAACTCGAGTTCGGCGTAATGGAATACCTCAAGAGGCGCGCTGGTGAGGCAGTCCCGCGCAATTCATTATTGGCCCACGTCTGGGAGCAGAGCTACGACGGCGGAGGAAATGTGGTGGATGTCGTGATTCGCGCGCTCAGGAAGAAACTAGGCGAAAAGGCTGCCCTCATCGAAACCGTTCATGGTGTCGGCTACCGCCTGCGCCAAACGGAACATCAATCAGCCCCGCACTAAGCAGGCCCCCACGCGAAAGAGATCGGAGCCTCAACATTCAGGATGTTGTGAACTGGACACCCATGAGCCGCAGCTTCCAGCCTTAGCTTTTGGTTTTCCGCAAGGTCAGCGGGGACGTGCACATGAACCGAGATCCTGGCGATTCTTCTGGGTGCATTCGCCATCACTTTCTCCACCTTCGCAGTCGCCCCGGTGATGTCGATCTCCATCGAACGAGCCAGAATCCCAATGGTAGTCAGGATGCAGCTCCCGAGTGAAACAGACAGCAGGTCACTTGGCGAGAAGCTCGCGCCATTGCCGTGATTCTCTCTTGGGGCGTTCGTCACGACAACGACGCCCGACTCGTGATGTTCGGCACTGCATCGCAAAGCACCCTCATAGTGCACTATGGTTTCGCTCATTTGCCCGGTCCCTTCTGAATTCGTGCTTTCCCACCATCAGAACATTTGTCGGGCACGCACCGGTGATTTCCGTTCGGGGTAGAGACACGCTCGCCCGCCCGGAAATCGAAATGCCGGGAAACGAAGCCAGTTCCGTTGTTCTTGAAGCGATCCGCCGCCGGAATGTCCCTTCCTCTGTCCTCATGAGACCACGCGGGGATTGGCTTGACGGGTGGGTTCGGGGGCAAGCAGTTGTGCCGATTGAGGCGATTTCCTGGTTTTGGTGGGCAACGGCGCAGGCGGTGCGCTCGGATTTCCAGCGAGATCCCGTTAAACTGGTTGAGGATTAACATGGACACGGTAGGCACCTCCGAAGCGAAAACACATTTAGCGGCTTTGCTGGACCGCGTCGCCAATGGAGAGAAGGTCACGATAACGCGGCACGGCGTTCCCGCCGCCATCCTGGTGTCGGTCTCAGAAGGCCGCGCGAAGCTGTCGCATCAGGAAATCGTCGAGGGCATGCGGTCGCTCCGCACGCGTGTCAAGCCCGGACCGACGAGCGTTAAGGAAATGATCGAAGAAGGCCGCCGGTCTTGATTCAGGTTGTTGTCGATGCCGCGGTCGCACTCGCCTGGTGTTTCCCCGATGAATGGAGTGAATACGCCGACGGTATGCCGGTTTCGCTTGAGGGAAAGATCATCCAGGTGCCGGCGTTGGGAGCCTCGAAATCGCCAATGCCGTTCAGTCGGCGAGCGCAAGACGCGACTGACGCCGCCTATCTGGACCTTTCGATCCGCACCGGCGCGGCGCTGGCGACGCTCGACGGAAAGTTGCAGACCGCTGCGGAGATTTCGGGAGTCGCACTTTTCACGTAATCCAGCCAGCCCCCCTATCTCGCCGGCAACCGAAACGCCACATACTCACCTGGAATCGCAACCTGCGTATTCGGCGTCAACCCTTCCTGCGCCGAAGCGCAGAACAAGACCACCTCGCGTCCACCGGCCTCATAGACCGCGGGTGCGCCTTCGAGCGCCGCCGGCAGCGTGTGTTCCCACAGCACCTTGCCGTCTGTCACGTCAATCGCGCGCACCTTCCGGTCGCGCGTGCCGGTGAAAATCAGCCCGCCCGCCGTCACCACAGGTCCCACCTTCGGATAATGCGTTCCCGTATTCCGGATGCCTTGGGCCGCCAACTCCGGAACCTCGCCCAGCGGGATCTTCCAGCGAATGGTCCCGGCGTTCAGATCGTAAGCCGTGAGGGACGTCCAGGGTGGAGCGATCGGGGACAAGCCATCGCTCGCGATCAGGAACCCGAAGCCGCTGGTGAAACGGCCGCCGCCGTCAGGCTCCAGCCGGAGCAGCGCCGGAAGATCTTTTGAGACCACAAACAGTTGGCCGCTGGCTGGGTCCACGGCGGCGCCGCCCCAGTTGGCCCCGCCATTGTTGCCGGGCACCTGAATCGTGCCGCGTTTTCCGGGCGGCGTAAACAGGCCTTCATTGCGGGCGCTCAGGATTTCATCGCGGAAGCGGGCGCGGTCTTCAGGAGTCAGATACGGACTCAGATCGTCCACCGTAAATTTCTGGCGCGCAAACGGCGGCGGCTTGGAGGGGAATGGCTGCGTGGGCCATGCCTCTTCACCCGGCATGTCGGAACGCGGCACGGCGCGCTCCTCGATGGGCCACAAAGGTTCACCCGTTACGCGATTGAACACCCACACGAATCCCTGCTTTGAAACCTCCACCACCACATCCACCGGCGTTCCGTCATGGTTCACCGTCAACAGCTTGGGAGCCGTGTTGTCGTCATAGTCCCAAATGTCGTGGTGCACCATTTGGAAGTGCCAAATCCGCTTTCCCGTGCGCGCATCCAGCGCCAGCAGGCAATCGCCAAACAGGTTGGCGCCCGCGCGATCGACCCCGTAGAAGTTATACTTCGGGCTGGCCGTGGGCGCATAGAGGATGCCGCGCTTGACGTCGAGCGACATCTCGCCCCAAACGTTGGCCCCGCCGACGCGCTTCCACGCATCTTTCGGCCAGGTGTCGTATCCAAACTCTCCGGGACGCGGAATGGTGTGGAACGTCCAGACCAGCTTGCCGCTCCGCACATCGAATGCACGGATGTCTCCGGGCGCGGAACCATAGCCCTGATTGGTGGCCGAGCCGAGGATCAGCAGATTCTCGAACACGCGGCCGGGCGTGGTGGATTGCACCAGCTTGATGGTGGAGGGGTCGCGGTCCAGGCCTTGCTTCAAATCCACCGCGCCTCCGTCGCCAAAGCTGGAAATCGTTTTTCCCGTTCGCGCGTCAATGGCCCGTAAGAAGTGGTTGCTCGCATAGAGCAGCCGCTGGTCGGCACGGTCCGGGCTTTCCCAGTAATTGATCCCGCGGCTGGTGATCAGGGTGGTTCCGGCGGCAGGCGCGTGAACCCAAATCTCCTGACCGGTCGTTGCATTCAGCGCGACGATCGAATTGTTCCTGGCCAGGACAAAAACGCGGCCATCCACCACCAGCGGATTGAACGCGTATTTATTGTGATCTCCGGTGGGAAAGGTCCAGGCGACTTCCAGTTGCGCGACATTCGCGCGGTTGATCTGCGAAAGCGCGGAGTATTGCGCCGAATCGGCCGCGCCCAGATAATCGCTCCAGGTCTGATGGTCTTGCGCAAAGGCGGCCAGAGCAACAAGAAGAAGGGCTGCCGGAAATCGAACCATCTCGAATCTTTGCATCACGAAGCTTTGCATCAGGAGGCTTTCGGCTCACTGCCGATGGCGATCACGAAGTAATTCGCCGGAACCGTCCCCACATTCTTCAGCCCATGCAGTTCCCCCGACGCCGCATAGGCCACGCCGCCCGCGCCAATGTGTTCGGACCGGCCCTCCAGAATGAACTCCACCGTTCCTTCCCGAATCAGCATGAATTCCGTGTGCACGTGGCGGTGAGCGGGATGCGGCATCTGGCCGGGCATGAGAGTGGTCTCGTGCAGTTCCACCATTTCCCCGGTGGGCAGTTTTCCGCGGAACACAGGACGCGTGGCCGCGCCGCCGGACGAGGTTGTGACGGGTAGCTTTTCAAATGAGTAGGCTGTGGAGTGAGCCGGCGCGTCGGCGGACAGGGTACCGCTGAGCCCGAGCGCGGGCAGCAAAAGAGCAAGATCACGGCGGGTCATGCCCCGATGGTATCGCGA
>Ga0182030_10013896_pt1 | contig 15971 bp, 12 predicted proteins | sample 812S3MmetaG_FD_121299 | JGI IMG/M metagenome (GOLD analysis project Ga0182030, IMG submission 121299) | Permafrost microbial communities from Stordalen Mire, Sweden - 812S3M metaG (Illumina Assembly) | ecosystem: Environmental > Terrestrial > Soil > Wetlands > Permafrost | place: Sweden...
CCAGATTGTGGCCAACGGCACCCCGCAAGCATTAAAGGGCAAGTCCGACATGGCCGGGACGGTGGTTCTCATCGCGCGCGGCGTGGCTGGCGTCGCCGTCGTGGAAAAGCTCTCGAGCGTGGCCGGCGCCCGAAAAGCCAGTGTGATCAAGGAAGAAAACGGCAAAGTCTGGGCGCGGGTCTATCCCAAGGCCGCCGGCACCAACGGCGAACTGGCCCGCCAAGTCCTGCTGGCCTCGGCCGCCTGGCAGGTGGAGGAAGTCCGCACCGAGGAAGGCCGGTTGGACGAGGTTTTCCGCGGCATCACCCTGCCGGAAACGGCCAAGGAGGCAGCTAAATGAACGCACTGGGCAACATCAAAACCATCACCAAGCGCGAACTGAGCGGGTATTTTTCCTCGCCGGTCGCCTATGTTTTCATCGTCATTTTTCTTCTGTTGACCGGGTTTTTCACCTTCATGGCCGGCGGCTTTTTCGAGCGCGGCCAGGCCAACTTGGACGGACCTTTCTTCATGTGGCATCCCTGGCTCTATTTGTTTCTGGTGCCGGCGGTGGGGATGCGCTTGTGGGCGGAAGAGCGCCGGGTCGGGACGCTCGAATTATTGCTCACCATGCCCATCACGGCCTGGCAGGCCATCGTGGGCAAGTTCCTCGCCTCGTGGCTTTTCCTCGCGCTGGCCCTGCTCCTGACCTTCCCGGTGGTGATCACGGTCAACTATCTCGGCTCGCCGGACAACGGCGTGATTTTCACCGCCTACATCGGCAGTTTGCTCATGGCGGGCGCTTACTTGGCCATCAGTTGCATGACCTCCGCCATGACCCGCAACCAGGTCGTCAGCTTTATTTTGGCGGTGGTGATCTGCCTCTTTTTGGTCCTCTGCGGGTTCCCGCCCGTGACCAATCTATTGACCCGCCTGGACCACCCGTGGCTGGTCAATCTGGTCGCGGCCTTCAGTGTCATGACCCATTTCGGCTCGTTCAGCAAAGGGGTGCTGGATTCGCGCGACGTGATCTTCTTCGCGCTGGTCATGGGCTTCTCCCTCTTCACCACCGGGGTGATCCTGCGCAGTCACCGCGCCGGCTAAAGGATAATAAAGGTTTATGAAGGAAAAAAACGTCGAAAACATGCTTTACTCCAGCGCGGGCGTGGCCGCCATGTTCGTGCTGATGCTGGCCTTTTACGTCGTCACCAGCGCCGCCAAACAACGGGTGGACATGACCGCGGAAAAGGCCTACACCCTTTCGCCCGGCACCCGCCACATCCTCTCCAAGCTCGATGCCCCCGTCACTCTGCGTTACTATTGCAGCCAGGAAGCCATGCCCCCTTCACTCAAGCCGTTCACCCAGGAGATCGAAGACTTGCTCGAGGAATACCAGCAGGCGGGCAAAGGCAAAATCATCCTGCAAAAGATGGATCCCAAACCGGATTCCGACGCGGAAGATTCCGCCCGCCTGGATGGCATCCAGGGACAAGCCGTGCAAATGGGCGGCGACCGCATTTACCTCGGTCTGGCGGTCAGCCGGATGGACGAGAAAGTGGCCATCCCCACCTGGCTCGACCAATCCCGCGAGCGGTTGCTGGAGTACGACATTTCGCGCGCCATCACCCGCGTCGTCAATCCCACTCCGCCAACCATCGGCATCATGAGCGCCCTGCCAGTTTTCGGCGAACAGCCGAATCCCATGGCCATGCGCATGGGCCAGCAGTCGGCGCCGCAACCGTGGGTGTTCGTTTCCGAACTCAAGAAGGACTTCACCGTCACGGAGGTCCCGATGACCGCCATCAAGATTGACCCGGAAATCAAAGTGCTGCTGGTGTTTCATCCCCGCGACATCACCGAGGAGACCCAGTTCGCCATTGATCAATACCTCATGCACGGCGGCAAGGTGATCGCTTTCGTGGACCCTCATGCTTATTTCGATCAGAAACACGACCAGATGGCGCAAGTCCTCGGCGAAAGTTCCGGCCAATCCTCAATGCCGGTGCTGTTCAAAGCTTGGGGCTTGGACTTGGACAACGGCAAGGTGGTGGCCGACTTGAACTCGTGTCTGCGCAATCCGCAAAGCGGCGGCCCCGTGCCGACAGTTTTGGTTTTGAACAAAACCGGCATCAACGGCGACGACGTCGTGACCTCCGAGCTGGACAACCTTGAATTTGCGTTCTGCGGCGCCTTCACCGGCAAGCCGGCCGACGGCCTCAAGGAAACCTGGCTGGCCCATTCCTCCACCAATTCTGAAATGGTCGAGGGCGTCACCGCCAGCATGGGCGGCGACCAGATCGTGAAGGACTTCAAACCGACCAGCGTCAACTATGATTTGGCCGTGCGCCTCACCGGCAAGTTCAAGACCGCCTTCCCCGGCGGCCGGCCCAAACCCGCCAACGAAAACACCAACGAGGCCAAGCCCGCGGACGAACCTGTCTTGAAGGAATCCCCGGCCAACAGCGCCGTCATCCTGGTGGCCGATATTGACATGCTGGCCGATCAAGTCTGTGTTCGGGTCCAGGATATTTTGGGCTATCGCATGGTGCAAATGCTCAACGGCAACCTCAATTTCCTCCAAAGCTGCGTCGAGCAAATGGCCGGTGACAGTGACCTGATCACCTTGCGCAGCCGCGGCAGCCTGAATCGTCCCTTCACCCGGCTCCAGGCCTTGGAAGCCAACGCCGGCAAGCAATGGCAGGACAAGCTCAAGGAATTGGAAACCAAGCGCGAGGCCGCCCAGAACAGCATTAGCCAGCTTCAAGCCACCAAGCAGGGCAACGCCCAGCAGCAGATGATCCTCTCGCCGCAACAGCAGGCTGAATTGGAAAACTACAAAAAGGCGGAAGCTGAAACCGGCAAGGAATTGCGCCAGGTCCAGAAGAATTTGAAGAAGGACACCGACTCGCTGGAGGCTTGGATCAAGGCCATCAACATCGGCGCCATGCCGGCATTGGTGGCTCTGACCGGCGTTGTCCTTTCCGTTGTCAAACGCAAACGCACCGCGGCAAAATGAATCGCAAACAATTAATCCTTATTTTCCTCGCGCTCGCCATTCTCGGCGGCGCCAGTCTGTTGATGCTCAATCACAAGGACGAATCCTGGTCCGCCCCGCAGGGGAAAATGGGCCAAAAACTCCTGCCCAACCTCCCCGTCAATGACATCACCGCCATCCATATCAAAGGGGCCGGCGAACTGCATCTCGAACAAAAAGGCGGCCAATGGACCGTGCGGGAACGCGGCGGCTATCCGGCCAATTTTTCCCAGATCAAGGAAACCATCCTCAAACTGGCCGACCTGAAAATCTCCCAATCCGACCCCATCGGCCCGTCCCAATTCGCCCACATGGAACTGGATCAGCCCGGCAAAGGCGCCGGTTCCGGGACTCAGTTGGAATTGGCCAATGCCCAGGGCAAAGTCCTCCAATCCCTCCTCTTGGGCAAGAAGCACATGGAGGAATCCCGCAACCCCTCCCCTTATGGCGGTGGTTCCTACCCCGACGGCCGCTACGTCATGCTCGGCGGCGACACGCAAAATGTTCTCCTGATTTCCGATGCGCTCAGCAGCATCGAACCGGGGGCCGAACCTTGGCTGAGCCGGGACTTCTTCAAGATCGAAAAGCCCGAGTCCATTTCCTTCCAATCCCCAACCGCGACCAATTCTTGGAAACTCACCCGCGAATCCGAAACCGCCCCATGGGTCCTAAGCGACACCAACGCCGGTGAAACACTCGACTCCAACAAAGTTTCCTCCGTCGCCAGCACTCTGGGCTATCCCAGTTTTGTGGATGTCGCCTCCAACACCGCCCCCGCCCAAACCGGCCTGGACAAAGCCCTGCTCGTGTCCATCAACACTTTCGACCATTTCCACTACGACCTGAAAATCGGTGACAAGAACCCCGAGAACAATTTCCATTTCAGTCTGGCTGTCACCGCCGACTTCCCGACAACGCGCGCTCCCGGCAAAGACGAAAAGCCGGAGGAGAAGACCAAACTGGACAAAGAATTCACCGACAACCTGAAAACAAAGCAAGACAAGCTCGCCCAGGAAAAGGCCCTGGCCCCGTGGGTTTATCTGGTGAATGCCAGCCTCCTCGACCCGTTAATCCGCGACCGCTCCCAACTCTTGGTTGACACAAAAGTCGCCAAGCCCGAAGAACCAGCCGCTCCTCCGTCGGAACCGGTCCCGAGTTTGTCGCTTCCCGCCGAACCGCCCAAATAGCCAGGCCACGAGCGGATGGTTTGCCCCCCATTGGGCAAGTTTAATGCCGTCGCTTTGCACTGTCGCTTACAAAAAGTCGACTGGTGTTAACAGGCCCAAACGCGAGAAAAGGAGGCCCGACGCGCCGTGCCGGAGTCTGGCTCTGCAAGAGGACGATTATTCTGTGGGAAATGCTATCAGATTTATCCTCAGGCGGTTTGGGGGCCTGATTTGAGGCGGCGTTCGGCGAGTTCGTCGGAGATTCTTATAGTGAGAGCCTTGTTGATGGGATAGACGATGAGCAGGATGGTGCAAATGGCGAAGAGGGCGCCGACGTAGAGGGTGGAGAGGTCGCGGAAGCCCTGCAGGTTCTCGGGGGTGACGTCCTTCGTGGGGTCGAAAGCATAGAACCAGCCCAAGATCCAAAGGCCGGCGGCGGAACCGAGGCTCAGGCCCAATTTGAGGGCGAACCCAATGGTGGCGAAGACCACTCCGGTGGCCCGGCGGCCGGTCTTCCATTCGGAGTAATCCACCACGTCGGCGTAGATGGCCCAGATAAGAGCAATGGTCGGGGCATAACAAATAGCGATGATGACGGTCAAGGCAACCATGCCGGCGATGTTGGTGGGGGAGAGCAGGTAGAAGGCGAAAGTGCCGATGCTGGCGAGGCCGAAGCCGGTGACGGCGACGGCTTTCTTACCGAAGCGTTTGGCGAGAGAGGGGGAAAGGAGAATGACGATGATGGTGACGCCGGTGCCGATCATGTTGATGATGCTGTAAGCGACGCCGGCGACGTTGGATTTGTCGGGGCGGACGATGTAGCCGATCCAATTGAGCAGGCCGGTGGGGGTGGGTGCGCCTTCTGGAACGGTGAGGCCGAGGCCTTGCAGCCAGTTAAAGAGGGCGGTTTTGTCGGCGTAATTCGCGTAATACTTGTAGAGGGCGCCGCCGCGGAGAGCGAGGATGGTGAAATGGATGAAGGTCATGCAGAACATGATTTTCCAGGGGGTGTTCTTGAAAAGGTCGGCAAAGTCCTGTTTGGGCGGCGTTTTCTCCTTGGAGATGGGCTGGATTCGCTCTTTGGTGCTGAAGAAAGTAATGAGGAAGAGGATAAGGCAGAGCACGGCCCAGAGTGACATGACCATACTCCAGCCGTATTGCTGGTCGTGCAGGTGCTGGGCACGGGAAGCGGCGGTGGCCAATGGCCCCGTGACCATGCTCGAACTGTATTGCGGATCATGGCTGGCGGCGAATTTGTCAACCAGCGGGACGGTGAAACCGCCGACGATGAATTGGGCCGCGTTGACGGAGACGAAACGGAAGGAGTTGAGCTTGGCGCGGTCCACCACGTCACCGGTCATGACGCCGCCGAGGGCGGAATAGGGCATGTTGTTGGCGGAGTAGAGCGTCATCAGGAGGACGTTGGTGGCGAAGGCGTAGGCGATTTTCAGGGGATCAGCAAAGTTCGGCGTGGTGTAGGCGGCCACCATGACGACGGCCCAGGGCACGGAGGTCCAGAGGACCCACGGGCGAAAGCGCCCCCAGCGGGTCTGGGTACGGTCGGCCATGACGCCCATGACGGGGTCGAAGAAAGCGTCCCATAGCCGGGAAACGAGGAGGATGATCGCGGCCATGTTGACGCTCAGGCCAAACACGTCGGTGTAGAAGGCGGCCTGGAACAGGATCATGGACATGAAGACGAAGTTGGCCGCGGCATCGCCCGCGCTATAACCCGCCTTTTCAAAGAATGAGAGTTTCTGGTTTTTTTCAGACATAAAGGTTCAGAGGGGTCAGACCACGGTGAGGACGACTTTCTGCAAATCGGTGTCGCGCGAGGAACTACCCACGGCAATTTCAAATTCTCCCGGTTCGACCAGAAAATTCATGTTGATGTCGTAGAATGCCAGCAGTTCCGGAGTGATGTCGAGCGAAACTGTGGCGGTGGCGCCGGGGGCGAGGGTCACTTTTTTGAAGCCTTTGAGTTCCTTCACCGGGCGGGTGACGGAACTGACTTTGTCGCGGATGTACATTTGGACGACTTCGGTGCCGGCACGTTTGCCGGTGTTGTTGACTTCGACGAGGGCGCGGCTGGAGGCGTCCTGGTTGATTTTTTTCTTGGTGAGGCGGAGGTTCTGGAAGGAGAAGGTGGTATAGCTGAGGCCAAATCCGAAAGGGTAGAGCGGGGTGACGTCGTCGAACAAATAGCCGCGGCGGGCGGAGGGTTTGTGGTTGTAGTAAGCGGGGAGATGGCCGGCGGAACGGGGGACGCTGATGGGGAGTTTGCCGCCGGGGTTGACTTCGCCAAAAAGGACTTCGGCAATGGCGTGGCCGGATTCCTGGCCGAGATACCAGCATTCAAGGATGACGGGGACTTTTTCGGCGACGGCGGTGACGGAGAGCGGGCTGCCGTTGAAGAGAAGGACGATGACAGGCTTGCCGGTGGCGAGCATGGCGTCCACGAGTTCTTGTTGACGGCCTAGCAGGTCCAAATGGGTGCGATCACCCATGTGTTTGAGGGACCAGGCTTCACGGGAAGTCTGCTCGTTGCCGCCGATGGCCAGGACGATGACGTCGGCTTGCGCGGCGACTTTGATGGCTTCTTGAATCTGTTTGCGGTCCTCGACGGGGTCGCTGGCGACGACGGGATCAATTTGCCAGGAACCGCCGATGGTGATTTTGCAACCTTCGGCGTAGGTGACTTTGACGAGATCGCCGACTTTCTGGCGGATGCCTTCGAGGACGGAAACGAAATGAGGAGGCCGGCCGCTGTAGCCGCCGAGCATTTCGCGGTCGGCGTTGGGGCCGATGACGGCGATGGTCTTGAGTTTGCGCGAATCGAGGGGAGCGAGATCGTTTTCGTTCTTGAGCAGGGTAATGGTTTCGCGGGCGGCTTGGAGGGCGAGTTGGCCGTTGGCGGCGCAACCGACGATTTTGGCGGCGCGATCGGGGTCAACATAAGGATCGTCAAAGAGGCCCATCTTGAATTTCCACTCGAGAATCGGGGCAACGAGTTCATCAAGTTCGGCTTCCTTGAGCTGGCCTTCGCGCACCAATTCCACGAGGTGCAAATAGCAATCCGGCTCGGGCAATTCCAGATTGACGCCGGCGCGGACGGCCAGGAGGCAGGCCTCCTTTTTGTCCTTGGCCAACCAGTGGCCGTGGGTGTCGGGGCGGTCGTTCAATTCCCAGATGGCGTAATAGTCGGAAACCAGGAATCCCTTGAAGCCCCATTCCTTGCGCAAGACATCGCGGAGGAGCCAGCGGTTGGCATGGGAGGGAACGCCGTCAATTTCGTTGTAGGATGGCATGAGGCTGAGGACGCCGCCTTTTTGGACGCATTCCTTGAAGGGCCGCAGAATGGCCTCGCGTAAGACACGCAGGGAAACATTGGCGGGGGCGCAGTTTTGGCCGGATTCCGGCAGTCCATGGGCGGCGAAATGTTTGAGGGTGGCGATGACGTGCTTTTTGTTTTTGAAGGTGGCGTCGCCTTGAAAACCGCGCACCGCCGCCAGGCCGAGTTGGGTGACCAGATAGGTGTCCTCGCCAAAAGTTTCCTCGACGCGGCCCCAGCGCGGCTCGCGGGCCACATCCACCACCGGGGTGAGCGCCTGATGGGTTCCACGAACGCGGGCTTCCTCGGCGGCCATGATGTAGAGATCCTCGACCAATTTAGGATTGAAGGTCGCGGCCAGCCCGATGGGTTGGGGAAAACTGGTCGCGCCCTTGGCGGCGTGGCCGTGCAAGCACTCCTCGTGGAACATCACGGGGATGCCGAGGCGGCTGTTTTCCAGGAAGAATTTTTGGATGGCATTGGTCAACTCGGCGGTGGCTTTGGGGTCTTTGCCTTCGCCGGCGTCGCTGGGACGTCCGACCTGGCCGAGGCCGTGGCCGTGGGCGAAGCTGGCTTTGGCCTTGGCCAGATCAAAATTGCCGGCGGCATCGAGGAGGGTTGTGGCTTTTTGTTGCCAGACGCACATCATTTGGGCGGCCTTTTCCTCCAAAGTCATGCGTTGGAGCAGGTCTTGGAGGCGTCGCGCCGCGGGCAACGCGGAGTTCTTGTACGGAGCCGCGCCAGCGCGGGCGCGGGTGGTGGAGGTCGCTTTGGTTGAAGGGGGCGTTTTGCGGTTTGAACGAACCGACCTTTGTTTTTTCATGGCTTGCTAAATTGATGCAGGCCACCCCGCAGGATGGCCGGTTGAGTGTTCCAAAACTACACACCCGCCCTGGAGCCGTCCAGACTTTGCCGTGGAATCTTGAATAATAATTCCGGCGAATTCTCGGTCCGGAATGGAGGATTGCCTGATTTTGCAGGGCGAATCCTACTGGCTTAATGGGAAGGGTTACGTTTCTCACTTTCCAGGGTCAATTTCAGTGGCTTTTGGCGGGGTTGACAGGGTGTTGGAGAGACGAAACGGGTTGTTTCCCGGATTTTCTTGGTTGTTTGGAGGGCATCCCAAGCTCCGCGATTCGGCTGTAACATGTTAGTGGTAAACAGATTGTGAAATATCCAGCTTGGCTTCGTTTTGTAAAAATGTATTTTCTGGATGCCGGAATGGCCTGGCGACGAGCTGGATGGCTGAATGGAATACCTTGAAATGGGGAACCGTGCCGCGCCTTGTTCACCGCCCCTGTAGCCGCCTTGGTTTTCATGGGGGTGAATAAACCATAATAGCTAATGTTAGTCAATTGGCACTTTGGTACTATTTGAGAAGCGCGGTGGCCTTGGAAGGCGCGAGGCCGGGGATTCTTGGTGGCGGCGGAGGCGAGGGGCGGCTGGGCGGGGACTTAGGGAAGGGTCCCAGGAATTTTCGTTTGAGGGTGGAAAAGAAGAAGAAAACGGAGGTGATGCCGGCGATTATTATCTGGAAATAGAAGCTGCCGCTGCCCGGATCCACATAAACAGCCAGCAGGCTGCGGATAAGGAACGCCGGGTGAGAAACCTCGTCGCAATTCTGGTTTTGCATATTCATCAACTTCTTAAGAGCCTCTCTGAAAAATAGGAGGGGTTCTGCGGCAGGTCTTTTGGCCGCAGCCGTCGTTGGCTCGGCCGTCAAAGCCCGCTGCGGGGATTCTCCGGCCTCGCCGCCTGGTCTGCGGCCAAAATCCCTGCCGCAGAACCCCTCCTATTTTTCAGCCAGACTCTAAACAATTCCTAAACAACAATGAACACGCGGATGGGTTGCGTCGCGCCCCCTTTCTTGGCAAATCCTAGTCAACAATTGTCATTTGCGCGGTTCCGGGACGACTGCGCACGGCGTTGACCCGACGGTGCGGTAAAATGGAAATTCGCCCTGCTTGACGAGCGCGTCCCCTCCTCAGGCCCCATGGGGGAAGCGTGACTCGGCCGTGGCCCGCAGGGGAGAAGGCCTGCGGCACCATTGACTCAATTTGGGACGATATCGAGCAAAGCCAAAATAGGTTGGTCCTGTGTGAATTTCTGGACAAACGCTCCTACTCCGGTGTAGTTTCCCTCACCTGAAGAACGAGCCGGTGCCTGGCACGGCGGTTGCTTTTATGCTGGCTGCCGGAGACGGCGGCCCGAGCCAGATGCCGGAAACGTGACGTGCATGAAGATCAATCCCGATCAGAATCGCCGCATACTCGTGGTGGATGACAACAAAGCCATCCACGATGATTTCCGCAAGATTCTCATCAAGGGGCGCGCCGCCCACTCGGGAATGGCCGCCGCCGAAGCCTCCATGTTTAGCGACGAGGCGCCGCAGCCGGAGTTGCCCGAATTTCAAATTGACTCGGCCTACCAAGGCGCCGAAGCGCTGGCCCTGATCGAAGAGAGCCTGCGCGAAGGCCGGCCCTATGCGATGGCCTACGTGGACGTGCGCATGCCACCGGGTTGGGACGGGGTGGAAACGACGGCCAAGATCTGGCAACAATACCCCGACCTGCAGGTCGTCATTTGCACGGCTTACTCGGATTATTCGTGGGAGGATATGCTGCTGAAGTTGGGGTACTCCGACCGGTTGGTGATTCTTAAGAAGCCATTTGACAACATTGAAGTGCTGCAACTGGCCATCTCGATGACCGAAAAATGGCGGTTGTATTACCAGGTCAGGCTGCACCTCAGCCAGTTGGAACAAAAAGTCGGCGAGCGGACGGCGGAATTGGAGGCGGCCAACGCCCAACTCTCGGGAGCGAACCAGCTTTTGATTCAGGCGGCGGACCGCACACAGAAGATGGCCGAGGCGGCTTTGGTGGCCAGCAAGGCCAAGAGCGAATTCCTGGCCAACATGAGCCATGAGATTCGGACGCCCATGAACGGGGTCATTGGCATGGTGGATTTGTTGATGACAACGCCGCTCACCCCCGAACAGAGCGAGTTTGCCAGCACCATCAAGACCAGCGCGGACGGATTGCTTTCGATCATCAATGACATTCTGGACTTTTCCAAAATCGAAGCCGGCAAAATGACGCTGGAGAGCGTGGATTTCGATCTGGCCGATGAGGTCAAGAATGCCTGCGACCTTCTGGTTCCGCGCTTGCAGGCCAAAGGGCTGTCCTTGAGCCATCGCATTGATCCGTCCGTCCCGACGCAACTGAAAGGGGATCCCTTGCGCCTTCGGCAGATTCTGCTCAACCTGTTGAGCAATGCGGTAAAATTCACGGAGGAGGGAGGGGTTGCGCTTGAAGTTGCCGGCGGCGGCGAAACGGAGGAAGCGGTCAATTTGCGCGTCCTGGTGAGGGACACCGGCATTGGCATCCCGGAGGAGACGCAGACCCGGTTGTTTCAATCGTTCACCCAGGCCGACGCGTCCACCACGCGCAAGTTTGGCGGCACGGGGTTGGGACTGGCGATTTGCCAAAAGCTCGTTGAATTGATGGGCGGGAGCATCAGCGTGGCCAGCAGGTCGGGGCACGGCTCCACTTTTTCCTTTGTGGTGCCATTGGCCAAGCAGCACGTGGTTCGCGCCCGGACCGCGCCGTTGGGGGAAATGGTCGCTCAACCTGACCCGAGTGCGGCCAGGACTTCCCTGCCGGTGCCCGACGGCGCCCGCATTCTTTTGGCCGAAGACAACAAGATCAATCAATTCGTCGCCATCACCCAACTAAAGAAACTCGGATACAAAGTGGATGTGGCGGCCAATGGACGCGAAGCGGTGGCGATTTGGGAGCGCGAGCGCTACAGCATTATATTGATGGATTGCCAGATGCCGGAGATGGACGGTTACGAGGCGACCCGGAGAATTCGCGCCCTGGAAGCCGGCCGGCACGGCCCCGGCACCCGGATCATCGCCATGACAGCCAACGCCATGCCCGGCGACCGCGAGCTTTGCCTGGCGGCCGGGATGGACAGTTACATTTCCAAACCGGTGGACGTGGCGGAGTTGAAAGCCGCCTTCGAGCAACCGGCCGCGTCCCGAGTCCCCAACCCCGTTAGCGCATCATTCCCATGCCCGTAGCCTTCAAAGACTATTACCAGGTTCTCGGGGTTTCCCCGAAAGCCACCGAAGAGGAAATCAAGAAAGCCTTCCGCACTCTGGCGCGCAAATACCATCCGGATGTGGCCAAGGACAAGAAAAACGCCGAGGAAAAATTCAAGGAGATCAACGAGGCCAACGAGGTCCTGAGCAACCCGGAGAGCCGGCGCAAGTACGACGAACTGGGGGCGAATTGGAAATCCGGTCCGCCGCCGCAAACCGCGCCAGGCGGAGACTTCCGGCGGAGTTCGGCGCGAGGCCCCGGCGGTCAAGAATATGAATTTCGATTTGGCGGCACGGGGTTCAGCGATTTTTTTGAGCAGTTTTTTGGCGGCCAGGGGGGGGCGCCCTTTGAATACCAGGGAGCGCCCGGGGAGTTTGAAGGCGGGGCGCAGACCGTGGCCCGGCGCGGCCGGGACATTGAAGGGGATATTCTGATCACGCTGAACGAAGTTCTCAGCGGGGCCGTGCGCGCCATCTCGGTGCAGCGCACCAACGCCCGCACGGGCGAGGAAGAGGCGCAAACTTACCAGGTGAGAATTCCAGCGGGAGTGAAGGCGGGCCAGCGCATCCGTGTCCCCGGCAAGGGCGGGGAGGGAATGGGGGGAGGGCGCGCGGGGGACATTTATCTGCGGGTGCGCTACGCCCAGCATCCCGATTTTCGCGTGAACGGAGCGGACTTGATTGGCCATCTGGATCTCAGCCCGTGGGAGGCCGTGCTGGGGGCGGCGGTGCCGGTGCCGACGCTCGAAAAAACCGTCTCCTTGAAGGTGCCGGCCGGAACCCAGCAAGGCCATCAGTTGCGCCTCCGCGGCAAGGGATTGCCGGCAGGCGCGGGCAAGCGCGGCGATCTTTATGTGGCGGTCGCGATTCAGGTGCCCGCCAAAATCACCAAGGAACAAGAGCGTCTGTGGAAGGAATTGGCGGCCACGGCGGGCTTTGATCCACGGAAGAATTCTTGACGGAGGCCCAATGGTGCGACCGCCCGGGTTGCATTCGCCGGTTCGCCGCCTGCCCGCGCCGGCAATCTCGAATTTGGATTCCCCGCAAAAACCCGCTTGCCCTCGCCCTTGGCGTCGGTCAATATCGCCTCATGAATCCATCTCTAATTCGCAGTTGTAGTTATATTGCCGGCCATAATCTCCCCGTGCGTGGACTGGCCTTTGCAGCCGTGCTGCTGGGCGTCGCGGCACCCCGGGCCATGTCCCAAACGCCGACGGTCAGTCCGGTTATTGCCGATGGCGCCCAGGTGGAAAAGGTCGGCTCGGGCTACGGATTTACGGAAGGTTGCACGGCTGACAAAGATGGAAATGTTTTCTTCACGGACCAAAACCATGAGCCCGGCGGCCAGATTCTGCGCTGGTCCGCCGAGGACGGCAAAATCACGGTTTGGATGGAGCCGACCGGACGGGCCAATGGCCAGCGGTTCGCCCCCAACGGCGACCTGATCACCTGCTCGGACGAGCATTGCCAGCTTTGGCGCATCACGCCCGACAAGAAAGTGACTGTGCTGGTGAAGGATTACAATGGCAAGCTGCTGGACGGACCCAACGACGTCTGGGTGCTGCCCAACGGTGCAATGTATTTGACAGATCCCTACTACCACCGCCCCTGGTGGGGACCGGAACACGCCACCCCGCAGCAGGACAAACGGGCCGTTTATTACCTCAGTCCCGACGCCAAGACTTTAACCCGGGTCATTGATGATTTTCAGATGCCCAACGGCATTGGCGGCACACCGGATGGAAAAATTCTTTACGCCGCCGATATCAACGGGCGGAAAACTTATAAATATGACATTCAGGAGGACGGCTCGCTCAAGAACAAGACCCTGTTCTGCAATGCCGGCTCCGACGGCATGACGATGGACAACCAGGGCAATGTTTACTGCACTCAAGGCGGCGTTTTGGTGTTTGACAAGACCGGCAAGCAGATCGAGCACATCCCGCCGCCCGGTGGCCAGCAGCCGGCCAATATCGCCATCGGCGGCAAGGATCACAACATCCTGCTCATGGCCGCCCGTTCCAGTGTTTACACGCTGAAGCTGAAAGTCAAGAATTGGGACCAGAAGTAAGCTCGTCGCGTCGTTTATGGCGCCGCAAGTCTGGCAAATCAGTTTCAGCCGGTCAGAGATTCGGAGCGTAGGCGATCAACTTGCGGTAGTTGGTCAAAATGGATTGCAGCGCGGCGACAAAGGCGCACTCCGTCAAGTAAACCGGATGGCCCTTCGGCGCTTCCAGGATGATTTCAAACGGGCGGGAACGCGCCGCCGGCGGGGCGCTCAAGACTCCGGGAAAGGTTTCGCGCAAAATCGAATCGCGCGCCGGGAAACCGTCAATCTGCGCCCGCGGATCCAAGGGCAAAAACGCCTCCGCCGCCTTCAACGCCGGCTCGATCAAATGCTTGGTCAGCGTGGCCCCGCCCACAATCCCGTAAAACCCCGCGCTGGTGTCATCCACGTGCAGCGAAATGATCCCGTGAAAAGCGCGCGCGCCGAGATCCGCCTGCAGCAGCCCCACCTCTGGCTCGACTGAATTGCGCCAAAATTCACGGTTCAAATCCTTCCCGCTCCGCGAATGCCGGGTGTTGTCCTCGAACCCCGTCGGATTGCAGACCGGATAAACCGAAAGGCAGTATCCCGCCGCCAAATCCGCATACAGTTCCAGGAACTGCAAGAATTGCGCCGCCGCATAGGCGCCTTCCGCCTCATCCCCATGAATCGCCGCAAAAATCCCGGTCCGAATCGGCGTGTCACCGCTCTTGGGGCCGATAAAAAGATAGCGGGGCAGAACATACGCCTCGCCCCCGGCCACAAAGGCCGCGTCGCGGTTGATGACCATGTTCGGCGAATTGGCCGCCACCTGATCCAATGGCGCCAGTAACTCCGCGATCGAACGCCGGAACGGCGCCTTAAAACTTCTGGACTTCGCAATCGCGGACGGCCGCGCCACACTCAAAGAATTCCTCATAAGCTTTTTGTTTTATGTTGATGTGGACCACCAGCGAGCCGGCCAGCCTCCGTCAAGTCTATGGTTTTGAAATTTGTCATCCGCCGCTCTGTTCAGGTTTGTCAAAGCGCAGTTTCTCCACTCGTTCAACTTGGACAACGCGTCCATCATGCACCGTGATTTGCACGGTCCCGAACTTCAGTGTGCCAACGTGCTCGCGCACCAATTGCAGCCAGACCGGCAGTGTGTCGGTGGGCTGGCTTTTCGCCTTATCCGCTTCACTTTTCAAGTTGTTGCTCATTCGAACAATCCAACAATACCAATAAACTCCAGTAAGTCAATAGATTTAGTGTTATTATTTCGAAATATTCATATCTATTTATGGATAAATAATTTGCGATTTTCAAGAAACAAGACGTAACGACATGTATTTAACAGTAATAGGGATTAAAAGACGACTGGAAGCCAAGCAGATGGAGGGAGTTCCCCTGCTCTCTCATATGCATATTTGCGTGGTTATTGGCGACTTTCACTGATGACTCAGGTGGAATTGGGCAAAGGCGCAGTTTCGCTTGCTTTGGGCCGTCTCGGCTGGATACCCTGCGAACGTCGTATTTCCCTGCCTGATGCTGTTGCACGATTCCAGCAATGCGTTCTTGCTGGCAAGACGTAATTCCTGCGGCGCGGGCGAAAGGATAAAATGAAGATGCTCAAACTGGCCTGCGCCACGATGCTTTGCCTGCTCTCGGAAACAAATTTGCTTTTCTCCCAAGAGCCTGCGCCCGGCGGCGGCATCGCTCCGACCAACGCGCCCGCCGGGGCCAGGCGCGGCGGCAACCGCGGCGGCCCGCTGAGCGCCAGCGACCAGGCCGAGATCGCCACGCTCGCCGAACTTCCCGAGTGGAAGCCCGGTGCCGGGGACGGAAATTATTTCATCGGGCCATCGTATGCCCCCGCCCCGGAAATTGCCTCCAAAGACGGTGTGCCCAAGGGCCGGGTGGAGAGCTTCACCTTGAACGCCGCCGACAGTAAATTTTATCCCGGCACCGGCCTGCGCGGAGCCAACCCCACCCGCAAAGTGACCGTCTATATTCCCAGCCAATATGCCCCCGGGACACCCGCTCCGCTCATCGTCTCGGCGGACGCCTACGGCGCCAGGAGCAATCAACTGCCCAACATTCTCGACAACATGATCGCCGACCATCGGCTGCCGGCAATCGTCGCCGTGATGATCGCCAACGGCGGCGGAGATGGCGGCGGCAGTGAACGCGGTCTGGAATACGACACCGTTTCCGGCAAGAACGCCGAGTTCATCGAAACGGAAATCCTGCCCAAGGTGGAAAAAGACTATGGCGTGACGCTGACCAAGGATCCGGATGGCCGGATGACCTTGGGAGGCAGTTCGGGCGGG
>Ga0182030_10013897_pt1 | contig 15971 bp, 15 predicted proteins | sample 812S3MmetaG_FD_121299 | JGI IMG/M metagenome (GOLD analysis project Ga0182030, IMG submission 121299) | Permafrost microbial communities from Stordalen Mire, Sweden - 812S3M metaG (Illumina Assembly) | ecosystem: Environmental > Terrestrial > Soil > Wetlands > Permafrost | place: Sweden...
GTTAGGCTAGAATGGAAGAGCGCGCCTGTAGCTCAACTGGATAGAGCACGAGTCTTCGGAACTCGCGGTTGCAGGTTCAACTCCTGTCGGGCGCACCACAACTGCAAAATCCGCGCGATATAACCTCCGCAAGACTTCCCTTTCGAGAAAACTTTTCTATGAGCGCGATACGGTTTGCTTATTGCGCTCTCCGCGCAAGAATATTGCCTGATGTTTTTCAGCCATCGCAGAAATTTCAGAAAAGCCTATAAGTACCAATTCTTTCAACGGAAATCAGTGCGCGCTGGAGAGCGATGCATAGATATGCATAGGGCTGCACTACTCCGTCATCACTCCCGTACCGATGCATAGAGCGCCCGGTTATCGGTGCGATAAATAAAAGGAATTGGCATCGCGAGAAAAGTCCAGCTACTCTCTGCCAACGACTCAATCACCGTTAACTGTTTTACCTGGCTTCTTGCTGAATCAAATTTAGACGGGAGAATCTTCTTGAGAATAAAACGCCTATGCATTGTGGCGCTGGGAGCGGTAGTCCTGGCGTGTGCCCTACCTATCGGAGTTGCGGCCCAGACCTCAAGCGCGGATACAGATAAGAAAATCGCCGATCTCGAAAAACAACTCGAGGCGATTCGCTCCGAACTCGATGCACTGAAGACCACACCGGCGGCTGCCGCTCCGGCAACGGCCACCACCACAGCCGCTGCAGCTCCGGCGGCGGGCGCAGCAGCAGCAACCCCACCAGCCAATCCGCTGGCTGGAATCACCAGCGTACTCGGCGGAGTAAACCTTACCGGACTGGTTGATGCCTATTATGGCTATAACGCCAATCATCCCACTGGCGGCACGGTTACGGAGCCGTTTACACAAACCAACAGCCAGTTCTCGCTGAACCTGATTGAATTCCAGTTGGATAAGCCGGTTGATAAGAGTTCTCCGCTTGGCTTCCGCCTCGCATTTGGCTTTGGCCAGGCGATCAACGCATACAACAACACCGGTTCAGATGTGGCTTCCAGCCTTCCCGGCGCCGGGCAGTATTTGAAGGAGGGATACCTCTCCTACATGGCCCCCATCGGCAAGGGATTGCAGATCGATGTCGGTAAGTTCGTTACCCCGGCGGGCGCCGAAGTACTCGAGACCAACCAGAACTGGAACTACTCGCGCAGCCTGCTGTTCTATTACGCGATCCCCTACTACCATTTTGGAGGCCGCGCAAAATATACGTTTAACGACAAGTGGTCGGTCACGGGATTTGCGGTGAACGGCTGGAACAACGTGATCGCCACCAACAGCGGCAAAACCGGCGGCCTCAGCATCGCATGGAATGCCACAAAGAAGCTCACGCTCACCGAGACGTATCTGGGCGGACCGAGGGATATAGCCGGAACCGGCAACAACGGACCGTGGAACCATCTTACGGATACCGTGCTGGCCTACAATGCGACGCCGAAGCTTTCATTCCAGGCAAACCTTGACTATGACCGGCAGGAAGAGTGGATTGCAAAAAAGCCCGCGGACTACGCCGGCATCGCCGGCTATGTAAAGTATGCGGTGAATCCGAACGTTGCGGTTGCAGGACGCTACGAATACTTCAACGATCATGACGGCTTCGCCACCTACGGCACCTATGGCGCCGCTTTTCCTCACAACCACCTGAATGAGTTCACCGGAACCCTCGAGCGCAGGCTCGCAGGACACCTGCTCTCCCGCTTCGAGTACCGGCATGATGGCTCGAATGTGGACTTCTTCAATCGCGGCGGCACTTCGTATGTGAAGGGACAGACGACGGTCGACGCCGGTCTGGTGTTCGTTCTGGAACCGAACGACACCAAGTAAGAGAGAAGCAGGCGGCAGATGACCTGCCGCTCGATAACGCCCGTAAGGTGGCAGCTCCGGCCGGAAACAATCCCCGGCCGGAACGCAGCCGCCGACGCTAACCCCCAAGCAGTCCACTTACGACGAGGAGATTCGGATGGCCGACGAAAAGACTGTAGGAACCGTTGAAATGCAGAAAACCCTGGGGCTGACCGGCCTGACGATGAACGCGATGGCGCTCATCGCCCCCGGCGCATTCCTGTGGCTTACCTTCTACATCCAGGCGACGACCGGCACAACCGGCCCGGCCATGTGGGCAGGCATCGTGCTCGCTTTGCTGCTTTGTCTGGCGACCGCGGTGTGTTATGCGGAGATGGCAAAACTTTATCCTGGGACCGGCAGCTCTTATTATTTTGCGGAGCAATCGTTTCTGAATCACGATAAGGTTTGGAGATACGCGCGTCTGTCGAAGTTTATCGTCGGCTGGGGCTCGCACCTTTACTACTGGATCTACCCAGGCGTGATGGTTGGCGTCATGGGAATCCTCTGCGGATACCTGGTGGGCACGCTCTGGCCAAACTTCATGAGTGCCTCCAACCCTGGACCCGCATTCATGATGGTGGTGGCCATAATCTTCGCCTTCGTGATTGCCTACATCGGATATCGCGGTGTAAACGGCTCCACGGCGGTCAACATCGGCATCAACGTTATCCAGATCTCGGCGCTGATTGTGTTTGCGGTGATGGCGCTCGGCTACCGCGCGAACCATCCTGCGGGAAGCCAGGGCTTGCAGTTCGATTCCACCTCGGGCGCTTCCTACTCATACGAATTTGCGACAACGAAGACCACCGTTAACGGCGTTGAAACCGAAAACGTGGTCCGCGATACCACCAGCCTGGTGCCACAGGCGAAGCTGGATGCAGCCGGCAAGCCCGTGCCTTTCCTCGTCACTTACCCGACAACCGATTCACAGGGCAACTTCCTCTCCCATGAGAAGGCCAGTTCAGTCATCGCGCCCCACAAGATGAGCTGGGTATTCCTGCAGGCGACGGTTGCCATTCTGATTCTGGTAGGATTTGAATCCGTTACATCAATGGGCGGTGAAGCGAAGAACGCGAAGCGAGACATACCGATTGCAGTCATCGTCTCGCTGCTGGTGCAAGGGGTATTCTGCTACATGTTTGAGTATTTCGCGGCAAATTACTTCCTGAATAGCGGTTACACGATGCAAAATGCGTCGGGGTCCGCAGCTCCCATCGGCGACATGATGATTATTGTGGGCGACTCGCTGTTTGGCGCGGGGCGTGGCCGCATCTTCATGCTGGTGGAAGCCTTCACCGTCTTCCTGGCACTGATCGGAACCACGCTTTCCTGCATGAACACCGGCGCGCGCGTCACCTACGCGATGGGCAAGGACCGTGAGGTTCCCGAACACTTTGGCCTGTTGCATGGCGACAATCTCACGCCTCACCGCGCAATCTGGACGCTCGCCGTCATCTCCGCCATTGTCGGCTGCGTCGCGGTGATCATGCCCTTCGGCAATGCCGGCGCTCCGACTGACACGGTGATCCAGGCTCTGCCGCACGGCTTCTGGTCGAGCTTTGGCTACAGCACGCATGACAAGATGGCGGCAATGCCCAATTCTCTACTGACCATCACGCTGGCCTCCAACTTCGGTACGTTCCTGCTCTACGCCCTGAGCTGCATTACTTGCATGGTGGCGTATCACAAGCATCCGAAGTTCAACGTCGTGCTTCACTTCCTCATTCCCGCCTTCGGATTGCTCGCCAACCTGGCTTGCATGATTGCTTACCTGGTGGGGCCATTCCTCGGCATAGGCACCAAGGCAGAGCCTTTGCTGGCTTTGGGCATAGCGCTGGTGTGGGCAATTTACGGAGGAATTTACTTTGTCATCTCCTCTCGCAGCACCGGGAGATCAACTCTGGTTGGCAGCCGCGCATAAGATTCTTGCGCGCATTTTACAACTCTGATGCAGGCGGGTTCACAGCCCGCCTGCATCCTAGTTCGCAGGAGGGTGCATTGTGCCGCGTCACCGCGTAAACGCCGCGATCCCTGATGATGTGCAGCAGGTGGAATCAAGACCGGCGATGTTGGACATTGAATTCGCTGAAGTCAGCGATTGCGGCCCTGTGCGCGAGCACAACGAAGATTTTATTGGACATTCGCTTCCCTCAACTCCGGAGCAGGCCCGCAGCCGGGGCTGGATTTTTGTTTTGGCGGATGGCGTCGGTGGCCAGGAGCGTGGCGAGGTTGCCTCGCGGCTGGCGGTGGAATCCGTGCTGGCCGAGCACGCCAAAGCGGCTCCGGGAGAGAATCACTCCACGCTGTTGACGCGCGCGGTTCAGGCGGCCAACACCAAGGTCTATGAGGCAGCTCACGGCGGTATTGCCACCACGCTGGTGGCGTGCGCGCTTCGCTTCGACCGCGCGACCATCGCCCATGTGGGCGACTCGCGCTGCTACCTGATCCGGCACGGACGGCCACAGTTGCTGACGCGGGATCACACGGTGATCAACGAGCAGCTTCGCCTGGGGCTGTTTACCGATCAGGACGCGAAAAACGCGGTGACGCGAAACGTTCTCAGCCGCTCGATCGGCATCAATCTTTTTGTTGCGCCGGAGATCAGCGAGCACCATGTGAAGTCCGGAGATATGCTTCTGCTCTGCTCCGATGGGCTGCACGGAGCGTTGCCGAACGACACGATCGCACGCCTCGCAACCTCGGGCGTCAGCCTGGAGAACGCCGCGCAGCAGTTGATCTCGATTGCCAATCAGAGCGATGGTGGAGATAATGTGAGCGTTCAGCTCATCCGGGTAAAGGATGTCGAAGCCGTGGGAATGTATCGCGGGCGACCCTACCGGCTGCGTTGAAGAACAGTAACGCGACTCCCACGGGTGCAATCTTCTACCAATGATTTCTATCCACGCAGGCGAAAAACTCGACCACTTCCAGATTGAGCGTTTGGTCGCCCGCAGCGGCATGGCCTCGATCTTCCAGGCCACGGACCTGCGCACGGGCCAAAGTGTTGCCATCAAAATTCCACACCCGGAGATGGAGTGCGACCCAATCTTTTTCGAGCGCTTCCAGCGTGAAGAGGAGATCGGAAAGAAGCTCGATCATCCCGGAGTGATGAAAGTGATCGCCAACGACGACCGCCGCGATCCATACATTGTGATGGAGTGGGTTCCTGGACGTCTGCTTCGCAATATCATTGCCGAAAACCGCAAAATGCCGCCGGAACGGGCGATCAGGATCGTGGTGCAGATATGCAAGGCGCTCGACCATATTCACAGCCATGGCGTGATTCATCGGGATCTGAAGCCGGAAAACATCATGGTCGATGAGTATGACAACATCAAGATCATCGATTTCGGCATCTCCGCCAACCTCGGATCGAGGCGCATCACATTCGCAAAATTGACTGACACCTTGGGAACTCCGGACTATATTTCGCCGGAGCAGGTCAAGGGCGGACGCGGCGATGCCCGCAGCGACGTTTACGCGGTGGGCGTGATGCTCTACGAGATGCTGACGGGCTCGGTTCCCTTCACCGGCTCCAATCCCTTCGTCATCATGAACGACCGCCTGCTCAACGATCCGGTGCCTCCGCGCGAGTTGAACCCCGAGCTTTCGCCGGAGCTGCAGGAGGTGTTGTATCGCGCTCTGGAGCGAAGTCCGCACAACCGTTACCGCAGCGCGAGAGACTTTGCCCATGACCTGGAGCACCTGGACCAGGTGGGCGTGGAAGACCGGCCGGAGTTGTCCAATTGGAAAAAGCGCCGCTCTCCATGGGCGCGCAGGATTGCGATGTATGTTGCGCTCGCGCTAATCCCGATAATCATCTTCGGGCTGCTGCTGTTTGTTGCGCGGCACGCTTAGCATGCGTTTGCTGAAATTTCTTACTGGAAGCATGTCATGAAAGTTGCTGGGTTACTTCTGCTCTTTGCGGGATTTGCGATTGTGCTGAGCGCGTTTGTTCTGCTCCCTTTGAACGCGCCCCGAGGTGTGTTCGTGGCGGCGGGAATGGTGGTTCAACTCCTCGGACTCATACTGAGTTTCCGCTCCCATATCACCCTGGACGAGGGACGATGATGCAGACAGCGCCAGCAGTCCTCACTGAGACGGGAACTGCCGTATGCATGGTAAGCATCTTTCTAGTGCCGCTCGTGGGAGCGGGTCTGGCCCTGGTCAATGCGGGATTTGGGCGCGGACGCAGCGCGGCCCACTCCATGTTGAGCGCGATGTGTGTCTTTGCGGTCGCGGTGCTGGTCTATTTCGTCGTCGGATTCGGATTGCAGGGCTACATCGGAGAACCGGCTCACCTGTTAAGCATCGGGGGCCGACAATGGAATTTGCTGGGAGCCGAGCGCCTGATGCTGCGCGGGGTCGTCTTTAACGGCTCAACTCTTTCATTGGTGGCCTGTCTGCAACTATTCAGCGTTGGCATTGCTGCCATGATTCCCCTCGGCGCCGGCTCAGAGCGCTGGCGGCTGGGCGCGAGTTGCGCATCGACGGCGCTGCTGGCCGGAATCACCTACCCGATCTTTGCGCATTGGGTTTGGGGCGGAGGCTGGCTTGCGCAACTGGGCGGGTTGGCATCCTGCGGGAGCGGAGCTCTCGACGCAGGCGGCGGGGGAGTAATCCAGGCCGTCGGCGGACTGACGGCATTGTCCATCACGTGGATTCTGGGTGCGCGGCGCGGCAAGTATGAGATGACGGCAATGGCAGTTCCCGGCCACAATCTGCCATTCGTTTTGTTCGGCTGCATGTTGACTCTCGCTGGATGGCTGGGGCTGGACACGGCGGGTGCGATGCTCTTTGCCGGCGCGGGCGTCAGCAGCATTGCGCTGATCGCGGTGAACAATATCGTTGCAGCCAGCACCTCTCTGCTAACGGCGCTGGTCGTAACCAGAATTCGCTTTGGCAAGCCGGACGCTTCCATCACCGCAAACGGATTCGTGATTGGCCTGGTTTCTATCTCGAGCGCGTGCTCGCTGATCTCGCCGGTTGAAGCAGCGGCCATTGGACTGGTAGCGGGTCTGCTGGTGCCGTTCTCGGTGGAGTGGCTGGATCGTCTCAAGTTCGATGACCCAAGCGGCGCCGTCTCCGTACACGCATTGGGCGGACTTTGGAGCGTAATTGCCGCGGGAGCATTTGTGCATGTTCACCCCGGACAGTGGCTGGCTCAGATGGCGATGCTCTCGGCGATGCTCGGCTTTGTTTTGCCGCTGACCTACTGCCTGAACCTGCTCCTGAACCGCATCTATCCACAGCGCATCCACAAGGACGGAGAACGGCAAGGGCTGGATATGAGCGAACTGGGCGGGGGGGCGTATCCGGAACTCGCGCAGGTCACGAATGACTACCTGTACCGATAGACACTCGGGGGACAAAATCGAAGGGCGCCTGCGCGGCGCCCTTCGATTCCAGAAGCGCGTTCTTCCTTATTAATTTGTGGCTGCGCCCAGCCGAGCCTGGTTGTGCTCTGCGATGGTCTTGCGCGCGTTGTCGGCGAGATCCTTGGCCCTGGGCATCAGTTCCAGAGCTTTGAGAACGCTGGGGTCAGCCTCGGCCTGCACACGCATACCTTCCCGCTGACCGAAAGCGCCTACGAAAAGTTCGCTCTTGATGCTGGAGCGGACCCATTCGTTGTTGTCCACCAAATCCTTTTCCGTGTAAGGCATCTTGGAATCGGTCAGGAAGGTGCGAAACGCCTGCATGACGCTGTCATCCATCTGGAAGCTCTTTTCGATCTTATGGCTGATCGAATAGTGCTTGGAAAAATTGAAGAAGGCGTACTTGCGCAGCAACTCCTCCTGAAACTTGTTGGCTTTGGTCGGCGGGATCTTGACATCTGGCGTAATTCCGCCGCCGCCGTAGACGGTGCGGCCGCTGTCAGTAAGTTTAACTTCGCGGTTAGCATCGTCCTGTTTCACACCGTTGATGGAATTATCGTCGGCATTGCGGTTGTAGTAGTAGTCGTAGAGTGACACGCCGCTGTAGTCACGCTGAATGAGGCGTCCGCTTGGGGTATAGTACTTGGCCGTGGTCAGCGCCAGCCCGGTGTTTTCGCTCAAGCGATAGACGGTCTGCACCAGTCCCTTGCCAAAGGTGGTTTCCCCAGCGATCAAGCCGCGATCATGGTCCTGAATTGCGCCCGAGACGATCTCCGCCGCCGAAGCCGTGCCATGGTTTACCAGCACAACGATCGGGTAGTCCTTGGTGCTGCCGTGGGCCGCGCGATACACCTTCTCCGGTGAATTGCGGCCATGGTGGCTGACGATGACCTGTCCCTTCTTGAGGAACTTGTCGGCCACTCCAACACCTTCGCTGAGCAGACCGCCGGGATTGTTACGCAGATCGAGAATCAGGCCCTTGAGATCGCCCAGCTCATCAAGCGCTGCCGTGGTCTCGGCTTCTGTGGTTTCCTGGAAGCCGCTGATATGCAGATAGCCGATGCCGGGGCGGACGAGGAAGTGGAGGTCAACCGAGTAGCGCGGAATTTCATCGCGAATGACGGTAAAGTCCAGGGGCTTGTCGCTGCCTTCGCGCAGGATTGCGATATGTACCGTGGTGCCCTTGGGGCCTTTGAGCAGGTCCGCGACGTCGCTGGTTGTCATATTGTCGGTTGGCTTGCCGTCGATGGCCACGATGATGTCGCCGGGACGGATCCCGGCCCGGTAAGCGGGCGCACCGGCGAAGGGCGCAATTACAATAACCTTATTGTTGCGCGGTCCGACCTGCATGCCCACGCCGTAGTAGCGGCCGCGCTGCTCTTCCTGCAGAGCCGAATACTGCTTGGGATCGAAAAAGTTTGAGTGTGGATCAAGCACGCGCAACATGCCGGGAATGGCACCGTCATAGATAGCCTTGTCAGCGTCCACTTTTTCCGCATAATTCTGCTCAAGGACGCTGTAGACCTGCGCGAAGGTATGCACCGAATCGCGCATATCTTCGTCGCTATCGGCGGGTGCTCCCCCGGTCCGTCCAAAGACCACTCCAAGGAGACCGCAAGTCAGAATTACGAGAAAAACTACTATCAGTGAGCGACGGGAACGACCAGCCATTGATACATCCTTCTTTTGCCCTGCGTCCGAGCGGTGCATGAACGTTTGCCGCGCCATGAGACTGGGGAAAGGCGCAACCCTTGATTTCACAAGAGTATAGCAGTTTCACCGGGTAACAGGTTAGCGCGCCATAGATGCTAGATTCGGAAATCGGCCGCGCCTGCGGTATATGAGTTAAGATGCGCGAAGCAGGGCCTACGCTTCGTAACTTTTCCAGCCCGGAGTTCGAGACCTGATCGGACGCCAAGTCTGCCGCAGACGGATATTTTCGGCTATCGAGTGAGTTACCTGCTTACCGGCGGAGGGACTTGCCGTGTATGATAGCAGCGTATGTCGATGCCCGATACAATCTTCATCTTCTTGCTGGTGCTGGTGCTGTTCGGCCCAAAGAAGTTACCCGAAATTGCACGCGAGGTTGGGAAATTCCTGGCGGAATTCAGGCGTGCATCCAATAATTTCAAGTCTCAGATCCAGTCTGAAATGGATAAGGCTGGAGTTGATGTTGGTCCGATTATGCAGGCTCAGCAGAACTCTTCGTATATGCAGACGCTGCTTCCTCCGGCGGTAAAATCAGCCCTCTCGGAAATTGACAGCGCGCACGAACGGCTGATGAACACGGCCAAGATGGCTTTCGACGCACAGAACTTCACGGTGCGTCCGCCCGAAGCGCCGGTAGTGGTCTCCACTGCGTCTGAAGAGCTTTCGGCTCCAGTTCCGGCGGAAGCCGACGAGCCAGCGGTACAAGCCAGCGCGGCTGCCGCCTCCCACGAAGCGTCCCCGGCTGAAGCGGTGACCGAGCAACCCACCCTTGATCCGGCGCCGGCCCCAATCGACTCTGCCCTGCAGAGCAGCTAACCGGACGATCCAGCAAAGGTTCTGATGCCAGAAACAACTACTCCCACAGGCAGCTTTAAGGAAAGACAACAACTGTCATCCATGGGCTTCATGGAGCATCTCGAAGAGCTCCGCAAGCGCATTATCTTGAGCGTTGTCTCCATCGGCGTAGGCTTCGGCGTCTGTTACTGGTGGCATGACAAGATTTTCAGCTGGATGCAGGCGCCCATCGTCTTTGCGCTCAAGAATCACAACCTTCCCGTCAACCTGGTCTATACCAATCCCACCGACCCCTTCAATATGTACCTGAAGGTCAGCTTGATCGTCGGCATATTTGTGGCTTCACCCTTTGTTCTTTACCAGGTGTGGGCTTTCATCGCTCCCGGCCTTTACAAGAATGAGCGCCGGTATGTGGCGCCGTTCATGTTCAGCACCGTGGGATTGTTCCTGGCCGGCGGCCTGTTCGCCTACAAGATGGTGTACCCGGCGGCCTTGGATTTTCTCATCGGCTACAGCCAGCAGTTCACGCCGATGATCACGATCAACGAGTACACCAATCTGTTTATGACGATTGTGCTCTGGCTTGGCGTGATCTTCGAGATGCCAATCCTGGTCTTCTTCCTTGCCCTGTTCGGCATCGTCAGTTCGGGCTGGATGTGGCGGAACTTCCGCTATTCGATTCTCGTGATCTTCATTATTGCCGCGGTGATCACTCCTACCACCGACATCATGAATATGTGCATCTTCGCCGCTCCCATGATTGTTCTGTATGCGGGCAGTATCGGAGTTGCATATCTCGTTCATCCCAAGCAGCGCAAGAAGCGGGACGAGAAGAACAAATGATGAGTGAGCATCCGGGACTCATGGAGCGCGATCCACTCCGGAAGGGAGGCTCCATGATTCTGGCGCTGCTGCTGGCGGCTTCAACCCTGCTCACTGCGGGCTGCCGCGAGGCCAAGAGCGGCCCCGGGGAGACAGCCGCGCAGGCCAGCACAACGCAAAAGACCGCGTTGCGCGCCGAGGATTTCGATCCGAAGCCGGAGACGCCTGCGGCGCTGAAGATCAGCGGAGAGACGGCGTACCAGAACCTGAAAGAATTTGTTGCGCTCGGTCCGCGCTACTTGGGCAGCAGCGGACACGCCAAGGCAGAGCAGTTCATCCTCAGCCACCTGGACGGCGCACAGATCGAAGAGGATAAGTTCAACGTGCAGACCGCCGCAGGGCGGTTTGCGATGAACAACATCATCGCAAAGTTTCCCGGCAAGAAGGACGGCATCGTTGTCATAGCCGGGCACTACGATACGAATTATCCCTTGAAGAACACAAGCTTTGTTGGAGCCAACGATGGTGGCTCAAACGTGGGATTGATGCTGGAAATCGCCAGCCAGTTGAGAATTCACCCACCCGAGGGATACAGCATCTGGCTGCTGTTTACCGACGGCGAAGAAGCTACCGTGGAGTGGAGCGACGCGGATAGCGTATACGGCAGCAAGCAGTTGGCAAAGCGCTGGTCCGAGGATGGGACGGCGGCGAAGGTCAAGGCCTTTCTGCTGCTGGATATGATTGGCGACAAGGATCTGGATCTGGACCGCGATACGAATTCCACGCCATGGCTGCTGAATGTGGTCTACCGGGCCTCCCAGCGCACGGGACAAGCGTCGCACTTTTCTACCCGCAACAATGCGATTGAGGACGACCATCTTCCCTTCCGCGCGGTCGGAATTCCAGTGGCCGACATCATCGACCTGAACTACGGCTTCAACAACCTCTATCACCACACCACGCAGGACACCGCGGATAAATGCAGTGCTGCGAGTCTGCAGATCGTGGGCGATATCGTGATGGAAACCATTCGCGCCTTGAACACACGGTAGGTCGGCTCCAACACGCGCACGGCGGGCCAGCACTCGCGATTTCTGTTCTTGCCGCGCGCTCCGCGCGGCGCAATCCCGGTGTTAGGCTTAAGGAAGCAACGCGGGAAGGCCGCCCTGAGACAGAGAACGCTCGACCATGCAAACTCCTCCCAACCTGCTGTTCTGGATTTTGTTCCTTGCTTTCGTGCTCCTGATGCTGGTGCTGGACCTCGGAGTATTCAACCGCAAGGCACACGCATTCAGTCTGCGCGAATCGCTGGGCTGGACCACGCTCTGGGTTGCGCTGGCAGCGGGGTTTGCCGTGTTGCTCTATCTCTACGGGCATTCCATGACTGGCGATCCGGCGCACGCCAACCGTCAGTACTCGCTGGAATTTTTGACCGGCTACGTGATGGAAGAAGCGCTCAGCGTGGACAATCTGTTTGTCTTTCTGCTCATCTTCCGCTACTTCAAGGTTCCCTCGGAGTTTCAACGCAAGGTTTTGTTCTGGGGCATTCTTGGCGCAATGGTGATGCGGGCCGTTTTCATCGGCGCTGGAGTCGCGCTGCTCAACCGCTTCCACTGGGTGATGTATCTTTTCGGAGCCTTCCTGGTCTATGCGGGCATCAAACTGCTCTTCCCTCAAGATGAGCAGGCGAATCCGGGAGACAGTTTCATTACGCGTTTTGCGCAGCGCCACCTGCGGCTGACGGATGACTTTGGCGGCGGGAGCTTTACCAGCGTGCGGAGCGGCACACGTCTGTTCACCAAGCTGGCGCTGGTACTCATCGTGATCGAAGCTACGGACGTGATCTTTGCCGTCGATTCGATTCCCGCGGTGCTGGCCGTGACGCGGCAGCCCTACGTTGTTTTCACCTCAAACATTTTTGCCATCCTCGGGCTGCGTTCGCTGTACTTTGCTCTTGCCGGCCTGATGGAGGTCTTCCATCTGCTCAACTACGGCGTGGCCATCATCCTGACGTTCATTGGGGTCAAAATGCTCGGAGCAAATTATTTCGAGATTCCAACCGCATATGCGCTCGGCTTCATCGTCGTGGTGCTGGCGGGCTCGGTGGCACTCAGCATCATGACGCGTCCAGCCGCGAGCGTGGACACGGCAGAATAGTTCCCGGACTCGTGAGCCCGAGTGAATCCGCGGACGCCGTAGCAGCGTCTATACTGTAGAAGTGAACACAATGCCGATACGAAAGATTGCAGAAGCCGATTTTCCCACGCGCTGGGGACATTTCCGGATTCTAGGATTTGAAGGCTTCGTTCCTGGAACTCCCGCAACCGGCTCGCCGGACGGCACGGAGCGCCGACGCGAAGAGTCTGTCGTTCTCGTGATGGGAGATATTCACTCCGAGCCGCCGCTGGTCCGAATCCACTCGCAGTGCCTCACCGGAGACGTGTTTCATTCGATGCGCTGTGATTGCCGCCAGCAACTGGAACTTGCGCTGACCATGATTCGAGAAGCCGGCAAGGGTATTTTGATTTACGAGGAGCAAGAGGGGCGCGGCATCGGCCTGATGGCAAAATTGCAGGCCTACGAATTGCAGGACCAGGGACTGGATACGGTAGAAGCCAATGTGAAGCTTGGCTACGAGGCTGACTGCCGTGCCTACCATATGCCGGTGGAAATACTGAAGGCCCTGGGCGTGCGCAAACTTCGTCTGATATCGAATAATCCGGAGAAAGTGGACGCCGTGCAGGCAGCGGGAATCGAAGTCGTGGAGCGCGTTCCTGCCGACGTGGAGATTTTCGAGAGCAACATCAAGTACCTGCGGACAAAGCGCGACAAAATGGGGCACCTGTTCACCCCATTCCACTAATCGACCCGCGGTTCTTTTCTTCCGACTCCTGCGCCCCGACGGTGCAGGAGTTTCTTCATCTCGCCGCCTCGCTGCACTGGCAGCATCTCGCACGCATACTCCATCAATGCCCGGTAGACGTGGGACTCAGGCGAGGCGCCGAGTGACTCCAGGTGCGACCGAACGATGCGAACATCGCCGCGGGCAAGCGGCCCGCTGAATGACTTCCCTGCGCCGTTGCGCAGTACGTTGCGTACCGTACGCAGCACGATTGGCTCCATGATGCGGCGCACATCCCGGGCCCCGATTCCGGCGCGCAAGCCAATTTTTTCCGCGGCTGCAAGTTCCGTGGCCAGCATGGGTGAGAGCATGGCGCCGAATGCGTGATACAGAGGCTTTGCGCCAGGCTCGATAGTGAAACTTCTTGCGCCCAGTTTGCGAGCGATGGCACGCGCCGTCCGCAGCGCCTGCTGGCTGCCCTCTAAAGCAAACCACGCACCCTTCAGGCTCGGCGGCTCGCCAGCGACAAACGTCATCATCGGATGTGCGCTTCCGGTATGCACGCCACGCTTTGCAAGTTCGGCCAGCGCCTGGCTGCTCAACGCACCGCTGGCATGCAAGATGACCGGCGGCAACTTTGCACACCCGGCCAGCATCCGTGAGACCTCTGCAATCGCTTCGTCCGGCACCGCCAGCCACAGCAGGTCGCATGTGAGTTTGGCATTGCCGGGCGTGGTGGGCTGTGCGCCTACCGCGCGCGCCAGGGCGCGTGCCTTGCGTTGCGATGCCGCCGCAGAGCGTGCGACGATCTCGCCAATCGCAAAGCCTTGCGCCCGAAGCAACTTCGCAAGAGCGGTGGCAAGCGCTCCTGAGCCGACGAAGGAGATGGTTTTCAACTGATTCACGAGAGCAGAGTAGCACGGCGCGCCATCGAATTGTGTATAGTGTCGGCATGGCGAACGCAAGCACGAAAGTTTCCCGCAAGAACTCTCCCAAGGCGAAGACCGGCACGAAGCAGTCCTCCAAAAAGAAAACGGTTCAGGTGTTGTCCTCCACGGTCGTGCATAGAGCGCCGGTCTTCCAGGTAATCAGCGATGAAGTGATTGAACCCTCGGGCGCAAGGGTGCGGCGCGACATTATCCGTCACCCCGGCTCGGTGGTGATTCTCGCGCTTGATGAGCACAAGAAAGAACCTTCGGTTCTGCTGATCCGGCAGTACCGCTACGCCGCAAATCAGGAGCTATGGGAGTTGCCCGCAGGACGCATCGACGAGGGAGAAGATGCGCTCACGGCGGCCAAGCGCGAACTCGCCGAGGAGACAGGCTACTCGGCGTCAGAGTGGAAGCCGGCTCTGTGTTACTACTCGAGTCCCGGCTTTCTCGACGAGACGATGTCCATCTTCGCGGCTCGCGATTTGCACAAGGGCAAGGCTTCTCCCGAGGAAGACGAGTTCATTGTGTGCAGGCTTGTTCCTCTCGCCAAAGCCGTGCAGTGGGTGATGAGCGGAAAAGTGCATGATGGCAAGGCAATCGCCGGAGTTCTTTGGGCAGCACAGAAGTTTCACATATCCGGGAATAACAAAGTGAGCAAGCGGAGTTGAATCCAGCTCCCGCTCGCGGCATTGGCCCTGAAAGCCTTTGCAGGGCGCGGTTTTTCCGCTATGTACCATATTGACAACCCGGAAAAACTGGAGGACAATCCTCGAAATCAGGTCAACAACAGGATTGACCTATGAAGTTCAGCAGTGCAATTACAAAACCTGAACTCCGCAAGGTTTGCGCCGGTTGAGACCGTCGGTTTCGTCGCCGATAGCAAGACGCTCGGAGGAACAGTAAGTGGCTCGTCTCAAGGGAACTGTGAAGTGGTTCAACAACGCTAAAGGATTTGGGTTTATCGGACGTGAAGATGGTGCCGATGTTTTTGTGCATTACAGCGCAATCACCAGCGAAGGTTACAAGAGCCTTCAGGAAGGCGACCAGGTGGAATTTGAAATCGTCGAGGGGCAGAAAGGCCCCCAAGCCGGAAATGTAATGAAGGTGGCTTGACGGTTTCCATGGCAAACTGCGGGTTTGGCCTTTGACAGGCTGTTGCGAAATTCTGAGACCCTGGTGCAAGTTGATGCAGAAATGCCCTCGCGGAAGCAAGGGCATTTTTCATGGGTTTCATCTCTGCCGAGGCAATACCATACGGGAACCTGCAACAATTCCTGCCGTCGCGCGCGCCTCGTTGCATGTACCTGCGATGGAGAACTAAACCTTGGCCGCTTCCGCTTCGCGCGCCGCCTGTTTTGCACGCGCCTCCTGCACCGCCTTGATGCGGGATTTGCGAAGGGTCAAAAACTCCTTCGCCTCCTTGTAGAGACGCTTGCGATCCTCGCTCTTGAACAGCGAGCCGAGAACGATCGGAACCCAGACCTTGGGCCGGAAATAATACTCATCGTAGAACTTGTGAACCATCTCCATGGTGTAGTCGGCGGGAAGTCCAGGATATTGCACGTGCGCCACCTGGTGGCCGCCGATATCGACCATGTCGTTTTGCTTGATGATGAAATCATTTTCCCGCACGTAGTCGTA
>Ga0182030_10013898_pt1 | contig 15970 bp, 12 predicted proteins | sample 812S3MmetaG_FD_121299 | JGI IMG/M metagenome (GOLD analysis project Ga0182030, IMG submission 121299) | Permafrost microbial communities from Stordalen Mire, Sweden - 812S3M metaG (Illumina Assembly) | ecosystem: Environmental > Terrestrial > Soil > Wetlands > Permafrost | place: Sweden...
AGTCCGGCCGCCGCGGCGGAGCGCACGCCGTTGCCCAGAAGCAGCACCGGCCGCTCGGAGCGGTTCAACAGGTCGATTGCCGCCGCCACCTGTTCGCGCAACACGCCGGCCGGGCCGGCCGGTTCGGGCTCTTCGGGTGTGAAACCCGGCAGGCCGGCTTCATCCACCATGGCGGCTTGCACGTCCAGGGGAATATCGAGCCACACGGGGCCACGGCGGCCGTGGGTGGCCAGGTAGACCGCCTGCTCCAGTTCATAGCGGATCGATTCCGGCTGCAAAATCGTCTTGGCGTACTTGGTAATGGGCCGTACGATGGAGACGATATCGACTTCCTGTGGGCCCATGGAGCGCACCCCGCGGTCGCCGATGAGGTCCGCGCGCTTGGCCTGCCCCGACAGGAACAGGCAACTGGCGCCTTCGATCCAGGCAGCGGCCACTCCGGTGACGGCATTGGCGCCGCCCGGCCCGGTGGTGACCAGCGCCACGCCGAGATGGTTGGTGTATTCCGCGTAAGCCTCCGCCGCAAAGGCGCAAGCCTGTTCGTGCAGGCAACAGACGTACTCGAGGCCCTGGGCGCGTCCGGCCGAATCGGCCAGGTGCATGCAGCCGCCGCCGGCCAGCATAAAGAGATGTTTCACGCCGGCACGGGCCACGAACTCGAGCACGTAATCGGAAAGCTTCGTCAATTTGCCTCCGTCAGATCGGCCAGATGCCGAAGAGTTTCTTCCGCAGTCTCCGGATTGCCGTTCCATGGCTGCGGATAGAGCACGCTCCGAATGCCCAGCCGGCGCGCCCCTGCGACGTTTTCCTCGCTATCATCGATCAACAGGTCGGCCTTGCCGAACCACCCGAGAAAGTCCTCCTTGGTGGTGTCATAGCGGGGCGCCCCGCTGGAGATTCGGGTGGGCGCCACGCCGAACACTCGCACATAGTCTCCGAAGTGCCGCAACAGCCATTCGGAAAGACAGGGCGCGCTCGCCAGCGGCCGCGCGGTGAGCGCCATGTGGCGATGGCGGGCGCCGTGGCAGCGGAGCCAGTCGAGGATGGCGCGATTAGGCGTCATGGCGCGCGCCTTTTCGGAGACGCGAAAGGCGTCGAGCGAGGCCAGGTACTCGGCTCTTGTAATGCCTAACACGCGATCGGGCGGATTCTCGCGGATATCGGAATACGCCAGCCGGCACTCCGGGTGCGCCGGCAGCCACTCGCCGGTGAACCAGGTGCGCATCAGGTCGTTGAGGACATCGTCCACGTCCCAGACGAAGGTCAGCATTTCAATCCATCCAGTACGTCACGAAGGTCTTGCGGTTCAGGTTGGCCTCGATGGCGGCGTCGGTGTAGAACGAATCGCCCTGCGTGTAATATGAGGAAACCTCTTCGATCACCGTGCCGGTGCGGGTGGTGAAGCCGTGCCGCACGCCGCGCGGAATGACCACTACATCGTTGGCCCTCTTGGTTTGTTCCGCCCCATCCGTGGTCAGAACGATTTCGCCGTGCAGAATGTGGTAGGTTTCGTCCTTCTGCTTGTGGTACTGCTCGGGGTGGGTCTGTCCCGGCAGCATCACGATGACGCGTTTGCAATACTCGCGATTGACCACCGTGATGACGGTCGATCCCGTTTCGAAATAGTTGTCGATGCCGAAGTGGTGGGAGATTTCGAGCTCGCATTGGCCGGGGACGCGAACCTTGCTGCGTTTGAGCATCTTCTTCACTTCGGCGACGATGTGGTACACCTGCTTGAGCCGGTGGCAAGCGCGCGAATTGGCAGCGCCGACCGCGCCTTCGGCCGCGATGGGCGCAGTGGCGTAAAAATCGGTGTACTTGGAGGCGTCGTTGGCCACGAGCTGGCCGGGCGAATTGGGAATGGCATAGAATACCCTGTCCGCAGTCACGCGCTCGCCGGCGGGGATCGCCTGTTTGGCGAACAAGCCCCGCTGAAGATCCCGCAAAGTGCGGATTTCATTCTCGGTAAAGGGATAGCGCCGGTCGTCCCGGCCGCACATTTGTAGGGCCACTGCCGCGGCGTTCAGCCACTGCTTCACCTGCTCCGGGCCGGCGGAGTAGGCGTTCAGCGCAATCGTCCCGGTTGGCAGTCCCACGTGCTTTTCGAAAAGGGTCGCTCCCATGCCGATGGCGATCTTGACGGCATCATAGTTGCCGGGGCGCTCGTGGGTGGAGTAGCCGATCTCCAGATCGGGATAGCGCTTCTGGAGCAGCCGGATCTGACCCAGGTGGAGATTCTCGTCGCGCGTGGGGTACTCGCCGACGCAGTGCATTAGGGAAAAGTCCTTTTCGCGATGGCGGAAATAGCTCACCACGCGGTCGATATCCTCGATCGCCACCCCCGCCGTGGAGCCGATGATCGGCTTGGCGCAACGGGCAATTCGCTCAACTAGCGGCCAGTCGGTCAGGTAGCAACTGGGAATCTTGATGAAGTCGTAGCCGTGCTCTTCGATGCGGTCCACCGACGGTTCATCCCAGGGCGTGCAGATGGAGGTGAAGCCGGCTTCGTCGATGGCGTCCTTAATCCGCTTGTACACGTCCCAGGAGAGGCGCGTTTCGGAGAAGCGTTTGACGAACTTCAGGTCGAACCGGTCGCGGTACTGCGGGTGGATGAAGCTGTCGATATCGCGGTATTGCAATTTCACCGCGAAGTGAAACGGGAAACCCTTCACCGCTTCGCGCAGGGCCTCGACGATGCGGTAGCCATGTTCCACGCTGCCCATGTGGTTGTTGGCCATTTCGAAAATAAACAAGGGCCTTCGATTCAAGTCTTTCATCGCTGCTCCTCAAAACTCCGGACGGTTCTCTTGAATCCCTCCGCGAGGGTGGTGGAGGGTCGCCAGCCGAGGCCGCGCAGTTTGCCCGTGTCGAGCGAGCCACGGCTGACCTGGCTCTGCATGTAGCCGGCCGGCGGCGGCGCGCTGTCGAACCGCAGAGACAATCGGCGTTCCGGGAACAGGTCTACCAACATCCGCGCCAATTCGGCGATGCTGGTTTCGCAAGCCTCGTTGCCGACGTTATAAGCCTGGCCGCGTTCGCCCTGGAGCATGACCGTGAAGAACGCCAGGGTGGCGTCGGCCAGATAGCAAAAGGCCCGCCGCGCCGTGCCGTCGCTTTTCAGCACGATGTCCTCGCGACGCACGATGTTGGCCACGAAATCGGCGAACACGCGCCCGTCGTCCAGGGCCATACCGGGCCCGTAAGTGTGCGTGGGACGGACGATCTTCGCGGGCACTCCAAATTGATGGCCGAAGGCCGCGCACATGGTTTCGCCGATGCGTTTGCTCTCGCCGTAACAGGCGCGCACCCGGGTGGGGTCGAGAGATCCATAGCAATCTTCCCTGGTAGGGATCTGCGATTCCGCGACCTGGCCGTAGACGTCGCCGCTGCTGACAAACAGAAAGCCCTCCGCGCGGCAGTCGCGGGCGAATGAGAGCAGGTTGTAGGTTCCCAGGCTGTTCGCCGCGAGCGTGCCGACCGGGTCGCAGCCATAGTACTTGGGACTGGCCTGGCTGGCTGCATGAACGATGAAATCGACCGGAATGGGGATGGCGGCTGGCGCCGTGACGTCCTGGATGACGACCGCAAAATCCGCGCGGTTCAGAAAATGGGCGAACCGCTTGCGGGCCTTCTGCCCATTGCGCGCCAAGCCGATCACACGGCAATTCATGGCGGGATCGGCCTCGTTCAGGTAAAGCAGCGTCTCCACCATGTAGGCGGGCAGGAAGCCGTTGGCCCCGGAGACCAGGATGGTTTTGCCGGCGAAGATCCGCCACGGCAGGTTGTGCGCCACAATGCGCGCGACATCCTCCTCGATAACCGGGTTGCGCTGAACGGGGGACGCGACTGGCGTCATCACTAAGTAACCCTCTTCACAGGCTGCTCACCAGCCGCGGCCGGCTGGGCGCGTCTTCCCACGATTTCCAGGGAGCCTGCCGGCGGTTCCACAGGTCGTTGAGATATTGGTATTCGCGGTAGGTGTCCATGCCGTAGAAGAAACCGTCATGGCGGTAGGCCATAAGCTGGCCTTCGCCCGCCAGGCGTTCGAGCGGTTCGCGCTCCATGATGCAGTCGTCGGCGCCCAGGTAGTCGAAGAATTCTCTTTGGAAGGCGAAAAAGCCGGCGCTCATCCACCCGTCAGTCCTGGGCTTTTCGGCGAATTTTCGCACGCCGCCCTCCTCCGCCAGATCGAGCATGCCGAAACGGGAGATCGGCGGCACGCTGGTAACCGTGGCGATCTTGCCGTGGCTCTGGTGAAACTCCAGCAGCCGGCGGATATTGACGTCGCTCAAGCCGTCGCCATAGGTGAGGAGGAAGGTGTCGCCGTCTATATACTTCTGCACCTTGGCGAGGCGGCCGCCGGTCTGGCAATCGAGGCCGGTGTCGGCGAGGGTAACCTTGAAACCCTCCTCGGCATGATGGCCGTGGCACTGGATGTGCGATTTCTCGCCGAGGCGCATGGTGAAATCGTTGTTCATGGCCTCGTAATTCAGGAAGTACTCTTTAATAATGTTGCCGCGATAGCCCAGGCACAGGACGAAATCCCGGAAGCCGTGGTGCGCGTAGATCTTCATGATGTGCCAGAGGATGGGGCGGCCTCCCACCTCCACCATGGGCTTCGGGCGGAATTCGGTCTCTTCGCGGAGACGCGTTCCCAACCCACCGCACAGAATCACAACCTTCATGGAAGCCGGCCTCCAGTCAACCTAGCCGCGCAGTTCGTGCGCTTGAGAGTTCATTATTCGCGGGAAGGAGCGCCAACTCTATCTTGGATTTGGGTATGAGAGGGATGTCGCCTAAAGTTATGGTTCCCCGCGGGCCAGCGGAGCCCGTCCCCGGGGCCTCGCCAGCCTGTTGGAGGAAAACAAGTTACCGGTCCGGGATTCCGCCCCGCGGCACTGCACGGAGCTCTTTCGGCGCGTGCGGAGTTAACCAAAGCTATCCAGTTTCTGGCGCGAAAGTCGCTTTTTGTGGAATTAACCGCTCCCTAACGGTCGCGGCTCAGTAACAAGTCTCTGGAGTCAACGCAGTGTCACCGAGCCGAGCGCGTCAGCAAGCGGTCTTGGTCATTTGACTTGAGTTTCGCGACAGAAACTATCCAGGGAGCGTGGCCGGGGCTTCGGCGCAACCTTGCCGCACAGGTTCACTGGCGGGGCGCGTCCGGGCCGGCGAATCACTAAGTGCGTGCCATGGAATAGCTTTGTGTACTGCTCAAGCGGTGTACTTTAGTAAGCCATTACCGCGGTCCGGGTTTCGCCAACTTAGGTGTTACTATTTCAGTTGATCGTCCATGACGGACTCACTTATGGCCACGCCCCGGCGGAACTCCCTGGCGGCCGCGCCATTCCTGGAGCGGCATTTCCTGGCCGGCGCCGCCGCCTTGCTGGTGGCCATGGGTATCGCCATGTTCGCGGGCGTCTTCCTGGACAGCGACATCGTGGACGAGTCCTACCACCTGGGTAGCGGCTACAACTTCCTGAAGACCGGAACGTTGCCCGTGGAGACCGAGCACCCTCCGCTGGCGCAGGCAATCTCGGCGCTGCCGTTGCTGCTGCTCGATCTCCGCCGACGTCCGGCGGCTTCGTCCTCTGCCGAGACCGAACAGCGTTGGGCGTTCGGCGCGGATTTCCTGTACGACAACCGGGTTCCGGCGGAGACCGTTCTGGCGGCTGGCCGGTCGGCCAAAGTAATGCTCACGCTGGCGTTCGGCGGCGTTATCGCCTGGTGGACCCGGCGCCACTTCGGCGCCGCGCCCGCGCTGGCGGCGCTACTGTTGTTCGCCTTCGATCCCACTTTCATCGCCCACGGCCACCTGGCCACAACCGACGTTCCGGCGGCGTTTGCCTTCTTTGGCGGCTGCATGACCTGGAATGCGTTCCTGTCCCGTGGGAACTGGCGCAGCGCCCTGGTTTGCGGTATCGTCACCGGGATCGCTCTGGCCGTGAAATACTCGGCGTTGCTCCTACCAGCGCTGTATGTCTATTTGTATCTGATACGGGGGCTCCAGCAGGCGGCCGCGAACGAGCCCCCGCGCTGGCGTTGCTCCCTGCGTCACTTCGTCAGGAGCATGGCGGTGTTGCTGGCGGGTATGTTTGCGGCGTTGTACGCGTCGTACGGGTTCGAAACCCGCCCCCTTCTGCCAGCGGAACTGCGCGCAACGCGCTTGTCGACGGTCCTGGCAGTGAACGATTACACGGCTCCGTTGGGAGGGTTTCTGTCGCGCCACCCAGGCATGGCGCGCGTCGTTGACAGGGCGGCCTTAACAGCACCCATCCCCATGCCGTCCTTCCTACGCGGGCTGCTGGACGTCTCCCGGCATAATCAGGTCGGCCACGCCGCCTATCTTCTCCAGAAAATTCCCTACACCGGCGGGTGGTGGTACTACTTTCCGGTAGCCTTCAGCGTCAAAACGCCTACCGGGTTGCTCGCGCTTCTGCTTCTGGCATTGGCCGCCACCTTCCTGATCCTGCTTCGCGCCGGACCGCGGGAGGCCGTTTTCAAGCTGCTGCGCGCGCGCCAGGAGTGGTACGCGCTGACCATTCCGCCGCTGGTGTATTTTGCGATCGCCGTCACCTCCCATATCGATATCGGTATCCGGCATATCCTCCCGATCTATCCGTTTCTTTTCACCTCGACCGCGGCGATGCTGTTCACTTTCCGGCGGCCCGGTCTGCCGGCATTTTTCCGCTGGGCCGGGGTGACCTGCCTGGTGCTGGCCGCCGTGGAGTCCGCCGCTGCGTTTCCGCGTTACCTCTCGTTTTTCAATTGGCCCAGCGGAGGGCGAAGCCAGGGTTGGAAGTATCTGGTCGATTCCAATCTCGACTGGGGTCAGGATATGAAGCGCCTGCAGGAGTACCTGGAGCGGAGAAAGGCCGCGGGCAACGTTTGCCTGGCCACGTTCTCGGCGGCCCCTGTCACGCACTTCGGCATTACGGCCCACCCCATCCCGAGAAGCGCCGAAGAGGCGCGCGCGCAAGGGTGCATGGTGGTGGTCAGCGTGAGTGTTTTCTACGAGTGGCCGCCCCTCGACGGGCGCTACGATTGGTTGATGCGACGCCAGCCCACTGCCTTGGTGGGCGATTCGTTCCGGGTCTACGATCTGCGGCCTCACCCTTGAACATGGCCGGAGATTCCCGAAGCCGTGTCTGAAACCGGGAGCTTGCTTTGGCGCCGCAGCGGCACTCGTAGTACCCTGCCATTGCCCGTAAGGCGGCGCGGCGCAAGCCCATACCGCTATAATGTGGAATCCGGCGCATTGAACCGCGCTCCTTGAATGACTCGCCTCTTTCGCGTCTTCGTTCCGACAACGACAGTGGTACTGCTCACGTCGGAGATCCTGCTGATCACGTCGGCGTTCATTTTTGCCGTCTACCTCACGTTGGACGTGGATCCGTGGGTGAACCTGATTTACGACGGCGGCCTGGTGCATCTCATCCCCGTGCTGCTCACCATCCTGGTGGGGATGCACTTCAACGACCTGTATTCGCAGTTCTACGTGAAGTCGCGGATCGTGCTGCTGCAGCAACTCTGCCTGGTGATGGGCGGCGCCTTCCTGGTTCAGGGCCTGTTGAGCTATATCAGCCCCGACATGCGCGTTTCGGCCCACGTGATGGCGGTGGGCAGCGGTCTGGCGGTGGTGGCGATTTATTTCTGGCGGGTGTTTTTCAGCGCTTTTGCCATCGACGCAATGGGACGGGATACCCTCCTGATGGTGGGGGGCAGCCCGCTACTCGAAGATATTGCCAGCCATCTGCAAGAGCATCCCGAGTTAGGCCTGGAAGTGGCCGGCTATGTCGACGACCGGCGCCAGCCGGGAGATGCCTTGCGGGGCGGCAAGGTTCTGGGCACGCTGCCCGATCTCAAGGAGATCGTACAGGCCACCCACCCCGACCGGATCGTAGTCGGAATGTCGGAACGGCGCAACCGTATGCCGGTGGCCGACCTGCTGGAACTGCGCTTTTCGGGCTATATCATCGAAGAGGCGGCGACGGCGTTTGAGCGGGTGTGCGGCCGGGTCTGTCTGAAGGAACTGCGTCCCGCGCAGTTGATCTATTCGGGCGAATTGGGTCCGCGGCCGCAGAGCCTGATCGTGCACACGGTGCTCAACCGGGTGGTAGCGGCGTGCGGGCTGGTTCTGGCCGCGCCGCTGATGGCGCTCACCGCGCTGGCGGTGCGATTCTCTTCGCCGGGGCCGATTCTGTACCGGCAGGTGCGCGCGGGGCTGGACGATGTGCCGTTCACGGTGTACAAGTTTCGCTCCATGCGGGCGGACGCGGAAGCGGACACGGGCGCGGTGTGGGCGGCGAAGGACGATCCGCGGGTGACCGGCGTGGGGAAGATCATTCGCAAGCTGCGGTTCGACGAGCTGCCGCAATTGTTCAACACCCTTAAGGGCGACATGTCGATCGTGGGGCCGCGGCCGGAGCGGCCGGAGTTCGTGCGGGAGCTTTCGCAGAAGATCCCCTACTACCGCCAGCGGCATTGCGTGCGCCCCGGCATCACCGGGTGGGCGCAGATCAACTTCAAGTACGGGGACACGCTGGAAGACACCATGACCAAGCTGGAATACGACCTGTACTACATCAAGAACATGTCGCTCAGCCTGGACACCTACATCATTTTCCATACCGTGAAGGCCATGCTGCTCTCCCGCGGCTCGCAGTAGGCGCAGCGCCCGTGCGATGATGTTCGGGATATGCACACCTCGCTGCACGCGGAGCAACACTTTGAAGCTTCGGACACGGTTCGCGACGTAGTGATCGGGATGTCGGATGGGCTCACGGTGCCGTTCGCCCTGGCGGCGGGGCTCACCGGCACCATGACGGCCACCAGCAAGCTGGTGGTCATTGCCGGCCTGGCCGAAATCGCCGCCGGCTCCATCGCCATGGGACTGGGCGGGTATCTCGCCGCCCGCACCGACCGCGATCATTACCAGTCCGAACGCCAGCGCGAACTCCGCGAAACCGTCGAGTTGCCGGAAAAGGAAACCGAGGAAGTGGCCGACGTATTCCGCGGATACGGCATGGCCGAACAGGACCTCTCACCGGTAGTCCAGGCGATTTGCGCCGATCAGAAACGCTGGGTGGACTTCATGATGCGCTTCGAACTGGGCTTTGAGGAGCCCGACCCGCGGCGCGCGCGCAATAGCGCGGTCACGATCGCGCTGTCTTACGTTCTGGGTGGCATGGTGCCGCTTTCGTCGTACATGGTGGCCGGCAATCTACAGACCGCGCTGCGGTATTCGGTGGCCGTGACGCTGGCGGCGCTGTTCCTCTTCGGCTACGTGAAGGGCCGGCTGACCGGCATTCCGCCGATGCGCGGCGGATTGCAGACGGTCGTGATCGGCGGCCTCGCGTCGGCGGCGGCGTTCGGGCTGGCAAAGTGCATCAGTTGAAGCAGCCGGCGCCCCGGCCAGAGGCCTACTGGATAGCGACCGTCACCCCGGACTGGCTCGGCACGCCGCCGATACCGACCACCACCGGCACTTGTCCGTGGGCCGTCAAACCCGGCGGGACGATGGCGTTGATCTGCGTCAGGCCGGCAATCGAGTAGGAGACCGCCCCGCTGTACAGAACCTGGGCGTTCATTCCGCCGATGGTCACCGTTGCCGCCTGCGTCAACACAGGAGCCGGCACGCCGATGACTGCGCCATCCGCGCTCGCCGGGTTGGTCGCGCCGCCGCCCACGCAGTAGATCACCACCACCGAGCCGGCAGCCGCGGGATTGGCGGGCGTGTTGACGCTGAGATCCTGATTCAAGATCGCGCCGCCCCCGAAGCCCGAGCGGTCCAGCGTCAGGATGCCGGGCGTAGCTGGCTGCACGGGCAGGGTGAGGATGTTGGAAGCCGTCCCCTGATACATCACCTGCACCTTGGTGCTACCGGTCACCCCGTAGGGCGCCACGGCGTTCACCTGGCTGGCGGATACGTAAAGCAGCGGCGCGGCCACAGCATCGAACAGTACTTGCACGCCGCCCAGGGTTTTAGGAAGAAAGCCGCCCGTCACCGTGTAGGAAACGCCCGCGATGGGCCCTATGTTGCTGCCGAACACCGCCACGATGCCGCCGGGCGACACGGCGCCCTGCGCATAATCCGCGCCGTTCACCACCGCGCTCAGCACCACCGAAGGCGCGGCCACGGCCTGCTGGGTCACGGTGAACAACTGCCCTCCCACATGGATGCTGCCGGTGCGCGCCGCGCTGGTGTTGGCCAGGATGGCATACGGCAGGTTGTAATTGCCGCTCCCGGTGGTGTTTCCTGTAATGCTCAGCCAACTGACGTCGCTGTAAGCGCTCCACGAGCAGCTACTGTCGGTGGCGATAGCGAACGTGCCGGTAGTGGCGCCTGCCGGCGCGGTAAGGCTGGTGGGCGTGACGGCGAGGTTGCCGGGCGAGCCGTCCTGGTTGATCTGAAACGATTGCGACGGTCCCGAAAGGCCGCCCGCCTGCACGGCGATCGAGCCGGTGCGCGCGGGTACGCAGACATTCGCCGCCACCGCATAGCTCACCGTGCCGTTGAGACTGCCGCTCAAGGCCGAGGTAAGGGATAGAAAGCTGCTGGCGCTGGTGACGCCCCACGTGCAGTTGGTCTGCACCTGGAACGATCCGGCCCCGCCGGCCAACACCGCGCCGGCCGACGCCGGATTCAATGCCAGGCTGCAAGTGGGAGCGGCCTGCACCACGGTGAAAACGGCGCTCCCGCCGTTGGGCAGCGAAAAGGAAATGTGGCCCGTACGCGGCCCCGGACCGATGTTCGTGTCCGCCACCCAACTGACGGCGCCGTTGCCCGACCCGAACAGGACCGTCACCCCCGGGAACGTGATCCACGACGCGTCGGCGCCGTACGCCCAATTGCAAACCGCCAGCGTCGTGACGGTGATGGTGTTGGGCGCGGCGGAGGCGCCCGCCGCGATGTCGATCGTCTGGCTCGCCGCCGGGGTAAAGGTGTAGGGGCATTGAGCGAATGCGGGCAGCGCCGCGGCCAGGAGCAGAACCAGCTTCATCATTGTGATGTTAGCGCCTCCCGGCAGGCTTTGAGAATAGCGACGGCCCCCGGCGTATCGCCGTGGACGCAAATAGTCTGCGCCGTGCCGCTGCGCGCCAGCCGGACCGCCTGCGCTGCCGCTTCCCGCGGATCGGTGATCAGCGCGCCGGCGAACTTGCGCGGGCGCAACGTGCCGTCGGCCTCGTAGCGGCGGTCGGCGAAGCCTTCGCCCATGGCCGTGAGGCCCATGGAGCGCCATACCGCGAGCATGGGCGAGGCGGCCAGCCCGAACAACGGGACGGCGGCGTTCCACTGCGCCACTCCGTCGCCGATGGCGCGCGCCACCGTGGCGCTGCGCACCGCCGCGTTGTACAGCGCGCCGTGCGGCTTGACATGCACGATCGCGCCACCCAGGCGGCGGACTACCGCGTCGAGCCGCTCGATCTGCTGGCGCACGGTGAGGGCGATGCCGGCGGGCGCCATGGGCATCTCGAGGCGGCCGAAATTAGCGCGGTCGGGGTATCCCGGATGCGCGCCGATGCGCACCTCGCGTTCCAGCGCGAGCCGCACCGTGCGCTCCATGGTGGCCTCATCGCCGGCGTGCCCGCCGCAGGCGATGTTGGCTGACGTGACGTATTCCATGAGGGCCGCTTCCAGCGCGGCGTCTTCCATTTCGCCCATGTCGCAATTGAGATCGATCGTGTCAGACATTCTCTGCCTCCTCTGAGAAAACTACCCGCCAAACAGCTCGTCCGTAACGGCCGGGAAGACGAGCAGCGCGCCTTCGACTGCACCTGCCGCAGATTCCACCGCTTTCTCACGCAATCCCAGCGTCGGGCCCCCAGTTACCCACAGATTTCCCTGACGAGCTAGACACATCGTACCCGCCATCCTTGAGATAGCGGAAGAGGTTCGGTTCGCCCGGGTGCAGCGCGACGGGCCGCAGACCGGATTCTGGGGGTGACATTGTGCGAAGCGCACGCCCTGCGACGGCCAGACGATCGATATTCGGCGTCTTGACGGCCGGATGGCCGTAGCCGGCGATGCTCCCGGCCCGCAACTCGTCCGGCGTATAGAGGATGAGGTTGGGGCGCCCGGACTTCGCCGGCGGGCACTGCGCCTCGATCAGACGCGGCCAGATTCAGAAATGTTCGTCGAGCAGGGGTCATAAGGTTCACGCCGGCAGGCGCCGGCCGCGCGCCAGGTATCGGGGGGCGCAATAGCGGTCACCACGCATGGGCGCGGTAGGCCTGGTCATATCGCCGAAAGGGTCGTCGAACTGGTCCATCAGTTCGTAGAGCCGGGCGCGCATATCGTCCACGTAGGGCCGCTTCTCGCCGCTCGACACCAGGTTCCGCATCTCCTGCGGATCGTTCGCCAGGTCGTAGCACTCGTCGATGTCGAAACCGTTGAACACGTACTTGAAGCGATCGGTGATGGCGATCCTCTGGGTATACAGAAACTCTCCGCCGTAATAGGCGCAGAGGATATGATCGGGCCAGGCGGCCGCCTGCGGATTCGCGAACAGCGGTTGCAGGGCGCGGCCGTCCTGGTAGGGCATGGCCTGGGCGCCGGCCGCGGCTACGTACGTGTAGGCGAGGTCGTGGGTCTGCACCAGGCGGTCGGTTTTCGTGCCCGCGGCGATGTGGCCAGGCCAGCGGACGATGAGCGGCACGCGGTAGGTCTCTTCGTAGGGGATCCAGCCCTTGATCCACATGCGGTGGGCGCCTATCATGTCGCCGTGGTCGGTGGTGGCCACGACGAGAGTGTTCTCTTCCTGGCCGCTTTCCTTCAGGGCATCGAGCACGCGGCCGATTTGCGCATCCACCTGCTCGGCATAGGCGTAGTAGTGGGCGCGCCCGGCGCGGTAGTCGTCTTCGGTGATGTCTCCCCAAGTCTCCGACTCGCGGCGGTGCAAGCCGGGCTTGCCGGCGAAGGTGTCCTGGAAACTCAGCGGCACCGGCAGCGCCCTGGCGTCGTAGCGATCCAGGTATTTCTTGAGTGGCATGTAAGGGTCGTGGGGTTCCAGAAACTGCACTTCCAGGTGCCAGGGACGGCCGCCGCGGGCGAAGCGGCGCAACATGCGCACGGCGCATTCCGCCCGGTACCATTCGGGAGTCGCCTCCTCCGGCCCTTCGCGGTAGCCCCACATCTGGAACGGTTGGGAGCCGGGCCAGCGCATATTCCGGACCGTGGTGGCGCGGATCGGGCCACGCACTCGTTCGACCCCATCCGGGTTGTTGTCGAGCGGCTGGATGAGGCGCGGGTCGCATCCCGCCAGATCGGCGACCTCGTGGAATCCGAAATCGAGCGGAGTGCGCAGGTAAGAGGCGTGCCACTTGCCGACGTACCCCAGACGATAGCCGGCGTCGCGCAGCCGGTTGGAATAGAGGACCACGCCGGGGTTCATGTCGCGATGGACGGAGGGCGCGGAATGGACCTGGTTGTACACGCCGTTGTGCCAATGGTATGCGCCCGACAGGATCATGGCGCGCGCCGGGCAGCACACCGCCGAGGGAGTGTAGGAGCGGTCGAAGAGCATGCCGGATTCCGCCAGGCGGTTGAGGTTGGGGGTGCGGCACTCCGTCCGGCCGGCGATGGTGCCCCATTGCTGCTGGTCGGTCATGATGTGTAGGATGTTGGGCTGCGCGGCGGCAGGGCTGGCAGAGCGGGCGAAAGCGGAACCGGCGAGCGCTCCCGTGAGCAGCGTTCTGCGATCGATGGGCAGAGGCATGGGATTCCTCTTGGGCGTCGAAGCCCGCACCATTCTACCGCGCTGCCTGTGCGGCTGCGCGAGGCGGGCACGGGTCAGCCCCAATGCTCTTCAGTGAACAGGTCGAGTTTGGCCTGGGGTACACGACCTGGGGTTCGCTTGAGGCGCCAATTCCCGTTTTTGCGCGGCCAAGACGCTGGCACGAGAGACCTGCTTGGCATCGCCCCTTTGGCGGCAACTTTCCGGAAAGCCCACTTTTGTCCAGCTGACCATTTTCCCGAGCAACGGAACGCTATTGTCATCTTGCTGAGGTAACTCGTATACCCCGCCTCAGTGAAATAGAGTCATACTTGCTGGAGGCCTCCTCGTGTTCAAAGACGTGCGGTTCCTCGCGGTCGGATTGACGTTGTTCCAGGCGGCGCATTGGCCTGCGCAGGCACAATCAGGCACGCCGCCGGCTACTCCGGGCGTCAGACTGGAAGTTCGTACGCGCGGCGACCAGCGGACCTTTCGCATCGGCGAGATCATTCCGCTGGAACTGCGGTTCAGCAGCACTATTGAAAACCGGTATCGATTTGACACCCAGTACGGCTACCGTACTGACGGGCAGGGGCCCGGTATCGAGACCTTTGCGGTGGAGCCGCGTTCGGGATGGCAAGATCCGCTCGACCTCTATTACCGCACGGGGATATTTCCGGTTCAGATCTGGGTAGCATTCTGTGGCTGTCCACTGAGCCGGTTCTCATCACCGCCGATCTCAATGAGTGGGTGCGATTCGACCAGCCGGGAGAGTACCGCCTTACAGTTAAATCAAAACGGGTGGATGTCGGCAGGGGGAGCGATCATCTGGCCGTCGCATCGAATGAAGTGTTGCTGAACATTGTTGCGGCGACGCCCGAGTGGCAAGAGGAGACGCTGCGGCAGGCCCTCGCCGTGCTGGCCAAATCGGCGCCCGACCGGTGGCCACATCAGCCCAGCGCGGTGGATCCAGCGTGGGATGCGATCAGGACCATCCGATTCCTGGGAACCCCCGCAGCCGCCCGCGAAATGGCGCACCGTGTCAGTGATCGCGACTGTCTACTCGGACTTGCGGGTTCTCCAGCCCGCGAAGCCGCGCTCGACGAAATGAATAAACTACTACGGGATTCCGTTATTGCCGTGGATGGTCGTATCAAGCTCCTGATGTCAGTTCTAGCAACGCCAAATGGTCCGGGCGGCGACAGGCACTGAGCTTCAGAACGCCGGTCAATTCTTCGCACTCCGAATAGCCAGCGTGAACGCCGGAAGGCTGCGACAGCAAGTCTATACAGACGTTCCGGTAAAGCGCATGAGACGGAATAAAACATGGCCGGCGGTTTGGTTGGGCCTGCTGCTGCCGGCGGCAATTTGGGCGGGCGGTCCGGGTGGATCGGGAATTGCGCCGGGCCTGGTTCTCGCCCGCTATCTTGCGGCAGGCTCGCAGGCCCCGGCTTGGGATACGGCGACCATCGATATCGAGGCGTCTATTCCGCGGCTCGCCAAACGCGGCCATCTGCGGGCGATCCGCCGGCTGCTGCCGTTCGGCGGGCCGGATTACCAGGTGCTCGGCACGGAAGGCGACCGTACCGTGCGGCAACAGGTGATTGCCCGGTACCTTTCCGCCGAGGTGGAGGCCGCGGCGTTGCCCCCGGCCTCGGTCGCCATTACACCCGCGAATTACCGGTTCCAATACCGGGGTTCGACCGCCGACGGCGGAACGCTGGCATACATCTTTGAGATCACGCCGAGGAAGAAGCGGGCCGGGTTGATCCGGGGGCAGCTATGGATCGATGCCGGCAGCGGGTTGGTTCTGCGGCAAGCCGGCTACCTGGTTCGCAGTCCTTCGATTTTTGTGCGGCGTGTCAACATTACGCGCGATACCACCCCTCGCGACGGGGCTCCGTATGAACGGATCACGCGCCTCGAAATCGACACGCGGCTGGTGGGACGCGCGGAGCTGACGGTGACAGAGCGCCCGTATGCGCCGGCAACCGGCGAGGAGATGGCCGCGGATGATGGCACCGTCGCGGCAATCGAGCAGGCTGTAAGTGTCCGTCAGGGAATAACCGTGCCAGTTCGCCAAGACCGCTCCCTTACGGTCGCGGCTCTGAATCCGGCTCCGAGCCGCGACCGTAAGGGTAATGTCGCATAGTTTTCCCAAGGGTGGGATTCCTGCGGAAGTGAGGTGGGGCAGGCCCCCCGGCCTGCGCGGGACGCCCTCGTCCCGCTCCTGCTGCGGATTCATAGGCTTGGCATCG
>Ga0182030_10013901_pt1 | contig 15966 bp, 14 predicted proteins | sample 812S3MmetaG_FD_121299 | JGI IMG/M metagenome (GOLD analysis project Ga0182030, IMG submission 121299) | Permafrost microbial communities from Stordalen Mire, Sweden - 812S3M metaG (Illumina Assembly) | ecosystem: Environmental > Terrestrial > Soil > Wetlands > Permafrost | place: Sweden...
GCGACATCGCCGGCGACGGCACCACCACGGCGACCGTTCTCGCCGAGGCCATCTACAAGGAAGGCCTCAAGAACGTCACCGCCGGCGCGAACCCGACCGATCTGCAGCGCGGCATTCAAAAAGCCGTCGACGCGATCACCGAGGAACTCGCCCGCATCTCCAAAAAGGTGAAGGACAAGGAAGAGATCAAGCAGGTCGCGACGGTTTCCGCCAACTGGGACACCACCATCGGCGAGATCATCGCCGACGCGCTCGACAAGGTCGGCAAGGATGGCACGGTCACCGTCGAAGAAGCCAAGGGAATCGAAACCTCCCTCGACGTCGTCGAAGGCATGCAGTTCGACAAGGGCTATCTGTCGCCCTACTTCGTCACCAACGCCGAGGATTTGGAAGCCGTTCTCGAGAACGCCTACGTCCTCATCCACGAAAAGAAGATCAGCAACCTCAAGGACATGCTGCCCTTGCTGGAAAAGATCGCCAAGTCGAGCCGTCCGCTCCTCGTCATCGCCGAGGAAGTCGAAGGCGAAGCGCTCGCGACCCTCGTCGTGAACAAGCTCCGCGGCACCATCCAGGTCTGCGCCGTCAAGGCCCCGGGCTTCGGTGACCGCCGCAAGGCCATGCTCGAAGACATCGCCATCCTCACCGGTGGCCGTCTCCTCAGCGAAGACCTCGGCATCAAGCTCGAAAACGTCGGGCTGGAAGACCTCGGCCGCGCCAAGCGCATCGTGATCGACAAGGAAAACACCACGATCATCGAAGGCGAAGGCAAGAACGCCGACATCCAGGGCCGCGTGGCCCAGATCCGCCGTCAGATCGAGGAAACCACCTCCGACTACGACAAGGAAAAGCTCCAGGAACGCCTGGCCAAGCTGGCCGGTGGCGTTGCCGTCATCAATGTCGGCGCCGCGACCGAAACCGCGCTCAAGGAAAAGAAAGCCCGCGTCGAGGATGCCCTCCATGCGACTCGCGCAGCCGTGGAAGAAGGCATCGTCCCCGGCGGCGGCGTGGCCCTCATTCGCGCCCAGAAGGTCCTCGACAAGCTCGAAGTCACGGGCGACGAAAAGATCGGCGTTAACATCATCCGTCGCGCCATCGAGCAGCCTCTGCGCACGCTCGTTGAAAACGCCGGCGGCGAAGGCTCCGTCGTCGTCAACGAAGTCAAGGGACGCAAGGGTAACGAAGGTTACAACGTTGCGACCAGCGAATACGTCGACCTCGTCAAGGCCGGCATCGTTGATCCGACCAAGGTGACCCGCTCCGCCCTGCAGAACGCGGCCTCCATCAGCGGCCTGCTCCTCACGACCGAATGTATCGTGACCGAGTTGCCGGAGAAGGAGAAGCCCGCGGCCCCTGGCGGTCATGGCGGCGGCATGGGTGGCATGGGCGGAATGGACTACTAAGCGAGTCCCTTTCGTTCCTGACCCCAGGAACAGAGCTGCCCTGCGCAGCACCAAAAAAGCCGGGCTGGAAACAGCCCGGCTTTTTTATGTCCATGCGTGTCTGCCGGAGAAGCCGCCGCCGTAGGGACACGTCCCGCGGCGGTGGGGGCGAGGTGAGGGGCCGCGCTCTTGCAAGCGCGGCGACGGAACGCCTTGGCATCCCCTCGCTCGGAACGATATTGTGCTTGAGATAATGGTATGCCGCGATATTTTCAATCCGTGCCTCGCCATATCAAAGATCAGAGCATTGTCGTGGTTGAAGACGACCCTTACATCGGGGGAGCTCTCGACGCGTTTTTAGGTGAGAAGAATGTCGTCCAGACCTTCGGCAGCGCCGAGGACGCCCTCGCTTCCACCGCCCATTTTAAGGGTGTGGGCGTTTTCATCATCGATTACAGACTCCCGGGCAAGGATGGCATCGAGCTTTTCCACGAGTTACGGGCCCAGTTTCCCGCCGCGAAATTCATTTTGATCACCGGCGAAATGAGCATGGACATGGTGGAAAAGACACGTCAGCTCGGTCTCGATGCGCTGATGCTCAAGCCCTTCGACGCCAGGATCCTTGAGGATAATATTTCCGGCCTGCTTTCCATCGCCGGTTAAATGTTGCGCGGATAGCCCAAGCATATATCTTGCTTTTTGGACGCCAACCTTCCATGTCAAAAGTAGAACCTGCTTCCCAGATCGTCATTGTTGAAGACAATGTCGAAGCCAACAACCTGTTGAGGGATTGGTTGAAACTGAAATTTACGGTGACCTGCTTTTTGGATGCCGAATCGACCCTCCGCATTCTTCCCCCGAGCAAAGACGGGATCGTTTTCCTGATCGACTACAACATGCCGGGCGATAACGGCATCATCCTCAAAAAGAAATTGATGCCCCGTTTCCCGAACGCCAAATATGTCCTGATCAGCGGTTTGTTCGACGCGAAATTAACCGAAGAAGGCAAGGCCGCCGGCTTTGACGCGCTCGTGCCCAAACCCTTCGGGATGCCCGCGATCACCCAAAAAGTCGAGGAGCTTCTCGGCGTCAAACCCAAGGAAAGCCTGGTCGACATGGTCAAACGCCAGACGGGTAAGTTGGCCGTGTTTGCTCTTTAAAAAAAAGCCCGTCATCCTGAGCCTGTCGAAGGATCTCTGACTATTTGTTCCCTCGTTCAAGCAACTTGGGAACGAGGAAGCCCTTCAAGGATCATACTCCCTTGCGGACCACCAAAGAGAATCCCGCTCGAAGACGAGCAGCTTTCTTCCATGCGGCCCATCAACCAATGCCACCGTGGAAATCTCGGTCGAGGGGTCGAGACGGACCTTTTCGCATTCCAGGATTTTGTAAGGTGGCGGCGATTTGTAGTAGGACGCATAATAGGCGCTGACCAATTCTTCCGGCTTCGCATCGGTTGGCGCTTTCACAATGGTCCAGAAACCATTCCTCCAGCCCATGGTATGAAAATCTTCCCAGGTGAGCCGAATTCTCAGTCGATGAATCGGGTCGGACAGGTAAAGACCCGCGCCAAGCAGGCAGACAATCAGCACGCTTAAAATCGCCCTGCGAGAAAGAAATCGGCCTTTCATGGCGAACCTTACGCCGCAGCCAGCGCCTGGTTCTCGCGGTCTTCCTCGACGCGCCGGATCGAATAATTCGACGACTGCATCTTGCCCTGCGTGCATTCCCGCGCGTAGGTGATGAGATGATGCGCCACCATCGCGACCTGGAACATCGTCTCGACGTTGCCCTGCTTCAGTTCGGTCCAGGCCATCTTCCAGAAGTGGCGCCGGTAATCGCTACGAACGCCGACGCGCCAGATGATGCGCCGGAAAATACCCAGCGCGCGCCGGATGTTGGGCCAGGTCGCCTGGCTCAGCGGGTTCTTCGGCTTGATCCGGTTCGGGTAGGTGTGAATGGCGTTGTAGGCGTAGCGCGCGTAAAGCTCGGCCGGGCTGAAGACCTTGCCGATGACGCGCTGCCAGTTCCGCACCACCGTCTCGTAAGGTTGCAGGAAGACGACATTGGAATCGCGGTTCTCCGCGTCGCGCAGCACGCGGTTCTCCTTTTCCAGCCGCGTGTAGAGGGCGGTATTCGGCAGCGCGTAAAGGATGTTCACCGTCATGATCGGGATTTGGGAGACCTCCGCGAAATCGATGAGCGCCTGCGGCGTTTCGTCCGTGTCCGTATCGAGGCCCATGATGATGCCCGAGGCCGCCTCGATGCCGTAGCGATTCACCGTCTGCACCGCCTCGAGAATCGGCATGCGCATGTTCTGCCCCTTCTTCATCGCCTTGAGCGCCGCGGGGTCCGGCGTCTCGATCCCGAAAAAACAATTGGTGAAAAAGGCCTGCCGCATTTTCTCCAGGATGCGCGTGTGCCCGGCCATGTTGAGCGTCGCCTCGCAGGCGAGACGGACCTGGCAGTCGCGCCGCTTTTGCCATTCGATCAGGGCGTCGAGCAGGCTCTCGGCGGCCTTGGGATTGCCGATGAAATTGTCGTCCACGAAATAGACGGAAACGCAGCCGCCATCGGCAAGCTGGTCGAGTTCGGCCACGACCTGCTCCGGCGTTTTCAGGCGCGGATTGCGCCCATAAAGGGCGGGAATGTCGCAAAATTCGCAGGTATAGGGACAGCCGCTGGAAAATTGGACCGAGCCGAGCAGGTAATCGCGGATGTTGATCCGGTGATAGGCCGGCGTGGGAAAGTCCGACATCGGCAGGCGCTCGACCGTGCGATAAATAATTTGCCGTTCGGGACGCCCCACCGTTTCATCAATCCGCTGGAAAAGGCGCAGCGTGGCGTCGCCGGCCTCGCCGCAGTGGAGCAGATCGACGTCGGGATAGTAATCGGGCGCGGAGGAAACCGACGGCCCGCCAAGCGCGACTACCTTGCCCGCGTCGTGGGCGCGGCGGGTGATGTCGTGAATGCGCTGCCGCTGGATGTGCATCCCGGAAACGAAAACCACGTCGGCCCAGGCGAATTCCTCCGGCGTCACGCGCGCGATGTTCTCGTCGACAAACCTGATTTCCCACTCGCCGGGAATCAGCGCCGTGATGACAAGAATGCCCTGCGGCGGCATGAAGCCCTTCACGTCGCCCATGAGCGGGAACGCGTGGTTGAACGTGCCGAAGCTGTAACTGTAGCGGGGAAACGCGCAGAGAATGCGGCGCTTGTTGCGCGGCTTGAAACCGCGCAGGGCGGAGGATTCCGTCTCGATCAGCGATTCGTTCGGGATCACGAGTTGCCTGTATATCACAGGTGAACAAGTCATGCGAAGGTTAAAGCGGCTAACTTCGCGCTCCAAAATGGAGTCAATAGCCCCAAAGGGGCGAAGCAAGGATAGCCCAGGGCAACGCCTTGGGAAAACGATTCGCCAGGAGCAAGCCCTGAAAGGGCGACCTAAAATGAGGCGGGTGGCGTAGATCGCCCCTACAGGGCTCCCTATTTGTTGCCTGAAACCCAGGGCGTTGCCCTGGGCTGGGGATAGGCCGCCCCGTTGGGGCTGAATGGCAATGGAGTTGCCCGCACAAGCCCGTTTCCAAATGGAGTTTTGGAACGAGAGAATTAATGGCATACTAGTTCATGGTCGCTGAACGCCCCGATGTGATGCCGAAGGTGCGCGACTTGCCGCACAAGCCGGGCGTCTATCTTTTCAAGGACCGCTTCAACCGCGTGATCTACGTCGGCAAGGCGCGCGATCTCTACAAGCGGGTCAGCCAATATTTTCATCCCGGACGCCGTCATCACCACGATCGCAAAACGCTGGCGCTGCTCGAAAGCATCTGGGACCTCGAGGCGCACACGGTCAAGAGCGAGCCCGAATCGCTCCTGCTCGAAGGCAAGCTGATCAAGGAATTTCGCCCGCGCTACAATGTCAGTTTCCGCGACGACAAAAAGTTCCTCCTCGTGAAGGTGAACCTCAACGATCCGTTCCCGCGCTTCCAGCTCACGCGCATGAAGAAGGACGACGGCGCGCGCTACTTCGGGCCGTTTCCGCATTCGGGATCGCTGCGCAAGACGCTCACGCTCATCCGCAAGAAATTCCACATCCGCACCTGCCGTCCCGAAATTCCGGGCGAGATCGATTACCGGCATTGCCTCCAGCACATCATCAAGAATTGCTCCGCGCCGTGCGTGAGCAAAATCACCCGCGCCGGTTATCTCGCGAAGGTCAAAGAGGCGTGCGAATTTCTCGATGGCGCGTCGGGCGAAATGCTGGCCGAATTCAAGGCCGAGATGGAAAAGGCGGCGGCGCGGCTCGACTTCGAGCGGGCGGCGGAGATTCGCAACCTGCTCGACGATTTGAAGCGGACGACGCGCCCGACCAAACGCTTCGCGCGGCAATTCGTCACCACCGTGCGTCCGTCGGAGGACGTGGCCGCCTTGCAGGAGGCGCTCGGCCTCGCCGAACCGCCCAACATTATCGAGTGCTTCGACATCTCCAACATTTCCACCACGCACAAGGTCGCGTCCATGGTCTGCTTCCGGGGAGGAAAACCAGACCGGGAAAATTATCGCCGCTACCGGATCAAGACGGTGGAGGGCCAGGACGATTTTGCGAGCATGGCCGAGGTCGTGCGGCGGCGTTACGCGCGCGTGCTCAACGAAGGCATCCGGCGGCCCGGCCTCGTCGTCGTCGACGGCGGCAAGGGCCAGCTCGGCAGCGCGAAGCGGGAACTTGACGCCCTCGGTCTCGGCGATCTTCCCGTCATCGGCCTCGCGAAAGAGCGCGAGGAAATTTTCCGTCCCGGCCAAGGCGCGCCGCTCGTCATCGACCATTCCTCCGGAGCGATCCGGCTGCTTCAGCGCATTCGCGACGAAGCCCATCGTTTTGCGAACGCCTATCACCAGATTTTAATGAAGCAGCGCGTGAGCGAAAGCCTCCTCGATGATTGCCCCGGTGTGAGCGAAAATCGCAAGAAGCTCCTCCTGCGCCATTTTGGTTCCATCGAAAAGCTGCGCCACGCCACGGCGGAGGAAATCCGCGACGTGGAAGGCATCGGCCCGAAGCTGGCCGGAGCCCTCGTGGACTTTTTCGCGAAGCTCAAGCGTCGCGGCCCGCAAATCGAGGATGAACCCGTGGGAGATGAATTCGAGCCGGGCGGCGTCACCTACCCTCTCAAGCCGACGGATCATTAGCCGCAAAAGAAAGGTGCGGCGTGTCATAGATCGCCGCTACACTCAACCGATGACCACCACCTGCACCCAGCACGAATGGAAAGCGCCCGATGGCGAGACCTTTGCCTATTCGTTTTGGGCGGCCGATCTGCCGCCGGACCAGCCTCCGGTGCCGGAGTGGCGCCCGCGCGCCGTCGTCGTCGCCGTGCATGGACTCAGCGGCGCCGCGCTCGATTACGAACCGCTGGCCAGCCATCTCGCGAAGCACCGCGTCGTCACCTTCGCGCTCGAACTGCGCGGGCAGGGGAATGATCCCGTTCCGGAGCGGCGCGGCGATCTCGCGCGGATCGAGGATTGGTTCGCCGATTTGAGCGCCTTCTTCTCGCTTGTCCGCCGCCGCCATCCCGGCGCGCAAATTTATTATTACGGCGAGAGCATGGGCGCGGCGCTGCTCACCCGCTTTCTGGCCCAGGCTGGAGAAAGCGATCAACCCGCCGGACTCGTTCTCGCTTCGCCCGTCGTTGCGATGAAGGCCGAACCCTCGTGGTGGCAGGAACAGGTCTTTCGCTTTTTTCTTTGGGTGCGGCCCACCCACCGGGTCGATGTCAGCGAGTACACCAAACGGACCGATGACGATCCGTCGAATTGGGTCACGCGCGACGAGGCGCATCGCCGCTGGTTTGAGACTGCGCCGCACAAGATCGACTTCTTCACGGTCCGCTTTTTCAAGTGTCTTCGGGACCTGATCGACGGCTGCTTCGACGCCGCGCCGCGAATCACCGCGCCCGTACTCGTCATCTACGCCGCAAACGACGTCTACATCCCGCCCGCGCGGGTCGAGCAATTTTTCGCCCGGCTCGGCAGCCGCGAAAAGGAATTCCGCTTTTTCCCCGAGTCGTATCATCTCCTCCTCCACGACCACGACAAGGCGCAGGCCCTGGAACGAATCGAGGCGTGGCTCCTGCGCCGCATCGAAGTGACGGGGCAGCGCCAGGCCGCTGACGCCCGCTTCTCAATTTGAGTGAACGGTGCGCCAAAACGCTTGGCCGGTTCGACGCGCTATCGTATCGTGGCGAGGTTCTTCATAGGGTCCCGTAGCTCAGATGGACAGAGCAGGAGTTTCCTAAACTCTTGGTCGCGCGTTCGACTCGCGCCGGGACCACCCTGATAAGCCACCTCTCGCAAGGACGAACGCATGGGAAACAGCGAGACGACAATCAAGAGCCATTACCGCCGGGCGATCCGGGCTCCCTTCCGTAACGTCCGCCAAGACGTCTAAACTGGTCAGTTTTAAGAGGTAAAGCCCCTCAAAAAGAGGGGAGCCGCTTAACGGATTTGAACCGTTGACCCGCTCATTACGAATCGGGATTTTTCTCTCTGGAAATTGATTGGTAGCCATTTGGTAGCCGTAGTTTTAAGCAGAACCGCTTGTCCGTCCTTTAATGATTCTCTCGCACACTACGAGATCAAACCGAATGCACCGCTTCGACCACACGATCCGCGGAATCGCGCCTGCACGCGACCACTTCAACACCGTCTTGACGTGGACGGCGAGATAGTCGGCGAGTTCTTTTGCTGAAACGTGCTTGGCCATACGGTTACTTTTTGTTCTCGGAGTCAATATTTGTAAAATATTTCCTACAGTGCTCCCTCGTCTCTTCCGAAAGGACGTACCAAACCTGACCCAAATACTTTTCACAAGGCTCAGCCACAACTTTCCGACGCAACTCCTCGTCCGTCGTCTCAACTCCTGCAGCCTGGCGCTGATAATATATCTTGCACACAAGTGCACTAAATTCTTCAGGAACACCAAGGTGAGTAGGAGTAGCAGGACCAAACAGGAAGTCGTAATTTGGGAAGCCAAAACCTTCCTTCAAAAGCCGAGCGTGTGGCTCGATCTGTCGCGCCAACGCCTCCCAATGTTCCTCAGAATTTGCCAGCGCACGGGAGATTGTAGCCGGACTGATCGGTTCGCCCTTTTCAGCGAGCCACCGACTGATGGCACGTAGGCCGAGCTTTTTTGAAGCCTCATAAATGTAAGGGAACATCTCGGATACCCGCCCATACTTGACGACTCCCTCCGCCTCTGAGGCATACCTCAAAAGTTCCACTCCAGTAGGCAAAGGCCTGTCTCTTTCGTTTTCCACATCCCAACCGTTGCATTTGTTTCATGTGTTGTCAAAACAAAAACTTGGATTATGAAGATAAGGCTGGAGATTAACTCGAACCAAGGTGGTGTTTGAGGAAATTATCCACTTTACTCAACCCACAAGATTCAAGCTGTCTGGTCGGCCAAACTTTTGGGAATGGAATGCTCCAGCTTCTACTTACCTTTTCAGCCTTGGGGTCACTGATAACAGCGCGAACGTTTTGAAGGAGGTTTACCAGGTTGCGTTGGGGTAGTTTGCCGAGCATGGCTTCCTCCAGGGCATCGAGGATAAACTCACGGGTGCACAGAAGCATGATTTTTACATGCCGGACGTCGTTTCTTTCCTTTTGTTCAAAGTCCGCTGCATTGTGGATTTTTGATTTCAGTAAACTTACGGGATCAAGTACGCGCGCCTTGCACTGATTCACTTCGAGGACTGGCGGCGATGACTTTGCCAAATCCTTCGGGCTGAGGCCGTGAACACTGTGGAGCACTTCCACGATGCGCTTAGCACCGTCGATCTCCAATTCAACCTGACCAATCACGGGACCGCGCGGCTGAGACATGCGCTTAACGCCGCCGAAACGTTTGCGAAGGCTTTCAAGGAGATGACTGTCTCCATAAAAGTCGAGATCCTTGGAAGTGAACGGCATGAACTGCCGCAACTCAGCTTCGATTCGATGGAAGTAGAAAAGCGCCCAAAAATTAACCGCATGACCGCCGACGATGATCGATTTGCCGTCCGTAACAGCCAGTTCAAGTACCTTCCGAAAATCGGTGATTTCGGTTTGTGATTTCAAGCCATCGGTTAGGCGTAAGCCTGGCGTAAATAACTACGAAAATTCGTGAACTTGATCTTGGCACGGAGAGGAACAAGGGAATTTTCCTCCTGAACCTGCTCTGGCGTTGCTTTGCCAGAGGCAATACGATTCCAGTCCTTCACTCGTTCTTTCCGGTGAAGGCGATCAATTTCGGAGAATCGCATCTTGCTCATGATTCCAAGATCAGCAAATACGGCATCAGTGTCAAGCGTTCGCGACTCGTCTACGATTCTCACCCCGACCAGTCAGGCTGGATAAGGGGTTGCGGTTCTCGACGAGTTGCTCACAGAGGGGAAAGCATAAGTGATCGTGAGATCAATCCCTCTCGGCGAAGAGCCAAGCCACGGTAACGCCGAGACATTTGGCCAAGGCCTTCGCCTCAAAATCCATCACGTATCGCTCTTTCAACTCAATTCGGGAAATCGCCGTCCGATCTACAAATACACCCCTCGCCGCCATGCGCCCCGCCAAATCTTCTTGCGTAACTTCCGGTTTAAGATGAAAACGAGCTTCACGGACGCGGTGTCCGATAATATTGCGCTGGGCAGCCTTGCGGGTTTTCTTCATGGCGTGTGGAGTTCACACGCTTGACTCATAGCCCGTAGGCTCCTTAGATGAGTGTGAAGTCCACGAAATCGAACGACGCCAGCCTAATCAGGCTTCGACTCTTACTTTAAACACACGCTATGAAAGCCGCAGGCGAATCCACCCGCGAAATGGCAAATGAGCGTCGCAAAATGCGTCGTTTAACCGGCTACAGCATGGCGGCCATCGCTATCGCCGGGATTTGCGTGATTCTTCTTCTGATGGCCTACAACCGCTCAATCATTACAACCTGGGGAATACTCGGAGTGGCTGCAGCGATAGCCGCAATGTTAGCAGTTGCATTTCTGGTGAACCGCATCGGCGATTCTGCTTCCGCCTCGATGGATTTACTTCACAAACGGGAGCAGGATGCGGTTCGCGGAGCGGAGGGAGAGGAGGCAGTTGGAAAAATCCTCGATACGTTTGCCCAAGCCCGACACGTCGTACTCCATGACGTGAAGAGTCCGTTCGGCAATCTCGATCACATACTTTTGACCCAGTCGGGGAAAGTCTTCCTGATCGAGACGAAAGCTCACGGTGGAGAAGTGACTCTTAAAAAGCAGACCCTCCTCGTGAATGGCAAGCCAACCGAAAAGGACTTCATCAAACAAGCCTTGAACAACACCTACTGGCTTAAAGAGGAGCTGGACCGCATAACTGGTGAGGATACCTGGATAAACACTATCATTGTTTTTGCCAACGCGTATGTTCCCAAACTTTACGACGTCAAAAAAATACTCATCACGAACAAGCGCTTTCTTGTCGAGAATCTTTCCATGCTCGATCGAAAACCCACTACGACCAATCTGTGGCCCCATGTGGAGCAAATAAAGGCCTCACTCCAGGGAAGGGCGATTCCATTTCGCCCAATGCCGGAACCATCATTTTATCTTTACTTGAACGAACAGGTCCAAGGTCCGTTTTCAAACGAGCAAATCAAAGCCCTGCTCCAGGTAGATTCTGCAAAGCCAACTACGCCTTGTTGCACCGAAGGAGCCCAGGAATGGCAAACAGTGGAAGAGCTAGTACGATAACTACCTTTCTCCTTCATTCCATTTATACGACGATGAAAAAAAGCCGATGACTTGCGTCGTCGGCTTTTTAACAAGGCTTTTAAACCGATGTGACCGCTCTGGCGGCAGGGAAACGGCTTGCCTTATCTAACTTTGTCTTGATTCCAGAAATAGCTTACAAACCGGCCTAATAAAGGCAAGCTAATCAAGCGTCTGATCGTGCCGATCCTTTAAAAGAGGTTTGTTTATATGATCCAACAAGTTCCTAGACCGTTTGAAATCGCGTTGGATATTGGCCATAGCTCCATTGGCTGGGCCGTCTTCCAAAATGGTGAAAAGTTTGATTTGCTCGGCACGGGCGTTGTTTTGTTTCCTGCTGATGATTGTCTTGCGATCAAGCGTCGTGCTTATCGCCGTCAACGCCGCCATGTTCGGGCCACGCGGCAGAGAATCGAGCGGTTGAAAAGACTGCTGTGCCATGTTGGGGCGTTACCAGAGGCTGAATTGGATGAGCCGGGTTGCGCATGGCCATGGAAACTGGCGGCGGAAGTCTTGAGCGGAAGCGGACGCCTGCTCACCTGGCCGGAGCTTTGGGATGTGCTGCGGTGGTATGCCCACAATCGCGGTTACGATGGCAATGCCCGGTGGAGCCGCCAGGAGGAAGATGGGGAGGACACGGAAAAAGTCGAAAATGCCAATAGCCTGATGCAGCGCCACGGAACCGAAACCATGGCGGCAACCTTTTGCGCTGCTCTTAAAATAAATCCTCTGGGTGTCACAAAATCCTCTCAGGAGCGTTTCAAAGGACTAAGCGTGGCCTTTCCGCGAAAAGTGGTTATCGCCGAGATGAAATGCATTCTGGGAAAACATCAGAACGCCCTCCGTCAATTGACCCCGGAATTGGTCCGGGCCTTAGTGGGCAACGACAACTATCAAACTGGGGAATGGGATGATGGCGCATGGCACGCAGTGGTCGTTCCAACGGTACGTTTGCCGAAGCGTTACAAGGGCAGCTACCTCTTCGGGCAAAGTGTGCCGCGCTTTGACAACAGGATTATTTCTTCCTGCCCGACCACCTACGCGCGGATACTTGCGGACACCCACGACTCTAAAAAAGCCGTGCGCGACAGCAAAGTGCCCGCCAAGAAATGCCGCGAATTCCTGCTCTTTCGCTGGGCCATGATCCTGGCGAACCTGACTGTCAATATGGGGCAGGGCGTCCGTCCGCTTACAGCAGAGGAGAGAAAGGCCATCCATCAGGTCATGATCAAGGGCGATCCTGCAATCGAATGTGAGGCAGGCCACTTGACGAAGACGCAACTCAAGAAGGCTGTGATTCAAAAAACGGGGGCATTGCTAAATAATATCGACACATATTTTCTCACGCCCAACGCGGAGGATGCTCTAAAATTACGCCCCGAAAAATCAATATCAGGCCGCGCGCCCTACACCCGGCAGGTCATGAAGCAGGCGATCCGGGAAGTATTTGAAGGGAAGCATCCCACCGAAAAAGGCAATTGTCTTTATCTGAGCGACGATATCAAGCAAGCCCAACTGCAACGGACGCTAGACAAAAAAACCAATAATCATCTCGTGCGGCATCGCGTTCTGATTACGCGCCGACTGGTTGGAAACATCATCAAATCCTATGCCGCTGCAGATACTTTCCGAATCGGACGGATTACGATTGAAGTGAACCGCGACTTGCAGGCTTTTTCCGGGAAGACGAACAAGGAGATCGAGGGCGAACTTAACCAAATGCTCAAGGATCATTCCGGTGTGGTTAAGAAGCTGAAGGAGCATTTGGCGGACACCAGTTATCGCATTACTGCCGGTCTTATCCGCAAAGCCCGCATTGCCGAAGATTTGGACTGGACCTGCCCCTATTCGCAGAAGCGCTATGGGCCCATCGAACTGGCCAGCGGCGCCTTTGACAAAGACCACATTATTCCGCGCTCGTTGCGCCCGTCGGACTCAATGGAAAGTCTCGTTATCACCTCCAAGGCGATCAATGCCATGAAGGGAAACCGTACCGCTCTGCAATTCATCCAGGAATTTGAAGGCAAGAACATAGAGGGGGATCTCGGCGTCGGTAACGAAAAGTCGAATTTAATGACTGTATCGAATTTTAAAAAATTCGTTGATAAACTGAACACCAGAGCCAGCCATCGTCAGGACGCAGATCGAAAGAAGAAGCGTAAAGCCCTGCTTCTGCTGGAGCGCTATGAGGAAAAGGGCTTTTTGCCGAAAGACCTCACTCAAACGTCTCATTTGGTGCGGCTTGCCGCCACCGAAATTGAGAAGGAATTCGACGGCCTCGAAAACAAGCCCCGAATCATCTCGCTGCCCGGTTCCGTTACCGGTGAAGTCCGAAAGGGCTGGAAGGTTTACGGCTGTCTCGCCGCCCATAATCCCGAGGTGCAAAAGTTGTTGGATCGTAAAAAGGACGAGCCTGAGCTGAATATCAAAAAAGAGTTGCGCGACCTAACTCATCTTCACCATGCCTTGGATGCCTGCGTCATCGGCTTTGCCTCCCACTTCATTCCCAATGAGGGCAATCTATGGGAGATTCTCGTGAAGCGCAACCGAAGGCCGCATGAAGACGAACTACTGGTTCAAATGGGAAATGGCTATTTCGTACGCGATGCCAAAGGCCATGCTTGCTTGCACGAATTTTCTCCCGACTTGAAGCAACAAATTACCGATCGATTAGCGGAATGCCGCGTGGTCCAGCACGTTCCCAAGCGGATGGGCGGCCTAGCTGGGCTGGAGGAAAATACGCGTGGCATCATGGCCATCGAAGTCCCCGATGCGGAAGCAAGCCCAGGCAAGAAATCCAAGGAGCCCAAGCTCAAGGAAATTTGGAATAACGCGAGCGGGCAACCCCTTCCTGTTCTTGAAAAGCTGGATGCGGTCGTAGTCAAGCTTCAACGATTCGGGCCACGTGATCCTAAAAATCACGATAAACGGGAAAGACCTCCAACTTACGAAAAAGCCGCCAAGTTACTTGGCCTTTGCCCGAAAGACGGTAATGGAAAATTACGGGCGATTAAAGGAGTGCGAGTTATCGACGCTAATTTCGGTTTGGCTCTCTGGCGTAAAAACGGAAAGCCGGATGGTGAACCCGATAAGAGGGTTATTCTGTGGCACAAGGTCTGGCCTCAACTCAATGACATCGCCCAAAAAGAAAACGGAGGTAAGTGGCCGCAGGTTTTGAGAAATGGAAATCTCATTTCGGTACCCAGAGGCATTTACCAAGGCATCTGGAAGGTAGCTTCGGTAAAAGCGAGTCTAACTGTTGATCTGATTTTTCCACAAAAAGCCACGATGGAAAGTAAGGGGTATGGTCAAAAGAGGGAGGTAAGCGTAAAAACACTAATGGAAAATGGAATGAGCATCCTGCCTCATAAACTGACGGGGGCCTCTTCATGTCCTACCACATCGTAAGCATCGATTCGCCGCAATGTTCGTTAACTTGTCGAAACGGTCAGCTTATTTGCCGAACTGAAGAGGGGGAAAAGAAGTTACCTCTGGAAGATGTAGCTTCCATTATTATTACCAGTTTTTCGGCCACGATTCACAGCCAGCTTTTTCTGGAAGCAGCCAAACAAGGCGTAGCTCTCATTATCTGTGAGACGTTCCGTCCGGTGAGTCTCGTTCTGCCTGCCAATCGATCCACCGATACTTTGTTAACCCGTGCCTTGCTCAAGCTCTCTCCCCAGCATGTCGCTCAACTTTGGCGCACAACGATTGATGCCAAATGCCTGAACCAATTGACGCTGGCCGAGCACTTGTCACCAAAAGATAATGGATTGGAAGCACTGCGGAATGCCGTCCACAGTCGCAAAGCACACAAGGAAGCGATTTGCGCCAAACTTTTTTGGCAGATTTATGGCCGGAGCCAGGGTGAACCGGGTTTTGTGCGTGAACGGACCCAAGAGGGTTTGAACAGCTTGCTCAATTATGGTTATGCCGTATTGCTCTCGACCGTTTTACAAAAGCTGTTTGGAGTGGGATTGGACCCAACTTTCGGGATTTCCCACGCGACGCGGGAGCGGGCGGCGCCGCTGGCCTACGATTTGATGGAGCCGTTTCGTCCATGCGTCGATTGGCGCGTCGTGCAGTGGGTGCGACAGAATCCGAAAGCGGAATCACTGGAAGTAACGCCAGAATTTCGCCGATGGGTAACGGGGTTTCCGCTGGAGCGGATTGATTATCTGGACCTGACTCTTGAAGTGCGCGGCTGCATCGAGGGGGTGGTCCGTGGCTTTCGCCGGGCAGTTCTTAACCACAAACCCGGCTTTTATAAACCATGGACACAGAAAAGTTCAAAATGGGCTGGCTAGTCGTTGCCTTTGATCTTCCCGTTGTTGAGAAGGAGCAGCGAAAAGCGGCCACCGATTTTCGCAATTACCTGATCGACGATGGCTTTACGATGATGCAATTCAGCGTCTACGTGCGTGCGTGCGTCTCATTTGCTCGTCAGGAGACTCATTTGGAACGACTCAAACGGAATTTACCTCCCGAAGGGACGGTTCGAGCAATTTATGTGACGCGAGCACAGTGGGAGCGGTCGTTTGTCATCCATGGTCAGCCAGCCAAAGAAATTTCCGCGGAGATCCTACCCGAGCAGATTCAGCTCTGGTAACCAGCTTGTAAAGAGCTGGTTGCCAAGAGCGATTCTGCCCCCCCCGGATTTGGAATCAAGGCAAAGCGAAGGAAATCGAGCGGCGAACAAACGGAGGATTCTGCCCCCCCCGGATTTGGAATCGAGGCAAAGCGAGATTCACAACCGGTCAAATGGCGGCGCGATTCTGCCCCCCACAGCTCCCGAGAACAAACGACTCAAATACCTA
>Ga0182030_10013902_pt1 | contig 15965 bp, 13 predicted proteins | sample 812S3MmetaG_FD_121299 | JGI IMG/M metagenome (GOLD analysis project Ga0182030, IMG submission 121299) | Permafrost microbial communities from Stordalen Mire, Sweden - 812S3M metaG (Illumina Assembly) | ecosystem: Environmental > Terrestrial > Soil > Wetlands > Permafrost | place: Sweden...
GATGCCGCTTCCCACAGGAAAAAGCCGTACCAACCGGGGCAGGGGTTTACTTCATTCAGCCAAAGCTCGCCGGTCGCCGCGTTGGACAGGAAATCGATGCGCGGAGCCCCGGTTCCACCCAGCGATAAGAAGCAAGTCATTGCCCATTCGCGCAGCTTACTTTCGAAATCCGCGGGAAGACGCGGGTTGATCTCTCGCGTACCCGCCAGGGTCTGCTGGGTCATTACACCGGCGCGTTTCACGGCGGTAACATCGTCGCTGCCGGAACCGTACTTATCCTTGAAATCCAGGACGTCGTGTTTCTTGGTGGGCTTCTCGATGGCCGATGTCCGGGCTTTGCCATCCACGCGGCGCACGGCAACGTTGTATTCCACCAGATTCTCGACGAACGGTTCCAGAATCGCCTGTCGATCGAGCTTGAAAATGACGGGAAGCGCGGCGCGCACCTCATCGATCGAGGTTGCCCGGGCCACGCCGATACTCGATCCCAGGTGCATGGGCTTGACGATCACCGGAAACCTAAGTTCGCCCATGCCGCTCGCGACTTCGTCGGCGCCTGGTATCAGCCCACTTACTGGGCGTTCCAAAACCGCATGCGGCAGCAGACCAATGCCTTTGCTGCCGAGAAAACCCTTGGCCGCCGCCTTATCCATGAAGGCGCAAGATGCCGGCAATCGCATGCCGGTATAGGGGACGTTCGCAAGCTCGAACAGCCCCTGGAGACAGCCGTCTTCACCGAATATTCCATGCAGCGCGAGGAGCGCAACGTCGAACTCAAGGGGTTTCGGCTTCGAAAACAGCCCGGCATTCCGTCGCGGCAGCAGCCTCCCCAGGCCATCCACATTTGGACAAACGTCCAGGGTTACGCTGCCAAGGCCATCATAGACCGGTCCTCGCGGAAGGTATGAGCCGCGATTGCGCAGCGCTTCCCCCACAAGCCATTCTCCGGCCAGCGAAATATAAACCGGGAAAGCGGAGAATCGCTGTTGATCGAGGGACTCTAAAGCATTTAAGCCGGTATAAATGCTGACGTCGTGCTCCGGGGATCGGCCGCCGAAGAACACGGCTACTCGTGTTTTCATGAGCTATCGGGACTCCATACGGTGTGCTGGGCTGCGGTCCTTCGATCCTCAATATTAGCGCGGATGCGAGGGCGGAAGGTACGGCCACGCCAACGTGCAGGCGATTCCGCATCGGGTCTTTTGAAGAGCGGGCAAGCAGCGGTATCGCGGATTGACTGCGGTGCGGAGGGCGGCACGGAGGCACCGATAGCTGCGGGATCGCATGAGGCGTAGGCTAGGAATGGTTGAAGAGGGAGGACGACGCGCACTTGTTTGCTGGAGGCCGGTCAGGGCGCGCGCTTGGGCGCGGTTCCGGCATTAGAGTAGAGTTCGGCGGCGATCGCACAAGCCCAGTATTTCTCCGGCTTGCTGTCACGGGGTTGGGGCTTGAGGTTCAAGCCGATGAAGGCATGAAAAATGTTGTAGGCCAGGAACGCCATCGACAAGAAGGCCTCGATGGCCTTGGGATCGCGCTTGTAAATATGGCCGGCTTCCCGACCATTGACCAGTTCATTGAAGCCGAAGTCCTCGATGTCCCATCTTCGATGGCCCCAATCGACGATGCGCATAGTGGGCGCTTGCTGGCATGGTAAGGTCGTCACCCAGACCCAATCGCAGGTTTCCTGGGTGAGCGTTCGATCCAGTTGACGACGTATGAAGCAGGTTTCCAAGGACCGCACCGCACGCAGCGAAGAAACACTGCGCGAGGATCGGGCGCGTTGACTTCTTGTCACCGCACGGCAATCGTCACCGTATTGCTGACCGCGCCGCCGGTGGAGATCATCAGCGTCTGCGGGCCGGGATTAACATCCAGCAACGGAATCTGTACGTTCACCTGGTAAAGACCGGCAAATCCGGGAGCGGGGCCGGCGTAAATTACCTGCGCCGGCGCGCCGTCGTAGAAGGCGCCGGCCGCCAGCACGGTCTGCGCCGGCGGCAGGGGCGCCGCAGCGCCGTCGGCAACCGCCGGGCTGACCGCGCCCAGCCCCGTGCAGTACACCGCGACAACTTCGCCCGGGCTGGCGGGATTGGCATCCGTCACCAATTGGCCGGTGAGCGCGTGTTCCACCGCGCCGGCTCCGCTGCCCAGCGAATTCAGCGTGAAAATGGCCGGCGCGGCGGCCGCCACCGGTACATTCACCACGGCCGTGCCCGCGCCGGAGGTGACTTGGATCTGCGCCGTTCCAGCCGCCGTCTCGTACGGAATCTGCGCGTTGATCTGCAGCGGCGCGGCGTACAACAGCGGCGCGGCGATGCCATTCACCGTGACGTGAACGTCCGCTAGTTGGAGTGGGAGCGGCGGCGCGCCGGCCGTGGCCGGGGTCACGGCCAGTTGCTTGCCGAAGATGCTGACGATTTCGCCGGGCGCAACCGTAGCCCCGTAGCTTGCCGAATTTGCCGCCCCGGAAATCGCAATCGGTGGACCGGCCGTTCCCGCCGCGATCTTCGCCAAAAAAGCATCCTCGCCGGTGAACGTGTACTGGTAGGCGTATTTCCGGGGAAAATCCGGTGAATTGGTACCGCCCGCGACATATGCGTTGCCGGCGGAATCCACCGCCATGCCGGAAATGGAATCCTGGTTGCTGCCGCCCAGATACGTCGAGTATTGCAAGCCGCCCGTCTGGCCGTTCCATGCTGCGACAAATCCATTCTGGGGGCCGGCCAGTTCCGGCTGGATGGCATTCGCGGTGGGCAAATCCTTCGACGTGGTCTCGCCCGCCATGTAGGTGTTACCGGCCGCATCGGCAGCCACGGCTGTGGCGTAGTCGTAAGCGCTGCCGCCGAAATAGGTGGAGAAGATCAGGCCCGAGCCGTCGCCCTTCAATTTGGCGGCGAATGCATTCGAAGCCACCGCGCCGCTCGCGGCGTAGCGCGACTGGGAAGCCTGCGCCAGCGGAAAATCCGCCGAGGACGTACTACCCGCCAGGTGGACGCTGCCGGCGCGATCCACGGCGATGGCCCCGGCCAAATCGTCGCCCGAACCGCCTAAATAGGTAGACCAGGCAAGTTGGGAACCTGCGGAATCGAGCACCGCAACGAAAGCGTCATTTCCTCCGCCGGGATGCGATTGGAATGCATTGGCAACCGGAAAGTCGAAAGAGCTGGTGAAACCCGCGATATACGCCCTGCCGGCGCCATCCACCGCAATGCTCTCGCCGCTATCCGGCCCCGATCCGCCCAGGTAGGTGCTGTAGACGAGTTTCGATCCGCTGGGATCCAGTTTGAGGGCAAAGGCATCGGAGCTGAAATTATTTGCAATGGCGTAAATCGAACCATCCGGGCTGGAGGCCAACCGTTCGAGGTTATAGTAGGGCAGATCGGTGGGCGGCGCGGTCCAGGTCGCGCCCGAATCGCGGCTCACCCGCAGCCCTGAATCGGTGACCGCCCAAACGGTGGTATGGACCGACGGGTCCACCAGCAGCCAAAGCACGTAGGGGAGCAATCCGTCGCTCTCGGGCGGCCATTGGCCCTGGGTCCAATGCGCACCACCGTCGTATGTCGCGTAGGGCGGGAAGTTGATCGTTGTCGTGGCGTACAACAACTGCGGATTCACCGGATCGATCGCCAGACATATAATGCCCGTGCTCCGGGTGAAGCCGTTGGCCATGGCGGTCCAGGTAACACCGGCGTCGATGCTCTTCATGACGCCGGTATTCCCGCCGGCATAAATGGTGGACGGCGTGGAGGGGTCGATCAAGAGAACGTTCGATCCGGTCGTCAGGCTGGTGGCGTTCCACGTGGCCGCGCCATCGGTGCTCTTGTACACGGCGTCATCGTTGGCCGAATAGAGAATTTTGGTATTGGCCGGATCGATGGCGATCATCCGAACGGACTGGCTGGCGCCCGTGGACGCCGCGGACCAGGTCGCGCCGCCATCGATGCTCTTATAGATTCCATTCCCCAGGGTTCCGAGGTAGACGGTTTGGGAGTTCGCCGGATCGACGGCGATCGACTCCGGCAACAGGTAGACAAACGGATTCGCCGCCCCTGGCGGTGGGCTTCCGAGAATCGCGCTCCAATGGCTGCCGCCGTCGCCGCTCCGGTAGAGCGTTTGAAACGTCCCCAGGTAAACCGTTTGCGGATTCGTGGGGGCGACCGCGATCGATTCCACCAGGAGGCCCGGCAAATCGTCCGCAAACCCCTGCCACTGTTCGGCGGAATTGCCGGTCTTGAATACCAGCGGCTGTTTGACCGCGCTTTGAAAAGGATTCACCAGCGGCAGCGCGGCGGAACTTTCGCCGGTGAGATAGACCGCCCCGGCGTTATCCACGGCCATTCCGTGGATGATGCCCGATGCGCCCAGCGGCAGCGTGGTGGCGTAGAGTAGCGTGGAGCCATCGGCGCTGAGCTTCACCACCACGGGATCGCTCCCCAGAGCCGTGTAGCCCGCCAGGTGGGTCAGGTTCGGCAGGTTGATGTCGCCGACCAGATACACGCTGCCGGACGCGTCGAGAGCCATGCCGAGCAGGTCGTTATAGCCGCCCCCGCCCAGATAAGTGGAATAGAGCAGGGTGCTGCCGTCGCCGCTGAATTTGCTGACGAAGATGTCGTCGCAAGGCAGCATACCCTCGCTAGTGGAGCATGGCACGTTGTTGTAGGTGGTTTGCAATGCGCCCGAAGTGATCGGAAAATCCGCCGCATCCGTCGTGCCCGCGAGGTAGAGATTTCCACCAGCGTCTAGCGCGACCGATCTGGCGTAGCTAAAGCCGCTGCCGCCGAGCAGCGTCGAGAAGACCAGCACCGGGTCGATGGTCAGGGGACGCCGGTGATCGTATTCACCCAGGACGAAGCCCACGGTCCGGCCGTGGAGATCGAGCCGGCAGGCCACTTCGCGGCCATCCTGGTACGCATGTGGCTGGCGCATGCGCAGCGAACCGGCGACCAGGTCGCCGGCGGTGATGGCGGGCATCGCCCCATCGATGAACATGCGAATGCGGCGCGCATCGGCCCCCGGCGCCAGCTCGAAATCGTGCTCCAACTGGCTGCCGCGTGCGTGCCAGATCAAGTCGATTGCCGGGTACGCATGCGCATACCGGACTTCCTGGTAATTCGGGATGCCGATATGCCACTGCGACCGGTCGGCGCCGGTCAGGTAGTTGGATTTCGCGGTGAGCGCGTGGCGGCCGACGGGCCTGCCGGGCTTGGCGCCCGACAGCCGGATGCGCACGCCGTCCATTACCGCTCCGTCGGCAGTCAGAAAGACGCGCGTGCTACCGGCGCGCACCAGAAAAGCCGCTTCACGCGGCGCCTGGCCGCGATTCTCTTCAAAGGCGATTGGTGGGGTTACTGCGAACAGGCAGGCAACCTGGGTGAAAAAGAGGACCGCTACCGGGACTCGCATGGCTGGGTTCGTTCCACTCTTAATCATACTGCGATCTCCGAAAATAAGCCCCTTTCTTGAGGGGCGTGCCGACGTGCGGGCACACCTCCGGACCCCCTGTTTGGAGGATTCCGGCCATTCTGCCCAACCAATCCCACGTGGTACGATGAGGGCTTGTGCGTCGCGCCGCAGGTTGGAAGTTGGAGCCGTGCAACGGAAGCGCACTCTGCGCTCCGGCTTCGTATCGTCAAAGGTAAGCTCATGGAGACAGGATTCGTCTCCTCCCTCGGGGGGACGATGGCGATTACCTCGGTGGGAGATCCGGGGGCAGGACTTCCCCACATCGTGTGGGGGCATGGGTGGAACCAGTCTTCCGCCGCGTTGCTGCCAATGGCCGAATCGCTGGCTCGCTTTGCCTTTTCCACGCTCATCGATTTTCCCGGATTTGGCCGGTCTCCCATGCCTGCGGGAGCGTGGGGGACGGCGGACTATGCCGATGCCGTGGCAGCCTGGCTGGAGTCTCTGCCCCCCGGACGAAGGCTCTGGGTCGGACATAGCTTCGGATGCCGCGTCGGCATCCAAATCGCCGCGCGTCATCCCGGACTGGTCGCGGGGATGGTCCTCATCGCCGCCGCCGGTCTGCCCCGGCGCCGCACGTTCCTGGAACGTCTCCGGCTGCAGGGACGCCGGCGGGCACTTCAGATCGCCAAGCTCATTGTGCCGGAGGGACCGAAGCGGGATCGCCTGCGCCGCCGCTTTGGCAGCGCCGACTATCAGGCGGCGGCGGCGATGCGTCCCATTTTCGTGAAAGTCGTGAATGAGGATCTTACTGCCACCGCGCTGAAGGTAGATTGCCCGGTACTCCTCATCTATGGCGCGGAGGATAACGATACACCCCCCGAAATGGGGATGCGGTATCAAAAGTCGATCCCGGGCGCCAAACTGGTGGTCCTCGATGGCTTCGATCATCTCGGGATACTCAATCGGGGACGGAATCAGACCGTGCAGCACATCCAACGTTTCCTGACGAGTCTTTGCTCATGAAGACGTTAGTTGCGACTTGTTATGCGATCTTCGCTCTGCGCAGATTAGTCACTTACCTGCATATCTTCCAGCAGGAGGAATACGATGGAACGCGATTCGTCCGCTGGATCTGGCGAACTGCAGCGTTCGACAGCCGGGCAACCGGGCTGCTTGCGCTGCTTGGCCTGGCCGAAGCCGTCAAGGTTCTGCCCGGAGCTATCGGCTATATCGTAGCCTCCGCGGTCTTTCTGGCGCTCGCCTATTTCGAGGGCGACCCACGCTCCTCCGGCAAGAAGCCTCTGGTGATGACTCTGCGGGCTAAGCGCGTGCTGGCGGGTGCGGCGCTGGCAGCTGGGATAGCGGGAGTCTTAGTCGCTATCTATACCACTTCGGCCTGGTTCTGGATTGCGGCCGTCCAGTTTCTTCCCTTCAGCCTGGTGCTGAGTAATTTGACTTTGGCGCCATACGAACAGAGAGTGCAGCGGCGCTTCTGGCGGGAGGCTCACAGCCGGCTGGAGGAACTCAGGCCGGTGACGATCGGCATCACCGGGTCGTATGGCAAGACCTCGGTGAAGCACATCCTCGGGCACATCCTGGAAACCCAGGCGCCAACCCTGGTCACGCCGGGCAGCGTCAACACTACCATGGGCATCGCTCGCGTGGTGCGCGAACAATTGGGCCCGCACCATCGGTTTTTCGTCTGCGAGATGGGCGCCTATGGCCCCGGCTCGATTGCCAAATTGACGCAACTGGCGCCGCCGAACCTGGCTATCATCACCGCCATCGGTTTCGCGCATTACGAGCGATTCAAAACGTTGGACACGGTTGCCAGAGCGAAGTTCGAGCTGGCGGAAGCCGCCGTCGAGGGCTCCGGCAAGGTGATCGTAGCCGAAGACGTGCTCGAACAACCGGCAGCCCGGGAGTTTGCCACGCGCCACGAAGAGAGCGTCGTGGCCGTGGGAAGAGGCGCCACTTGCGCGCTCCGCGTCGGCTCCGTGAAACAGACCAGTGACGGCATGGAGATAGATATCGTCTGGGGAGGGCTTCCTTACACCTTGCGGGCGCCGCTGTTCGGGGAACACCAGGCGATCGATATTGCGCTGGCCTTCGCCGCCGCCTGTCAGTTGGGAGTGGCCCCCAATTCCGCGGTACTCGCGCTGGCTTCGGCCGGTCAGATCAGTCACCGCCTGGAGGTGAAGCGGCAGCCGAGGGGATCGGTACTGATCGACGATGCCTACAATTCCAACCCCGTCGGTTTTGCCAGTGGGCTGCGGATCTTGGATTTGTTTTGCCGGCCCGGCGGGCGCCGCTTCCTGGTTACGCCAGGTATGGTAGAGCTCGGCGCAGCGCACGACCGCGAGCACGCCGCCATCGGCGCCCTGGCCGCTTTGCATGTGGACGTGCTGCTGGCCATCCTGCCGGAGCGAATTTCGACGTTGACCGCTGCCTACCGCGCCGGCAATCCGCAAGGAACTGTCGTCTCCTGCCGGAGCTTTAGCGAAGCCCAGGCATGGCTGGCCGGGAAGTTGGGGCCGGAAGACGTCGTGCTGGTGGAGAACGATCTCCCCGATCTGTACGAGAAGAAACTTAGCCTCTAAGACGAAACGGAACGCTTCGACGAAACCCGTGGGCACGGCGCGTCTCTATGCCCGCCGCTCCCTCTGTGTCCGCCTCACCTCCCGGCGGTGAAATCTCAAGGCGGGTTCACCACAGAGACACCGAGACGCAGAGAAAAACTCAAGAACGGCTGAGGTGAATGGGGCGGCCGCGACTCGAAGCGGCCGGCCCCGGTTCCAGCAATGATATACTTTTGGCATGCCCAGGGCGGTCCAGAATTTGGCGCCGAAGTTGCACGGACCGCCACCCCAAATGCCGGTTTGAGTTCCGGCCCTAACATATGGCTCTCGAAATTCATAGCAAGGAACGCGAGGGTGTCACCATCCTCGACATGAAAGGCCGCATTACGGTGGGCCCGGAGGCTACCGCTCTGCGCGAAGCCGTGGCGGCGGCCGTGACCGAAGGCGTGCGCCAACTGGTGTTCAATCTGGCGCAGGTGGATTTCATCGACAGTACCGGGCTGGGCGCCGTGGTGATGTGCTCCACCACCTTGCGCAAGGCCGGCGGCGCGGTGAAGCTGCTCAATCTCAACCGCCGCAACATCGAGTTGCTGGTGATGACCAAACTGGCCACCGTTTTCGAAACTTTCACCGACGAGCAGGACGCCGTCAACAGCTTCTTTCCCGACCGTAAGCTCAACCAGTTCGATATTCTGAGTTTCGTCCAGCAAATGAAGAAAGAGGAATAACCGCCCGTGGCTCTGGTGGTGATTGGGGGTGTGGCCGCCGGCCTGAGCGCCGCGGCGCGCGCGCGGCGCATCGACCCGCATCTGGAAATCGTCGTCCTCGAAAAGGGCCCGGTGATTTCCTACGGCGCCTGCGGCTTGCCGTACCTGGTGGAAGGCCGCGTGCGCGACGCCCGCGACCTCATCGTCTACACGCCGGAATACTTCCGCCGGCAGCGCAATATCGAGGTGCGCACCGGCGCGCGCGTAGTGGCCATCTCGCACGCGCGCCGCGAAGTCGCGCTGGAATCCGGCGAGCGCGTGCGCTACGAGCGGCTGGTGATCTCCACCGGCGCCCGCTGCGACACCTGTGCGTTGGCCGATCTGCCGCCCCACGTCTTCACCCTGCACACCCTCGATGACGCCACCCGCCTGCGCGCCTTTCTGCGCGAAAAGCAGCCGCGCCATGCGGTGGTGGTGGGCGCCGGCTACATCGGATTGGAAGCTGCCGACGCGCTTCGCCGCAACGGCCTGCGGGTCACCGTGCTGGAGCGCTCCCAGCAGCTTCTCCTGCGCGACGACCCGTGGTGGACCGCGCTGGTGACCCGGCAGCTCGCCGATCATGGCGTGGAGCTGCGCTGCGGAGTAGACGTCCGGTTCCTCGATTTTCCGGCCGACGTGGCGGTGCTGGCCGCCGGCTTCAAACCCAACGTGGAACTGGCCGCGCAAGCCGGCGTGGAAACCGGCCGCAGCGGGGCCATCCGCACCGACGACCGTATGGAAACCAATCTGCGCGGGGTCTACGCCGCCGGCGATTGCGCCGAGGTCCAGCACCTGGTGACCGGCCGCCCCACCTGGATTCCGCTGGGCACCACCGCCAACAAAACCGGACGCGTGGCCGGCGCCAACGCCGCCGGCGGGCGCGAGCGCTTCGCCGGAATCGTGGGCACCTCCATCGTGGCGGTCTTCGGCATGGGTTTCGCCACCACAGGGCTCTCCGCCAGCCAGGCTCGCGCCGAAGGTTTTTCGCCGGTGGCCGCGCAAATTGAAGCCAAGTCCAAGCCGGGATATTTTCAGGGATCGAAGACCGCCGTCGAACTGGTCGCGGACCGCGCCACCCGCCGTCTGCTGGGCGGCTCGGTGGTGGGCGAGGATGGCGCCGCCGGACGCATCGACGTGATCGCCACGGCCCTGCAAGCGGGCCTGCGGGTGGACCAGTTCGAGCAACTGGACCTGGCCTATTCGCCGCCGTTCTCCACCGTGTGGGACCCGCTGCTGATCGCCGCGCAGCAATTGCTGAAGGAACTGTGATTCAGTTTTCCGTGGGAACCCGCTCCACGCGGTCGACCACCACGATTTCCACGGGGACTTTCTGGGGCTGCAAGCGCACGCCGATCTTCTCTTGCAGGACGGCAAACAACGAGGGCAGGGCATCCGCGCCGGCGTCGGTGGAATTGAGATCTTCGTTGGCCCAGCTCAGCTCGAAGTCGTACACACCATCGATCCCCGTCTTGTCTACCACCATCGCCCCCAGGCGGCGCGCCGCGAAGTCGGCCAGGTCCGCCATCGAGACCTTCGTCGCCTTCAGGGTGGTGCGCACGCCGTCGCTATTGCTGTTGGCGCCGGACCCGCCGGGCTCGACCGGTTTGAGTTTCAAGCCTCCCTTGGCCACCACCAGCGCATAGCCGGAGATCTCCTTCGACTCGCGGTGCACAGACAGTTTGAAACGGTCCTCCAGCAGCGTCCGCAGCATGAGCGGGCGGTCTTCGTTCCTGGTGTCCGGCGGATACTTGGCGGCGATGTCGAAGTGTACGTTTTCCATCCAGTCGGGGCCGGTCACCTGAAACGGCTTGACGCTGTAGGCCCGCTCGATGAGACGCTTCAACGACTGGTTGGTCATCAGGATCTGCCCCTTGGACCCGTTCGAGGAACTGCCATTGCCGCCGGAGGTGTTGGGTTTGACGGAGGCCGCTTCGTACGCGGGCTGCGGCTGAGCCGCGGCCGCGCATGCGGCGAGAAACAGCATCGTCGTGCGCATGGACGTAGGACGAAACTCAGCCCCTTTCCGTTGGTATTATTCCAGCAAGTGCCCCATCTTCTCTTTCTTGGTCCGCAGATATGCCTCGCGCGTTTCCACCACGTCCGCCAGGCACGGCACCCGCTCGGTGACCTCCACGCCGGCGTTCTCCACCGCCGCCACCTTCTCGGGATTGTTAGAGAGCAGGCGCACCGCCTTCAGACCGAAATGGCGCAGAATCGCGCCCGGCAGCAGATAGCTGCGCAGATCCGGATCGAAACCCAGGCGCTCGTTGGCCTCCACCGTATCGGCGCCCCTATCCTGCAACTCGTAGGCCCGCAATTTGTTCAGCAGACCGATCCCGCGGCCTTCCTGCAGTTCGTAGATCACCATCCCGCGGCCTTCCTCGGCCACGCTCCGGAGGGAGATCTCGAGCTGCGCCCGGCAGTCGCACCGCAAGCTGTGAAACACGTCGCCCGTGAGACACTGGGAATGGATGCGAACCAGAGGAGGTGGGCCGTCGGCAAGGTTGCCCATCTCCAGCACCACCGCTTCTTCGCTGAGCCCGTCGTGGCTGCCTTCGAATCCATGGATCCGGAAGACGCCGAACTGCGTAGGAAATTCCGCTTCGGCCACTTTTCGCAGCCGCAGCGCAGAGGAATTGTTCATTGCTGACTATTGAGGACCTTGCTCACTTTATTATAATGGCTTCCGGCATCCGATGAATCTCGAAGGCTACCTGGTTTCGCTGCTGGTCAAGCTCGCCGCGATGGCCGCCATCGCCAGCGTGATGGCGCGCGCCAATACCTTCCAGTCGATGCTCATGCGCGAAACCCGCACGCTGCCCCAGCGGGCGGCTCTGGCCTTGTGGTTGGCGGTGGTATTTGGCGCCAGCGTGGCGGTGCGCGTGGCCGGCCGCCAGCCGGCCTACGAGGCGGCCGATCTCGGCTTGGAAGGCAGCCTCATCGCCGGACTGCTGGGCGGCTACGTCACCGGTCTGCTCTCCGGAATCCTGATCTCCCTGCCCGCGTTGTTCAAGCACGAGTACCTCACCTTGCCGCTGCTGGCGAGCATCGGCGTGCTGGGAGGTCTGCTGCGCGATCTCGCGCCCACCCCGGAGGAGGTCTGGCGATTCTCTCCCTATCCCGACCTGAATATCTACCGCTTCTTCAAGGAAAAACACCATCACTGGCGCACCGGCTTCCAGTTGATTTTCTTCGCCGCCATTCTGTGCGCCGAGGCCTTGCGCCAGGGACTGGGCGATCTTTTCAAACGCAGCGGCGGCGATCTGCTCTTCCGCCTGCAACCACCGCCAGGGCCCGAACCGTATCACTCGCTGGCCATCGCCGCCATGTACGGCACTACGCTGTTCGCGGTGGCCATTCCGCTGAAAATCTGGAACAATACCCGCAACGAGAAAAAGCTCGAAGAACAGGAGCGCCTGCTGGTGGAGGCGCGCCTGGCCGCCCTCACCAGCCAGATCAACCCGCACTTCCTGTTCAACACCCTCAACTCGGTTTCCTCGCTGATTCGCACCAACCCCGACCAGGCGCGCGTCATGGTGGTCAAGCTCTCCAAGGTGCTGCGCCGCCTGCTGCGCAAACACGAGAACTTCAGTCCCCTGCGAGACGAGTTAAACTTCATAGAGGACTATCTTTCCATTGAGATGGTCCGCTTTGGCGAGAAACTCCGCTTTGAGACCGATGTGGCTGGCGATACACTCGATATGTTGATACCGAGCATGATGCTGCAACCGCTGGTGGAGAATTCCATCAAGCACGGCTTGAGCACCAAGGTGGAGGGCGGCACCATTCGGATTCGCACGCACCGCACCGAAACCCGGCTGCATCTGCTGGTGGAGGACGACGGGGTGGGCATCTCCGCGGAAAAACTGGCGACGCTGCTGCAACACGGAGGCATCGGAGTCAGCAATGTGAACGAACGGCTGAAAGTGCTGTTCGGCGGCGAATATCGCATGTGGATTGAAAGCCAGCCCGGGAATGGCACGCGGGTGCAGATCGAAGTGCCCGAGTTGCAGACCGATCTGGCGGCGGTTTCATAAAAGGCTGTTCGATGATGGGAGAAAGCTTCTTGACTATCGGCTCGCGGAATCATCCAGAGATCAGGCCCTTCCCGAAGCGGAGATCGCCCGAACATTCTTTGCGCGTCAGAAGCGACTACAGTTTATTTTTTACGCAGTCGCTGCGATCGCTCTCGGTTACCGCTTCGTTGTTCCCCAGTTCCCGCTTCCTGGCGTCCGCCCTGCTCCGCCCCATTGACTTCGGCGCCGTACGGGTGATTGTGGAGCTCGGCATCGGCACGGGAGCCATTACCAATGAAATTCTGCGGCGGTTGAGACCGAATGCCGTTTTGATTGGAGTCGATCTGAACCCGGCGTTCGTGAGCCACGTACAACGGAAGGTCCAGGACGCCCGCTTTATTCCCGTTCTCGGCCGGGCGGAACGGCTGGGAACTCTTTTAGGCCAATACGGGATCACCCGCGCGGACGCCATCGTGTCGTCTCTCGGCCTGACGGGTATGCGCCCGGCACAACGGTCCGCCATCGTGGCGCAAGTGGCGGCGCACCTCACCCCGGACGGCGTACTGACGCAGTATCAATACCTGCACGTCAGCGGCAAGCCGAACTGGATCTCTTCACTCGGTTTCGCACACTTCCCCGAAAGGGAATTCCTCTCGAAACACTTCCGCCACGTCGCTTCCGAGCGAGTCATGTTGAATCTTCCCCCCGCCAGGGTATATACCTGCCGATTTTGAGAGGATGACCGGCGAAGCGCTTCTGAGCCCTAGGAACCGCCCTGCCGGGTGAGCGTGTACGATTCGTCTCTCCCCGCGGGTGAAATGTGGAACACTTCCATGCGCAGCGACTTGCCGTCCTCCGACGGCTCCCATTGCGTCTTGATCACGACATCTCTGTTGTGACGCATTTCCATCATCACCAGCGCCGGGCCGTTGTACCAGAAGGAAACCTCCTCACCGGCTTCCTTGATTTGGCATTGTTGGCCGCCGAGGGCGCACACCAGGTGGATTGTCTTGGCCTTGGCCTCCCGTCCGGCCTCGGAAACCTCCACGGTATCGGCGGATTGGTGGATCTCCAACGTGCTGATTTTCAATTTTGCCGCGTGCCCCGGATCGAACACCCAGGTGCCGCTCAACTGGGGCGGGTCGGCGCCCCAAGCCGCGATCACGGCAAACGCCGCCAAGCTGACGATTTTTCGCATACACCTTTCCTTATTCGTACTAGTGTACTCGCCCTGGAAGGCAAACAACGTACAATCTTTTCCTTACAAGGAAAAGCGCCCGGAGAATCCGGACCTTGCCGGCGCGGCGGGGCGGCCGCTAGCACCGGCTTCTCAGCGCCTCTGCGTTTCAACGGGGAACCGGATAAAATCAAGTTTCCAGCGTGCGAATCACCATTTCCAAAGAGAACTACCTCAAAACTATTGCCGAGGCCGAATCGGAGGGCGAAATCGTCAAGGCGGTCACGCTCACACGCTGGCTGCACGTCTCCGCGCCCGCCGTCACCATGGCTATCAGGCGGCTGAAACGCGACGCCCTCATCCACGTGGCCGCCGAAGGACAGATCACCCTCACGCCCGCCGGCCGCGAGATCGCCAGCCGCCTGCTGAACCGCCATCACCTCATCGAACGGATGTTGACCGAAATCTTCGGCCTGGAATGGTACAAGGTGCACGACGAGGCGGAGCACCTGGAACATGCCGTGTCCGCCGATTTCGAGCGCAAACTGGCGGAACGGTTGGGCCCGAGCGGCGCTTGCCCACATGGCAATATCGTCGGCATGGATTCCCCCGCGGCACGCCGGCAGCGCGGCCTCAAACCGCTGGAAGAGGCGCGCGCCGGCGAGCGGTTGATAGTCGTCAGCCTGTTCGAACGCGACAGGAAACTGCTGGAATATCTCGACGGGGTGGGCATCCGCCCCGGCGTCCGCCTCCACGTGGTCTCCGCCGGCGAGGGCTTGGACGTGCGCGCCGGGCGCAAGCATGTCCACCTGGAGACGGGCGCCGGCCCCAAGATCTGGGTGAAATCCGGCTCCGCCCAGAAGTGAGCCTTGGCCCTACTCCGTCTTGGAATAATAATACGTGTACTTGCTGTAGAGCTCCGAGGCGCGCGCGCCGTTGGCCACGATTCCCAGCACGTTGTTCTCGCACAGCGATTGCATCGCGCGGGTGACGTTGTCGAAGGTGGTCGAGCCGATCTTCACCACCAGGATGGCGCCGTCCGCCAGCGTGGCCAGCAGGTTGGCGTCGGCCGAGAACAGCAGCGGCGGAGTGTCGAAAATCGACCAGTGGAAGGTCCGCGGCAACTCTTCGAAGAGAGCCTTCACCTGCCGCATGTTCAACAGTTCGAGCGGATTTTTCACCGCCGACCCCGCCGGCAGAAGGTACAGGTTCATGCCGTCCACTTTGCGGAGCGCCTGCGCGAAGGTGCATTGTCCCGCCAGGTAGTCGGATACCCCGGGTGCGCGCTTGATCTGGAACAGGTTGTGGATGATGGGCCGGCGCAGATCGAAATCGCCCAACAACACCGAACTCTCCGTCAATTGGGCTTCCGCCAATGCCAGGTTGACGGCGGTGAAGGTCTTGCCTTCCGCCGGCGAGGGGCTGGTGACGATGGCGGTGTGCAGCGGCTGCAGCGTTTGCAGATGGTTCAACCGCGTGCGCAGCGTGCGGAACTCCTCGGCCGGAGTTTCGTGTGAATTGTTGAGGTCCAGAAGGTGCGATTCCGGCGCCGGGTCGAACGGCACCACCTCCACCTCCGCCAGCATGGACGGGTGAATATTCATGCGCACCGTGGGGCTCGCGCCCAGGCTCACGGGGAGAAACTCCAGGGGCGTTTCCGGGCGTGCCGGCGCCGGCGGCTGGTCTACCGGACTTCCGCCCATCTCAGCCCGGCGCAAGGCATCGTGTACTCGGCTCATCTTCTCTCCAATAATGCGGACGCGCGGTCTACTAAACCGCCTGCGCGATGTAGTAGTGGTAATACACCGCGAAGGTCATCACAACGCTCCCTACAATCACGGCGCTCGACCAGGCCAGCCATGCCAGCCGCCGCTTGCGGCGTACCAGCAGGGCGTTCTCCAGCAGCGGAATGCTGCTCAGAACCGGCAAGTTGGTGTAAGCCCTGACGTCCTTCAGGTTCTTCAGGGTGGTATTTTTGACTTCCTTAGCGCCGGCCAGCGCCACCCCCAACACCAGCCCTATCATCGTCCCAATGCCGACAATA
>Ga0182030_10013903_pt1 | contig 15964 bp, 8 predicted proteins | sample 812S3MmetaG_FD_121299 | JGI IMG/M metagenome (GOLD analysis project Ga0182030, IMG submission 121299) | Permafrost microbial communities from Stordalen Mire, Sweden - 812S3M metaG (Illumina Assembly) | ecosystem: Environmental > Terrestrial > Soil > Wetlands > Permafrost | place: Sweden...
CAAACGTGGTGAGAAGTCCGGGCTAATGAGCCGATGGCTCAATCCCTCTCGACTGTTCGATTCCGGTCATCATAATCCCACAACCGAACGTGTCAAGGCCATGAGAAGATACCGCCAATAACTCTCACCACACTGAGTATAAAGGAGGTAGGCCGATTTCTGAGTATGGCAGTGGGAGTGCGCTTGAAGCCCCATGCAAGAAATCTCAAAGACTGATCGGAGATGTGCGTATGGAGACAAGAACTCCATTTTGGCAGTTATTAGCGGCAGTTCCCTTCCTGGTTTTGCTTTTCCCCGGGCTTGTCGTAAGCCAGGAAGTCCGAGGAGCGCCCGCGGATAAAGACGTGACCCAAATCGACTACTCGAACAACCACGGGGGCTTCAACGTTTTTTCTCCCTACGCCGCCCGATTTGTGCCCGCCCCGCGCCTGGACAACTCGCAGCGGCTTGAAAACCTGATTGTCGACGGCAAACTGGTGCTCACACTCGATGACGCCATTGCGCTGGCCCTGGAAAACAACCTCGATATCGACGTGGCGCGATACAACCTTCCCATCGCCCAAACGGACCTCTTGCGCGCCAAAGGAGGCGGGGCCACCCGCGGTGTGGCAGGTGCATATCAGTCCACCACCCTGTTTTCCGGCAGTCTGGGCGGAGGTGTGAGCAATGGTGGAAACGGTGGCGGCAGTGGTGCCGGAGGGACACTAGGAGGCACCGGTATCAACAGCGTGGGTTCCGCGGGATGCTGCGACCCGAGTGTGTACGCCTTCTATGGCGCAACCAGTGCCACCACACCCCTAAACTACACCGTGGTAAGCGGCGTGCCGGTTGAAACGAGTCACTTTTCCTACTTTCAAACGGGGTACAGCCAGGGTTTTGTATCCGGCACAAGCATTGGCGTGTCGGAATATAGCTATCGTCTTTCCGACAACACCACCACCAGCCTGTTCAACCCCGAATTTGTGACCGGGCTTTCCGTAGGCTTCAGCCAGAACTTGTTGAACGGCTTTGGCGCCCGCGCCAACGCCAGGTTTATCCGCATCGGCCGTAATAACCTGAAATACTCCATGAGTGTCTTCCGGCAGAGTGTGATCGCCCAGGTGGCGGCCGTGATGACGACTTACTACGACCTTCTGGCCGACCAGGAAAGCATTCGCGTGGCACAGGAAGGACTGGGGTACGCGCAAAAACTCCTGGATAGCAACCAAGCCGAATTGAAGATTGGTGCAGTGGCCCAGTATGACGTGCTGCGGAGCCAGGAGGAAGTTGCCGACCAGCAGCAAGTCTTGCTGGTGGCGCAAAACACTTTTTCCCAGGACGCCCAATCCATGAAGGCCAAGATCTCCAAGAGTTTCAACGAGGAGTTGGCAACGGTGGAGATTGCCCCCTCTGATCGTCTGCCTGAGCCGCATCCGGATGACGTGCCGACCTTGGCTGAAGCGCTGCGGGAAGCCGCCAGCCATCGTCCGGAGATCGAGCAGGCTGATTTGAACTTGCGCAATCAGGAGTACACGATCCAGGGAACACGCAACGCGCTGCTGCCCACGGTCCAGGTTTTTGCCACCTATAGCTTCGCGGGGTTGGGGGGCGCGCTGCGGCCAACCCTCGCGAACGTGTTCGATAACGACTACCCCAACCTCTCCTACGGGGTGCAAGTCGGTATCCCCTTTCGCAACCGTACCGCCCAAGCCGACGCTGCCCGGGCGGAACTGGAACAAAGGCAGTTGCAAATGAAGCTTCAGGATGCGAAGAACCAGGCCGTTTGGGACGTCAGCAAGGCAGTGAGCGCGGTGCAGCAGGCCCGAGCCACGCTGGATGCCACGCTGAAACTGGCAACGGTCTCACGCCAGGTGCTCGACATGCAGCAGCAAAAGTTCACCCTGGGTACATCCACCGTGGAAGAGGTCATCACGGCTCAACGGAATCTGGCAACCGCGGAAGGCAATGTCGTAAGGGATCGCGCCGCCTATGCCAAGGCCTTGATTCAGTACGAGCAGGCAACTGGGACGCTTCTGGATAGAAACAACATCGCCATGTCCGAGGCCGTAGCAGGCGATGTTCACCGCGCCCCGAACATTCCCGGAACGCACCCGACAGCACCGTAGGGCCTTTGGGCGGATTTCTCATTACTTACAGACGCGTCTCGGGGGCTAATGGAAGGGCGGAGCCTTACAGGCTGCGGGAAAACTGGCCGGCACTGTCATTCTGAGCATTGACAGCCTTGCGGCTGCCCATCATAGGCAGAAACTCGGGCCGAGGAAGGGTAGCGCGGACCTGTTTCTTAGGCCTGCGGCTCGTCCCCGGTGGGCAAGGAAAAGCCGCGAACCTAAAAAACAGGTCCGCGCTACACGTGCTGAATCTCAAGGACTTACGCGTCGAGTTTCTGCAGAGGAGCCGGAGGCGGTCCTCCGTAACGTTCGATTTGCTTCGATACCCGCCGCCGTCGAAACCCCGAAGGGGTGGACACTGAGTAGCCGTGGGCAAGGGCACGCCTTTTGTGCCCGCCGCCCACGGATTGCGTCGCCAACAATCTTACCGACCCCGGAGGGGTCGAACCGGTCGGCCCCTCCAGGGCCGGAAGGGTTTGTTCATGTACCGTTACCGTAGGTTTCACCTACGGCTAGTCACGGTGTTCCCCTCACGGGGAACCGGAGAACGTTCAAACCTCTTCGAGTCGCACTCTTCGAACCAGTGGCTTACCTTGGTGACAATTCGGATTTCTGGCCCGATACGGCCAAACCGCTTCTGGCAGGGTGCTTCCTATTTCCGGGAAACCGGAGCCACGGTTTGCAGCGCGAGAAGCAGCACCTCAGCCAGATGGTAAGCGCGGCGGCCGGTGCTTTGCTGGATCTGTTCGCGGCAACTGAACCCATCCGTCACGATCAAGGTATCCTCGGTCGCGGCGCGGACGGCAGGCAGCAACACGCGCTCCCCGATCGCCTGGGCCACCTCATATTTTTCGGCGTCGAATCCAAACGGCCCAGCCATCCCGCAGCAACCGGAATCCGGGACGCTCAATTCGATTCCCATTTTGCGGAGCAAAGATCCGCCGTCCGCCGACTTCATAAGCGCTTTCTGGTGGCAATGACCATGCAGCACCGCTCGGCGTGCGAGCTTCGGTGGATCATATCCCGGCGCGTACCGTTCGAGGAATTCACTCAGAAGGAACGTCTGGCGCCGAAGTTGCTCAGCCTGCGGATCTTCAGGAAACAAATTGCGGAGTTCGTCGCGGAACACGGAAGCGCAACTAGGTTCAAGAACGACCACGGGAGTACCCGCTTGGATTTCGGTCTCCAGGGCGCCGAGGACGCGGCGCAAATAACGCTTGGCATCATCCAGCATCCCGAAATCATAAAGGGGGCGGCCACAGCACAGTTGTCGCGATATAATGTACGGCTCGAACCCGGCATGTTCCAGCACTTCTACCGTGGCCTGACCGGCCTCCGGGTGGAAATAATTGGTGAAGGTGTCCGTCCAAAGAAGAACTCTCTTTTGAGATGATGCTTCCGAAGGAGGCCGCGGGCGCAGGGTTTGGCCGGCCATTGGGATCCGGTGGCGGTGAGCCCAACTGCGGAAAGTTTGGGGAGCCAGCCGGGGAAACTGGCGAGCCGCGGGAATCGTCAAGAGCTTCTTGAAAGCCTGCCTGAAGCCGGGCGCATTGATCAGCGCATTGGCGATGCCCGGTGCAATCGCCCCCCATCGCGCCCACTTATCGATCCACCCAAAGGCGTAGGCGCGGAGCGGCCGCAGCCGGTTTTCGTAGTAATGGGAGAGGAACTCGGCCTTATACGTGGCAATATCGACGTTCACCGGGCACTCACCCTTGCACGCTTTGCAGGAGAGGCACAGTTCCAGTGACTCCTTCACGTGTTCGTCCTTCCAGCCGTCCTTCACCACCTCTCCCTGGAGTAATTCGAAAAGCATGCGAGCGCGGCCTCGCGTGCTGTGTTCCTCTTCCAGAGTCGCCCGGTAGCTGGGGCACATCGTGCCGGCGTCGCCCTTGCGGCACGCGCCAATGCCGATACAACGCAGCATGGCCCTTGAAAATGAGCCCTCGTCATCGGGGAACTTGAAGTGCGTGCTGGTCTCGAAGGGATGGTAATCCGCGCCGAGCCGCAGGTCCTCAGCGGGCAGATACGGATCAACAACTTTGTGCGGATTCATTCTTCCGTCCGGATCCCACAAAGTTTTGAACTTGCGAAAGGCTTGGATCAATTCCGGGCCGAACATTTTGGGCAGCAAACTGGCCCGAGCCTGTCCATCGCCATGCTCTCCCGAGAGCGAGCCGCCATAACTCACCACCAGGTCGGCGGCGCGGTCGAGAAATTCGGTGAACTTGCGAATGCCCCGCTCACTCAGCAGATCGAAGCTCACCTGCATGTGGATGCACCCATGCCCAAAATGGCCGTAGAAGCCGGCCTGGTAGCAGAATTCGTCGAGAAGCTTCCGCAGGTCGCGAAGGTAGGCGCCCAGCTTTTCGGGCGCCACTGCGGCGTCTTCCCACCCTTCCCACATCAAAGGGGCTCCGGGCATGAATTGCGCGCCGCGTGGTCCCGCTTCACGGATGTGCCAGACGGCTTTGGCTTCGGCTTTGCTATAGAGCCGCATGTTGGGAGCGCCCGCCCCGCGCCGAAGGCTTTCCATCATCTGGCGAGCGCGGCTTTCTGCTTCGCTCGCGTCGTTTGACCCGAACTCGACCAGGAGAATGCCGCCTCCCTTCGGCATCAGTTCGACGCCCGCCACGGCCTTCTTGGCCAGAGTATCGACCATTTTGCCTTCGAGTCCTTCCAGTGCAATGGGGCCGAACTCGAGAATTTTCGGAACCTCGTCGGCGGCGATGTAGGGATCGCTATAGCCAAGCCCTACGAGCCAGCGCTGTTGGGGACTATCAATAAGCTTCACCCGGGCGGCGAGGACCGTAACGCAAGTGCCTTCCGTCCCCACGAGCGCGCGCGCGACATGGAAACCATTTTCAGGAAGCAGCTCATCGAGGTTGTAGCCGGATACCCGCCGGGGAATTCGGGGATAACGCTCGCGCACCTGCGGGGAATAGGCGTCTCGAATTTCTGTGAGACTGCGGTAAATCTCGGCGCGGCGGCCGCCCTCACGGAGAATCGCCTGAAGATCGCTCTCGCTTGTGCGGCCCACCTTCATGCGGGTGCCGTCATAAAGCAAGATGTCGAGTTCCTCGACGTTATCGACGGTTTTTCCTCCCAGAATGGAATGCGTGCCGCAGGAGTTGTTTCCAATCATGCCGCCCAGCGTACAACGGCTGTGCGTTGCAGGGTCGGGCGCGAAGGTGAGCCGATGGCATTCGGCCCGGTTGCGCAGAACGTCGAGCACGACGCCGGGCTGTACGACGGCATAGCGCTGGCCCGGGTCAAGCTCCAGGACCTTGTTCATGTACTTGCTGAAATCGAGCACCACGGCAACGTTGCAGCACTGCCCGGCCAAGCTCGTCCCCGCTCCTCGCGGCAAAACGGGAGCCCCGAACTTTCGCGCGGCTGCGAGGGTGGCGATAACGTCGTCGGCGTCTCGGGGTACCACCAGGCCAATGGGAATTTGCCGGTAATTCGAAGCGTCGGTCGAGTAGAGGGCTCGGCTCCCAGCATCGAAGCGGACCTCTCCGCGAATGTTTTTTCGCAGCTCACTTTCGAGAGCACGAGCTTCCGGGAACGCATCAACCGGCTTTCCATGTGAACTCAGCGGTAGTTTTTCCATGATGGAATTCAGCGCGACCATGACCGCGATTTCTCACGAATGAAGGGAAGGGCAGCGGCTTCATAGGACGCGGAAGAACCCGTCGGCGCTGTCCATCCCTGATCCCCGCAGGGGATCTGTTAGGTAGCCGGGTGCAACGCCCCCGGAAAGACCTCCCCTAAACAAGCCCGACCCTGGAGGGGTCGAATCCGCTTGGTATCACGCCAGAATTGCGCCCCGCGACATGGGGGTGTGCGCCCCCTTCAGGGTCGAGAACCGTGTTTCACGCATTCCGAGGGCGTTGTCCCCGGCTACTAACTTGTGCTCTTACTGGGCACGAAAACCCTATACGTTTTTTCGCAAGCTTTGAAGCCCCGCGCTTCCGACCACTCGATAAGAATTTCTCGGCTTGGCGAGAAATCCTACTTGCCTATGCGCGAGGACGGCCGCGCGGCGGGGGCTCTCTGCGAGTCGAGGCCATTTGGCTTAGGTCGTAACTGATTTCTGTTGCCCAGTGGCAGCCGACGGCGCCAATTGTTCCATCGCCGCCATCACCCCGCCCCCCCGATGTGGCACACCGGCAAGGCGAAGCCCCATTTCGACCCCGCCGAGAGTTCCCACCAGCATTAAGTCGTTGAAGCTGCCAAGGTGGCCAATCCGAAAAGCCTTGCCCTGCAACCTTGCGAGTCCCGCGCCGAGTGACATATCGAAATTGTCGAGGATAACCTTTCGAAGGTGATCGGCGTTGTGGCCTTCCGGTGTGAACACCGTGGTCACGGTGCTGGAGTATTCTTCCGGCGCCTCACAAACGATTTCAAGACCCCACCGGGAAACGGCTGCGCGGGTGGCCTGCGCGTGACGCTCATGGCGGCGGAAGACATTTTCCAAGCCTTCTTCTTGCAACATTTGAATCGATTCCCGCAAACCGTAAAGGAGATTCGTGGGCGGGGTGTAGGGGAAGAATCCCGCCTTGTTCTGTTGCAGGATGTCTTGCCAATCCCAGTAGGCGCGAGGCATCCGGGCGTTTTCGTTAGCACGAAGCGCCTTCTCGGAAACCGCGTTGAAGCTCATGCCCGGGGGTAGCATCAGCCCTTTTTGTGAACCGGCGATCGTGACGTCAATGCCCCACTCATCGTGCCGAAGGTCTATGGCCCCCAACGACGAAATGGCATCGACGATCAATAGAGCAGGATGACGCGCGCGGTCCATGATGTTCCGAATTTCCGCAACGCGACTGGTCGCTCCCGTCGAAGTTTCATTCTGCACGACCATCACTGCCTTAATCTGGTGCGGCGCATCGGCAGCAAGGCGCGCTTCGAACTGCTGGAGATCCGCGCCCCTTCGCCAATTTCCCGGGACGTAATCAACCTCCAGCCCGAGCTTTTGCGCCATCAGCCGCCAAAGATTCGCAAAGTGCCCCACTTCGAACATCAGGACGCGGTCGCGGGGGGACAACGTGTTGACGATGGCCGCCTCCCAGGCGCCCGTCCCTGAACCCGGATACATGATGACGGGACCGCTGGTCTTGAAAATGGGGCGAATCCCCTCCAATACACCCAAGGCCAACTCAGCAAATTCCGGGCCGCGATGGTCGATGACCGGGCGATCCATAGCTCGAAGGATCCGGTCAGGGCAATTGGTTGGACCCGGAATTTGTAAGAAATGCCGACCCGTATGAATCATTGATCCTCGCTCCAATCTCGCTGCTTCCTGAGTTTAGGGTGTCGATGAAATTCTATATTGTTCAGAGCCCCATCGTCTGCCAACCTTTGAAAACGGACCTTAAATATAACACCAAAACCCGCTCGGGGATGTCTGGTAACCTCGGCGGATGAGGAATTACGGTTTACTTTTGGTGCTCTTCCGATGTGGTCTCTATTGCGGCGAACTGTCAACCTAGAATCTGAGGCCGCGCTAGGCGCTGAACCTATAATGCATCCAGAGACATCTAAACATCGTCAACGTCAACGCGCAATAAAACACCAAAGGAGAATCTCAATGCCCTACACTACGGTCGGGAAAGAAAACTCCGGCAACATCGATCTTTACTATGAGGACCACGGCTCGGGTAAGCCGATTGTCCTTATCCACGGATACCCGTTGAGCGGCGCTTCCTGGGAGAAGCAGATCGCCGTGCTTCTGCCTGCGGGTCACCGTGTCATCACCTATGACCGCAGAGGATTCGGCGAGTCCAGCCAGCCCACCACCGGTTACAATTACGACACCTTCGCCGAGGACCTGCACAAACTCGTGACGCACCTCGAATTGCAAGATTTCGCGCTCGCTGGTTTCTCTATGGGTGGCGGCGAAGTGGCGCGTTATTTCGGAAAGTACGGATCGAAGGGCGTGAGCAAGGCCGTGTTCGTCTCGTCGGTCCCGCCATTCCTCCTGAAAACGCCGGACAACCCGGAGGGCGTGGACGGCACTGTTTTCGAGGGGATTGAGAAAGCCGTCGCCGCAGACCGTTACGCGTTCTTCACTGAGTTTTTTAAAAACTTCTACAATACCGATCTCCTGCTGGGCAAGCGTGTCAGCGAACAGGCTGTCCAGTCTAGCTGGAACGTCGCAGCCGGTGCCTCAGCCACGGCCAGTCTCGCTTGCGTCCCAACCTGGTATGAGGACTTCCGCAAGGATTTAACCCGCGTCGACGTGCCCACGCTGGTTATTCACGGCGATGCGGACCGAATTCTGCCCATCACTGCTTCAGGGCTTCGGACCGCCAAGCTGATCAAGGGATCCCGCCTGTCGGTGGTAAGGGATGGGCCGCACTGCATAACCTGGACGCACGCAGACCAAGTTAACGGCGAACTGCTGGAGTTTCTGGGGAAAGATTAGCGAAGCCCTCAAGTCACCCAACGCCGAGGCTTCGGCCCCGTAGGGGTCGGTGAGCCTAAGTTGATCCACAATTCCGGCCGCCAGGATTCACCACGGCGAAGGCTGGCGGGCCTCAGCGCGCTCCTATCGCGGTACACGCAGGCAAGGGCTTTGATGGAGCGTATGCGCCGGGCGCGCGAAGCAAGGGAAAAATCTGGATTTCCCCTTTCGGGACTTACAGCATCCATGGCGAGGGAAGCCGCGACCGTGATCTCAAAATTTCCAAAAGGTGCTATTATCGAATTCGGCAGTCCCCGCGGAAAAGAAGAACCAGGTCATATCAGCGGGGTTCACTTAAGAATGAACCGCAATGAAGCACGGGCGGCTCGGGGAGACCTCCTGAGAGCGCTGGTCGAGCGGCTCGGAAATGCTACAATGAACTGCGGGCTGGATTCTTGAGGTTGCCCGCACCTAAATCCAAGAGAACGCATGGTGGGCGATACAGGATTCGAACCTGTGACTTCTACCGTGTGAGGATAGCACTCTACCGCTGAGTTAATCGCCCGCGGCAATTAATGAACATAACAGATTTTTGCCCCATGGTCTAGACACGCAGGGGCAGGCTATCGGGACTCAACCGCATGGAAAAACCCGCTGTGAACAATCATCCCGCTGTCGCCCCGGACCTTCTCAAGCGTGTCCAACAGTCCGTACAGAGCGTCATCCGGGGTAAAGATGAAGTGATCCAGTTCACGCTGGTGGGGTTGTTCGCGCGCGGTCACTTGCTGATCGAGGACGTCCCGGGTGTGGGCAAGACGACGCTGGCCCACGCGCTGGCGCGCTCTTTTAATTGCACTTTTCAACGCCTCCAGTTCACCTCCGACATGCTGCCTTCCGATGTCATCGGCATCAGCGTTTTCAGCCAATCCACCCAGCGCTTTGAATTTCGCCAGGGCCCCATTTTTGCCAACATCGTCCTGGCCGATGAAATCAACCGGACGACGCCCAAGACCCAAAGCGCGCTGCTGGAAGCCATGAATGAAAACCAGGTGACGGTGGACAACCATACCTATCCTCTACCACGGCCTTTCATGGTGGTGGCAACGCAGAATCCCATTGAACATCACGGCACCTACCCGCTGCCGGAGTCGCAAATGGACCGCTTCCTGATGCGGATCCGTGTCGGCTATCCCAGCCTGGAAAGTGAAAAAGAAATTTTGCGGAATTTTGCCGATTCCGAACCGTTGGCCAAGATCGAACCCGTCATGAACGCCGACGAGGTGGTGGAAGTTCAGGAAGCAGTCCGAGGCGTAACGGTTGATGAAGAATTGATGAATTACACGCTGGCGATCGTGGAGAAGACTCGCCAGCACGAGTACCTCAGCCTGGGCGTCAGCCCCCGCGGCTCAATGTCACTTTACCGCGCCGCCCAAGCCATGGCCGTCATGGAAGGCCGTACCTACTGCATCCCCGACGATTTCAAGCGATTGGTGATCCCCGTTTTCTCCCACCGCTGCATCGTCAGTTCCCGCTACCTTTCGACCATGAAGAAATCGGACCAGTCGGACACCATCCTGCGCGAAATCGTGGAATCCACGCCCGTGCCGCTGTGAAGACCGGTCGGCAGTAAGCAGTGAGCACTAGGCACCAGGCGAGTGGGCGGTGCGCAGGTGGGAAAGCCAAAAGTCAAAGCCGAGACTTTTGCGTTTTGCCTTTTGACCTTTTTTTGACTGCCTACTACCTAGCGGGATAGCCACGGTCAGTGTAGTTCTGATCGTGGGTTCTTCTGGCGTGGATCGAGTTACAACAATTTTGCTGTGGACAAGGCAACGGTAGCGGCGTTTCCCATCCAGATTGATTACGTGCGATTGCCATAGGGGCATCGCGCATGAGAAAAGCCCACGGTCAGAAAAACGCTGACCGTGGCTCCAGCCTTCTGCCCCCTGCCTTCTGCCTACTCGACTCCCGCCACCTGAGTTACAATTAACCCTACATGGCGACAACCACTCAATCCACTCGCGGGGGCATGTGGCGCGGCCTCTGGTCCCTGGCGCGCTACCAGATGACGCACGTTGACCGGGCGGCCTGGCGCCGTTTCTTCCTGGCGCTCTTCGGCCTGGGGATGGCTTTCTTTCTCGCCTTGTATTCAACGGCTCTTCGTGAGGCGGGCCACACGGAGGGGGCCATGGTGGCCGCTTCCCTGTCGTTGCTGATCGCCTTAATCGTGGCCATCAAGGTCGTCCCTTATCTTGCGAAGCGGACAGCGCTCGAGCGCTGGATGCTGAAGGTCGAGTATGAGTTCACGCGCCAGGGAGTGGTTTATTTCCTGATCATCGTGGTCATCGCCATCGCCGCCCTCAACAGCGGCAACAATCTCCTCTTCATCATTCTTGCCAACCTCCTGTCAGGAATTTTGCTTTCCGGAATTCTATCCGCCATCGTGCTCTCGCGACTGGAATTGGATTTCGCCCTGCCGGAGCACGTCTTCGCCGAGCAGCCCTTGATCTCGCGCCTGAGCATCCAGAACCTGAAGTGGCTCTTCCCCTCTTTTTCCCTCACCCTGTCTGCCCGCGATCCCCTGAAGGGCAAGCGGAAAAGGACTTCCCTGGCCGTCCCACGCCAGATTTTGGACGCTCCCGTCTACGTGCCCTACATCCCCCACCGCTCCTCCGTGACCCAGCATGTGGAGCTTACCTTCCCTCGCCGCGGACGCTATACCCAGGATGGATTCCGCGTTAGCAGCAAATTTCCCTTCGGCCTCTTGCTGAAAGCGCACGAAGTCCCAAGCAAGCAGGAAATCCTGGTGCTTCCCAACGTACAGCCCACGGAAGAGTTTTACGAAATCCTGCCGCTGATCGGCGGTGAGATCGAAAGCTTGTCCAAAGGCCGCGGCCACGACCTGTATGCCATCCGGGATTATGTGGAATCTGACAGCGCCCGTCATGTGGACTGGAAAGCCAGCGCCAAGGCACAGCAACTCAAGGTGCGGGAGTTCACGCGAGAGGATGAGCGGCGGCTGGTGCTGGTGTTTGACGCCAGCCTGCCCACGGCGGACGAAAAAGCTCTGGCGCAATTCGAGAAGGGGGTCAACTTCTGCGCCTGCCTGGCATGGCACTTCTACGAAATCGACGCGCAGATGCAATTCATTGCCGATGGATTCGAGACGCCGATGGCGCCCGCCGGAGAGGTCATCTACCCGGTGCTGGAAACTCTGGCGCTGGTCGAACCCAGGGCGGGCTCAGCCGCATCCATGGCAGACCTGCAAGCGCGGATCGCGTCCGCCGAGCGCGGCTTTCACATCGTCATCACCAGCCGCCCACACGGCTCGATTCCCACCAACCTCTGGGGAAATTCCTACCTGGTGTTTATGGATTCGCTGTAGCGGCGATCGGCGTCTGCTCCGCCTTGGCGCGGAGCATCGCGAATCGCAGCGTCGATCCCCGATCGACGCCAGGGGTCGGAAACCGCCAATACAGCAAGTAGCGCCTACTCCTTAGGTCCACGGCCTCTCTTTCGTTAGGCAGCTCGACGGAACCACTTATCGGGCCTGAGAATGTCCTCAAAACAGAACACTTTCGCCTTTTGATGTTGTATAGCCTTCGCGCGGGTTTTCCCGACGAATTTTGCAAACTCTTCCAGAGTGGCGTAGGTGTGCGGTGCCCTCCTCTGGATGCTCATGAGGTCCTGCCATAGGTTCTCGATGGTCCGTCTGTCATTTTGAAGCTCCTTGCTCGCGTCGTTCATGTAGACGGCCAAGGACTTGAACTCGTTGAAAATTTGATGGACGAAGACGTATTTAAAGAAGGTCGGCGCAAAACGCTTGAACACCTGCTTGTGATGGGTGTTGACGAAGTAGGGCGAACTTGAGAGTAAGTGGTTCTGGATCTTGAACGTGCTTTCGTGTTTGCCGGTCAAGCGGTAGGCTTCATTTTGACCCGGGATCGCGCCATTCCCCCCGAAAAAGTTTGGGGTGTTCTCGATCAACAAGGCGTAATCCTCCAGCAACCGGTCGTCACTCATTATCATTGTTCGATCCATGAATGGCGTCCCACAGCTCTTCAGGAACCTTACCGCCAAGTGCGAGGCGATCTCAGTGACCGGTCCATGCGACGGTACTTCGTTGTTGAGTTCTACTCCAGACCAATGAAATCCCGGCAGGTGCAGTAATGTCCTCTTTGTAGCAGGGGAGTCAATGCTGAGTTCGGCCGCCTTACACCACCAGCGGGTTTCGTTCTCCATAAAAACAACTTCGTAGTTTTTGACATTCCCAGGAACGGTAATCCAATCGTGCTTGTGTTCATGAAAGGTCCCGGGAACCGGATCGACCGCAAAGATATTCACTTCCACACCCTTAAGCCACGTGTCTTTTTCATCGTGGTCCATGGCATTGGCAATGGCATGGCACGTGCAAGCTCCACGACTCCAGCCGGCCATATTAACCTTGTCGGGCTTTATCCTCAGGCCCTTGAGTATCTTCAACACGGCGGCTACATTGAATTCAACCTGTTTCACAGCATCTGTTGCACCCGTAAGCTTTCCCATTCCCTGGTAAGCATTTTTCACCGGTGTAAAAACACTCGTCTGAAATGAATATCTCGATGGGTGCAGAGTCGGATCGTAATCCGGCCGGGTCATGAGTTTACTGCCAGGACCGGCGCAAATGAGCTTGTCTGTGCCTCGTGCACCTTGGGTTTTTTCAAACAACTTAGTAATCAGGTCACGATTCGTTTCGTCATATCCAGTGCCGCAATTATAGATTGTAAAAGTGCCCATGAATTCATCTCCCGTTTCTCCTAAAAGCAAGGGGACCCTGCCTCAGAAGAATTTCCCTTTGGAATCATATCTGAACGCACCCTACTCCTTACCGATGGTGCTGTCAATTTAGTTAAGTCTTTTTGTCCGCTCTTTATTTTTCGGTGGGGGAGGGACGTTTTGGCCCTTTTAAAATGGTTAATTCTTTTTGGGGCGTTAGCCGTTTGCGGAATCTCTAGACGGCGAAATTCCGCGTGGCCGTGTTGGCTTTGGGCCTTCGCCGAGAGGACGCGGCATTAAGCCAGATAGGCAACCTATTGAGTGCGCACCGGTCGGGCACGGCAAGCCGCACCCTTACTCACTAGGTGCATGATTCTTCCCAAACGCCACACCCCTCGCTTCCGGCCCTAGTCCAATCACCGGCACGGCGATCAGCAAGACGAAGCCCGCGAGCAATCCCAAAGACTGCGCGTAAGTCATGTGCTTGGCCAGAAGCGCTTCGAGCAAAGTAATGCTGGAAGCGCACAGCACTCCCAGTTGGTAGGCGAAACCAGGGAAGAATCCGCGCAACTCGCCGGGGGAGAGCTCATTCAAATGGACGGGGATGACGCCCCACGCTCCCTGCACCATAAATTGCATCAGAAACGCCGCGGGGATGATCAGGAGGACAGTAGACGACAGCACCCAGGCTGGTATGAGCAGAAGGGCAAAGGTCACCGCGGTCACCATGGCCCGCCGGCGTCCGCGGTGGTCCGAATAAAGGCCAAAAAGCAGTCCGCCGGTAATCGCTCCCACCATGGAAATCATGGTGATCATCGCCGTCGTTTGCGGGCTGAAATGCCGCTGCCGCTGAAGCAGCGTTGGGTACAAGTCCTGGGTGCCGTGAGAAATGCTATTCATGGTGGTCATCAACAGAACCATGTAGAGGAACAATTTCCAATGACGTGCGATGGCTTTGCCATAACTAGTCCAGTCGGTGCGCGACTCATGCCATGCTTCGCTCTCCTGCACCTTGGCGAAAATGAAGAGTGAAAGCAGGGCGGGCAATCCCCCCACAAAGAACATTGCGCGCCATCCCCAGTGCGGGAATACCACGGTATAGACCACCGCCGCCAGGAGGTTCCCAAACGCATACCCTTCTTGCAACAATCCTGACAGGATGCCGCGCCATTTGGGAGAAACCGATTCCATGGCCAGCGACGCCCCCACTCCCCACTCCCCGCCCATGCCGATCCCGTAGAGCAGACGAAGAAGCAAAAACACTTTGTAATTGGGTGCGAGCCCGGAGAGGACCTCAACGACCGAGTAGAAAACGATGTCAAGCATCAACGGCCAACGGCGTCCATAGCGGTCCGCCAATAGGCCGAAGAAGAACGCCCCCACCGGACGCATGGCTAGGCTGGCCGTGATCGTGGCCGCCATCTCCACCACCGAAACGTGGAAATCGCGCGCTACGGGGACCAGCACAAAAGTGAGCACGAAGAAGTCAAAGGCGTCCAGCGTCCAGCCCAAGAAGCCCGCCGCCAGAGCATTGCGCTGGTTGGCACGGTCATACACCTGCGTGTTAGAAGTTTGTGGAGCGTTGGCCATAAGGTTCAAGCATCTTTCGAAATGCTTCGCGGAAGCAGGCGCCGCAGGCGCCCTTCCGTCAGCCCCCTAACCTAAGACTGTCTAATCGTGCTGAATGATTCGTGGGTGGGGCATACATTGCTTTATATGTATGCGCTCCGGCAACGTGCGCAACATCTCTTCTGCCAAAGCGTCCCAACCCTGTCCCCGCTTCTCGACAGGCGCCGACATAAAAGGCAATGTCGGCACCACCCGCGATCTCGGTTCGTCCCGCGGGATAACTCGGCCCTCACTTTTGCAGCCGCTTCCTCGCCAGAACCACCGCGCCCAGCGGGCCGGCGTTATCGCCCAACGTGCCGCTAACGATCTTCACTCTTTCGGCGTCGTGACGCCGCAGGAAATTTTCGTAGGCGGTCTTGCGGATGGGCCCCACAAAACTCTCACCCAGACGTTCGGCAATTCCCCCGCCCATCACCACACACTCAGGATCGAGCAAATTTACGACGCTCGCCACGGCCATCCCCAAGAAATATTGCGCGCGCTTCATCACCTTGCGCATAACGGGATCATTCCTCTTAAGGGCGCGCTGGATGATGCTGCTGGTCATGCGGTCCTTGCCGCGCTCCTCCATGAGCGTGAGCACGCAGCTTTTTTGCCCGGCGCGAATGGCCGCGCGCACATCGCGCTCCATGGCAGTGCGGCTGGCCAAAGCCTCAATGCACCCATGGTTCCCGCACCCGCACAAGGGACCATCCACTTGTACAATCATGTGTCCCACCTCCGCCGCCGCGCCCCGCATACCCAGATAAAGTTGACCCCGGAAAATAATGCCGCCGCCGATTCCTGTCCCCACAAAGATGCCGACGAGATCCTGCGCCCGCTGCCCCGCCCCAAGAGCGTGTTCGCCGGCCACTCCCACGTTGACGTCGTTCTCAACGAAGACGGGGACGCGCAATAACTTTCCCAGCGTTGCGCCCAGAGGCACCACATCCCAACCCAAGTTGGGCGCGTGATACACCACCCCGCGCTCAGGATCCACCGCCCCCGGCGCTCCGATGCTGACGGCGCGCAATTGCGATTTGCTTAGACCCGCCGCCACCACCACGTCCTCCACCATCGCCGCCAGGTC
>Ga0182030_10013904_pt1 | contig 15964 bp, 15 predicted proteins | sample 812S3MmetaG_FD_121299 | JGI IMG/M metagenome (GOLD analysis project Ga0182030, IMG submission 121299) | Permafrost microbial communities from Stordalen Mire, Sweden - 812S3M metaG (Illumina Assembly) | ecosystem: Environmental > Terrestrial > Soil > Wetlands > Permafrost | place: Sweden...
AGAAGAAGCCACCCCCCCCCTCCCCCCCTACCATATTTATTTTTAGCCAAAATCCTTGCAGATTAATTCAGTGGAGCAGAAGGCAATGTCTAAGCGGAATGATGCAAATTGCTCTAAAGGCTTCGATTTCCACTTACTCCTTCGCCGGCAACTTATCTGGTGGAGTTACTGCAAGTTGTATCTGTATTTCATCTTCGTCACTCAAAACATGCAGCGGAATCTCCTTGTCAGCGTAGTGGACTGCCATGACGGGCTTGGCAGCAGTGGCCGTAAAAGCATTCGATGGTTGCTCGGTGTCTTGCGCACCAGAAATCTGGAGAATGTATTTGCCTTCGGGAAGATAGGCGAAAGAAAAACTTCCATCCTCCATGATCAAACTCTCGCGCGCTTTTTCACGGTCATCGGCGTAGAGTAGCCGCACAGTTCCGCGGCATAGCGCGTGCCCGTCCGCAAGCGCAGCCACGTTGCCTGCAACGCCATGCAAGCCAGAGAATCGCAGCCAATGGGGAAAATACAAATAAGAGATAGTGTCCATAACCAACAAAGCCGTAGCAATGCATACCTCCGGTCTAACTCAGAGTTATGGGAATTGTAGCGCAGTCTGTGCGACGGGATTAAAACTCTTGCGATGCAGAGGCGTCGGTCCTAGCCGCTGCAGGGCTGCCAAGTGCTCAGCCGAGCCGTAGCCTTTGTGTTGCGCGAGGCCGTAGCCGGGGTACTCGTGGTCAAGCTCTACGATGAGACGGTCGCGGTGGACTTTGGCTAGAACACTTGCCGCCGCAATCGAAAAGCTGGTCCCGTCGCCTTTGATGACGGCTTGTTGAGGGCAGTCCCAGTCGATGGTGTCGCGGCCGTCAATGAGAAGAAAGTCGGGACTGAGGGCGAGTTGCTCGACGGCGCGACGCATGGCCAGCAGCGATGCCTGACGAATGTTGATGCGGTCAATGGTTTCAGCATCGACGACGGCGATGGCCCAGGCAACGGCGTTCGAGCGTATCTCCGGATCAAGCTGGTTGCGCTTTTTTTCAGAAAGTTTTTTGGAGTCGGTGAGGCCTTGCAGATGACAGCCTTTTTGCAGAATGACGGCTGCAGCGACGACGGGCCCAAAGAGCGGACCGCGACCGACTTCATCGAGTCCAGCAATGCGGAGTGCTCCACGCGTGCGCGCTTGTTCTTCGAGCGTCCAACCGCAGACCACGGGCTTCATCATATGTTCAGTATAAAAAGAAAATCCCCCAGCCGGGTAGGCCGGGGGATGGGTGGGGCGAGAGAAAGTTAGGCGCGAACCTTGCCGGTTACGCGATCCACTTCCTTGAGACGAGCGGCCTTGCCGCGCAGTCCGCGAATGTAGAACAGCTTGGCGCGACGCACCTTGTAGCTGCGCACTTTCTCAATTTTGTCGACGACTTTGGAGTTGAAGGGGAAGATACGCTCCACGCCCTGGCCAAAGCTCATCTTGCGCACGGTGAAGGTTCCCTGCGGTCCACGGTTGATGGCGATCACTAAACCTTCAAACGCCTGCAGGCGCTCTTTATCGCCTTCCTTGATTTTGACCTGGACGCGAATCTGGTCGCCAGGGACGAATTCCGGGAGATCGGTGCGCTTGAGCTTATCGGCCAAGCGCTGCATTACTGGATGAATAGACATTGTCGTTTCCTGCTCTTGAACTCAGAATTTTTAGTTTATCAGAGAACCGCTTGCTCTGCCTAATTTGCGTAGGTCAATTCGCTACTAGCCAATGATCGGGCTTGTTGCGCTATAGTTTCCCGTATGGATGAGAAACGGGAATTGCTGCGGCATACGTTGGCAACATTGGCTTATCGGACGACTCGTACCTTGGAAGGCGCACCGGATCACTTTGCCGGGTTTGCCGGAGCGGGGCGGATGCCGGTGCAGATATTGGCACACATGGGCGATCTGTTTGATTGGGCGCTGAGCGCGGCGGTGGGCAAGGAGCACTGGCAAACCTCGCAGCCACGCGTCTGGGCAGAGGAGCAGCACAGGTTTTTTGAGTCGTTGCAGACCTTTGATGCGTTTTTGGCTACCGGTGGGCCGCTGCAAGCCTCAATCGAGCAGTTGCTGCAAGGACCGGTGGCCGATGCGCTGACGCACGTGGGCCAGTTGGCGATGATGCGGCGTTTGGCTGGAAGTCCCATTCATGGCGAAAGTTTTTTTACGGCGGCAATCATGGTGGGGCAGGTGGGTTCTGATCAGCCTGCGGCGGTGCGGCCGTTCAAGTAATTCTATTGCTCTTCGCGCTGAAGGGCATCGAGTAGTTTGCGGTCTTCTTTGCTGAGGGCGGCGTGCTCCAGCAGATCAGGCCGGTTGGCCAGGGTCTTGCGGAGTTGCTGTTCACGACGCCAGCGGCGAATCTGCTGGTGATCGCCGTTGAGCAACACTGCGGGCGCGCTCAAGCCGCCAAACTCCGCAGGCCGAGTGAAGTGCGGATAATCAAGCAGACCACCGGCACCGTGCTGCGAGCGCGGAACGCCCTCAATATCCGTATCAATCTCGGCATCGGCCACGCCAAAGCTCTCAAACTCACTGGAAGCCTCGTTGCCCAGCACACCGGGGATCAGACGCATTGCCGCATCAACAACGACGGCTGCGGCCAACTCGCCGCCGCTTAAAACGTAGTCGCCAATGGATAACTCCAAATCGCAATAGAGATTGTTGATGCGCTCGTCCACGCCCTCGTAGCGGCCACAGATCAGCACTACGCGGTCGAGTGTGGCTAACTCCCGAGCCATCGCCTGCGTAAACGGTCGCCCCTGCGCGGAAAGCAGAATGACCTGCGTATGTGGATTGCGGATCGACGCTTCACCCCCATCATCAGTTGGCTTTACTTGAAGGGTACGGGCTTCAGCCCGTACATCAACTCCAGCCTGAACAATCGGGGCTTTAGCCCCTGCGGTAAACTCGCTATTTTTCACCGCAATCCCTAACGACTCCAGCGCTGCGGCAAGCGGTTCCGGCTTGAGCACCATGCCTTCGCCACCACCGAAGGGTCGGTCATCTACGGTGCGATGGCGATCATGCGTGAAGGCGCGCAGATCGTGGATGCCAACCTCGACCAGTCCTTCGGCAAGCGCACGCCGGACCACGCCGTTCTCGAAGATGCCAGTGAAGAAGGTCGGAAAGATGGTGATAATTTCAAATCGCATACTCATTCATTTCGATGATAGAGGGTAGATGCGGATTGTTTGGCAGAAGTCAGGCTTTGCCAGGAGCATTCAGGTCTATGAGTCCCTCAGGCAGAGCCATTTCCAGGCGCTTGGCGGTAATGTCGATCTTGCGCATAAAACTCTTGGCAAAGGGAACCAGCACTTCGCCGGACGCACTGCGCACAACGAGCAACGCGACTGGACCCGCAGTGCGGTCCACTGCTTCAATCTGGCCAACCGTCACAGGCGCAAAGCCACTGACGTCGATTAGTGTGCAGCCGATCAGGTCGGCGATATAGACTTCGCCCTCATCGAGCGAGGCACGCTGAGCGCGGGGAATCGCGACGATCAGGCCGTTGAGGGTTTCCGCGTCGGAGATGGAGTCAATGCCTGCAAAGTGCAGCACGATGCCGCCTTTGTGCTGCCAGTGAGCGACGAGTTCGACCTCACGCGGAGATGTGCTGATTGAAGCGTCAGAGAGCAGCCAGAGCTGCTTGCGGTCAGAAAATTTCTCAGGAAAATCGGTAAGAATGTCGGCGAAGACCTCGCCTTTGCGACCTTGTGTATGGCGAATCTGTGCCAACCACGCCCATTGTTCTTGTTGATCGGTCGCAGTCAATTCAGCCTTCGGGGCTTGCCGGATGCCGGCCATGCTAGTCGTCTTCTTCAAGAATATCGAGCGTGTAGCGATGATGCAGCTTCATGCTGACGGCACCCAGAATGGTGCGCACAGAACGAGCGGTGCGCCCCTGCTTGCCGATCATTTTACCCACATCCTGAGGGGCAACGCGAAGCTTGAGAACCGTGTTATCGTCGCGGTCCACAGACTCCACTTCAACGGCTTCCGGTTCATCCACCAAAGCCCGCGCAATCTCGCGGACCAGTTCATCCACTGCGATGGTATCGAGTTGGGTCATGTTCGTGCCTCTGACCGTGGGCGTTAAATACATAGCTACCAAAACATACGACCCGAAATTCGAGTCATGCTCGGTGCGCGAATGGTATCAGCAGAGACCCAGCGCCGTCAGCAAGATTAGTGCGCGAGCGGCAAAAAACCGTCGCGCACGCTGCTTGAATGACGCGGAAAAACTACGCTGCGACCGGAACCTGCGCCGGATTCTTGGCGACAAGCTTGGCGACGATCGGCGTCATTTGTGCGCCCACGCCTTGCCAGTAGGCAACGCGCTCGTGCTTCAGGTCGACCGTGGCCGGGTTGGTGCGGGGGTTGTAGGTTCCGACGACCTCAATCGAACGGCCATTGCGGGCGCGGTCCTTTTCAATGACCACGATACGGTAGAAGGGCTGCTTGCGGGCGCCAAAGCGCGCCAAACGAATCATTACCACGGTTATACGGTTCCTTTCAAAATCCAATGCTCAGTTTCAAAATCAGGGTCTTCCAGGCTGGCGGCAGCTCAAACCACAGCGCACAGAGCCGGATCATTGCGGGGCTTTCCCAACAATTTTGGAGAGGCTTCCAAGCACGAGCGCCGTGCCCAGCAAGACACAACATCTAAGTATCGCCGAAACTGGGTTTTGAAGCAAATTTTGCTCGACACGCCGGATCGAAGGCCGATCCGCTAGACTGGCGAGAAGCCGGACATCTTTGGCAAGGAAGCCTGCAAATGTCATCTCTTTATATCGCGGTATTAGCTGTGATTGTAGTTGCTCTGCTGGCGGTGGCTGTCTTTCGCGCCTCGTTGGTCAAGACCGGAGCCGATTATTTGGTGGCTGGTCGGTCGCTGCCTGCCTTTGTGCTGGTGCTTACACTGCTGACCTCGTGGATCGGCGCTGGGTCTTTGTTTGCGGGCGCTGAGAATGCATACCGCAACGGCTTTGCTGCGCTGTGGCAACCGGCTGGAGGTTGGCTGGCACTGCTGTTGATCTACTTTATTGCGCCACGAGCACGTAAGTTTGCGCAGTTCACTCTCCCTGACCTGCTGGAGGCGCGCTACAACCAAACTGCGCGAGTCCTCGGCACCGTTGCCATTCTGTTTGCGTATGTTGGCATCACCAGTTATCAATTCAAGGGCGGCGGTGACGTGCTGCACTTGATCTTTCCTGAAGCCATTACGCCGGAGTTGGGCACATATATGATTGCCGCGTTTGTCATTCTTACTACTGCATTGGCAGGTATGTCCTCGGTGGCATATATGGATGTGGCCATTGGCACAATGGTCACAGTGATCTGCATCGTGGCCGCGCCGATGCTTTACCTGAAGGCTGGCGGCTGGGCGGGGCTGCACGCCGCGCTTCCACAGCAGTATTTTCAGGTGTTGGGCAACTATCGGCTCGGCGCGAATGGGGCGCAGCAGTCGGTGGGCATGGGTGTATTGCGCGGGTTGGAATTCATGGTGCCTGTGTTGCTTCTGATGCTGGGCAATCAGGTGATGTATCAGAAGTTTTTCTCGGCCAAGAGCGAGAAGGCTGCTCGCGTTTCTGTTGTTGGTTGGATTCTTGGGACCGTGGTGCTGGAGACGCTGATTGTGGCCATTGCTGTCTTTGGCCGCGCGCTTTATCCAAGTGGCGAAGTGGCTCTGCATCCCCGCGAGATTATCCCCTATACGGCTCGGCACGGACTGCCTGCGTTGATGGGCGCTCTGCTGTTGGGTGCGGTCTTTGCCAAGGTGATTTCGACGGCATCGAACTATCTATTTTCTCCGGCAACGAATCTGGTGAACGACGTTTTTGTTCGTTATATCGCGCCGAAAGCCTCGAACAAAAAAGTCTTGATTGTCTCACGGCTGGCCGTGGTGCTGCTGGGCTGCTGGGCGCTGTCGCAAGCGGTTTATGCCGAAAGCATTCTGAAAAAAATGATGTGGGCTTACACCATTTATTCCGCCGCGCTGACGCCAGTCGTGCTGGCCGCCTTTTACTCAAAGCGCGCCACGGCGTGGGGCGCAGTGGCGGCGATTGGCGCAGGAACCGTAGTAACTCTGGCATGGGACATTGAGTCGGTGAAACGATTCTTTCCGCCAGTTGTCTCAGCGCGTGATGCGATCTTTCCCGCGCTAGCTGCGGCTGTTCTGTCTTTAGTTGTTGTCAGTCTGTTTACTGCCAAACCGACCCAGGAGCAGTTGGCGCGATTTGAATCTTGAAGCACTCTTTCAAATTTTATGAAAGTGCTTAATCGCTTTTGCTTCCCTGCTTGCTACCCGAAGCAGGCAGGTCGAGTGCAACCAGAGCAAACTTTGTCTTTCCGGCCTCTGGATGATCAAAGCCAACAATATGCTGATGCCGCTTCGATCCGGCCTTCAACACCAGGCCGTTCGGCGCATATCCATTGGTCTTCTGATCCATCTGGATCTTGGTATTCTCACTATCTGCGCAAGTCAATCCTTCTGAAGTAACAGTCGGCGTTCCAACGGGCGTGTTTCCCTGACAGGTAATCACCGTGCCGTAGCGGCCCAGTTCCTTGCGGTAAAATCCGGCAACCTGGTCGGACGTATCTGACGTGGCATACGATGCAACACGCACGCGCAATTGCCAATCGCCAAAGCCCAGGCGCACGTCGGCTGACTTATGATCGCCATCCTTGACCTGCTGCGCACCGGGATAGGCCGGAAAACCAAGGTCAGCGGCTGAGGTTTGATTGGTATTTACATGGACGCCGCCAAACGGAGTATCTACCTGCACGTTCTTTTCTTCGCCATTGGCGTTTTTGTCAACGTTGATACGGCATCCAGCAATCGTCGCCGCACAAGCCAGACTCACGGCCAAAGCTGTCGCTCTACGCATCATGGCAATCGCCCTCATGCTCTGTTAGTACGAGCGCAGCAAGAGAAAGGTTCCGAGCTTTGCCTGGAATTTTAGCCAACAATACCGAATGCAATTGCAGGCATCTCTTGAGGGAAGAATCAGGCAGTCAGTTTTTCGAGCTGGTCGGGCTTGATGATGGTCATGCTGGACCCCTTGATGGTGATCCATTGATCGCGGCGGAACTGATTCAGCAATCGCGTAACCGTCTCGCGGGAGGTGCCAGCCATATTGGCGACTTCCTCATGCGTCAGAGCCATGGTAAAACGCATCTCCGGCTTTTCAACCTTGCCATTGGTAGCAGCGCGACCCCAATCGAGCAACAAGCGAGCCAACCGGCCGGCAGCGGAACCAGAAAGAGCCAGTCGTTTCGCATCGTGGAAAACAGTCAGGTATTCGCCAGAGAGCGATTGCGCAGCGTGCATACTGGCGATACCGTGGCGACCCAGGAAATCAACAAATTCCTGTTTGCGCACAGTTTTTACCTGACATGGTTCAATAGCTTCAGCGGTCACTTCATGGGGAACGTTGGCTAAAACGGCACTCAATCCCATCACGTCGCCGGGACCGGCTATCTTCAAAATCATCGTTTTGCCATCACGAGAAGTGGAAGAGATTTTTATCTGTCCAAAGCAGACAACAAAGACGTTACGTGCGGGATCACCTTCAGAAAAGAGCTTTGCGCCGCGAGCATGACTCATCATGATTCCGATGCCGTCATAATCCTGCAACGCTTCCGGTGTGAGATTGCAGAACATTCGCAGATGGCGATGCTCACAGTTTATACAATCTTCCGGTGGGTGATGAGAATGGATTGATGCCATAGGTTTGCCGCTGGTCTAGTGCAGTATAGCGCACTTTACCCCAGATGCAAGACAGGGATTTTCTTTCATTTTCCGTTAAGGCCTTCAAACCACTCGCGGCGTGGAAATCCGCCAAAGCAGAACGAGATGCTTATGCCAGAGAGGCTGAGTCCAGATTGCGGCCTCGAACTACCCGGTTTGCACAGCAGGAAAAGTAGGCGCGAGAGACCTCGCGTGCCAGTTCCTCCAACAATTGCATCCGCAGCGGTGGATAGCTTTCAAATGCCTTGTGCAGCGCATCCAGTTGCAAAAGCAGCACGGAACCGCTGGTTTGTGCGCTCAGCGAGTAGGTATGCCTGGCGTCGCCAAGCGCCGCAGCCAATTCCACCAACTCACCGGCTCGCGCTGGGCCAAGCGCCAACCGCGCTTCCATCCGCTCTGCCCTGCGCTGAAAGAGTCCTGAGACCACCACATACAGTCCACGGCAGGGTCCATTCTGGCGGAAGACGACCCCTCCAGCGTCAAAATTGAGGCATTGCGACGCGCTATTCAGCAGGTTTCCGGTTTCTGCGGGGCATCGCAATAACTCCGCCAAAGGATGCGCTTGAACGGCCACCATACGTCCGGATCTTGCCTTTGCTTGCATTGTTACTTCTCCATTTGCGTTCATCCGTTCTGTGGTCATGCGGTGGCTGGATTCGCCAATCCGACTTTCGACCACTCCCAAGTGAACGTCTCTTTTGCCGCGATCATGGATGATTCAAGTTCGATACGCGGCAATCGCTCCAAATGAAACAACTCCGGGAAAAACCGGATCAGTGAAGGTAAATGCGTTTGAATTCTTTATCCGTCAAGTCGACGGATATGAAAAACCAGGCCCAGAGCATACTTACAAAGCGGCGGTACAAGCCACCGGATGAAGGACTGCGGCCACCGATTCCGGTGGAACGCAAAGGACGGGCACACGAGAGCGGGCCAATAGTTCGAAGGCCGTGCCGTGAGGTCCAGGCGTGCTGCTAGAGCGCTTGACCCCGGCCACAAGAATGCAGGGCTTGAACTCGGCAATGGCCTCTGAGATGGCATCCACTGGGTTGCCGTCACGGACCAGACAACGCACCACTAACCGCTCACTGGGCACAATGCCGAACTCCTTGAAGGTATTCGCGCAGGGATCAAGAGCGGTTGCGGCTTCATCGCGTGCGTGCAGAACGAGCAAAGGACGCGCGAAGATCTCAGCCAGAGAACGGGCTGTGCTCACGGCTGTTGCTGTAGTTTCATTGTGCTCAATGGCCAACAGCACCGGCCCACCAGGCGTGGGACGATTCGGTCCCGCATTCCAATCTGCCGCCACGGCCAAAACCGGGCAAGGGGCCAGCCGCACCAGTTGCTCGGCTATCGCACCCACAATCACTGGGCCAGCACCTTCGATTCCCTCCGTGCCGACGACGATCAGGCCCGCGTCATACTGTTTGGCCACGTCCACCAGCATTGCGGCCACCGCGCCCTGGCGAAACTCGGAGTGGCTGCGAATCCCTTCGCGAATCAGGCTGTTGGCCATCTTTTCAAGCGCCGCTTTCGCTTGCTCAGATAACTCCTTCACCACATGCTCAGGAACCTTATCTACTGCGGCGTAATCCAGTGGATCAAGCCCGTGTGCCAGTATAATCCGTGCGCTATAGGCCGTAGCCAGCTTGCGTGCATACTCCAAAGCAGCCTCAGACCGTCCGTCCAGGTCCGTGGCTACAACGATGGTCTTCAGTCCGTGTTCAAAGCCCATGAATGCCTCTTCCTGGCGCACAACGGCGCTCTGGTTTCTTGCCCAACGGATACCGAGTCTGCGCTACTGTTTAACTCACAGGCAGTGATAACATTCACCCCGCTCTGTGACTATGGTCACATTGAGTGACTGCATTTACCACAAAATGAGCACTATAGCTCACATTTCCCTGGACTGGAAGTTAAAAACCGGCTAGCAACATAGATAGTTGCAAGCATGGGGCAAGTTTTTGACACAAGCAATTGTAGACTGACGATAAGTATGAATCCATCGCAAAGTGTAATCCGAACGGTTATCTTTTCAACCTGTGTCGGCCTGGTGTTGTCAGTTGCAAGCTCCGTTGGTCTCATCGCGCAGCAACCGCACTCACCGAGTCAGCCGCCTGAGCTATCACGTCACACAGAGGCTAGTGAAACCGCATTGCCGTTGCCTGAAGATCGTGGAGCAGCTGCTCTGGAACAGGCCTTCCGGCGGCTCAACTCAACCGCCAGCGTGATGATGATTGTGGCGCATCCGGACGATGAAGACGGTGCGCTACTGACCTACCTGAGCCGCAGACTGGGCGTGCGCACCACTCTGCTGACCCTGACGCGCGGCGAGGGCGGACAGAACGCCGTCTCAGCCGATAGCTACGATGCGCTGGGATTGATCCGCACCAACGAGTTGTTGAAGGCTGATGAATACTACGGTGCCAAACAGCTTTGGGGCACCGAGGTGGACTTTGGCTTCTCGAAAACGCAGGAAGAATCCTTTGCCAAATGGGGACACGAGCGCGTGCTCTATGATGCTGTGCTCGCCGTGCGGCGCGAGCGTCCACAGGTGATCGTCTCGACCTTTGTTGGTGGCGTAAGTGACGGTCACGGACACCATCAAGTATCTGGCGAGATTGCGCAGGAGGTCTTCAAGGCGGCTGGCGATGCGATGGTCTTTCCCGATCAACTCAAAGATGGATTGCAGCCGTGGCAACCGCTGGCCGTCTACTCGATGGTTCCCTTTGCGCCCATCAAAGATGGCAAGATGTTTGACTACGCAACTGGCAAGTGGACTGCGGCTCGCTTCAAAAACTATGTTACAGGCGAATGGAATGAGGGTGCGCTCTCAACTGACGTGACGATGCAGGTGGGTAGTCTTGACCCAGTGCTTGGCCGCAGCTACGTGCAGATTGCGCGCACGGGCTGGGGCCAACAGAAATCGCAGTACGGTGGGGCTAACCCGGCGCTGAGCGGGCCGGCAACAACAAGCTATCATCTGTGGGCCGTGGTGCCGGATGCAGCGACAAAGACGGGAGTGGATGCAGAGAATCGCGACCTCTTTCATAACAGCAAGGTCAACATCGATACAGGCATGGAGGGACTTGCTCAACTGGCTGGAAGCAAAGCCCCGGAATGGCTTGCAGCACAACTGCAACAGATTGATGAGCAGCTTAAACAATTGGAGTCAGAACGGTGCGGCAAGAGTGGCGTCGCGGTTGCGCACAAGCTGGCACCTATCTATAGTGAAACCCTGAAACTGCGCGCACACGTTGATTCTAGCGATCTGAACGGTGAGTCAAAAGCCAGTCTGTTGCTCGAACTTGACGCCAAGATAGACGAGTTTCAAAGTGCTCTGAAAGACTTGCTTGGACTTGACCTTGCATCCTTCGTGACCAACGATAACAACACTGCTCTGGGCAGTTCCGCACGAGGTGGGTCTGCGGATGAGACTCCGCGCAGTGTAACTCCCAGCCAGGAGTTTCGCGTGCGTGTCCATGCAACGCAAGCCACTGGTGAATCTCGTTTTGCCAAGGTTTGGCTGGAGAGCACAGACAAGAATGCGTGGAAGAACGAGTTAGTAACTCAACCTGTTGTTAGTGAAGGGGCAGTCAGTGATTCTGTCTTCGAGGTATATGTACCAGAAAACGCCGAGCCTACTGAACCATATTTTACAAGGCCAAGCATTGAGCAGCCTTACTACGATCTAACTCGCCCAGAGTTCCGTGACCAATCCTTCGCGCCTTATCCGCTTGCTGCGTGGGCAGAGTTTCGTTTTGATAATTTGCCGATTCGTATTGGTCAGGTGGTGCAGACATTGCAGCGCGTTTCTGGAGTGGGCGGCATCTATGAACCGCTGGTGGTAACGCCTGCAATCGGCGTACGCATTGAGCCGGAGGCGCGCATTCTTCCACTCGACGGAAGCGCATTGCCAGTGCGCGTGATGGTTCATGCGCAGGCCGCAGCCGAGGGTTCAGTTACATTGAAGCTACCCGATGGTTGGCGCTCTGAGCCTGTTGAGGCTCGGTTTCATTTACCGGGTGCTGGCGATACAGAACCAATCCAGTTTGCAGTTACACCCACTAAGACCAAATTGGGAACTTATAACTTACAAGCCGTGGTAAATTCAGGTGGACGCCGTTATGAAACAGGCTGGCAGAGTATAGGTTATGCGGGTTTGCGCCCTTATAACTTATACAAGCCCGCTCAGTTGAAGACGCGCAAAGTGGATGTGAATATAGTTCCGGGCCTGCGCGTGGGTTATGTCATGGGTACTGGTGATCTAGTGCCAGAAGCTATCGAAGGTCTGGGAGTTACACCGCACTTACTAACAGATGCGGAGTTAGTTTCCGGCGAGTTTTCCACGTGGAACGTTCTGGTCATCGGCATTCGCGCATACTCTTCACGACCCGAACTAATTGCTGCACAGCCTCGACTAGACGAGTTTGTACGTCGCGGTGGAACACTTATCGTTCAGTACCAAAGCGGGAACTTCCCTGCCCCATTCCCACTTACGATGAGCCACACTCCAGAGCGTGTGGTGGATGAGCAAGCTTTCGTCAAGTTACTCGCTCCGGCGAATCCTTTACTTACCTGGCCTAACAAAATTACGCTTGCGGACTTTGGTGGCTGGGTTGAGGAGCGAGGGCATTCTTTCCTTGATTCCTGGGACCCAAGTTATACAGCACTTACTGAAACCGCCGACCCGGACCAGGATCCACAGCGCGGTGGATTGCTCGTTGCGCATCCCGGGAAAGGGGCTTATGTCTATATAGCCTACGCACTCCATCGCCAACTTCCTGAGTTAGTCCCAGGCGCTTATCGGTTACTGGCCAACCTGCTTAGTGCCGGTGTGAGCGGCAAGTAACAAAATATAGTGTTCACACAAAGAATGGGCAGCCCAAACTTCGGGCTGCCCATGCGTATTGCTATCAAACTGACTCTTAATCAATCGCTGGCGCTGGAGAGAGCCGTACTGATGTGACTGGCAGATGATTCAAGCACCGACGCAACTGGAAACTTGAGCTTCTCTTCCGGCAACTCCCACTGATATTGCGGCACGATCTCCTTGACCTTGGAGCGAATGCGATCAGGCACAGAAGTGGCGCATTCGGCTCGCAACTCCTTCAACTGGGCCTGCAACTCCGACCAGCTTGTGATGGAGCTCTTGGTGCGCAGAACCTTCTCAGCGCTGGTGCTCAAACGTCCTTCAAAATCATAGAAGAGATCCTCGTAAAGCTTTTCACCAGGTCGCAGACCAGTGAAGACAATCTTCACCTTGTGCAGCGGAATGCCTGAGAGACGAATGAGCGTCTTAGCCATATCCAGAATGCGCACCGGCTCCCCCATATCGAGCACCAGAATATCGCCCTTGTTGCCGATGGAAAATGCCTGAAGAACCAGCGATACGGCCTCTGGAATGGTCATGAAATAACGGGTGATCTCTGGATGGGTAACAGTAATCTGGCGTTGCGACCTGATCTGCTCCTGAAAGAGCGGAACTACGCTGCCCTGCGATCCGAGAACGTTACCAAAACGCACCGAGAGGCAACGCATTCCGCCGGAGGGGCGCGCAGCAACAATCAGTTCTCCAATTCGCTTGGTGCAGCCCATGAAGCTAGTGGGACTGACGGCCTTGTCTGATGAGATCAGAAGGAAATCTTCGCAGCCCGATTGATCGGCAACCTCCATCAACGAGAGCAGGCCAAAGACATTGTTCTTGACCGCCTCCTGAAGATTCTCCTCCATGAGTGGAACATGCTTGTACGCCGCAGCATGAAAGATCGCACGCACGTCGTACTCCTGAATCAGATCGCGCATGCTCGCACTGTCAGCGACATCGGCGACACAATAGGCCGCATCAACCGCGGTGCGCGCAAGGTTCTGCTGGAGGTAAAAGAGCGGAGTCTCCGCCTGATCCACACAGATCAATTTTGCTGGCGCATAGCGGCGCAGTTGATTGCATAGCTCGGAGCCGATCGAACCAGCCGCGCCAGTCACCATCACAACTCGCCCTGCGATCTGGCGCCGCACTGGCTCCAGGTTGAATGAGACTGGCTCGCGTCCCAGCAAGTCCTCCAGATTCACATCTCGCAACTGGGCAACCGTCACCGTGCCATCCAGTAGATCAGCCATGCCCGGAATGGTGCGGAATCGCAATCCTGTCATCTGGCAGCACTCGGCAATGCGGCGCATCTGGTCACGAGTTGCCGATGGAATGGCAATAATCAATTCGCCGGGACTGAAACGACGCACAACCTCTGGAAGATCCTCAACCTTGCCGACGACCTTTACGCCATGTAGCCGCACTCCAGCCTTGGCCGGATCGTCATCAACCAGCGCGCAGGCCGTGTAACCGCTGCGAGGCAGCTCTTGCAGCAACATTGCCGCACCGCAACCAGCACCGATCACGACCACTGGTCTGTTCTCCATCTGGTTGGCGTGGCATTGCATACGGTGCATGAAGGCTCGCGAGAAAACCCGGATACCGCCCAACGCACCAGCAGTCAGAACTGCCTCAATGCAGTAGACAGAGAACGGAAAAGATGTGATACCCAGAATCCCGCGTTCCACAATGAAGAACGCAACCGAGCCAACGGCAACCGCCTTGACAATGTCGAGCGCGTCGCTGATTCCGGTATAACGCCAGTAACCGTGAAACAGATTGAAGTACGCCATGGTCACCAAGCGCAAAACCAGCAAAAGAGGCAACGCCATCAAGAACAGATTCGACTGAGGAAATGAAAAATCAAAACGTAGCATCCACGCGGTCGCGGCTGAAAATGCGATCAGCACAACCTGGGCAACAATGATCGCCATACGGCGCTGTTTTACGAACACTGTCTCCTCGTTTCTGAAAGAAGTATCTGTACCATTGAACCCTGCACCAGAAAAGAAGCTGTTGTTCTGATTTATCCAGCGAGTAGCCGTCTTAACAATTGTGCTGGATTTTCAAGAACCTGTGTTGGAAAAATCGAACTACGGTTTCTGGATCATGCATACTATAGTAACCGTTATCCCATTGCTTTACCAAGATTTTGGCAAATATGTCGGTTACGACAACCGCGCTTCTTGTTAGTGGTGCTGGTTCATCGAACTGTTCGTTCATAAAGAGTATTTTCCTATGGCAAACGTTCACCCGTGTTTGTATTGAAAAAACTCCTGAGATTTTCTCCCATTTTGGGACAGCCATTTCGAATTGGAACAGACAAATAACCCCGTAAAGCACATAGTCTGCTGCCAGTTGAAGACTCAGTCCTTTAGACCGAGTCATTCGTGGCTGGCGAGCGTGCTACTTTCTGGTGGGTGATTGCGTTACTCTGAATAACGGAAACACTGAGATATTTCCTTTCCCAGCGCAATGGTGAATCACTTGATTGTCGAAATCGAAGCTCTGACGAAAATATACGAATCGAAACAGCGCGTAGTGGCCGTGGACGGAATTGACCTTGATCTGAAGCAGGGTGAGATTTTTGGTCTGCTGGGTCCGAATGGGGCGGGCAAGACAACCACCATCTCGATTGCCACCACCCGTACCCTACCCACCAGTGGAACCGTGCGGATTGCAGGCATTGATGTGGTGCAGAATCCTGCTCATGCGCGCCAATACATTGGTGTGGTGCCGCAGTTCAACACGCTCGATCGTTCGCTTACCGTTTACGAAAACCTCTACTTTCACTGTCTCTACTTTGGCTATGGACATGGGCAGGCGAAGGCCCGATCACTTGAATTGCTCGAACAGTTCTTGTTGAGTGAACGTAAAGACAGCTATCCAGCGCAACTCTCCGGTGGTCTGGCGCAGCGGGTGCAAATTGCCCGCGCCATCGCCCACCGCCCTACGGTGCTTTTTCTCGACGAGCCTTCGGCGGGACTCGATCCGCAAAGCCGCATGGCGATGTGGAAGGCTGTCGAAGGACTACGCAAGGAGGGCATCACCGTTCTGCTTACCACGCACTATATGGAGGAGGCGGACCAACTTTCTGACCGGTTGGCGATTATCGACTATGGCCGGGTGCTAGCTCTCGGCTCGCCAGAGAAGTTGAAGTCAACCTTCGGTGCGCACACCATCTTCAATCTCAAACTGAAATCTCTGGATGGGTTGGAGTCGGTGGCAGGCACGCTGAAATCGCGCCCAGATGTGACCAGCGCAGAGATCACTGCCGACGGTCTGCGGGTGATTGGTGCCACTGCCGACGGCCTGTTGCCTGACCTGGTGCA